>Connie_p1__coassemble_1602_pt1 | contig 17165 bp, 10 predicted proteins | sample Connie_p1__metabat2_low_PE_021 | metagenome-assembled genome bin Connie_p1 | reverse complement strand
CTTCGCTATCCGTGAGGGTGGCCGTACCGTAGGTGCAGGCGTTGTTTCAACCATCATCGAGTAATCGTTGATGAGTTAAACGCAGTTATTAACATTAGTTGATAGCTAAAAAGGCCGTAGTGTCGCAAGATGCTGCGGCTTTTTTGTATGGGCAGAAAAATAGCCACTTAGATAGATCATTAGATGGGATAGCTTATCTCTATAGTTTCTATTAACGCTTCGCTTGTCTAAGACATAAAAAGTGCTGATATATCCCCGTTTTAGGTTGACTAATGACGTGGTATAGGGTATTTTTCTTTGCTCAGATCAGATCTTTTCAAGATCACAGATTTAAGGTCTCTAACCTTTGGTAAGACCTAATTAAGCTCACGCATTAGATCATTAAAGACGCTTTAAACATACTTATCTAGCCATGTGTTAGATCTGATGCTTACGTCTTATTTATAGTGTCTATTAGCTCTATTAGAGAGTTAAACGCTATGTGCCGGGATCTCTAATTTAACTGAGCTTAAGAAGATTTACTGATGGACTTTCAGTAATCATAAGACTCCAGATTTAGCCTATGACAGTCGCACTCTTGCTTTGTAAGCGCTAGGTTGCATTGCAAGTACAGCTGTCACATACATTGATTGTTTAAGCCGGGATCTCTGTATGCAAGTACAGAGTGTCAAAAATGAGCGAAAGTAAGAACAGCAAGCAGACAGCTGATGCTGCTAAGAAAGCAAATGCTGCCGTTAAGAACAAGAAGTCCGATCTTAAGACTGCCGATACCAAGAAAGCCGAGGTAAAGAAGGTAGATGCTAAGAAGGCAAAGCAGGGTGCTTCTAACCCACTTGATTATGTCTTATGGACTGTATCCCTTGCTTTATTAGTGCTTGCAATCGGTGGTAATTACTACTACACCCGCTTCATGATGATCGATGAGACTTCTTTAGTCCGTTTAGGTCGTGTAGCTTTAGTTATTGCTATCATCGTAGCTGGTCTTGCTGTTACTCTGTTTACTAGCAAGGGCAAGAGACTGCTCGCTTTCACCCGCGACTCCTACACCGAGTTACGTAAGGTAGTATGGCCAACTCGTAACGAGGGTCTGCAGACTACTTTCATCGTTTTCATCGCTGTAAGCTTAGTCAGCCTCTTCCTGTACTTATGCGACCTGATCTTCTTGCAGATCGTCCGCATCATCACCTTATAAGATAGATAGGTGTCCTAAATGTCAGATTTAGAAAACATGGTAGAAGAGAAGGTAGAGTCTGCAGAGCAGGGCGTATCTGCCGAAGCTCCTATGGTCGACGATATCGCACAAGATGCAGAAGCTCCTTTCTTAACAGATGAGCAGGCTGCTGCATCAGGTGAAGCTTCTCCTTTTGACGCTGTAATCGCACAGGTAGAAGAGTCTAAGAAGGCTCCTGCTAAGAAGGTTGCAACTAGAAATAAGAAGACTGGTCTTATCGACCTCAAGAAGCCATTAAAGTTAGAGCCTAAGGATCCATCTGAGGTTCCTATGCGTTGGTACATCCTGCAGGCCTACTCTGGCTTCGAGCAGCGTGTTGCTCAAGCTTTAATCGAGCGTATCAAGATTAACAACATGGAAGAGTACTTCGGTGAAGTCTTGGTACCAAAAGAGAAGGTTAAGGACGTTAAAGACGGTAAGCAGCGTGAGAGTGAGCGTAAGTTCTTCCCAGGCTACGTTATGGTCGAGATGAAGATGACCTCCGACTCTTGGCAGCTTGTTAAGCACACCGAGCGCGTATTAGGCTTTATTGGTGGTACTCCAGAGCGTCCAATGCCAATTACTAAGGCTGAGGCTGATCGTATCTTAAATCGCCTTAAGGAGACCTCTGAAGCTCCACGTCCTAAGAACCTCTTTGAAGTTGGTGAAAAGGTTCGTGCTACCGAGGGTACCTTCAAGGACTTCTCTGGTACTGTTGAGAAGGTTGATTACGAGAAGAACCGTCTTACCGTTTCTATCAACATCTTCGGTCGTGCTACCCCAGTTGAGCTTGAGCTCGGCCAGGTTGAAAAAGATATCGACTAAGAGCAAGGATGGCTTATCAAAGCCTCAATGTATTGTTGCAAAAGGGCAGTCATATGACTGCCTTTTTTATACCTGTCATCTATATCCTCATCCCCTTGCGTATCTGCAGCCATATTTAAGAGCTATCTCAATAGCCCTCGCAACAGCGCTCTGCTTTTTTACATAGTCCCCTTACTTTGCTTTTCCAAATTTTCCTCTGCCGCTGCAGCTTGCTATGACCTCTTAAGCAGCTAAATTTGCTGCTTTGCATTTCACGCTCTAAATAGCGTCGAGAGCCTTGATTGTTATGGTGGCTTAAAGATCGGGGATCATAAAGGGTGGGCTGGCCTTAGGACTTAAAAAGATCAGTGATGTTAGGGGAAAAAGCAGTGGATCATAGCTATGAGGATCAGAAGATCATTAGGACTAAGTCTGATTTAAATGAAATGTAAAAAAGATCACCAAAAGTTGTTGATCAGCGAAAATGGATTCTGTATAATATTAAGGATTTACTGTTTTGTGACGTAGATCTCATTTTTGAGGGTTTCTAAGTCATATTCAGTATCAGATTTCCTAGTAAATCAAGGTTCTACCCTTGATGCGGGAAGCGTATCAAACTCGGAGAGTTTGACGTATCAAACACCTTGTTTGAGCGCGCCATACCCACATAGAGAGAATTTATAACATGGCAAAGAAAGTTTCTGCCTACATCAAGCTGCAGGTTGGCGCTGGTAATGCCAATCCAGCTCCTCCAGTAGGTCCTGCCTTAGGTCAGCACGGCGTTAACATTATGGAGTTCTGCAAGGCATTCAATGCTCACACTGCAAAACTCGAGAAGGGCGCCCCAGTTCCAGTAGTTATTACTGTTTATGCTGACAAGTCTTTCACCTTCATCACTAAGACCCCACCAGCATCCTTCTTAATCAAGAAGGCTCTGAACATCCAGTCAGCTTCTCACAAGCCTGGCAAGGAAGTAGCTGGTAAGATCACCATGGCTCAGTGCCTTGAGATCGCTAAGGTTAAAGAGCCTGACATGACCGGTGCAGATTTAGAAGCTTCTGCACGTACAATCGCCGGTACTGCCCGCTCCATGGGTGTTCAGGTGGAGGAGTAAGACATGGCAAAGTTATCTAAGCGCATGAAGGAAATCCGTTCCATCATCGACCGCACTCGCGAGTATGATGTAACTGAGGGTTTCGACACCTTAAAGAAGACCGCTAAGGCAAAGTTCGTTGAGTCTGTAGACGTAGCTATCCAGCTCGGTATCGACCCAACCAAGTCCGACCAGAACATCCGTGGCGCTACCGTTCTGCCACACGGCACCGGCCGTAGCGTTCGCGTTGTAGTTTTCACCCAGGGCGAATTAGCTGAGCAGGCTAAGGCTGCAGGTGCAGACTTCGTAGGTATGGACGAGCTTGCTCACGAGATTAAGCAGGGCAAGTCTGACTTTGACGTAGTTATCGCTTCTCCAGATGCAATGCGCGTTGTAGGTCAGTTAGGTCAGATCTTAGGTCCACGTGGCTTAATGCCAAACCCTAAGGTTGGTACTGTTACCCGTGACGTAGCTACCGCTGTTAAGAATGCTAAGTCTGGTCAGGTTCGTTACCGTAACGATAAGACTGGTGTTATCCAGGCTTCTATCGGTAAGGTTGACTTCGACTCTGCCAAGCTGGTTGACAACTTAAACGCTTTATTAGGCGCTATTGTTAAGGCTAAGCCAGCTGCTGCTAAGGGCACCTTCATCAAGAAGGTATGCATCTCCACCACTATGGGTGGCGGCATCACCGTTGATAAGAGCACCTTAAAGACTGATCGTGCTGGCGCTGCTTCTTAATAGCAACGTCTAGAGCATCAGCTTTAGAGCCCTTAAAGAAAGGGGCTTAGGCCTCTTTCTTAAAGATTACATGTTTGGATACTAACATTATGAATTTGGCCGGGAGCTTAATCTCCCAACCAAAGACCGCAGGGGGAAGTATCCTTAATCATCCTGCGCAGGCGGAAATTAGCTCTATAGGATCTATCCTTTAGAATTGATATCCGGTACATACCCCTATAATGGGGTCAACTGTCATAGCTTAAGCATAAGTCAGCCTGTATGTACGTCTTATATGCAGGGGATAAGTGTGGCGGCTGTGATAAACCAGGAGTCACTGCTAAAAATGGCATTAAATCTCGAAGACAAGAAGCAAATTGTTGCTGATGTTAGCGAAGTCGCCAAGAAAGCATTATCAGCTGTTTGTGCTGATTCCTGTGGCATTCCTGTAGCTGCAATGACCAAGCTCCGCAAGGACGCACGTGCTAACAACGTTTACTTACACGTTGTTCGTAACACCCTCCTTGCTCGTGCTGTAGAAGGCACCGCTTTTGAGTGCATGAAGGACCAGTTCAAGGGCCCAACCTTAATCGGTCTTTCCATGGAGCACCCAGGCGCAGCTGCACGTCTGTTCAAGGAATTCGCAAAGCAGAACGACAAGTTCTCCATCAAGGCCTTAGCTTTTGAAGGCACTTTATATGATGGTAAGGACGTTGACGTATTAGCATCACTGCCAACCTACGAGGAAGGCGTTGCTCAGTTAATGGCAACCATGAAGGAAGCTGCAGCTGGCAAGCTCGTACGTACTCTTTCTGCTCTGGGCGACAAGCTTCAGGCAGAGGGTGGCGCTGCTTAATAGAGCCTTATGGCTTTATAAAGCACAGTCTGCTTTCTAAGACTAAGTTGCAACTTTGTATATTTACTAAAGTTGCATCATAACTGACTTAGTCAGTCTAAAGATTTTTTGATGAGCATGCTTTTAGCACTCATCTATACAGATTACTTTTTCTAAAGGAATACCAAAATGGCATTATCTAAGGATGATATCATTAACGCTATTGCTGAAATGAGCGTTATGGAAGTTGTTGAGCTCGTTAAGGCAATGGAAGAGAAGTTCGGCGTTTCAGCTGCTGCTGCTGTAGTTGCTGGCCCAGCTGCTGGCGGTGCCGCTGCTGCTGAGGAGAAGACCGAGTTCGACGTAACCTTAAAGGACGTTGGTGGCAACAAGATCGCTGTTATTAAGGCAGTTCGTGGCGCTACCGGTTTAGGCCTGAAGGAAGCTAAGGACTTAGTTGAGTCTGCTCCTGCTAAGATCAAGGAAGGCGTTTCTAAGGAAGACGCTGAGGCTCTCAAGAAGGCCTTCGAAGAGGCTGGTGCTACTGTTACCATCGAGTAATAGACACTGCTCAAATAGCCGAATGCTTCGATTCGGAGTACAGGCTGCCTAGCAGCCTGTGCAATATAACCCGAGTGCTCTTAATGGGCCTCGGGTTTCGATGCCTTAAAAGGTGATGCAATTTAACTGAAGAACATTCAGATTTTGACATCAATACTCACCAGGACGATGCCGGGGTCAGCTCTGACCTAAATTAAGTAAAAGTGCACAAGCTTAATTTGTGTTTTCCGTCCGTCTTAGGCCTATGGCCTGTTCTAAGCGTTCCAAAACCAGTTAGTTACTACCGTGTTACTGATCAGCCATGCAGCCTGTGTATGAGCTCAAACAGATTATAGGGAAAACGCGCTGCGCGCTGCCCATTCTCTGCCGATCATTAGCCTGTAGAATCGCGCTTATATACTCTGCACCGTACCCTTTGACTTAGGTCTTAGGTAAATACCGTATTACAAAGTTCATTTCTTGGCTGCTGCTCTTTAGAGCAATCGGCACTTAAATGTGCCCAGAGCAGATAAGAAACCGTTGCACACATGGTCTTTAAATGCCATTAAGTGCACAAGCTAAGAGCTTTTGTGTAGGTTTCGGTCGTTAAAGGCGACCGTCTGCGCTGTATGAGTGAATGAACTTGAGTATGCTGCAAAGTCAGCTAACGCTCCATGCGAGCATCTATGTTCAACTATTAGTTTGAGAGCAACGATCTTGTTTAAGCTCATTGAAAGCTTCTTTAATAAAGATCGTATAGCTAGATTAGTTTGCTCAGGCTTTAAATGCCAGGGTAGTTTGAACAAACTTACGGATGCAGCTTGTAGCAGCGGATTTAATTACTGGTAAGAATAAGGGCATGTTTTTATATGCCATTATTAACGCTGTGGACGACGACCTAACTCAATGAGGCTTTGCGTGAGCTTTTCATTCGGTCGTGCATCTTGAAGTGATGAGTAACAGTCTTAATCTTAATGGTTGCAGTGACTTGCGCCATCCATGACCTCAAACCACCTAAGATGGCTGTGTATAGCCTTATGCTTGTAGTACAACGCACAAGTGTTTGTAACTTGTATAAGAGCACAACATCTATATTAGTGATTTGACCCGGTAGCAAAGAAATAGTAAAGCAAAGATACGAACATAAACTTTACATGTTCTAAAAACTGTAAAAGGTTTAAAGTAGTAGATTAGGCTTTAAATATCAATGCGTTGACCGGTTTGCTTGTTGCAAGCAGGGCAGGCGGCTTTTATAGCCCCTCAATCGCGACAAAGATCAACCTGAGGATCCCAATTCCATGGTCTACTCGTATACTGAGCAAAAGCGTATCCGTAAGGATTTCGGAAAGCGAGTTAAGGTGCTCGACACCCCATACTTACTTGCCGTTCAGCTTGATTCATTCAAACAATTCATCAGCGCCGATCCGTTAAATGAGAACGGCTTAGTTGCTGCTTTCAAGAGTGTTTTCCCAATCAAGTCATATTCGGGAAATGCTGAGCTCTGTTACAACTCTTTCAAGTTAGGTGAGCCTAAGTTCGATGTTCACGAGTGTATGATTCGTGGCACCACTTACTCTGCCCCTCTTAAGGTCAACTTAAGCCTTATTCGTTACGAGAAGGACTCTCCTAAGACTGTTAAAGAGAAGATTGACCAGGAAGTCTATATGGGCGAAATTCCGCTCATGACTGAGAATGGTACCTTCATCATTAACGGTACTGAGCGTGTAGTTGTTTCTCAGTTACACCGTTCTCCTGGTGTATTCTTTGACAATGATAAGGGTAAGACCCACCCAGGTCGCGTACTCTTCTCTGCCCGTATTATTCCTTACCGTGGCTCATGGTTAGACTTCGAGTTCGATCACCGCGACAACCTGTTTGTTCGTATCGACCGTCGTCGTAAGTTACCAGCATCTGTTCTGCTGCGTGCTTTAGGTTACAACACCGAGCAGATTCTCGATATCTTCTACGATACCGTTGCAATTGAGATCAAGTCCAATAAGCTCATGATGGAGCTTGTTCCTGATCGTCTGCGTGGTGAAACCGCTACTTTCGACATTCAGCTTGATGGCAAGGTATTAGTTGAGGCTGGTAAGAAGATTACCGTTCGCCATATTCGTGAACTGCGTAAGGCTGGCCAGAACTATATCGAGATTCCACCTGAGCACCTTATCGGTAAGATCCTCGCTAAGGACTACAAGGATAAGGAAGGCAATGTAGTGTTAGCTGCTAACACTGAGCTTACCTTAGAGAAGCTGCCTTTAATTCCTCAGTTAGGTCTCAAGCGCTTTGAGATCCTCTTCACCTCTCAGGTTGATGAGGGTTCATTCATTGCTGATACCATGCGTTCTGACGCAACTCGTGATCTCACTTCAGACAACGATGATCGCATCGCTGCTCTGTTTGAAATCTACAAGATGATGCGTCCAGGTGAGCCTCCAACCACCGAAGCTGCAGAAGGTCTGTTTAACAACCTGTTCTTTGCAGAGGATCGCTACGACTTATCTTCTGTAGGTCGTATGAAGTTTGATTCTCGCTTCGTTGAGATCTCACGTGTCAAGACCGCTTTAGAGCGCACCTTATCTGACAGCGAGTTCCCTATTAACACCCAGGATGGTGGCATCTACGTAACTGGTGGCTATGTATACGCTGAGTATCCAAAGCTTCTTGACATCGTACGTGCACACTTAGAGCCATCTGAGGCTCAGTGCCTGCCTCTGTCCAATCCAGAGCGTTGTGCTGACAAGCTCTTAGACTTCCTCGACGGCTTCTTAGTTAAGGCTGTAAACGATCCTATGGTAAGTGCCGCTGATCGTTTCGTCTTCAAGAAGGTTCAGATCACTCCAAAGGACGGTGAGACCGTTGAGCTCGAGCGTTGCGTAATTCTGCCATTAGAACTGCTCAAAGATCGTACTGCTAAGGCTGCTATTATCGATGCTGAAGTAACAGATAAGAAGGGTAAGGCCTTAAACTTAATCCGTGAGCGTGATGAGTTATACCGTGGCACCCTGTCTCACAACGACATCATCAAGGTTATGCGTTACCTCGTGCGTATTCGCAACGGTAAAGAGACCATTGATGATATCGATCACTTAGGCAACAGACGTATTCGTTCCGTTGGTGAAATGGCTGAAAACCAGTTCCGTATCGGTCTGGTTCGTGTAGAGCGTGCAGTTAAGGAGCGTCTGTCTTTAGGCGATCTCGATAGCACCACTCCACAGGAGCTCATCAACGCTAAGCCAATTAGTGCTGCTATTAAGGAGTTCTTCGGCTCTTCACAGTTATCTCAGTTCATGGATCAGAACAACCCATTATCTGAGGTTACCCACAAGCGTCGTATCTCCGCTTTAGGCCCAGGTGGTTTAACCCGTGAGCGTGCTGGCTTCGAGGTTCGTGACGTTCACCCAACCCACTACGGTCGTTTATGTCCAATTGAGACCCCTGAAGGTCCAAACATTGGTCTTATCAACTCCTTAGCTGTGTTTGCTCGTTGCAACGACTATGGCTTCTTAGAGACTCCATACCGTCGTGTTAACAATCAGCACGTATCTGAGGACTTTGAGTACTTATCTGCTATCGACGAAGGTCAGTATGTTATTGCTCAGGCAAACACTGACTTAGACGAGAACGGTAACATCATCGATGAGTACGTACAGTGCCGTTACAAGGGCGAATCTACTGTTCGCCGCGCTAGTGACGTACAGTACATGGACGTTTCACCTCAGCAGGTTATTTCCGTTGCTGCAGCGTTGATTCCGTTCCTTGAGCACGATGACGCTAACCGTGCGCTGATGGGTGCAAACATGCAGCGTCAGGCTGTTCCTACTGTTCGTTCTGAAAAGCCATTCGTTGGTACTGGTATGGAGCGTGCTGTAGCGGTTGACTCTGGTGTTTCCATCGTGGCACGTCGTGGCGGTGTTATCGAGCACGTTGATGGCAACCGTATCGTTGTTCGTGTTAACGAAGATGAGATCCGTGGTACTTCTGATGCTGGTATCGATATTTACAACCTCATCAAGTACACCCGTTCTAACCAGAACACCTGCATTAACCAGCGTCCATGTGTAAACATTTACGAGCAGGTTGCAGCTGGTGACGTATTAGCTGACGGTAGCTCCACTGATTTAGGTGAGCTGGCATTAGGTCAGAACTTACGTATCGCCTTCATGCCATGGAACGGTTACAACTACGAGGACTCTATCTTAGTTTCCGAGCGTGTTGCAGCTAAGGATCGTTTAACCACTATCCACATTCAGGAAATCTCCTGTGTGGCTCGTGACACCAAGCTCGGCCCTGAGGAAATCACTGCTGATATTCCTAACGTAGGTGAGCAGGCTCTCTCTAAGCTTGATGAGTCCGGTATCGTTTACGTTGGTGCTGAAGTTTGCGGCGGCGACATCCTCGTTGGTAAGGTAACTCCAAAGGGTGAGACCCAGTTAACTCCAGAAGAGAAGCTGCTTCGCGCTATCTTCGGTGAGAAGGCTTCTGAGGTTAAGGATTCCTCAACTCGCGTACCTAACGGTGTATTCGGTACTGTTGTAGACGTACAGGTATTCACCCGTGAGGGCGTAGATAAGGATTCACGCGCACTCGAAATCGAAGAGATGCAGCTGAGCAAGGCACGTAAGGACTTAGACGAAGAGTTCTCATTCTTAACTGCCGGTATGCTCCGCCAGGTACGTAACATCCTCGTCCGTGCTGGTTTAGACCGCAAGGAAGTTGATGCTCTGTCCGATGTTGAGCTCTTTGAGTGCCACGTACCTAACGACAAGGCACTGCGTGAGATTGAAGAAATCTCTGCTCGCATTGATGAGTACCGTGCTGAGTACAAGGAAAAGTACGAAGTTATCCGCCGTAAGATCACTGAGGGTGATGACTTAACCCCAGGCGTTCTGAAGATCGTTAAGGTTTACCTCGCTGTTAAGCGTCGTATTCAGCCAGGCGATAAGATGGCAGGTCGTCACGGTAACAAGGGTGTTATCTCTAAGATTTGCCCTATCGAGGATATGCCATACGATGAGGATGGTGTACCAGTAGATATCGTGCTCAACCCATTAGGTGTGCCTTCTCGTATGAACATTGGTCAGGTTCTCGAGGTTCACTTAGGTTTAGCTGCTAAGGGTATCGGTAATGTCATCAACAAGATGCTTGTTGAGCAAAAGGCTATTGCTGAAATCCGCGCTATGCTGCAGAAGATCTACGATTTAGGTGGCTCTTCACAGGAAGTAGACATTAGCTCAATGTCTGATGATCAGGTAATGGTACTTGCCGAGAACTTACGTGACGGTATGCCAGTAGCTACCCCTGTATTCGACGGTGCAACCGAAGAATCCATTAAGGAGCTGCTCGAGCTTGCAGGTCTGCCTAAGTCCGGTCAGATGACTTTATTTGACGGTACTACTGGTCGTCCATTCGAGCGTAAGGTAACCGTTGGTTATATGTACATGCTCAAGCTCAACCACTTAGTTGATGACAAGATGCATGCTCGTTCTACCGGTTCTTACTCATTAGTTACTCAGCAGCCATTAGGCGGTAAGGCTCAGTTCGGTGGTCAGCGCTTCGGTGAAATGGAAGTGTGGGCCCTTGAGGCTTACGGTGCTGCCTATACCTTACGTGAGATGCTGACTGTTAAGTCAGACGACGTAAACGGCAGAACCAAGATGTACAAGAACATCGTTGACGGTGCATACAAGATGGAAGCTAGCATCCCAGAGTCCTTCAATGTATTGCTTCGTGAAATCCGCTCGCTGGGTATCAATATCGACCTGGTTCGCAAAGACTAATTGCCGTGGTGGCAGCCTCAATGAAGCTGCTGCCTAAAAAGCAGGGCAACCTGCTGCAGGGGCTAAAAAAGTCCCTGCGCTAAGGCATGGAGTTGTAAAGTCGCTTTTTGGACGTTTTATCCTAAGAGCTGCTGGTCAGACAATCAAAGCCGTGAGGGACAAATATTCACGGCTCTAAAGCGAAACTGACAACTCATAAAAGATAATTTCTTCGCAGGAGAAACTGTTGTGAGCATGCAAGAAATCGGTCAAGACGAGACCCTCTTAGAGGGCTTTGGCACCGAACTTCCGACCGCTAATAAGGACGACGAGTTTGCAATGGGCTTAGATATTTCTGAGTCTTTAGGCAAGCTTGCTAACCGCAGCAACAACGCCCTCAAGCAGAAGCTTGAGGATTTTGACGCGATCAAGATTGGTCTTGCATCGCCTGAGATGATCCGTGCTTGGTCTTATGGCGAAGTTAAGAAGCCAGAGACCATCAACTATCGTACTTTCAAGCCAGAGCGTGACGGCTTATTCTGTGCCAAGATCTTCGGCCCTACCAAGGATTACGAGTGTCTTTGCGGTAAGTACAAGCGTTTAAAGCACCGTGGCACTATCTGTGATAAGTGTGGTGTTGAAGTTACCCAGGCTAAGGTACGTCGTGAGCGTATGGGCCACATTGAGCTGGCATCCCCTGTAGCTCACATTTGGTTCTTAAAGTCACTGCCATCCCGTATCGGTCTGATTCTCGATATGAAGTTACGCGATATTGAAAGCGTACTTTACTTTGAGAGCTATGTTGTTACCGATCCTGGTATGACTGAGCTTCGTGAGCGTCAGCTGCTCACCGAAGAAGAGTACATGAATGCACTCGAGCTCTTTGGTGATGACTTTAGCGCCAAGATGGGTGCTGAGGCTATCTTAGAGATCCTGCAGCACATGGATCTTGAGGCCGAGATTAACTCTTTACGTGAGTCTTTAGACACCACCTCTTCAGAGTCTAATCGTAAGAAGTACGCCAAGCGCTTAAAGCTCATGGAGTCTTTCGTTCATTCTGGTAACAAGCCTGAGTGGATGATCTTAACTGTTCTGCCAGTTCTGCCTCCAGATTTACGTCCATTAGTTCCACTTGATGGCGGTCGTTTTGCTACTTCCGATCTCAACGACTTATACCGTCGTGTGATCAACCGTAACAACCGTTTAAAGCGTCTTTTAGACTTAGTTGCTCCAGAGATCATCGTACGTAACGAAAAGCGTATGCTTCAGGAGTCAGTTGACGCTCTGATGGATAACGGTCGTCGCGGTCGTGCTATTTCTGGCTCTAACAAGCGTCCATTAAAGTCACTTGCTGACATGATTAAGGGTAAGCAAGGTCGTTTCCGTCAGAACCTGCTCGGTAAGCGTGTTGACTACTCTGGTCGTTCTGTAATTACTTGCGGTCCTAATCTGCGTCTGCACCAGTGCGGTCTTCCTAAGAAGATGGCATTAGAGCTCTTCAAGCCATTCATTTTCGGTCGTCTTGAGATGCGCGGTCACGCCGCTACCATCAAGGCAGCTAAGAAGATGGTAGAGCGCGAGGATGCAATCGTATGGGATGTACTTGAAGAGGTAATCCGCGAGCATCCAGTATTATTAAACCGTGCTCCGACCCTGCACCGTTTAGGTATTCAGGCTTTCGAGCCAATCTTAGTTGAAGGTAAGGCTATCCGTCTGCACCCACTCGTATGTCCAGCATTTAACGCTGACTTCGACGGTGACCAGATGGCTGTTCACATTCCATTAACCCTTGAGGCTCAGCTTGAGGCTCGTGCGTTAATGATGTCTACCAACAACATTCTGTCTCCTGCTTCAGGTGACCCAATCATCGTTCCTGCACAGGACGTGGTATTAGGCCTGTACTACATGTCTAAGTCACGTGTTGGCGCTAAGGGCGAGGGTATGATCATCTCTGATGCCCATGAGGCTGAGCGTCTGTACAAGAGTGGTGTTGCTGAGATGCAGGCTCGTGTAGCTTGCCGCATCTCTTACTCTGTTAAGGATCCAGAGACTGGTGAGTTCACCGATAAGAATGAGCTGCGCTTAACCACTATTGGTCGTGCCATTCTCTCTTTAATCCTGCCACGCGGTATGTCCTATGACTTCATTGATCCTCCAGTAGAGGGTGTAAATGAAGAGAACATGCGTGAAGTATTAGCTCAGAAGGATTGGTTTACCAAGGTATCTAACCAGCCTTTAGGTAAGAAGCGTATTGCAGGCTTATTAAACAACTGCTACCGCCTCTTAGGCCTCTCTGAGACCGTATACTTCGCTGACCGCGTCATGTACACCGGTTTCCGTAACGCAGCTATCTCCGGTTCTTCTGTTTGCGTTGACGACATGCTCATTCCTAAGGAGAAGCAGACCATTATTGCTGCAGCTCAAAAGGAAGTTCTGTCCATTCAGCAACAGTACGATAACGGTCAGATTACCCAAGGCGAGCGTTATAACAAGGTTATCGATATTTGGTCTAACGCCAACGATAAGGTTATGAAGGCTATGATGGCCAACTTATCCGTTGAGAAGGCAACCAATATCTTAGGTCAAGAAGAGCAGCAGGCATCTTTCAACAGCATCTACATGATGGCTGACTCAGGTGCTCGTGGTTCTCCAGCTCAGATTCGTCAGCTTGCCGGTATGCGTGGTCTGATGGCAACCCCAGATGGTTCCATTATTGAAACCCCAATTATCGCTAACTTCCGTGAAGGTCTGAACGTACAGCAGTACTTCATTTCAACCCACGGTGCTCGTAAGGGTCTTGCTGATACCGCTCTTAAGACCGCTAACTCCGGTTACTTAACTCGTCGTCTCGTTGACGTAGCTCAGGATCTGGTGATCACTGAGGACGATTGCGGTACCACTGAGGGTCTCGAGATCACTCCACACGTAAGCGGTGGTGACGTTATTGAGAACTTACGTGACCGTGTATTAGGTCGTACCTTAGCTGATGACGTCTTAAAGCCAGGTTCTAAGGAAGTTCTGCTTCCTGCTGGTATGCTCTTAGATGAGAAGTGCTGCACTATCTTAGAAGAGTACAAGATTGAGAAGGTAAAGGTTCGTTCACCTATTACTTGCTCCACTAAGTACGGTGTTTGCGCTAAGTGCTATGGTCGTGACCTTGCTCGTGGCCACATCGTTAACGCTGGTGAGGCAGTTGGTGTTATCGCTGCTCAGTCCATCGGTGAGCCTGGTACTCAGCTGACCATGCGTACCTTCCACATTGGTGGTGCTGCATCTCGTGCTGTTGCTGAGTCTGGTGCAACTGTTAAGAATTCAGGTACTATCCGTATCCTGAACTCTAAGACTGTAACTAATACCGACGGTAAGGAAGTAGTAACTTCCCGTCAGTCCGAGTTATTAGTTATGGACGAGTTTGGTGCTTCAAAGGAAAGCCATAAGATCCCTTACGGCGCTATCTTTGAGGTTAAGGATGGTGAAGAGGTTAAGGCTGGCGCTGTTGTCGCTCGTTGGGACCCTCACACCCACCCAATTATTTCTGAAGTGCACGGTCGCTTAAAGTTCATCGACATTATCGAGGGTATTACCGTTGATAAGAAGGAAGATGAGGCTTTAGGTATTTCCTCTATCGAGGTTCGTGAGATCGCTGCTCGCCCATCTCAGGGTAAGGACAAGCGTCCAGCTGTTAAGATCGTTGATCAAGACGGTAACGACGTAATGATCCCAGGTACTACTGTTCCTGCTCAGTACATGCTTCAGGGTAAGGCCATTGTGCAGTTACTCGACGGTGCAGAGGTTAACATCGGTGATATTATCGCCCGTATTCCTCAGCAGGCTGGTGGTACTAAGGATATTACCGGTGGTCTTCCACGTGTTGCTGACCTCTTTGAGGCTCGTGCTCCTAAGGAGCCTGCAATCTTGGCTGAGATCTCTGGTACTGTTTCCTTCGGTAAGGAGACCAAGTCCAAGCGTCGTCTCATCATTACTCCAGAGCCAGGCACTTTAAACGAGATCGGTCTGCCAGCAGAGCAGCATGAGGAGATGATCGCCCTGTCACGCAACCTGAACGTCTTCGAGGGCGAAAAGGTTGAGAAGGGTGAAGTGATCGCTGACGGTCCAGAGTCTCCACACGACATTCTGCGTCTGCGTGGTGTTAACGCTGTAGCTAACTACATCGTTAACGAGGTTCAGGACGTTTACCGTCTGCAGGGTGTAAAGATTAACGATAAGCACATTGAGGTTATCGTTCGTCAGATGCTCCGCAAGTGCGAGATCTTAGACCCAGGTGAGTCCACTGAGTTTATCAAGGATGAGCTTGCTGAGGTTGCATACGTACGTACCGTAAACGAGCGTCTGCGTTCTGAGGGCAAGAGAGAGGTTCTCTACCGTCATATCCTCATGGGTCTGACTAAGGCTTCCTTATCTACTGAGTCCTTCATCTCAGCTGCATCCTTCCAGGAAACCACTCGTGTTCTTACCGAGGCTTCCGTGGCAGGCAAGCTCGACGAGCTGCGCGGCCTGAAGGAGAACGTAATCGTAGGTCGTCTCATCCCTGCTGGTACTGGCTTCAAGTACCATCAGCAGCGTCGCGAGGAAATTGCTCGTGCCAAGCTGCGTAATGAGTCTTACGATGTAATTCTCAACAACACTGAAGTTGAGAAGCAGATTGGTGAGGCTTTAGATAACTTAAGCTTTATGGACACCTTCAATCAGAATGGTGGTTTCTAAAGCTAGGCTATAAAAGCTAAGAGGCTGCAGATACTTAATCTGCAGTTATAAAAAAAGGCCGTAAGTATCAAGCTTGCGGCCTTTTTTTTTACCAAATATTCCATGCGATCGCAAAGTTAGTAAGATAAGTGCCGGCCTTAAACTATTTTTCGCTTGTTTAGCTTGATAGTTCTAAGCTTGAAAGCTTGGGTTTTACCTAAATCTTGTTCGGAGTCGTATGTGAAAGAGAGCTTTATCATCAACTGCCCAGCTACACTCACTCATGGCCATCAGAGCCTTATCGACATGATTGCAAGTGTTGAGGACAAGAGACCAATTGGTGCCTTGATTTTTATGGGAGCGGCTGCCCCCATTGCTGCAGCTAATACGACCATGCTATCTAATTGTTTTGGACATCAAAGTGCCATGACAAGTGATGATATGGAGAAGATCCACAAGCTTACTAAACTGTATCAAAAGCTAGCCTTAGATCATGGCGCTAAACTGCTCGTGTGCGGTAAAGCAGCAAGATCAAGAGGTTTAACTGAGCAAAGCATGCTCGCAGAGGGTTTTGAATTTTCAGGTTATATGGAGATCTTAGCTCTGCTCAATCGCAAGGATGAGAAGGTGATTACATGGTAACTATAGTTGTTTACTTTGAAAGCCTGCATAACTTCGCCGCAACCTCATCATCACAAGCGCAGCAAGATGCAGCTTCTTTAAATGACACAACGATAGGCGAGCTTAGGCTACGTTATGAGCAAGGTTTAGATCTCCTCTTAAATGCTGCAGATCTAGAGGTACCATGTAGTGCCATCTTCATGGAGAGGGCAGATCTTAACGCGACCATCTTACAAGAGTGCTTAGGCGAGTCTTTAATAAAGAAGTTTAGGCAGCTTGAGCTTTACGAAATTCCAACTTTCGTGCTCGCACCGTCAAATGTAGCGACAGAGTTAGACACTAATGTAGCGACGGCCCTAGATACTAGTGTAGCGACAGAGCTAAACACTAATGTAGCGACAGCGCTAGACACTAATGTAGCGACAGAGCTAGACACTAGTGTAGCGACAGAGCTAGACACTAGTGTTGCAAGCAGCTTGCAATCTAAGAGTGCTACAAGCGCGATCTTGGACTTTGCTAAGGTTATTACGGCTAATGAGTACCGAGATCTTCAGCTTATCGAGGCAGCTCAAAACTTTACAGTCTAGGCTTTAAACCCCTGGTCTTTATTAAGCCTGATCTTGCCTCGTGGCGATCATTGTGCACAAATAGTGTTATCGGGCGTGATAGAGCAAATTGTGGAGGTTGCAGATGGATTTTGAGATTGAAGAGGGTCGACTGCTTGCATGCGTGGGCAATGATGAAGATCTTGTGATCCCTGAGGGCGTTAAGTTCATAGCTAGAGATTGCATTTTTTCGAATGCAGCAGCTATTAAATCTATCTATCTGCCGCAGAGCTTTTTAGGATTTGAAAAGGCAAACAAGGACGATAATTACTTC
>Connie_p1__coassemble_1582_pt1 | contig 17444 bp, 7 predicted proteins | sample Connie_p1__metabat2_low_PE_021 | metagenome-assembled genome bin Connie_p1 | reverse complement strand
TTTATGTTGCAAGCATTTAATAGTATGGTTGAGCAGGCAGCAGTGAGTGCAAGTGCAAGCTTGCTGCGAGATAAGATGCACTGATGCTGTTTGGAGTTAATCATAATTAATCGCAAACCTCTCTTAAGAGGAGTAATTGCCTTGAGCGCAATAAAACAAGTGTTATGAGTGTGAGCACTATGGGTGATATTAGGAATTGCGGATAATATCGGCGCTCATAGCTCGTCCTGAGTCTTCATTTCCAATAAAGAGGCGTAGATGGCGCGGAATGCCATCGACCACAAAGTTATTACCCTGCAAACGATAGTTAGTTACTGCTGTGGCGTCTTCAGAGAAGACATGAGTTTGTGTAACCTCAACTATGGCTGGCAACATGCCCTCAGAGAGTTTTTGCGGCATTTGTACATAAGTATGTTTGCCATCATTAAAGACACGTAGCGGGATGACTTCCTTATCGCCACTGACCTGATAGTTAAAGTCCAGGCCAGAAAGTAGTGCTACAGAGCTTTTAGCGCGTTTGCGTCCAGGTATAGCCGCAGTCTCTGATACATACTCATCTTCATCAGCTAACGCTAGCTCATCGCCACTTGCTGACAAGTTCAGCTCGTTATTACGTTTGCGGGCGAGCAGTTCGTTTTTGATGTTTTGATAGCGCTGCATACTCTGTTCGGTATAAATAAAACTTACATTAGGCATGAAGTCTTTTGCTGAGGACTTAATGTCAATGGAGTAACTGCGCTTATCAGTGTAGATAGTGAGATTAGACTCAAGACCAATGTCAGTAGGCTTAATCGTTACATGCTCTACCATGCCTTGAGCAGAACCATGAGCTGATCTGCCTACAACCCAGCGAGCTGAATCGCCAGTTTGCACATCTACCACGCTCTCGCCAGGCTCAAGTGAAATGTCACACACATGCAGTAAAGAACAAACAACCGTAGGCCTGCCTGCACCATAGACAAAGCGTACTTCGCCAGGACGTTCAACGATTGGTCGGCTTACTGCTGACTTTTTAGCTTTAGGATTGTTAGATGCCTCTAAAGCCTTAAGAATCTCAATATCTTGCTTAGAGAGAGTATTTTGATTACCTCCTAAAGCAATGATGTCATCAAGGGCACTATCAGCATGAGCAAGACTAAAGCAAGTAGGCCCACTCGTAAGCAGCAAGGCGCTCATGCATAAACAGGCACAGGTATTAAGCTTGAACCTCGAAAATGTGCGTTTACCCTGCATGCCAGTACCCAGCTTGCTAGTACCCAGCATGCTTGTGCCTTGAATGCTATTACCATTCATGCTTGTACCTTGCATGGCTTGACGCAGCCAGGTGTAGTTTGGAGCTGCATTGGTGGCAGCAAATTCGTATACAGCTGCAGCTGCATCGGATGCTGCTGCAGGGGCTACTGTATGATTTTGAAAAGACTTGCGTAAGTTCATAAGTACTCCCAGAAGGCCTGCTAGTAAGTTTTATGTGTAGTTATCAGGCGATCACGTCTGAGATTAAGAGTTCGGATATGTACAGCTGCAATGGATTGTCTAAGTAGTTAGCGGCAGTCTTTTGATTAGCATCAGCAAAGCTAAAGCTAATGAGGGCCCGCTTTTTATGGACTTTGACTTTGAGATCGCGCTTAGAGCTAATCGACTCTTTCCAGTCCACTTGCACAGTGTGATTGTCTAGATGAATTAAGTTGGCAATATCAACTTGCACCGACAAGCCACCAAGGTTGGTGCTCATGGGATTATTGTCTGTGTAGAAGTTATTGATCTTTTGGTGTACTGCCGAGCCTTGCTCAATATAGGCATAGACCTTATTGATAAGCTGTACTTGCAGTTGTTTATCCAAAGTTACAGTGCGTAAGTCGCGGATAAAGTCAGACACAAGTGAGTCAATGACAGCTGCTGGTACCTCTTCTTTTGAAGTGAGCTTGTGACTAATACGCCCTTGATTTAAGACCACACCATGTGAGTCCACACTAATCAAATAAGGCTCAATGATGCTTTGCTCGGTGCGATTGATGTAGGCAGCGAGCAGGAGAAAACTCAAAGAGAGCGATAAAACGCACACTGAGGCTACGCTGCCATGTCGCTTAAGTTCATTTACGGTACTTACCACCTTGGCAAGTCCCGAGAGTCTTACAACTCCATTTTGCTGTTTCATAAAAGCCCTTCAATGTAGGCCCAATCTAAAGGCTAGTGCTTCTCATTGCCTAATGAGGCGCAGAGAACTCATTGCCTAATGAGGCACCGACTAAACCATGCCATTACAGGCATGGACTAAAGTTGCTTTAACGCTTGGCGTAAAAGCTTTGGTTTGAGTATTGGCAATGCGCGGTGTAGTAGTTTTTGTAGCGCAAAGATCTAAGCCACACCTGGCGCATACGTGTATCGTATTTGCCCATTTGATAGAGGCAAAAGTAGATCATCAAACACATGGTGAATGTGATGATTAAGGTGACGAAGTTGTACGTGAAGATACTTAAGGTGACTAAAGCTAAGGTGTTACACATAAACAGCTCACGGTCGCAGCCTAAGATCTGCGTGCAATTGCCTAAAGCCTTATAAACTCGATGTTCTCTCATAAACTAAATCAGCAAATTGTCTGTCTGTATGAATGTGTCAGAGTTATCTTCTAAGCTTGCTTGAGTGCTGTTTCTTTGGTCTTTAACAAAGCTAAAGAAAAATACGAAGTTTAAAAACAAGATCAGCACTGGAGCAATTCAGGATAGACGCGTGTCTTTAAGGTCAAGGTGGCTTGGCATAAAGCCCTTTAAAGTGCGACTTGAGAACTCAAAGAGCTGTAGTTCTAAATCACCATTGCTGCCTTGTGACATCTTTACCGTAAGCTCGTTATTCATCAGAGGTAGTGGTGATGACTGATAAGAGTTAAGGTCATAAATCTCGCTTAGAGCGCTTAAGGTCTTGTTAAAGTAAGGATGAGAGCTATACACACTTTCTTTAGGCACAAAGACGGATGGATGCTTGTACTTATCGGTGTCTTTGGTATTGGAGTTATTGGCATTAGACTGATTAGAAGAGTCCATACCATAGCCATTAAGAAGGCCTGAGATAAAGCGATCAATATGCTCTTCGTATGTAAGATCAGGATTGATGGCTAAGAAGTCTTGTCTTAACTCATCAAGTGCCTCATCTACAACAATTAAGTCATGTGATGAGTTTGCGCTGCTCTGTCTTTGCTGAGCAAAAACTGATGGCTTAAGCTCTCTACGTGCCATATCCTGAGCTTGCTTGGCATAAGCAGCGCTGTTGTATGCTAAAGAAAGTGGATCAGAACCATTAGCAGCACGTGGATCTACAGCAGGTTTAGCGCTTTCGTTAATCGCTGCAGCTGCTGCAGCATCGCTGTCAGATGCGAAAGTTCCTGTGGAAGTGTCGGCCTTGTGTGAGCTCTCTGCTGGAGCATTCTGTGCACTTTCTGGTGCAGCATTCTGTGAGCTTGATTTTGCATCTGCGCTCTTAGCGTCCACAGGTGGGTTGATAGAAGCGCCATTAAAGAAGTTGGTCATGAGGGAATTAGCGCCTAGCAAGAGAGTCATCACCAAAATAATGTAGATGATAGAGCGCATAAAACGGCTGATTTCACCACCAGCAAAGATGAGGGTAGCGCCACAACCAATAATGCCTAAAAGCGCAATGGTAAAGGCAATAGGGCCGGTGGCTGAACGCTGCAGAGCTGAAAGCCAAACTTCATATGGCAGACCTGAACCGGCGCTAGCTGCTGAGGCATTTGCATCGGGCATACAAAAGATGCTCAGATACACAATGAGCAGCATGACTGATATATAGCTTAATGCCATTAACAAGCTGATGGTAAAAGTAGACAAACGTGGTGCGGTGCAGTCAGCATATGAACAGTTAGCAGCACCATGGCTACGAGTATTTCTATTTACAGCATCTGACTTTTGTCCATGCGGATTCCACAGAAGTACTCCATCAGCGCTGTATGAGGCGAGGGTAGCATCAACACATGGTTGCTTAGGAGCATGACTGCTAGTGGCAGTCTTGTTAACTTGAGGGGCTAAACGAGCTCCGAAACAGGCTAGTGACATAGTAAAAACTCCAGAGGCTAAGGCCTCTTTAATACATTTGAATGTCTGAATAGCTCAGGCAGTGTTGTTCGTTTTATGTATGCAAATACGATAAATATCGTATTTGTTTGAGTGCAGTAAGCTTAATTTTGGCGTGCAAAGGCCTAGGGTGCTAGCCATGCTCAGCATCAGCATCAGCATCAGCATCAGCATCAGCATCAACATTGACTTAGTCCATGCATCGGCCGTAGCTGAAGTCTTTTTGCTGTGCTGCGTCTAATGGCTGTGGCTTAGCACCTTTATCTTTGAACTTTGAAAAGCGGGGATTGCTAGGCGCTGCTACGTCCTAAGCGTGTACATAGCTGACGCTGATACACTTGAGAGAGGAGTGCAGCGTCCTGATGGAGTGCCCATTTAGAGTGGGGAGTAATGCTCTTGTTTAAGAGTCGGTGGTAGTAATTAGTTTTGCTAAAAGCAATATCATTTAGCTCAGTTGACCAAGCTGCATGCACGAAAGCCTGGGAATGAGCAAGGGCATTGGAACAAGTCATAAATAATGGGGAAACTCTTAAGCACCGCCACAATTGGTGATAGAGTCTTCCTCCTCCGAAAAGCAAAATTAGTTGCGCATATTGAAGCTTGACTAAGTCGAGCTTGCAGCTTTGAAATCTGTCTTGATTTGCAATCATCAAGGCTATGCATAAGTAACACATGGCCTTAGTTACAAACGGTAGTCTTCTTAATTGAAACCAACCAATGAAAGGCATTGAGTGTTAGCGCTGCAGCATAAGCAACAGCGTATCTAAAGCTAAGGGAACGTAAGCGCCAAAGCATAGGCTCTGTGCCTTTTCAATTGGTCGATATCATGAGAACTACTTAGGCGGTGGCGGGGGCGCTATTGAATGCTGCTCGGGTCATCGTCTTTTGAGGCAATGATAGACCCATGGGCGGATTTTCAAAAATTTGCCGAAATAATGATTCATAGTAGATTCAAATGTACGTTTGGGCATTTTGCTAAGTTGATTGCTATTTAGACAAAGTAGGCTTAGTTATTTGACAAATTTGCCATATTTGTATCTATTTAAATGGCTTAAATACGGCGTTTGTCAGCGTGACAGAGACAGAAATGGCCAGAGCAGTGCTGAAAAGCAAGTGTGATCTTGATCACGCTCGGTTAGCGATGTTTGCATGAGCCGTTTGTGCGGGCTTAAATGGCGTATATATGGGCTTTTAATGGCTACTTTGGGGTGTGAAGTGAAAGTGGTTGCAAATTCTGTGAGCCAGTTCTCAATTATTAGGCCTTTAAAAGTGGTATGTAAAAACCGTTTTACAAAAGAGAGCTTGGTGGGCACTTGTTAAAAGTGTGAACTACCATTCAAAATCGATACAAGATTTTGAAATTTCGTGCAGAAAATATTTTTTGTGCTATGGCGTCTTTTATGGCCCTTGACGAATGCAAATTGATGTAGTCGCAATCAAAATAGGCAGGCTTTACAGCTAAGCTCAGTCACAATGCGCCGCAATCGTGAAGAATGTCGGCAAAAAGTGTGATCTCAAAAGCTCAAAAATCTCAAGCCATCATAGATGCAATCTAGCCTCATGGCTGTTTGTAGATGAAATTTTTGGCTAAAAATCGACCTTAAGCTAAGTAAGAAAAAAGATTGCTCATAAACAAAGATAATTACGGTGCAATTGCATCAAAAGCTTATGAGGGCTGACGATACGCCACTACTGGGCTATAATCTAAGCTTAACTGTATTGTCAACATGCAAAGGCTAGCGAAAGCGGCAGTAGCTGCATGCTAGTTAATATAGCAGTCTGTCTTAGTGCTATGCCTTTTGTGATGTAGTTGCTAGGCTAACTCTCATGCATATTAAGCATGTAAAAAACAAGGCAAGGCAATGAAATGCAATGCTACGAAAGGAAAAGCAATGCCTGTCCTTCTTGAGCAACGCTTGCCTAAGTTAAGCTACACGTACCATTGTTTTGCAACTCTTACGCTTTTGTACAGGTGCTTATAAGCATGGTGCACATAGCATCTGAAGATGCTGTAGCCTCTAGCATAGTTGCTGAGCATGACCAAGCTTAGTATTGAGCAAGGATAGGCTTTATTCATGACCTGTCTGATGCTCTAGGATTTTTAGGCACAAAGTGCCGCATCTTGCTAACCATGAGGTTTAGCAAGATTACTTGCATATCTTGCTTAGTATGCAAGTTTAAGGATTTTGGTGTAATGCTTGAGGGCATTGCAAACAAGCTTTTGCAAGTACTTGCTTGCACATAAAAGATAATGGCAAGGTAGTCATCATGCGCTCTATTAGTAGATTAGATGCACCGCCATATGTCTATGGGTTAAGGGAGAATAACCAGTGAAGTTTAAGGTAGGATTTATCTTTTTGCTTGGTATGTTGACAGGTACCATTGCAACAATGTTGTTAACCAACGCAATGGCTGATGAGGCTAGTTTGCAGCGTCAGCTTGATGCGCAGCAGCGCACCATGAATGCTCAGCAAAATCAGATCTATCAGCTGCAGCAGGACATTGCGACCTTACGTGGTGAGCTTGAGCAGTTACGTTATTTAGCAAGCCGCCAAGGTGGGGCCTCAAGCTTAAACAATAACACTGTAGTCAATCTTCCAGTTGGCAATACCCCAAGTGCAGCTCCTGCAGCTCCAAGCAACAATGCTGCCTCATCTTCAACTGGTAAGCTCACTGGCGTAACTGATGAGTCTCGCAAGGCTTATAACGATGCTTATGCCAAGGTACAGAATAACGACTTAAATGGCGCAGCTGCTGCATTTAAGGCCTACGTTGAGAAGTATCCAGACAATGCCTTAACTCCAAATGCTTGGTACTGGCTCGGTCAGGTTCAGTACTCTCAGGCAAACTACGAGCAGGCACGTTTAAGCTTCTTAAACGTAGCTCGTTTTGCCGACTCACAAAAGCGTCCAGATGCCTTATACAAGCTTGGCATGATCTCCAAGTTCTTAGGCGATAAGGATAAGGCTACTCGCTACTTCCAATTAGTAGTTCAGACTTATCCAAACGATGCCGCTGCTACTTTATCTTCACGTGAGCTGCAGCGTCTTAAGTAATTGCATATCGCGCCGCACCCACGCAAAAAGCTCAGCTAAGCAGAGCTTGACGCTAGCAGATGCGGCACGATGAGAGTAGATAGATGCATCACTACACTACTCTAAACATTCTGACGATAAGCTAGGATTAATTTTGTAGCTATGATCCACGCTCGCTAAAGAACGCTATGGTGGCTACGCCCTCGCGCATGAAGTTTAGAGGCTTCATGTTTGAGGGTCGCAAGCATGTAGCTTAGATGACTTTTGTCAGATGGATTAAAGCATTTGCTAAGCGCAACAATAAAAGCTACAGCTTAAGCAAGTTACAGCTGAGGCATTGCATAGTTCAAGGCATTAGCTAAAAGTAGCACTATGCAGTCTCATGCATCGTATCTGTACAGTGCTTGCTTTGATAGTGATATTGTGGTGGCTAAGCAAACTTGGCTTTTATTGTCGAAGCTGATAGCAGCTACTAAATTAAGTGGCTAATTAGCACTTTTCTTGTGTTGCAACGGAGAATATATGCTCAAGAGCATAGTTTCAGCATTAAGTCAGCGTTTACCGGTAAAACAAATTACTGGTAATCCTATGCTCCCTTGCACCCAAAATCTTTATAAACACTCTGCAGTAAACGAATCTAAGAGCTCTTGTAACTTCTCCCAATCATCTGTTGCCAACATGGCAGCAGATACTTCTAAGCAAGAGCAAAACAATTCTAACTGCGCTGCAGTGCGTGCTAATACATCTTCTAAAGCCTTTAGAAATACAGCTAAACGAGCCAACAAATCATCAAGCAAGACAGCTAATCGAGCTAGCAAATCATCAAGTAATAGCCGTAAGCACTCTAATAAGCACTACAAGGCCTCCAAGTCATATAAACAAAGCCATGTCGTTGTAGCCAATGGCAAGGATGAGGTTTGCAGTAGCCTTGCTGCAGTGTCTTTAGCTTCATCAGCTCAGGAAAATAGCAGTTTAGCTTCATCGGCTGCTAATCAGGCTCTTGAATCTAAGCTCAAGCCAAGTTGCGTAGCTCAATGTGTGCGCCAAGAGATTAATAAGACAGCAAAGACTGTTGCCATGAACTTTGGCAGTAAGAAGGACTTTGCCTCTAGCGTTGCTGCGGGCGTACCTTCTATCTTGGATGGTGGCAAGGCAGATGCGCTAGCATCTTCTGTCGCATCCCACACAGCTCCTGTTACATCTCCATTAGCCTCGTTTATGGCGGTGGGCGGTAAGTACTTACGTCTGTCTGTATGGGCAGCTATGCTTGGCTGTGCATCGGTGGCACTTAGCTCATGCTCGACTAATGATGATTTACCTGAGCGTGAAGTTTTAGTTGAAGATCCTGTGTCCTTTAGCGTTAGTGGTGTATCTGGAGAGCTGTTAACTAATGTTGAGGCGCACTTAGGATCCCTTGCTGTTATTCCAAAGAAGCGTGCCTTTTTCTATATTCGTGAGATTAAGGAAGTTACCACTAAGGCCTTACGTGCCTATGGTTACTATCATCCAAAGATCAAAGTTACTCTGCCTGAGAAAGACAAAAAAGAAGATACAGTAGTTAAGGTTGAGGTAGAACAAGGCAAGCCTTTGTACATTCGTCAGTCTAGGATTGAGGTTTTAGGCGAGGGCGTTAAGTACAAGGTCTTTGAAGATCTGCTTAAAAATACTGAACTTGGCTCATACAAGATTCTTAATCATGGTGTATATGAAGAGTTAAAGAACGCTATTCATAACACAGCTTTATCTATGGGCTTCTTTGACGGTAAGTTCACCTCAAAGCGTATTATGGTTTATCAAAACCAAAACTTTGCTGATATCGAGCTCGTTTACGATTCTGGCAAGCGTTATGACTTTGGTGAACTCATCATGAATGACGAGACTGCTGAGCTCTATAAGCCAAGCCATCCGCTACAAAACTTTAAGACAGGCGATAAGTTTGCCACTAAGAAGATCAATAACTTTGTATCTTCTTTAAATCAGACTGGTTACTACAACTCTGTAGACGTGCGTCCGGTATTGGATAAAGCTGAGAACTTCCAAGTTCCAGTAGAGATGCATTTAGAGCGTCGTGCCAATAACAATATGCGTATTGGTCTTGGCTACAGCACTGATGAAGGCCCTCGTGTATTACTTGAGTGGAATAAGCCACTTTTGAACTCTCGTGGTGACTCATTAAGCACTCTGATGACCTTAACTAAGATCACTCAGGATGCACAGCTCGTTTACAAGATCCCTGGCGAAAATCCAAATCTTGATTATTACACCATTAATGCAGCTCAGACTCATACGGACTTTAACGACACTTTATCTGATCGCACGCAGCTTGCGGTGCACTATATTGCTAATCAGACAGGTCGTTGGAGACGTGATTATGCCTTGCGTTTGGAGTATGAAGACTTTGATCAGGCAAAAGAAGAGGGCCGTACTCTCAACTTAATGCCGGCAGTGTCTTTTACCCGTCGTGAAAGCTCTGGTGGCTATGATCCTACTCGTGGCTACTCTATAACTTTAGAGGCATTGGGTGCAGCAGGTGCGATCTCGGATAACAGTTTTGTGCAGGTCAAAGGCACATACAAGGGTGTGATTGCGCCTAGTGAGAACACTCGCTTCTTGTTCCGTTTAGAACAAGGTGCTAACTTTGGTCCTGATGCTGGTGAAGTCCCTCCATCACTGCGTTTCTTTGCAGGTGGCGACAACTCCATTCGTGGCTTTGGCTATCGTGATAGATCAGCTAAACAGCCATGGGGTGGACTTAAAGGTGCTAAGTACTTAACTGTGGGTAGTGCTGAGTTTCAATTCCCAATGGGTATTAGTAACTCACGTTTAGCGCTATTTTGCGATGTGGGTACAGCAACTGATGATTACAAAGATGAGTTAATGTATGGCCCAGGTCTTGGCTATCGTTTCTTATCTTCATACGGTATTGTCCGTGTAGATGTGGCAGTGGGTCTGCAAAAGAACCAAGAACAGGTCTATCAGCTCCACTTTGCCTTTGGTCCTGAATTTTAGTAAAGGTCGAAAATATGTACTTCAAGCATAAAGCTTCGGCCTTGGACCGAAACGAGAAAAACCACATGAGTGCTCAAGGAGGAGCATCCTCCTCTGACGCAGCTAAAAAAGATTCAGCAAAAGATGCTCAGAGCAGTACAGTAGCATCTAAGATCACAGCTACTAGCAAGCTCAATGGCAAGCCACGTCAGAGCCTTAAAAGACGCATGCTTAAGTGCTTTAAGCATATGCTCTGTGCACTGTTTGTCTTCATGTGCATTCTCTTTGGCGTGCTCTATTACTTTTTAGGTACTTTATCTGGTGCTCGCAATGCTTTAGCCCTTTCGCAACGCTTTATTCCTGATTTCATCATTATCGATACCACCATTGAGTCAGGCTCAGTTTTAAGCGGTCTAAAGCTTGGTCATACCTTAGTTGATATCCGTGATGTAGTAGCGATCTCCGCTGATGAGCTGACCTTAGATTATGATCTGTCAGACATCACCTCTATGCTCTTCACAGTTAATAATTTAGAGGCACATAAGCTTACTGTAGCGCTGTCCGACAAGCTCTTTGAAGGTCCATCAAAAGAGAAGCAAGAGCCAAGCACTGAGCCATTTAGAATGTCATTCCCAGTGGATATTGATATTCACCGCTTTGACGTATCTGATTTTGCCTTCCGTTCACAAATTGTGGATGTAGAGTTAAGCTCCTTAAACTCTGCTTTATGGGCACGTTCGGATAAAGTAGGTTCTAAGCATCTGTATGTAGATGGCACTACCGTTCATTTAAAGAACGAGGCCGATGTTGCTGAAGAGAACGCCGACAATGAGGCCGTTAACCGTGTAGATAGCTCACTTGCTGTCATGGTGGATGGTCAGATCATTCGTCTTAGCGATCTTGATGATGCTTCCAAGGCTTTAGTTGCTGCAGCTAAGCAAGGCAAGACTGTAGAAATGGTGATTGCCTCTGAGCACAACGAGCGCCAGGCAGAGGTTGCCGAAGATGAGCTCTTTAAAGACTTCAACCCAGCCACCGCCTCAGCAACTATCGACAGCCCAGAAGAGCTTGCCGCAGCTAAAACCACAGCTGATAAGCAAGCAGCCAAGGAGAAGACTACAGCAGGCGACAAGACTGCAGCGGGTGACAAGAGTGCTGCTGCCAATAAGACTGCAGCAGGCGATAAGAGTGCTGCCAAGGGTGAGCGCAAGATTACTATTCGTCCAGATAGTCTTGTCTACAAAGATCCTGAAGAGTTTGCCAAGGCTATGGAAAGCGCTCTGTTTAACGAGCATAAAGTGCCAGTGCTCTTAAGCGAAAAGCCAAGCATCACCCGTCCACAAGATACTAAGCCTCACAAGGCAAAGAAAGATGGCGTGATTCGTAGCCATGAGCTTACCAATGTCGATGACTATGAAAAAGCTTTACTCAAGGGTATCAATGCTTACTCTGATGCCAATAATGGTGCTGATCTAAACGTAGATAAGAATCACTCTAGCGCAAGCAATGCCTCTAGAAGCTCAATGGCAAGCAATGCCTCTAGAAGCTCAATGGCAAGCAATGCTGCAAGCAGTGCTATGGCCCTAAACTCAAAGGCCGCAGCACCATCTAATGGTGTTGTTAGCAATGGCAAAGTCATGAGCGAGCATGAGCGTGTTATGTCCATTGAGGCAAGTAAGCAAAGCATCTCTGAACAAATTCATGCGCAATCTGAGGCTGCAGCTCTCAATGCAGCTGACTTTATTGATGCAGTAACTGGCGCTACTGCTAGCACAATTGCTCAGCAGATTCGCTTAGAAAAATCTCACAAGGGTGAAGAGGTTATTGCCAAGCACAATGCTAAGTTAAAGAAGCCTCATGCTGCGGTTAAGGCATTTGGATCTGGGGATGGTTCTATTGAGATCTTACCTTCTATCGTATTGCCTTTTGATATTACTGTAGAGAAGTTTAAGGCTACCAAGGTTCGCTACTATCAAGAGGGTTTTGATACTCTGAGCGCTGACATTGAGGCCGATGCTTCATGGGTGGGTACCGAGCTTAAGGTAAGCAAGCTTAATGTAGATCATGTCTTTGGCAAGGTGCAGGCTGTTGGTGATCTTAACTTTGATAAGTATTTTGATCTCAACTTTACTCTCTCAGGTGAGGGCTATAAAAACGACAAGACTCATGACTTCTTGCAAGGTCTGTTATACGGCTTAAGTGGCGAGGTCTCAGTTGAGGGTGACTTAACTGATCTGCGTCTTCACAGCCTATTAAACCTTGGTGGTAGCTCTGAGCTTAATGTTCACGCTAACGTCTTATCCGGCGCTCTGCCAGTTATCATCGATTTAAAAACTAAAGATATTACATATCCAATCTTTGGTAAGCCAATTGTTAATGCTAAGAAGCTCGATTTACGTACAGCAGGTAACTTAGCAGATGGTATTGATTTAGAGCTTAAGGCAGATATCACAGGCTATGGTTTTGAGAATGTAGTTACTAACATCAAGTCTAGTATCGCTTATGAAAGAGCTCATATCGATACCTTTAAGATCAACGGCAAATACAAGAACGATGACATGATGGCCGATATCACCGGCGATTTGTTCTATGGTGAAGTTTATGGTGCTGATCTTAAAGCTAAGGGCAAGATTAGTGATTTATCCTTTGTCTCCCCAATGCTAGCAGGCTCCTTTAGCCTCGATAGTGACTTAGTGGCTATCCTCAACAGAAAGGAAAATGCCCCAAGTGCGTTAGCTGTTGCAGGTGAGCCAGCTTATCTTGCTAACCGTATTCCTAAGACCTCAGTAAAGCTTGAAGACTTCGATGCAGACTCTTTAGAGGCCCGTTTACTTGCTGAGGTAAAGAAAAGCGGTGTAACTGGCAAGGCTAAGGTGCTCAAGGTAGCCAATGCAGCAGCGAAAAACACAGCTAAGGATGGTTCTCAAGATCCAGCCGATGATAAAGCTAGAAGTGCACAAAGAGCAAAGAGCTCTGCGCTGATGGCCTTTGGTGCGATTGACGCAAGTGAGATTGCTGATGCTGAAGAGGCATTACTCTCAGGCAACACTGAGGCTGCGCAAGCTTTAGTTGCAACTCCTGCAGCTGTTGAGGCTGTCTCAAAAGGTCAGTCCTTAGCGGCAGTACGTCCTCTTGCAAGAACAACGGCTTGGGCTGATGGTGTAGCCGATAATCCAACTGATCTACTGATCTCTCAGCAAGAATACGTTGATGCAGTGCGCTTTATCGATGAGCCAAATAATATTGGCTCTTATACTGACTCCACAGGTATTGCTTCAGAAGTGCAAGAAAAACCAGCCACTATGCTTGAGCAAATCTTTAGTAAAGATTTGCCAGAGGTCATGGCCAATGTTCGCTTTATCCGTGGTGAGGTGCATTTAAATGGTCACAAGGCATCGTTTGATATTGAGGATGTCGTAGGCGATATTCACAACGGCTTTAGAGTTGATAGCCTCAGAGTTACCCAAAGCGAGAACACGGTAATCGCCTCAGGAAAGGTAGCGCCAAATGGCGCTGACTTAAGCGCGGTGATTGATATTAAGAACCTTGAGTACATCTATCCAAAACTAATTGGCGGTGTCTCACTGTTTATCAATAGCACTGGCTCATTGCAGGATCTCAACTTTGAAATCTCAGGATCTGCTCCACGTATTAAGTATGGTGATACTGTACTGCGCAAGGTGATCTTAAATGCTGGCTTTAACACTCAAACCCGTGCATTAAACCTCACTGCACTTGCAGATCGTGTACGTCTAACCAAGGCGCTAGCTGCTAACCGTAATTGCTTTATCGATCTGTCTGGTACTCCACTGCGTCACAATCTCTCAGCAAGTTGCGGCGGTGCATCATCTGCATACGTTACTGTTGATGGTAGCTTGAACTTCCTTGATAAGCTCTATACAGCAAACTTGTTAGAACTGTATCTGTCTACCGATAAAGCAGGTAGCATTTCCTTAGAAACACCAGTCTTTGCTGATATTGATTTTGGCAAGGTTAAAGGTAGCGTAACTCCAATTGAACTCACGGGTGAAATTGGCAAGATCCACGTAGCTAAGACTGAGTTTGAAAAAGACAATCTCAAGACTTCAGTGCAAATCAACGACTTTGATGTATCAAGCTTAAGTGTCTTTATGCCTGAAGGCATGAGCATGCGTGTACCGCTACAGGCATCAGCCGATGTGGAGCTTATAAATGGCAAGCCAAATATTGATTTAAGAGTAGATAGTGCTGATGGCTATGTCTTCCATGATGTGGGTGCAGGTGTTGTTTACGACTCTTTCAACCTTACCTCGCATATTGGTCATAACATTATGCACAACACCGTCAATATGAAGTTACGCGGTGGCCGTGGAGAGATTGACTCAGTATTAGATATCAAAAATCCAGCCACCGACGCTAAGCTTGCTGGTTACTTTAAGATTATCGATTTTGATTTAGAGACCTTATCCAATGTTGGTAGAAGCTTTACTGAGCTTAAGGGTATGGTTAACTTAGATAGCAAGATCGGTGGTAACCTTTCAAGCCCATTACTCGTTGGCAATATGACTGCCAAGGGTAGCGCTGTACCTCGCTACGATGTTGGTCAGGTCAATGACTTTGACTTTAAGGTTGGCTTAAATGGTCAAAGAGGTGATTTAGATGGCACTATCGTGCTTAATGGTGGTAGCTTAAAGCTTGATGGTGATTTAGACTGGTCTACGGGTGCATACGGCTCGTTAGTCGCTCAAGCCAAGAAGCTGCCAGTGTTCTTAGTTGGCTATGGTACAGCTGTAGCTGATATCAACACCAAGGTAACCTTAGGCGAAGTTCTTGATATCTCTGGTGATGTAGAGATTAATACTGCTCGTATTACTGTGCATGATGTTGCCGGTAGTGGTAAGTCGGTATCCTCAGATGAAATCTTAGTTCCTGATGATGGTTCGCTATCTCTGATGAAAAAGGCTCGTGAGCCACAGTTTAAGAGCACTATCGACTTAGGCGTGAAGTTTGGTGATGACGTGCGCTTTGCGGCTATGGGCATGGTTAAAGGTAATCTTGCTGGCGGCATTGATATCTACAAGAAGTTAGAACATAAAGACATTAGATCAGCAGGTGAGATTCGCGTTGTCGACGGTACTGCTGACGTCTATGGTCGTAAGTTTAACTTTGCCACTGCACGTGTGATCTTCAATGGCGAAATTGCTAACCCAACTTTAAATGTTGAAGTGGTGGCCGATCCTGAGTCAATTGAAGGCGATGTTGTAGTGGGTGCTCGTGTAACTGGTACCGCTCAGGCTCCTGATATCAAGCTCTTCTCTAAGCCAAGTATGAGTGAAAACGAGGTGCTCTCTTACATTCTCTACGGCCACGGCCTTGATAAGAATGTAGCTAACCAAGATAGCAACAACTCCAATATGATCTTAGGTTTAGGCGTCTCAGGACTCTCTGGCCTTGCTCAAGGTGTTGCAGGTGCCTTTGGTGTAGATAATGTGCAGCTTGGTACACAAGGTCGTGGTGACAATACTCAAGTTGAAGTTCAAGGCTACGTGACACGCAAGCTGCGTCTGTCCTATGGCTACGGCGTGTTTAACTCCGTTGGCGAATTCAAGATTCGCTACGAGCTCATCCGTAACCTCTACGCCGAATTTGTCTCATCCATCGACCAGGCTGTCGACATCATCTACTCTTTCGAGTTCGACTAGATGACAATATAGCTTTATCCATGAACGTGCATAGCATGCAGATGGAAGTAGGCCTGCACCAATAGCCTTATGTTCTATGCGCTTAGGCTGCACAAGCAAACAGATGATCACAGATGATCTATGTAAGTAGGCTTGCCCAGCAAAAACATGATCTATGCGACTAGGCGTGCCCAGCAAACACATGATCTATGCGACTAGGCTGACACAAACAGACTTATCTTCTATGTTCATTAGTTGACATCATGTATCATAATGATTAGACATAACCACAATGCTCTGTTGTAAGCTATCTAAACTTTTGCAACAGAGTGACATAGCATGACATAAGGTTTTTGAGGTAATTATGCAGGACAAGGCAGACTTAGTAGTGGATAGTTGTGAGTCTATTGCAGACAAACTTTTTAATGCAATTAACCATGCTAAGGATCCCAATAAGACAGCACTCATCGTCAAAAAAGAGCGCTGTAGCTATGCAAACCTGCGTGATCGCTCTTTTTCTTTTGCTGCACTCCTCCTTGCTAACAAGGTCAGCCGTATAACTTTGTGTACTGGCCGTACATTTGATATGTACACCACCATTGCAGCAAGCATTATGAGCGGAGTAACTTATGTTCCGCTTACTTTGATTAATCCATGTGAAAAATCGGCCTTTATTTGTGCCCATTCACAAAGCTCGCACATCTTTATTGCTCCAGACGCGGTTTCATATGCAGCTAAGATGCTGCTCAATATGCCTCAAGAGACTCTCAAGTCAATAGACATAATCTGTACGAATAGCGTGGCTCTTGAGCTAAAAAATGCCGTGCAAGAAGCCATTGCCAATACTCAAAGCGTTGCAGTGGCAAACACTCAGGGCCATGTCGATGCCAAGAGCCAAGCCAAAGCAGATGCAGTTACTCAAGGTGCTGCAGATATAAGCGCACAAACCATTGAGCTTATCAACGCTATCATCGCTAAGTCCATCATTTATGATGACACTGAAGAGTCAATGGCTGCACAAGCGCAGTTATTTGACTTTGAGTTAGCACGAAGCAAGATGTCCTCTTCAGATATCATGCACATTCTCTATACCTCAGGCACTACAGGAGCGCCTAAAGGAGTTATGGTTACCCGTGCTAACTGGTCTAAGTATTTTGATACCATTACCAAGATCTATCGCTATCAAGAGTCTGATATCTTCTCTAACTTTGCTGAGATAACTTTTGATATCTCGTTGCAAGATCCAATTTGTGCATGGATTTGTGGAGCAGCTGTTGTATGCGCTACTAAGCGTGATGTGATGAATGCTGTTAAGTTTATTGAAAAGAACAGTATCACCATCGTGCACATCACTCCTGCCATGGTCTCATATATCAAGAAATCTGGCATGTTCAAAGTAGGCGCTTTGCCTAGCGTTCGTCTGAGCATATTTATTGGAGAGGCTTTGTGGTATAAGCAGGCGTATGATTACTCTTTACTGTGTCCAAACACAGTTATCTACAATACTTATGGCCCAACTGAAGCAACCGTAGCTGTATCGATCTTTGAGGTTGAAAAATCTGTCTTATCTAAGATGCAACAAGATGAGGCTGGTTCAGAGGACTCCAAAGTAGATTCGGCAAAAACACCGCTGCTGCAAGACATTTTGCCTCTTGGCTATGCCTTTGATGGCGTAGAGT
>Connie_p1__coassemble_1553_pt1 | contig 17838 bp, 8 predicted proteins | sample Connie_p1__metabat2_low_PE_021 | metagenome-assembled genome bin Connie_p1 | reverse complement strand
TTTTTATGGTTAAGGAAATAGAGCCAACTGCTAGCAACGGTACCACTGAGTACAGTGAGCCACCTAAGGCATGGGAGAACATCGACGATAATGCTGCTCCTTCTGCGATTGACGCACAGCTGAAGACTCGCGAAGAAGTTGCTAATGAGTTCAAGCAGGAGCTTGGCTTTGACCCATCTGATCTTGATGAAATGTCCAAGCACGTAACTCAGATGGACGAGAGCTTCTTAAAAGATCATGTCTATCAGCTCATCGAGCTGCAAAAAGCCATGACCGAAATGCTGATTGCACGTTTTGACAATAACATGCAAGCATTTAAGAAGTTCATGCCGGACATCTATGAGCAGTTTAAGAACTTCCGCCCAAGTGAGCCTTTAGAGTTCATGTGCACCTCTAATGGTGTGCCTAATCTGTACTTCCCTGCACGTGGCGAGTTCTTCTACAAAGTTTATGATCCAGTTGAACTGTGTAACTCTCAGGTAGATCTCGTTTTAGAGCGCTCTCCTTTTAGACAGTTAAACTACGGCTTAGACGCTGAGCAATTAGGCCAGATCCACCACCGTTACTTAAACCACATGGTGGATTTTAATAAGCAGCACATTCCTAACGTTAATAATCCATCAGTTACTGGCTCATGCCCTATCTGTATTATCGTAGGCTGCGGCTTGGGCTATCACTTAGGCCATCTCTATGAGAAGGTTGATATTGGTAACCTCGTACTTATCGAGCCTAATATCGATCTGTTCTTTGCCTCATTACACGCCTTTGACTGGGCAAACCTCTTAAATTACTTAAATGAAAACAACCGTGGTATTTACCTGATGGTTGGTCAGACTAAAGAAGAGGTGTTTGAGGATCTTAACAACTACTATCAGCGCCATGGCCGTATGCTCGCTTGCTATATGTGGTCAATGGTTCACTACCGCTCTAAGGAGATTAACGAGATCTCCGATCGTATCGTTGAAGACTACGAGCGTGCTTATGCAACCTTAGGCTTCTATGACGATCACCTCTTTGCGGTTGCTCATGGCATTAGCCACCTGCACAACCATGTTCACTTCGTTAAGCGCAACGTCGACTTCCCTAAGAAGTGGCAAGAGGACACACCTTTTGTGGTGGTTGCAAATGGTCCATCCTTATCTCATGATCTGCCTTTCTTACGTAAGATTCAGGATAAGGTTGTTATCTTAGCTTGCGGTACTGCTGTTGAGACCTTGTATAACGCAGGTATTCGCCCTACTTTCTATGGTGCAACTGAGCGTTTACGTATTGTATCCGAGCACTTAAGCCTCATCCCAGATCGTGAGTTCTTAAAGGATCTCATCTTAGTTACCGGTGACGTTATTCACCCTGAGGTAGTTAAGTTCTTCGATCACACTGCCGTATTTGGTAAGGGTGATGAGACCTTCTTCTGGCTGGCTGCAGGTAAGATTTACGATCAGTGGCGTGAGGTTATGCCTATCTCCTTAATGAACCCATTAGTGGGTAACTTAGGTGTAGCTGCAGCAACTCAGTTTGGCTTTAAGAACATTTACTTATTTGGTGTTGATAACGGCACTAAGCGTGAAGACTTAAAAACTCACCCTGATGAGAACCTCTTCTACAACCGTGAAAGTAGTGACAGTGATGATCCTGTACCAAGCTACAAGCGTCTTGTTTACTCCCTTGAGGGTAACTTTGGTGGTGTGGTTTACTCTGACTACCTGTACAAGCTCTCAGCTCGTTACATGGAAGTTATCATCCGTAACGCTAAGGCTAATAACAAGCTTAACTACTTCAACTGCTCTGATGGTGCTGCCTTAAAGGAAGTAGAGCCAGTCCACAGCGAAGATCTCTTAGAGAAGTGGCTTGCGCTGCCTGACTTTGACCGTGATGAGTTTGTACGCTTCATGGACGAAGAGAAGACCTTTGCCATTGAGCTTACTGAAGAGCAAGACAAGAGCCTTATTGACAACGATACCTTTGATTACATCTGTCACATCATCATCAAGCTGCTGACTAAAGAAGAGCGTCCTAAGACTCGTATCGATTACGTCTTCATGCTGCAGAGCGTTTCTGAGATGCTCAATAAGATTCACGAGACTCGTGACTACTATATTGCAGACTTCTTTGACGGCTCACTTGCTGGTATGTTTGCGATGGTAATGCGTACTGTTTACCTCGTAAAGAACGAGCAGTTAGCATTAGATCTTGCTGATCAGCAAATTCAGTTCATCGTCTACTTCATCGAAGATGCTATGAAGCTCTATCGCTTCATGCCTGACTACCTTGCTGAAGATCACCAAGTTCACTTAAAGGGCTTAGTTGGCTACAACCACGGTAACTGCCATGCACATAAGCTTGACCCACGTAAGCCTTATGTAACTCAGGCTGATACTGATAAATACCCAACCCGTAAGTTCGTTAAGCGTTACGAATAAGCACTCAACAACATAAGATCTTACTAGATGCCATGCGTGCCTGCCTGCATACACGCATGGCGGCTAGTAAGCTCGCCACGCAAAGCGTTGCTGACGCATGCAGATCATAGATGCTAAAAGATCGTGCTACAGCTTAGTGCTTGCGACAAAAAAAGGCCTCAGCGCATTAGCGTTTGAGGCCTTTTTTGTGGGTAATTTGCTAGTTCGGGTCTGAAAAAAGCCTCTGAGATCATGGCGATCACAGAGGCTTTTTTAATTAAAGCAAGCAGCTAAAAGATGTGGATCGTTTAATCTGCTTAAACCTTACTGATCATTCTTTTTGACGGTATAGACACGACGCTTAGTAACTGTAGTGCTAGGAGTAGCCTGATTACCACGATTGTCGTTATTATCCTGGTAGCGATTGCGATAGCCACCAGTGTCATTGCCGTTTGAATTGTAGTTATTGTTGTAGCCATTCTGCTGATAAGCAGTAGTAGCTCCGTTATAACCCTGGTTGTTACGGTAGCCACCATTTGAGCCACGGTAGTTATTTTGCTGATAATTACCCTGGGAGTTGTTGTTATAGCTGTTGCCGTTGTTCTGGTAACGATTTTGGTAATTACCACGATCTTGGTAGTTGCTCTGGCCATTGAAAGCACCAAGTCTACCTTGATAACCAGTCTGCTGATAATTGCCCTGATTACCATTGTTGTTATAACGGCGTGGCTGGTAATTTCCCTGAGAGTTGTAATTACCTTGGGAGTTGTAGTTATTACCGTTCTGATAGCGGTTCTGGTAATTGCCACGATTGCCTTGATTGTTGTAACCGCCATTAGCCTGATTGTTGTAACCACTGTTGCCTTGGTAGTTGCCACGATTTTGGTAACCTTGGTTATTGTTAGGCTGACCGTTATTGAAGCGACGGTTGTTGTTATTTGGTCTACCGTTGTTATTACCAGTACCCTTGAAGAAGCGCTTGTTTTGACCGTTGTTATTGTTCTTAGCGCGGTTTACTGCAGCATCAATCTGCTTACGAATGCGCACGATCTCTTCTTTAGCGTTCTCACGGTGTTCTGGTTCGATCTCGCCTGCTGGATTACCGTCTAAGTCGATACGGGTAACACCTTCAGCAACTCTCTCAAGGTATGGTAAAGAGTGACAGTAGTTATGCAGAATCTTATAACGCTGCTTATCAAAGAACTTGTACTGAGCATCCATACCCTCAAGACGCTTTAAGATATCTTGGGCGATACCGATCTTAAGTGGTACACGTTCATTACGATCAATAAAGATTGCCTTTGGGAAAGCTAAAGCTAAGAAATTTAAGAACTTTATGCGCTCTTCTTTATCGCGCATACGGCGCTCTTCACCAGCCTTACGCTCAGCCTCAACACGGGCACGACGCTCGGCACGCTCTTCTTCGGTTAAGACAGGACGTAAATCGCGCCAAGAGAACTTCTTTTCTGGCTGTGGCTGTTCTTCGCCATCAGCTGCCTTACTCTCGCCGTCAGCTGCATCAGCAGCATTAGCGGCCTTACCCTCGCCGTCAGCAGCCTTGCTTTCGCTGTCAGCTGCATCAGCATTCTTTTTCTCAGCTGCAGTGGTGTCATTATCCGCTGCACTTTCCTGAGTGTCTGCAGTCTCTTGACTATCTAATGAGACTTCATCATCACAAGCATCGTCAGAGCTCTCAATCTCTGCCTTTTCCTTGTTTTGAGAAAGGGCATTAGTTAAAGCTGCAACAGCAGTAGGATCTAATTGGCCAGACTCTTGAGCCTGCTTAGCTAGCTGCATGAGGAGATCAAGCTGCACTCCTTTTTCAGCAGCCTCGGCTGCTTTGTCTGCTTCAATCTGGGCTTTAGTGCGGCGGGTACGCTTTGGCTTTTCTTCCTCTGAATCTGGACAAGCCTCGAGAGCAGCAGCTTTGGCAGCATTATCTGCTTCGATCTGCGCCTTGGTACGACGAGCGCGCTTTGGCTTTTCAGCCTCAGCACCATTTTCTTTAGCGGCTAGAGCTGCAGCATTATCTGCCTCAATCTGAGCCTTAGTGCGACGTGTGCGCTTTGGCTTCACAACCTCGCCATCTAATTCTTCTACTTTCGTAACTTCAGAAGGAGATAACTCATGGTTATCAGTTACTTTAGCGTCCATTTTGCGTTTCAATCCTGTGGTACCGAATTAGTCAGTACAAATCAACAAAGGCACACCGCTATACCCAACTACTTTAGAACATCTAAAGTCACCATAAGTAAGCGGTAAAGCAGACATATATCTGCATTAGGCCAAAGCAAAAAAAATAAACATGCAAACAACTACTCTAAAAACCTATGCAGGTCATTAAGAAGCAAGAGAAGCTCGCTTTAGCCGACGACTAACTTAATTATTCTTGATCTTAACTAAATAATTACAAGGCATAAGCCTTTAAGTGTACCTGATACATTATGCTAAAACACAACTCAGTAGCTCTAAGTTCAATGCTTGGCACATCATAAGTAGATAACTACTGACTGTAACAGGGTATGAGTAGAGCATGTCTTTTCAAACAAAGCCCTTACCATACTAACACTAAACATAATCTCTAAAATAGTTCTAGAGAATTTAACTTACTCCGTGAGGTTTGCTCAGTTGCATCCTAGTTAGTTTAATTATGAAAACTAGAATGAACCCTGATAAGGATAGCAAAAACTTAAGCCATCACTAAATAGTGTGCACAAATAAATACCAGTTGTTGCGCTTTGGTAGTATTCATGCCCCACCTTGGTGATCAAGGATGCTATACAATATTACAAAACTGCATTAAGTAATATGAAAATTAGAGCATCATAGCTACAAAAGCCGATGAATATCACAGTTTGCGCAACTTTTGGGTAATAAAAACAGCAGTGAGGGCAAAGATTCGACGCTTGCCATCTTTTGATGCGTAATTGATGCAGCAATGCAAAATGCTAGTGAAACATTTACTGAATAGCCATACCTAATTAATCCCACAAATCAGCCACTTCTGACAAAAAGCGCCCATGTCTACACACACTGTACTTTACATAAATTAAGTCAAGATCCCTAAAGGCGCTTTTCATGACTAGATATAAACAACAAAGCCGCCTGGCTCAAAACTAAGAATCAGACGGCTTTGAACTTGAATGGGCTAGCTATTTAGCTACGCTGCACTGAGTGTATACATCTACGCGTATTGCTTTGAGTGCATGCCTATGAGCATTGCGCTTATGGGCTAAGAATTACTTCTTGCCGCCTTTCTTGCCAGCGTTCTTTGGCTTGCCTTGACCCTTGCTAGGAGCATTGGATACTGCAGATGCCTTTGGACGCTTTTTGAGCACTAAACCTGCACCAGTACGCTTAGCCTCAGCGATCTCACGATTTTGAGCACGCTCAGCCTTTTGAGCAGCACGAGCATAACGACGCTCAGTCTCTGCCTTACGCTTATCAGCTCTGATCTTAGACTGAGTTAAGCGCTTTTGTGCTGGCTTCTCATTTGCGTATGGGTTATCACCCTCTTTAAACTCAAGCAGCACAGGGGTACCCATGATCTTGAGGGACTTACGGTAGCAGTTGATGAGATAGCGCTTATAGCTATCAGGCATCTTAGATACCTTATTGCCGTGGATGATGATTCGAGGTGGGTTATAGCCACCAGCGTGAGCATACTTAAGCTTAATACGACGGCCACCAGATACAGGAGGCTCATGCTCTTGAGTTGCAGCAGAGAGAATGCGGTTCAGCATTGAAGAGCTGTTACGACGAGTAGCAGACTCATAGGCCTCTAAGATGGACTCAAAGAGATTGCCAACACCAGTACCGTGCAGAGCAGAGATAAAGTGAACGCGGGCAAAGTCAACGAAGCCTAAGCGCTGATCGAGTTCAGCCTTGATCTCGTCTTTGTATTCTTGAGTGAGACCATCCCACTTGTTAACTGCAATAACTAAAGAACGGCCAGAGTCGATAATGAAGCTGAGCAGTGACAGATCTTGATCAGTAATATGCTCGCGAGCATCGATAACTAAGATAGCTACGTTACAGTCTTCAATAGCCTTAAGAGTCTTAACGATAGAGAACTTCTCAACGGCTTCATTTACCTTACGACGCTTACGTACACCAGCAGTATCGATAACAATGTACTTCTGATCTTCACGCTCTAAAGGAATGTAGATAGAGTCACGGGTGGTACCTGGCATATCAGCCACAACCACACGCTCTTCACCAAGCATACGGTTAGTCAGAGTTGACTTACCTACGTTTGGCTTGCCTACTAAAGCAAACTTAATTGGCAGGTCAGCAAATGGAGTCTTAGTGCTCTGCTCAGCAGCCTTAAGCTCTTCTTCAGAGTGCTCGCCCTTAGCATGAGCGCGTTGTGCCTCACGGAAAGCGTGCCAGTCAAAGCCACCACCAGTTCTATCTACTGGAACATTCTCTAAGAACTCAAAGCCAGTTTCCCACTCAGAATCATCATCGTCTTCATCTTCAATGATGTCGCTATCAAGAGGGCCTTCTTCACGTAAAACTGGAGCAACTACTTCCTCAAGCAGAATATTAACGCCACGACCGTGCACAACAGCAGTCTGGAATACTTCGCCTAAACCTAAGGCATAGAAGTCAGTACCAGCGATATCAGGATCCATACCGTCGATCTTATTTGCAACAACGGCACATGGCTTACCTGACTTACGAATGTAGTCAGCAACTGAATAGTCGCCAGGCATGATGCCAGCACGGGCATCCACCATGAATAACACGAGATCGCACTCATCAATAGCTAAAAGAGCCTGAGAGGTCATGCGATTGGTTAAATCTGATGGCTGCTCTGCATCCTCAGCAATACCACCAGTATCAATAACAATGTACTCACGGCCATCGTACAGAGCGCGGCCATACTTACGATCACGAGTAAGACCTGGAAAATCTGCCACTAAGGCATCACGGGTCTTAGTTAAACGATTGAACAGTGTAGACTTACCCACATTTGGGCAACCTACTAAGGCTACTACCTTCATTTGCAATTCCTTGATCTACGAGCTCATGCACGATCTTTAGCTAACTTAAGCTAAACAAAGCCATGATCTTCATTAGACCTATCGCGATACAACCTGGTTTTGCAACAGTAAGACCGCGCTACCCGCGCTATCTTCTGCCGTTCAGATCTTAAACCTACGCCATGATTTAGTGTTAAAGAGAAAAAGCTCCCTTCAAAACACGCTCAGCACTTTGACGCTTTATATAGCCTGCTGCTATACAAGCTTGCGGCAACTGCCCTTTAGCTAATGCCATGCAGTTACGAAAGCTTGCGGCAATTGGGCTGTAGCTAATGCCATGCAGCTAAATGGGCCATCAGCTACAAAGCTTGCGGCACTTGGTCTGCAGCTAAATGGGCCTTAAGCTACAAAGCTGTTATCAATTAGCATCATGCACATAGAGTCTTATGGCAACTCTAGTGCTCATAACGTATGTAAAGACCGGATAACTAGGCCTAACAATAAGCAAACAACATCCTCACGACCAACACTCAAGCTTATCTAGGCACATAAGCTTTTTTACCGTCTCTACCAAAGCTCCTTGTAAGATCAAAGAATCTCAATATGGCTTTAGTAAAGGCCTAGCTCTTAAACTGCCTAACTGTTTTTTATAGCTTGTGGTATCCCCACTATCCAAAGGCTTAACTGTGATGAGGTCTGTTTTGATGACTTGATTGCAGCTCATGGCAGCTAGCACACTCTTTTGCAGCATGGTCATCTGTTAAAGGAAATGTTTTTGCTCGTGACACATTTGGATCAAGGCCTTAATGTGGCCGTCCAATAAATGGCAACCCCTACCCATAAACTCCAAGTCTAGGCACATTAACCTAGCTTAAGGTTGCCTATGTTGATGATATGAGCCCCTCTTACCAACAATTGCGGTCACACATCACATGACACTGATGCGCTACAAGCGTACCAGCTTTTAGAAACAAAAGACGTGAATAGTATGCAAGGCTTAAGTATCCATGCTCGTCTTATGAATCTAAAATTTTTGGACAGAAACTCTGCCTCAAAATCTGTGGTGTATTTTGCCCGCAATTGTCTAGAACTGCAAGCAAAATCACAAAAAACAAAGCCTGGCTAGAAAATCTAGACAGGCCTGTTTTTATGGCTCTAACAGAGCACTAAATTTAGTAAAGCTTAGCCATTCTTGACCTTAGCTTGAGTACTTTAGTAGATACCAAAGCCTGATGACTTGGTGTTGTCATCTTCTGAGTCGTTAGTAGTTGACTCAGTAGTTGCCTCAGTATTGTTCTCCTCTACGTACTCAGTATCGGCACTCTCACTTGCAGTATCTTCAGCCTCATCAAGATCGGAGCGGATACCCTGAGCAATACCGAAGCCAGAGAGGCGCTCACGACGCTCTTCTTCATAAGCAGCACGACGCTTCTCGTACTCAGCACGAGCACGCATAGCCTCTTCAGCTGCACGTCTTTGAGCTGCAATCTGAGCCTCTTGCTGAGCTACAGCACGAATAATAGCAGCACGACGTTGCTCTAAAGCCTCCTGGCTTACACCAGATGGAGCATAAATACCGCCATCGTAAACACCAGGGTGATTGAGGGTCAGACCAGCTGCAGCACTTGCAGCTAACATGTCATTGCTCTGCTCAACAGATACAGCAGCACTTGCACGAGCTTGGTCTGTGTAGCTGTAAACGTTTAAGGAGCCGTCCTTTGCCATTACATAGAGCTTGCCGTTTTGTACCTTTGGCTGAGCGCTAATACCAGAGCTGTCAGATTGCTCCATGTAATCAATCGAGCCATCTTGCATGTCGAGGAAGTAAATATAACCCTCATAATCGCCAACCACTGCGTAGTTGCCAAAAACGACTGGAGCTGTTACCTGACGATAGCCTAAAGAGGTATTAGCCCAACGCTGTGAGCTGTCAGCACGATTGATACAAGAGACAGTACCATCATCGGCAGTTACTAAGATGGAGTGCTCGTCATAACCTAAATCACGGCTAGACTGATAGCCTAAACGCATGATGTAGTTGAATGTAGACAGATCGTACTGCACCATACCGCCTGAAAAAGAAGTAGCGTACAGAACGTTGCCTAAGATAAGTGGGGATGAGGAAACATCGGCAATACGCTCAAGAGCGGTCTTGCCTACAGACTCACCAACATTAACCTGATTTACAGTAGAGCCATTAGACTGCAGCAGAACGTTGACCTTGCCTGAGGAAGTGCCAACTAATACATACTCGTCGCCAACAACTAATGGATTTGACTGGGCTCTTAAGCGCAGCTCCTGTGGAGCATCACCAGTAACCCACAGCTTAGAACCATCTAAGGCATTAAAAGCAGTAAAGTTACCACGAGCATCTAAAACAAACAGCTTATCGCCAGAGGCAGAGAAAGCAGGACGAGCAATTACCTCGGCCTCAATGTACTTCTTCCAAAGAATAGAGCCATCTTTAGCATTAAGTACATAGACATAGCCGTTTTCAGAGCCAACAGCAATCTTGCCACCGCCGAGAGCTACACCACCAGAAACACGAGCAGAACGACGCTCATCGTTCTCATCCTCGTCAGCCAAGTCAACTGACCAAACCTTAGAGCCACGATCTAAAGTCAATGCCATTACATCGCCATCGCGAGATGCAGTGTAGACATTGTTAGCATCGAAAGCTACGGTAAGCTCTGAATAGAAATCACCAGTACCACCAGTTGAGCTAGACCATACCTCATCCAGGCTGAACAGATTTTTGATTTCAGGAGCATCAACAGGATCGTAACGGTTGTCATTAGTAGAACAACCCACGATAACTGGTAAAGCTAGCATTAAGGCAAAGGCTGGTTTTAACTTTAACATGGTATTAACTTCCGAAAATTCAGGCTTGCATGAGGTATTGTAGCTGTATTGGCCCTATCTTTTAAGCCTTTTTAGACTAAGACAACTACATTGCCAGTACCTAAGCTAAGAAAATGAAAGAAGCACTATTGTAGCCTAGTTAACATCAACAATAGTGTCACGCTCATAATTGAAAATCATAGGCCTCATGAGATCTCATCATGTCTCATCAAGCTACTCTATTGAGCGCTTTGGCCTATAGCTTTAGCAATTACTGAGCTGAAACTGCTGACATTTCCTTAGCCTGCTCTGCGACGATCTTGTAAGCAGGAGTATCACCCTCAACAACTACATTATCGAACTTGAGCTGTAACATTGGGCTAATCTGAATCTTGTCAGCCTTGTTAGTGTTGATGGCATCAAGATATGCAGTACGTGCATTAGCACGATCGTTTAATGACATGTAGATGTCACCACGAGTTTCTGCAACCTCAGCCTTGTAGGCAGTTGACTTGATGCTATCAAGAGTCTTTAAAGCCTCATCAGTCTTGCCATCTTGTGTTAAGAGGCGTGCCTTGATGATGGAGGCCTGAGGAGCGATAAGATCACCACCATTAGCTGCAGCAAATGAAGCAAACTTTTCGGCTTCTACGTAGTTCTTAGCGCTGATCTGAGCATTTGCCATATCTAAAGCTAAGATGGCACCAAAAGCGTCTTTGTGCTGATCTAAAAATGCCTGAGCATTGCTCATTGCATTTACGCCCTCAGTGGAGATCTGCTTTTGCAGCTGATAAACCTCATATGCAGTCTTCTGATCTTCAGAAAGCTGATAAGCCTGGTACTGACGTACGCCCACGAGACCAGCAAGAGCAATAGTGACGCCTAAGGCAATTGACTTCCAGTGCTCATGCCACCACTTTCGGACGGCCTCTTCTCTTTCATGCTCATCAGTTAAGATATCCATCTTGACCTCATTTAGTTGCGGCTAAGCTTATACACAAGCTCTGCCGTAAGTTGGGCTTAAGCAACACTAGCCTAAGCCATAATCAAATTATTCGTTTAAGTAAGCATTAAATCCTACAGCTGCCTTGTGGCTGCTATGCAATGCTTACTTGTTTAAGATAGCCTGAATAGCTGCAGCTGCATCAGTGCGAGATACAGTCTGCTGATCTTGAGCTGCCATGTCCTTAATTGACAGGGTGTTGTTCTTAAGCTCATCATCGCCAAAGATCACAGCCACCTTAGCTTGAACCTTGTCAGCACGCTTTAACAGCTTCTTGAAGTTACCGCCGCCGCAGTGGTTCATAATCTTTACACCTGGTAAAGCTGCACGTAAGTCACGGCATAAGAGTAATTGCTCAGCTTCAGCCTCTTCACCCATACCGCAAACATATACATCTACTTGTGGCTTAGGTGCTACTTTTTCTAAAGTAGTAAGGAGAAGCACTAAACGCTCTAAACCTAAACCAAAACCAACAGCCTTAGTTGCCTTGCCACCTAACTGCTCGACTAAGCCGTCATAACGACCACCGCCGCAAACAGTACCCTGAGCACCTAAAGCAGTAGTAGTCCACTCAAATACGGTCAGATTGTAGTAATCAAGACCACGTACTAAGCGTGGGTTAATCTTAAAGCTAATGCCTAAAGAGGTCAGGTGCTTTTGTAAGGTTTCAAAGTGGTTACGGCTTTCTTCGCCTAAGAAATCGTATAAGGATGGAGCGCCTTTTAAGATCTCTTGAACCTTTTCATCCTTGCTGTCTAACACACGCAGTGGGTTGGTGTGAGTACGACGCTTAGAATCCTCATCCAGATCCTCAAAGTGAGCCTCTAAGTACTTAACTAAGTTCTCTTTGTAAGCAGCGCGTTCTTCGGCATTGCCCAAGGTATTGAGCTCTAAACATAAGTGCTCGCTAATACCTAACTTTTGCCAAATCTCATTGCTAAGGGCAATGATCTCAGCATCGATGTCTGGACCATTTAAACCAAACACTTCAACGCCAAGCTGATGGAACTGACGGTAACGACCCTTTTGTGGACGCTCATGGCGGAACATTGGGCCCATGTACCACAGTCTTTGCTCCTGATTGTAGATTAAGGAGTGTTCTAAGGCAGCACGCACACAACCTGCTGTACCCTCAGGACGCAGTGATAAGCTATCACCTGAACGATCCTCGAAAGTGTACATTTCCTTTTCTACAACATCGGTCACTTCACCGATAGCACGGCAGAAAAGATTGGTCTGCTCAACGATAGGCATACGTACTTCGCTATAGCCAAAAGAGGCTGTAGTGTCACGTAAGACCTTCTCAACCTGCTGCCAGACGGAAGTATCCTCAGGAAGCAGATCGTTCATACCGCGAATTGCCTGAATAGACTGGGCCATTACTCTCGATCCTTTAACTTGATTCTTCTAAAACCGACAGAACCTTTAGCAAATATCTCGCTTTTGACTAAACAAGGCATTTGCTAACAAGTCCTGCTCATTGCACAGTAAACAGCTATTGTACGCGATTGTGCTTAGCTATAACTTAGTCTTAGCCGAAAAAATGCAACTGTTAAGATTATGAAAAGACACGCCCCGTTGCAAGCACTATTTCACACAATCGGCAAAGATAAGCTCAATTTGTCCTCAATCCACATAAGTTAAGGCATCAGCTAGCCTCAAAACACAGACTAACTACCACCTCATATTTGTTTACATACCATCAAAAAGCAAAACGGCACACCTTCAAGCTAAGAAGATATGCCGTTTTCAATTGTTTGCATTGCGCCACCATCAAGCAAACCTTGGGAGCTTGCTGCTCGCTAGATTATTTGGCAGCCTCAAGCTCTTTATCACGTGGTACGTGTAAACAAGCTTTCTAAAATATTTGTGGGCGCAACTATCTAAATTATTTGGTAGCAGCGATGGCGCGGACGCGGCTTTCTAAACGATCGATGATCTCTTCGTTCTTGATGCGCCCCATCATTTCGCCGTTTTCGTAGATCATGGACATGCCATTCTTACCGCCACAGATAGCAACATCAGCACGTAATGCCTCACCTGGGCCGTTAACGATACAGCCCATCACAGCAACCTTAACAGGCTGACGAATGTCTGAGAGCTTTTCTTCTAAGGACTTAACAGTACCAACTACATCTAAACCACGACGTGAACAAGTTGGACAAGCAACCACGTTAATACCACGGGTTCTTAAATGCATGCTCTTTAAGATAGCCCAACCTACCTTAACCTCTTCAATTGGGTCGGCAGCTAAAGAAACACGCAGAGTATCACCAATACCCTTAGATAAGAGTAAGCCTAAACCGATAGATGAAAGTACGGTACCGCCAGTTAAACCACCAGCCTCAGTAATACCTAAGTGCAGAGGAGCATCACACTCAGAAGCCAGCTTTTCATAAGCAGCGACGCATAAGTTAAGCTCGGATGCCTTTACAGAGAAGGCGTAATCTCTAAAGTTGTGGCTCTCCAGAATATCAGCTGAACGAAGTGCAGCCTCAACCATTGCATCAGGGGTTGGAGAACCATACTTATCGAGCAGATCCTTATCTAAGGAGCCAGCATTTACACCCACACGAATTGGCAGACCGTGGTCTTTAGCTGCCTGACACACTGCCTCAACTTTTTCACGTGAGCCGATATTGCCTGGATTGATACGTAAAGCTGCAGCACCATTCTCGGCACAAGCAATAGCAATACGATAGTCAAAGTGAATATCTGCAACGACAGGAACCTTAGATTGAGCACAAATGCTCTTAAAAGCCTCGGCAGCTGGTAGTGTAGGAACAGACACACGTACGATATCTGCACCAACATCTGCAAGATCATTAACCTGCTTTACAGTAGCCTCAACATCTAAGGTCTCAGTGCAAGTCATACTCTGAACTGAAATTGGAGCATCACCGCCAACAAGTACTGAACCAACCTTGATCTGACGTGACTTACGACGCTTGATCTCAGGAGCCTGCCATTCCATTGATATTCCTCTCAATAAGGTAGTTCAAATGCACCAAGCAAAGCACCATATACAGCTTTAGTCTTGGTCTAGCCTACCTATCCTACCAGCTTTAATGTAAAGACATTGCCTCTTTACTTTATCTGGAGTACAGCAAAATAAAACTATGTGCCCGCACCATTGCACAAATACAGCAAAGCAATGGCCAAGCTTAATCGTCATAATGTACTACACAAAATTAATCTATGCAGCAAAGTTGCGCTAAAAGCTCAATCATACCGACAAATCTAGGTTTTATGCAGCAAAAAGGGGTAACAACAAAGCCCTAGGCTCTGCAGTTACCCCTTTAAAAAGCTCATAGCATCATCAAGTAGCAAAGCCTAAGAATTAGCCCTGTTTTGAATGATGCTTGTCATCACAAGCCATATATAAATGCCATTATTTCTTTTAGCGCATTGGCAGGTCGAACTTAACTTGCTTACCTGCTGGCATAGAGATATGACCGCCCATGTATGAAATCTTCACTGCGTCAGTTGAAGAGATCTGTACATTAATTGGCGGAATACCAGTTACCTTCACGCTATCGCCATTGTCGTATGTACCAGAGGCTAACACCTTACCGCTGCTATCAACAACCTTTAAGGCAACTCTCTTGATTACGCTAATCTCAGCACGATTTAAAGATGCTAGACCATCACGGTTTACCACACGAACAGAACTTGAGATGTTCTTGAGGTTACCACTTAGCTCCACATCCTTAGCAGCTTCCTTTGCTTTTGCCTCAGCCTCTGCTTTTGCCTTAGCTTCTGCCTCAGCTTTGGCTTTAGCTTGAGCAAGCTTTTCATCCCTTTGCTCGGTAGCAACAGTCATATTAGTCTGTGCTGGCGCAGTGATATTGGCATTGCCTATGTTGGCATTGCTCATATTGACATTGCCGTTGTTGGCATTGTTAGCAACAGTGATATTGGCATTGCCAATGTTGGCATTACTAGCAACACTTATGTTGGCATTTGGTGGAAGGTCAAGCGGAGACTTCTCCTTTGCTGCCTGAGCAGGCTTCAAATCGATAGAGCCATCAGCACTTTGCTGCATAGCCATTTGCTGAGCAGTAGCACGAGCAGTATTTTCATCAACTACACGTACCTCAGGACCGTTTTGGTTATTAGGATCCTGAATCACAACTTGGCCTTGGCCGTTCTGTGGTGCGTTCGAGGCATAGATCTCTACAGCACTTTGAGTGGTATCAATCTGTGCGTTCTGTGCTATTTGGACTTTCTGCTCTTCTTTTTTGCTCGCCTCTTGAGCAGAGAAGACAAAATAGCCTGCAGTAGCCACTAAGACTACTAACACCACCATCAGCCAACTACGCGCAAGCTGAATATCAAACTTCTTTTTTGGCTTTTCATCAGAGATAACAGTAATGCTCTGAGCAAGCTGCTTACGATAACGCGCAATTAAATCATCTTGATCCAGACCAAAGAGCTTACCGTAACGACCAATAAAGCTCTCAGCAAAATCTTTAACGGTATGGAAACACATACGATCGTTTTCGATATCAGCAACAGTAGCTGGACGAGCACGAATCTCGTTGGCAACTTCGTTGATTGACATCTTGCGCTTAATACGATGAGAACGTAACAGCTGTCCTGCAGTAAGCTCTTCATAAGGCTTCTTTTCGTTCTCTTCGTCAGACTCGTAAGTGTAAGGGTTAACCTTTGGAGGCTCGAGCGCCTCAGGTTTGACTTTGAGGTTCTCGTCTTTCTCATTTTCCTCTAAACCGGAGGTATCGATTCCTTGAGGAAAGAAAGACTTAGAGCGCAAAGACTCTGATTTAACTTCACCACCTTTAGCGCTGGACTTCTTCTTCTCAACGAGCTCTGGATTGTTGGCAACTTGAACACGTGACTTTTCGATAGCGTCCTCAAGGGTCATGCCGCCAGATTTTGACTTGTTTTTGTTGGACTTTGCTGCCATTTTTTAGCCTCATGTACGCGTGCTTTGACACGCTGCAGCAGAATTTTGCTAAGACTGACACAGTTGTTTGATAAACCCATTACCTAGCAAATTTGAGGTAATGGTGTATTTATCTTATTCCTTACCTGTGCTGACCTTAGCCTCAATCTTGGTGTCTTTGAGCTTCTCAAGCTGCTCATTTAAACCGCGCAGACGACGCTGCTGAACTTGACCAGCAAGCTGACCACAAGCGGCCGCGATATCATCACCACGAGTGGTACGGGTAATCACAGTCATACCGTACTGTTCAGTGAGCACCTTAAAGAAGCGATCGATACGGCTGTTACTTGGGCGCTTATATTCAGAATCCTCATGAGGATTGAATGGAATTAAATTGATCTTACAAGGAATGTCCTTTAAGAGCGCGGCAAGTTCATGGGCCTGATCGGTTGAATCGTTTACATGATCGAGCAGTACATATTCAATAGTGACTCGACCACAGTTGGCATTGGAATTATCAATGTAATTACGTACTGCAGCTAACAGATCCTTAAGTGGGAACTTCTGATTAACTGGTACGAGCACGTCACGTAACTCATCGTTCGGAGCGTGTAAGGATAATGCTAAAGCCACGTCTACCTTGCCTGCGATCTTATTGAGGGCAGGAACAATACCACTTGTAGAGATAGTAACGCGGCGCTTAGATAAAGCAAAAGCATTATCAGAAAGCAAAATCTTGGTTACAGATAAAACGTTTTGTACGTTTAATAAAGGCTCACCCATGCCCATCATTACGATGTTGGAGATTGGCTTGTACTCACCATTCTCGCTAAAACCAACACGGGTAGCAGCACGCCATACCTGGCCAATGATTTCACTTACAGTAAGGTTGCGGCTATAGCCTGACTTACCGGTACGGCAGAATGAGCACTTAACCGGGCAGCCTACCTGAGTAGAAATACATAAGGTGTTACGATCAGGCTCTGGAATTAATACAGTCTCAACTAATGAGCCATCGCCTACATCTAAAGCCCACTTAATGGTGCCGTCTGCAGATTTTTGTTCACTTACGATCTCAGGAGCCTGAATAGTAGCTACCTTCTTTAACATGGCACGAGTGTCTTTTTTGATGTTGGACATCTCATCAAAGTCAACTACGCCCCATTGGTAGATCCACTTTAAGATCTGAGTTGCTCTGAATGGCTTTTCACCATGAGCCACACAAAACTCTTTTAAGCCATCTGGATCAAGGTTCATTAAGTTGACAAGATTCTCTGACATAACACCTCTCTGGAAAAACGCAGCTACCTTGGGGTAAGACGTTTTTCAGCGCATCTGCGCTGCAACCACATTAAAACAGAATCCTAAAGAATTTAGGAGTAAGGCCTTAACTAGACCACTACCATGCTAAGAGCGAGCGTGATCTACTAAAGCTACTTATAATTGACTCAAAAAAAGACAGTTATAGTGCTTGTAAGTTTTGGCACAAACTCTAAATTATACAAAAATTTTGCGACATACAACGCAAAAAAACCGCAACAATGACAGCTATTCAGCCAAAATTTACCAATAACTGCCCAAGAGGCCCCTGGCATTAAATTACACCTAATTTCCTAAGCACAACTAAGCTAGACCTTCCTTTAGAAAGTCATATTTTGCTATGGGATTATGCAATCTTTCAAAAGCAAAAAGGCCTTGTCT
>Connie_p1__coassemble_1537_pt1 | contig 18080 bp, 9 predicted proteins | sample Connie_p1__metabat2_low_PE_021 | metagenome-assembled genome bin Connie_p1 | reverse complement strand
GTTTGGCGATCTACGATCTTGATTGGGAAACAGTGGTTGATAGTTTGGCGATCTACGATCTTGATTGGGAAACAGTGGTTGATAGTTTGGCGATCTAAGATCTTGATTGGGAAACAGTTGTTAATAGTTTGGCGATCTACGATCTTAAACAGGGCAATTTATAAAATTTTTTTGTGACGAGATCATGGTTTTTGAAAAAAAGTTTTGTGGCTTAGAAATAACCTATTGATTCTAAAATTGGTTGTTAAATAAACAATCGCAATGTATCTATGAAAGAGATATTTGATCAATTTGCGCTCAGTCAAAGATGGCGTAATTAAAGATTAATTCGCGTCAAATATGCCTTTGTTATGAAAGTAACATCAAAAATAAACTAGTGCATTTGGTCTCTATGGTGTATCTAGGAAAGTGGGCGAGTGAAAGGTTATCTCGCTCATCAGCTTCAAAATGGTATGCCTAGGTACCAAGAAATCTAGATATTGCATGCATGTTTAGGTCTCTTTTCATTGAGTTAAGTACGCGCATCAATTAAAATGCTTCATTAGAGTATGCCTAGTTTTAAAAGATACTCATACTAAGCATGGATCTTTAAGGAAAAGTGCAATTATCCTATAAGATCACGCAGCGCTTATATAAGCGATCGCGGCTCTCGTTTGCTTGTTTAAACATAATTTGAATATTGAGTGGTGTGCAACCGCTCTGACGGCTAGTTCCGTATTGGCTCAATCTTAGGAGAGAGTCTGATCTGACGATCTTATAAGATCAGACATCATGTAACGCTGTATTTAATTAGATAAAAACGGTGATCTTTTCACGCTGAGATCTTAAGCAGCACTCAAGGTATATGGAGTAGATTGAAGGTCATTAAAGTTGGACCTAAATTTATGCCTTAGTAAACGCTACAACATTACCTTACATACTCTTCGTTAGTTGCCATGACTTCATCCGTGCTTAAGCAAGTACAAGTGTCCCAAGATGAATGGATGATCAAGCTTGCTTGCCTATCTTGTGAGTAATAGCTCCGTCTTATTGCCCCTCATCTTAATCAGCAACATTTGAGTGCTGCCTTGTTCTTGTTTGTTTGCTCATTTAGTCATTGTTACTAAAAATCTTGAGCCTATGCGTAGCTATTTTTATAAGTTCTAGAAGGATACTTTGGGATGTCTGCTTTGACCCATATTCCCGTTTTGCTACATGAGTGCATGGACGGACTGAATATCAAGGCCGATGGTGTTTATATTGATGGCACTTTTGGTCGTGGTGGTCACTCAAGACAGATCCTCTCAAAGCTCGGCCCAAATGGCCGACTCATTGGTCTTGATCGTGATTTAACTGCAGTTGCAGTTGGTCGTGAGCTTGAAAAAGAAGATCCACGTTTTTCAATTATCCATACTCCATTCTCTCGTTTAGCCGATGTTTGTGAGGAGCTAGATTTAGTCGGCAAAATCGATGGTATTTTGCTTGATATCGGTGTTTCCTCGCCACAGCTAGATGATGGTCAAAGAGGTTTTTCTTTTGATAAGGAAGGCCCTTTAGATATGCGTATGGATCAATCTGCTCCTAAGTCTGCTCAGAGCGTAATCTCTGAATATGACGAAAAGCAGCTGAGCTACATCTTCAAGGTATATGGTGAAGAGCGCTTTGCTACCAAGGTAGCTCGTGCCATCGTCCGTCGCCGTGAAGAGCAGCCATTTACCAATACTAAAGATTTAGCTGCGGTGATTGCAGCAGCCATTCCAGGCAAGCCAACACCAAAGCACAAAGCAACTCGCTGTTTCCAGGCATTGCGTATTGAGGTCAACTCAGAACTTGATGAGTTAAAGCAGGCACTAAAGTCCGCAATTGGAGTGTTAGCTCCTCAAGGACGCCTGTGTGTGATCTCTTTCCACTCTCTTGAAGATCGTATTGTTAAGACCTTCTTTAGAGAGGAAAGTGAAGGTGAAAAGGTGCCATCATCAGTTCCTTTAACTAGTGCTGAGCTAGATCGTTTACGCAGACAGACTGCCACCTTAGATACAGTGGGTCATGCAATTAAAGCTTCACCAGAAGAACTTGCTCTAAACGTGCGTTCACGTAGTGCAACTTTACGTGTAGCCGAGCGTTTGGCAGCTGGGGATTAATAGATGAATAACTTCATGCATCATAATCGTGATCGTCTTGATGATAATGAGCTCTTCTCATTAGGTTCAAGTGTTGATAGCGATAACAATGCATCCTTAATCAGCTTAGGATCTGTGGACTATACTGATAGTGCTCGTACTCAAGCCCCAAGTGTAGATAGTGGCATGGGTAAGATCGCTCAGTCAGCATCATCAGTTGCAGACCATGCTGTCTCTTCACTTGCCTCCACTTTTGCCAACCTCTTAAAGTCAGATGGCAACGAGCGTGATGCATCTTTAAACGAAGAGGATTTAAAGCTCGTTTCACACCACGATGCTTTAGATATGAAGCTTGAGAATGTAGATAGCTCCTTAAGCTTCAATGCTAATGATGATGACAATATCTTTAAGCTAGACGACAACTTTGTTTCTAACGATGAAGTTAAGTCAGATACAGATGATGTAGCTGATGAGCTTGACGATGAGATTAGTTTAGATGGCGAGAATGCTCAAAAGAGCACTATCGACAATCTCTCTCCTGATGGTTCTTCCATTGGCAATGGTATTGAGATTACCCATTTAGGCGATAATACTGACCCTCACTCAGGTTACGTTATTTTAGATGCTGAGCAAGAGCAGCGCTATGCAAACAATCGTGAGCGTATCTCAGCTGGCGTTTCTGACATCTTAACCTTAAAGGAAGATAAACGTTCTTCAGCCATGTTCACCTTAATCGAGCGTGATTTAGGCATGATTGAAGAGCGTCGTCGTCAGAGCAATGTTTTATCTCAAGAAGAAGAAATATCAGGCTCTGCAGAAGTTGAAGACTTTGTAACTGGCAATATCACTATTGTCGAAGAAGCTAGAATGACCGGTACCGATTCAGGTGCTCGTGTAAGTTCAGCTGCAGCTTCATCAGGCGTTAGCATTAGCGTAGAGGATGAAGATGACTTTGAGACGGTTGAGGGTGCTAATACTAAGCGCACTTATGGCAGCACCTTAACCATCTCAGATGATTACGGCACTAAGCGTGAGCAGCGTCTTTTGCCAATGCTCCTTGGTGAGTTTGGCAATAACTGGCTTACTTACTCTTTAGCTATTACCGTGTGTGCATTGTGCTTGTTTAAGGTTTATCAGGTGCAAGATACTCGCGATTTAACCGCTCGCCTCAATGAGGTTCGTTTTACTAACGAAGAGCTTGAAAAGCAGCAGCTCATCTTAATTGCGCAAAAACAGCGTTTATCTGAGCATGCCTCGATTCGTACTGTGGCATCAGGTCAAATGAACATGTCCTCACCACGTACCGAAAATGAGGTGGTTATCTCCTTAAAATAAGCGTGTCTTAAAGTGCACATAAAGCAAAAAACGCAGTTGACCCCATGGCCGCTGCGTTTTTTTGTGTCTATCGCTATGTGAAATTGCTTTTGCTTAGTAATGTTACTCAAACCATAAGACGTTAAGCATCCATCAAATCAGCCGTAAATTGCTCCTTCAGGAACCAAACTACTAAAATCACAGCGGCACAAGCAGTCATCTAAACTCAGTTTATGTTTTTGACTGCTGAAAATGGCAGATATGTTGGCCTAAATGGTATTACTAATGGGCAATTTTAGCGTAATGCGTCCTATGAGCATGTTTTGCCTTATAATTCATGTTTCATCATATACCATGCCCATAGTGTGTGCGCTATGCATATAAAGGGTGACGTGAGTGTGGTGCGTTATCTGAGACTAAAACTCATAGACAACTTACGTCATCTATAGCCAAGCTTACTTTAATGGCAGATTAAGATAGCCTAAGATGTTCTTAAGCGCAGTGCTGCAGCAATTAACGAGGTCGAGCCTAGCACGCAAGGCACAGCCAAGCTAGGCCAAGCCGTACTTAGCTCATCAAGCAAGGCACAGCCTAGCAAGCAAGGCATAGCCTAGCTAGGCCAAGCCAAGCTTAGCCCATCAAGATAGGCAAATGCTAACTTAGCATGCTTGTGTGAGCTTTGCTAAACTAGATGCACTGCCAAGCTTAGCCTAGATGCACGTGGCATTTTGCTTTATGGTGTGATATTGCAATCGTTTCTTTATCGGATAAGCATATGTCGTTGTTTAACTTCATGTCTAAATTAAAAGCTGGAGCTTTGTCTAAAGGCGGCCGTGGCGCAAATGCACGTCGTCAAGGTAGACAGGGGCAGTCTTTTAACAATTCGCTATCCGTTAGCAACGAAGTGTCTGCGCTGAATAAAGAAGTAGATCTTGCAGAGGGTAGTGAGCAGGGTAGTAGTCAGTATTACAAGCTGACATTTTTTAGAATCACCATTATCTGGATGGTTATTTTTGCCTCCATCTCTTTGTTAGTGGGACGACTGATGTGGATTCAGATCATTAATCCTGAGCGTCTCATTAAAGAGGGTGAAAGCCGCACTATTCGTCATTATGTCAATGAGCCAGCTCGCGGTCTGATTACTGATCGTAACGGTAAGATCTTGGCTCTTTCTGTGCCTTCAAAGTCTGTAGTGGCAGATGCCAAAATCTTAAATGACAAAAAGGTTACCCATAACGCAGAACTGCTGCGAAAGATCGCATCCATCTTAGAGATTGATCCTAAAGAGCTCTTTGATAAGATTTCCAATGAAGAGCGTCGTTATGTGCGCTTAAAGCAATACTTGATGCTCAATAAGGCTCGTGAGTTAGAGCGTTTAGATGTGCCTGGTCTGACCATCTCCGATAACTACCAGCGTTATTACACCACTGGCCCTGTTAATGCCCACTTAGTTGGCTTTGTTAATAGTGAAGGTAATGGTGTATATGGTATTGAAGCAAGCTTTAACGAGTTCTTATCCTCATCACCATCTAAGGTTAAGGCCAAAAAAGATCTTGAAGGCCATGTAATTGAAAACTTAGGCGTGGTCAAAGAGGGTAAAGTGGGTGGTAACCTTGTCTTAAGCGTAGATGACCGTCTGCAAACCTTTGCCTATGAGGCATTAGAAAAGACCGTTAATAAGTTTCAGGCTGAATATGCATCAGCTGTCATGATGGATGTTAAGACTGGTGAAGTTATGGCTATGGTTAACTTCCCAAGCTTTGATCCAAATGATCGTTCGGTCTTTAACGCATCTTTAGCACGTAACCGTACCATTACCGATACCTTTGAGCCTGGTTCTACCATTAAACCAATTATCGCTTTAGGTGCCTTAGAGTCAGGCATGGTTACTTGGAACGAGACTTTTGATACCCATCCATATGTTGTAAATGGCAAGAGAATTACTGATAGCCATAAGATGGATAGCGGTAAGCTCTTTGACATCTTAGAGCATTCTTCCAATATTGGTATGGCGCATATTGGTCAGCGTATTGGTCAAGGCCCAATGATTTCCATGCTGGAGCGTTTTGGCTTTGGCTCCAATACTAACTCAGGTCTTGCTGGTGAGGTTAATGGCAATATCTACGCTAACCGTACCTTCTGGTCTGAGATCGATAAGGCTAGTTTTGCTTATGGTTACGGTTTAACTGTGACTTCGCTGCAGTTGGCCTCTTCTTATGCAACCTTAGCAAATTACGGTGCCAAGGTACCAGTTAGTATTTTAAGAACGATTGAAACTCCAAAATATCAGCAGGTTGCTAATATTACTGAAATCCGTCGCATGCATACTGCGCTCAAGGGCGTAGTTGATCGTGGCTCTGGTCGTCGTGCTGCCATTACCCGCTATAACATTGCAGGCAAGACTGGTACTGCCCACATTGCGCGTGACGGTGCCTACGCCAATGAGTACGTATCCTCATTCGTAGGTTTTGGACCGCTTTCAGATCCTCGTTTTGCCTTGGTTATTGTAGTCTTTAGACCTCAAGCAGTAAGTCATTTCGGTGGTGCCGTAAATGGTATGGCATTCAATGAAATCATGACCAAAGCTCTACAGCTGTATAACATTCCTCCAGATAAGACTGAAGAGGAGCTTGCAAAGCTTGAGTAATCAAGGTCTTTATGCCGCTTATAAGATAAGCTTGCATAAGCGGAAGATAAGGCAGCAAAAGCGGTTAAAATATGCTGTTGCACAAAACAAATTTAAATTATCCTCGCTGAGCTATTAGTAACTTAGTTTGGATTGATTGTATGAGGCAAACTTAAGCTATGGTTTGTCTTGCAAAGAATTAAGCTGTAGTTAATAGGATAGGGACTAAAGTTCTTATTCTCCTGCAGGCCGAAAGGCGCATTGATTGGAATCGTTGTATGAAGTTTGAAGGTACTCTTGCTAGTGTATGCGACTACTTGGAGATTTCTCAGGTTTTCAATGAGCGTGTGCGCGAGTTCTTACCTCGTATCGTAGTTACTGGTATTGAGTGCGACTCTCGTCGCGTCACTAAGGGCACCATCTACTACGCTAAAAAGGGTGCGCACTATAATCCTTTTGATCACATTGAAGAGATCAAGCAAAAGGGTGCAGTTGCGATTTTGATTGATGCTCCTGAAGATCAAGTCAGCGGTTTTCCTTTAGAGACTATCGATGCAGACAAGGCTGCTGCAGGTGAGGCTTTAAAGTCTAGTAATTACGAGCCGAATACTGAGACTAAGGATACTTTATCTCGTCTCAAGCGCTCTGGTTATTGCGTCATTAACAAGTATCAGTCTAATCAGGATTTAGCTGTAAGCGACTATCATGCAACTGATGATAGTGAAGAGGCTCGTATCATTGCTGAGGCTAAGATGCTGCGCATTGTGCTACCTCGTGGCAAGAGCCTGTCAGGTTTAGCTGGCTTTATCTATGGTAATCCATCTGAGAAGTTACGCCTCATCGGTGTTACTGGCACTAACGGCAAGAGCACTATTACTAACTTGATTGCTCAGATGCTTAATAAGTGTGGTCACAAGTGCGCAGTATTTGGCACCTTAGGTTATGGTTTTGTCGATAATCTCCAAAAGTCAGCCAACACCACCATGGATGCTATTTCTCTGCAGCGTGAGCTCGCTAGTTTTGTTGAGCAAGGTGCTGATTATGCGGTGCTTGAGGTGTCATCTATTGGCTACTGTGAAGGTCGCGTAGCAGGGCTATCTTTTTATGCTGGTGCTTTTAGTAACCTTAGCCGTGATCATCTTGATTATCACGAGACTATGGAAGATTACTTCTGCTCTAAGCTCAACTTCCTGCGCACCATTCCTCCTGCTCGTTTAGTCTTAAACTGCAAGAATGATGTGGGTAAGCGCTATGCTGAAACCATCTCAGGTGCTTATCAGGTTAACTTAGGTCTTGATGATGTACCAAAGAGCTTGAGCCACATGCTTAACATTAAGCGTGTTTCATTCAAGCCATCTTCTTTAGAGTTACTCATCAACACTTCAGAGAAGAAGACTTCTCGTACTAATTTGAACTTGCTCGGCTACTTCAATGCAGAGAACTATGCTGTAGCTTTAGGTGTGCTTTTATCTATGGGTTACGACATCAAGCATTTGATGCGTATTACTCCTGAGTTAAAGCCAATCACTGGTCGTATGGAGTGCTTTAGTGGCGCTGATAAACCACGTCTGATTGTTGATTATGCTCATACTCCAGATGGTGTAGAGCAAGCTTTAAAGGCTGCACAGTACCATAATCAAGGTGAGGGTCGTATCTTCTCTATCGTAGGTTGTGGTGGCGATCGTGACAGTGGCAAGCGTCCTTTAATGGCCATGAAAGCCTCTGTATACTCCGATTACGCTATTTTCACTGCTGATAATCCACGTTCTGAGCCATTAGATCTCATTATCGATGACATGATGATGGCGATCGACAGTAACGCCGCTGAAGGCGCAGTTCGTAAGGCTGAAGATCTTTACGATAACTTAAAGCTCTTTGTTAATGACCTGATTGTGACTAAGAAGGCCGACAAACTTGGTCTTTTAAGCCCAAATCAGTTATCTAAGGTTAAAAGCGCCATTGATGGTACCTTGCTGACTGAGGTTAAAAACAGCTTTAAGCTCATCGAGCAGTTTGAACAACAAGAAAATGCTATCGATGGCTTTAGCTCCGAGGGCGTGTTCTTAAAGGCCATTTCTGTCTTTGAAAAGGCTGTAGCTAAGCTTAAAGAAGTATTTAGCTTTGAAGAGTACGATGACATTCGTATCAAGTCCGATAAGAGCATTGTTAACGTAGAAGAGCGAGCTGATTACTATGAGGCGCATAAGGAAAGCTTTGCTATTCCTGCCATGCTGCCTCCAGCATCTCGAGCAGATCGCAATGTCATCATCGTACATGACCGTTATCAGGCCATTCGTTTTGCTTTTGAGCATGCCAACAAGAATGACTGCGTAGTCATTGCTGGCAAGGGTCATGAGGATTATCAAATCTTCCCAGATAAGACTATCCACTTCTCAGATCGTGAGATTTGCTGTGAACTCTTAGGCATTAAGCAAGATACCAAGACAAACAGCAACTCAGACAAACCAGCAAAACAGTCTAAAAAGCCAGTCACTAAGGCAAAGGCCAAGGCATCTTCAACCAAAGCAACTGCAGCCAAGAAGCCAGCCACCAAGGCCGCTTCAACCAAGGCAACAGCAGCCAAGAAGCCAGCCACCAAGGCCGCTTCAACCAAGGCTACCGCAGCCAAGAAGCCAGCCACCAAGGCCGCTTCAACCAAGGCTACCGCAGCCAAAAAGCCAGTCACCACAAAGGCAGCTTCAACCAAGGCTACTGCAGCCAAGAAGCCAGCCACCAAAGTAGCTTCAACCAAGGCAACTGCAGCCAAGAAGCCAGCCACCAAGACCGCTGCAAGCAAGGCAACTGCAGCCAAGAAGGTAGCTACTACCAAGGCTGCTGCAAGCAAGGCAACTGCAGCAAAGAAGACAACAGCCACTAAGGCTACTACAGTTAAGAAGCCTGTAACTAAGGCAAGTGCCTCTAAGAATTCAGTAAAGTCAGCAGCTAAAACTGCTGCACGCAAAGCAGCTCCAAGCGCTAAAAAGAGCACTTCAGAGAGCAGCAAATAGGGATTGAATATGATTGCTTTTGCTATTCATGAGTTATTGCGACTTGCTCAAGGCGAGCTGCACATAGGAACAAAGGCTGCCCAAGAGGGTATGGATAGAAACCAAGTAATTGAGTTTGTATCCACTTCCTCTAAGGACATTAACAACGATAAAACCTTGTTTGTTCCTTTAAAGGGTGAGCGTTTTGATGCCCACGACTTCATCGGTGATGCTATTTCAAATGGCGCAAAGATTATTGCCTCATCTCGTAGTATGGATGAACTTAAGGCATCATTAGGCGATGACGCTTCAAAGCTTGATGAGGTCATGGTCTTAGAGTGTAAAGACACCTTACGTTTGCTTGGCTTAACTGGCCAGATCGTGCGTTGCAAAGCAAAAGCATTAGTCTGCGCAATTACTGGTTCTTGCGGTAAGACCACCGTTAAAGAGATGACTGCGTCAATCTTAAGCGAGCTTGGTAAGACACTTTATACCGAAGGTAACTTCAATAACGATGTGGGTGTTCCTTTAACCTTACGTCGTTTAGATGATTCTTATGACTTTGCAGTAATCGAGCAGGGTGCTAGCCATCTTGGCGATATTGAGCGTACCTGTGAGTTTGTAAAGGCTCAATACGCACTCATCACCAATGTAGGCGAGGCTCATATTATGGGCTTTGGCTCTCGTGAGGGTGTATATAAGGGCAAGTCAGAAATCTTAGATAGCCTCTTTGATCGTTACCGTCTACCTGAGCAATATGAGCCATATGATGCTGAGGCTGCTGCTAAAGCATATGTTGATGGCATTAAGGCAGCTCGTGAGCGTACCTTACATCAAAAGGGCTCTTCATCTGTTGAAGACGTAGTCTCTCGTGCCGCAGCTCACGCAAATGAGTTTTCAAATAAAGGCGGTTTCCCAACTTCAACTCCACCCGTAATGAGCATGGGTCATGGCCATGGCATGCCTCACGGCCATGGAGGTGGTCACCCACCAATGGGTCACCCAGGCGGCCATCCTCATATGGCTGGACATGGTGGTGGCTGTCCTATGGGCCATGGTCACGGCGGTGGTCATCCTCCAATGGGCCATCCAACCGGTCATCCACATGCTGGTGGTCACCCACATATGGGTGGTCATCCAATGGGTCATCCAGGTGGCCATGAGGGCGGTTGTCCAGTTGACCATAGCAAGATGGCAGGTCATCCACATGCCAGTGGTCACCCACATATGGGCGGTCATCCAATGGGTCATGCAGGTGGCCATGAGGGCGGTTGTCCAGTTGACCATAGCAAGATGGCAGGTCATCCACATGCCAGTGGTCACCCACATATGGGCGGTCATCCAATGGGTCATGCAGGTGGCCATGAGGGCGGTTGTCCAGTTGACCATAGCAAGATGGCAGGTCATCCACATGCAGGTGGTCACCCACATATGGGCGGTCATCCAATGGGACAAGCAGGTGGCCATGAGGGCGGTTGCCCTGTTCATGGTCATAAGGCTGATATGCTGCCGCCAGGACATCCAAAGATCGATTTAACCAAGATCATGGGCGCTCATGGTGCTGATGATGCTGGTATTGCCGCAGCTGCTGCTGCAGCTGGTTGTCCTTTCCATTCTGGAAAGATGGGCAAGAGTGCCTATGAGGCTCCTAAGGCACCAAAAGCTCCTAAGCACTCTAACAAGCCATGTGCACAGATAGAGCCTTATGCCGAGCCAGGAACCGCCATTGTTCCAAGTGATAGCGAGTGGTTTGCCTCTTGGAAGCGTGACTACGAAGCTTATATGAAGGCAGGTCGTTTACTGTCATTTGGCGAGTCTGACGAGTCAGACATGCAGGTAAGTGAGATTGAGGCTAGCACTAATGGTTTAAGCTTCAGACTGCATAGCAATGATGAGCGCTTTAAGATTGATGAGAAGATCACCATCAATGCTTTAGGCCGTCATAACGCCATTAATGCAGCCGGTGCGGCTTTACTATCCATGGTCATGGGTGCTAAAGCTAGCGATGTAGTTGCAGGTCTTAGCAATACGCAAAATATGAAGGGACGTTTAACCCCAATTGAGGTCAATGACTCTTTGACTTTGATTGATGATGCTTATAACGCCTCATACAATGCAGTAATTGCAGCAGTTGATACTTTAAGCACCTTTAATGGCTCTAAGGTACTCGTCTTTGGCGATATGGGTGAACTTGGCAATGCTGAGGTTGAGTTACACGCAGCTGTTGGCGCTCATGCTAAAGACAAGATCGATCAGCTCTTATGCATTGGTCCTCTCTCACAGTACTCAGTAAAGGAAATGGGACGTAATGCGTTGCACTTTACTGACCACGATACGTTAATTACCTTCTTGAAGAACTACCTTAAAGAAAAAGCTGATCAACATGAGCATACTACCTGTTTGGTAAAGGGCTCTCATGCTATGCAAATGGACAAGGTAGTATCAGCACTTAAAGATTACACCAAGCTCTAGTATTTGAGCTTGTGTACACAAGAGGCCCTGCTATATGCAGGGCTTCTTTATGAATATAGGACTTAGGGAAAGTACAACGGCAAGTTAACGACCAGAGTACTTAAATTAAGAGCAGCCTGACTTGATGTTAAGTTATTTTGTCAGAGCTGCGCTACTGAGCGTCGAGCTGTCAGCTCGATAGTGGAGAACTAAACATGCTCATTATGCTCGCTGAATGGCTAAGCCAATATGTGCCAGCTTTTCGCGTTTTTGAATACTTAACCTTTAGAGCAGTGTGTGCCTTGCTAACTGCATTGACCATTTCTTTATGGCTTGGTCCAAAGACTATTGAACGTCTGCAGATGTTGCACTTTGGTCAGGTAATTAGAAAGGATGGCCCTGAGAGCCATCTTAAGAAGCAGGGTACCCCAACTATGGGTGGTATCTTGATTAACTCCACCATCATGCTGACCATTTTATTATGGGCTCGTTTAGACAATATTTATGTGTGGTACACCTTAGTTACAGTCTTAGGCTATGGCCTCATTGGTTTTGCTGATGACTACTTAAAGGTAGTACGCCATGACCCACAAGGCTTGAGAGCTAAGTACAAGTATTTCTGGCAATCAGCTATCGCCTTAGGCTTAGGCTGCTGCATCTATGGCTTTGCTCAGTCTCCAGCTGAGACCACCTTAGTAGTGCCTTTCTTTAAAGAGTTCATGCCTGATATTGGCTTCCTTATCATTCCTCTGGCTTACTTTGTAATCACTGGTTCATCTAACGCGGTTAACTTAACCGACGGTTTAGATGGTCTGGCTATTTTGATTACCATTACTGTAGCAGCAGGTTTGGGCATCATCGCTTGGGCTACTTCAAACTATAACTTTGCACAGTACCTGTACATTCCTCATGTGCCTTTGGCATCTGAGTTGGTAATTGCTTGCGTGGCTATCATCGGAGCTGGTTTAGGCTTCTTATGGTTTAACACCTACCCAGCTGAGATGTTCATGGGTGATGTAGGTTCCTTATCTTTAGGCGCTACATTAGGTATCATTGCTGTGCTCATTCGTGAGGAGTTCTTACTCTTCATTATGGGTTTCATCTTTGTTGCCGAGACCTTAAGCGTTATTTTACAGGTTGGTTCATTCCGCCTGAGAGGTACTCGTATTTTCCGTATGGCTCCAATCCACCACCACTTTGAAAAGGGTGGTTGGCCAGAGCCTCGCGTGATCATCCGCTTTTGGATTATCACTATCATCTTAGTACTCTTAGGCTTAGTAACCTTAAAGTTACGTTAAGCCAGCTAAATGAGATTGGTTTTTGTTGCTTTAGACCATGGCCAGATTAGGGCCATGGGATAAGTTAATCTTTATGTCATAGGCGCTCACAAGTGGAGCGGAGATTCAAAATGGACAAATTTCAGGGTAAAAAGGTTGCAGTTGTAGGTCTTGGTATCTCCAATATTGCTGTGATTTCATATCTGCTCAAGCACGACTTAAAGCAGCTGTCTGTTTTTGATACCCGTACAAATCCACCACATGCTGAGGAAGTACCTCGCGGTGTTGATATCAACTTTGGTCCTTTAAACGCTGAGCACTTAAGCTCTTATGACATGTTAGTGGTAAGCCCTGGCTTATCCATCAACACCAAGGAGATTAAGGCAGCTGCAGATGCAGGTGTCGAGGTAGTAGGCGACGTTGAGCTATTTGCTCGTGAGGTTAAAGCTCCAGTAGTTGCAATTACTGGTTCTAATGGTAAGTCCACTGTAACCGCTTTAGTTAGCTACATGTTTGAAAAGGCCGGTATCAAGGCAGCAATCGGAGCTAACTTTGGTAATGCCGTCTTTGACATTCTTTCAGATAGCAATGAGGCCTATGTTTTAGAGCTGTCATCTTTTGAACTTGAGACTACCTCAAGCTTAAAGCTTGCAGCCTGTGTAAATCTCAACGTATCTGAAGATCACCTTGATCGTTATGATGGTGATATTGAGAAGTATGCTGAGGCTAAGCGCCGTATCTTTGCCCACTGCGAGAAGATTATCGTTAACCGCGATGATAAGCGTACTTATCCAATCAAGGATGAAGAGAAGCAGCATATCTACGCTAGCTTTGGCCTAAATAATCAAGAGTATGGTCGTGAGGTTACTGAAAACACCGTGTACCTGTGCGTAAACGGTGAGCGCATTATGGATGCTCGTGACCTTATTATCTGCGGTACTCACAATGAGTTAAATGCATTAGCAGCTATGGCTTTAGCTGATGCAGCTGGTATTCCTCGTGATGTACAGATTCAGGCCTTAAAGACCTTCAATGGTTTAGAGCACCGTTGTCAGTTAGTGCGCATCCTTGAGGGTGTTTCTTACTATAACGACTCTAAGGCTACTAATGTTGCATCTGCAGAGGCAGCTATTACAGGTCTGAGCTCACGTCACAAGAATGGCATCTTGCTCCTGGCAGGCGGTATTGGTAAGGGTCAAGACTTTAGTCCATTAAAGCGCTATTTAGGCAAGGAGATTAAGAAAGTCTTCTGCTTTGGCCGTGATGCCGATAAGCTCTTAGCTTTAGATAAAGAGCGCTGTGTGAGCGTTATGAATATGCGTCAGGCCCTGCGCATGGCAAGTGAAGAGGCTAGCGATGGTCAGGCTATTTTATTAAGCCCTGCATGCGCCTCTTTAGATCAGTTCAAGGGTTTTGATGAGCGCGGCCGCGTCTTCGTTGACTTAGTTAATTCCATTAAGTAATCAAGCTTAAGCTTAGGCTAGTATCACTTAGCCATTGAAGTTTGTTTTAGCTATCTAGCTTTAGTTATATATGGCTAGATAGTAGTCGTTCTCCTATACTGCTTTGCCTCTAGATAGGTGCTATAGCCATGTCAGAACATAAGTTCAAGATTGATCAACACACTAAACACGTCGTTCACTTCGATCGCGTCATTATCTTTACTGCGTTGTTGCTGATCTTGATCTCTATCGTGCTGATTTCATCTGCTTCAGTACAAGAGGCATTTACCACTAAAGGTGACTCTTACTATTATTTCAAGCGTCAATTAGTCTTTGTCTCCGTGGCTGTAGTATGGGGGCTATTGATGACATCAATCCCCTCCAAAGCGTGGTTTGATGCGGCCTTGCCCTTACTAGGTATAGCCTTGTTCTTGATGGTGCTAGTGCTCATCATAGGACGTGAGGTTAATGAGGCTAAGCGCTGGATTGCTATAGGACCAATTAATTTACAGCCAGCAGAAATCTTGAAGCTGGTGTGGATTATTTACTTCTCTAGCTATGCTAGCCGTAAGATTGAGATGGTGCGTCACGAGAAAGCAGGCTTTATTAAGCCAATGATGTTCTTAGTGGGTATTTCATTCTTACTCTTGCTGCAGCCAGACTTTGGTTCCTTAGTAGTAGTGACCGCCATTACCTTCGGTATTTTGTTTGTAGCTGGTGCAGGTCTATTAAAGTATCTTATTACACTGTGCTTTGTGGCTGCTGCTGGCGGCCTTATGATTATCTTCCAGCCGTACCGTATTGCACGTGTGACCTCCTTCTTAGACCCATGGCAAGATCGCTTTGGCTCAGGCTATCAGCTTACCCAATCTCTAATGGCATTCGGTCGAGGTGGTTTAACTGGCGATGGTATTGGTAACTCTATCCACAAGTTAGGTTATTTGCCTGAGGCACATACTGACTTCATCACTTCAATCTTGGGTGAAGAGTGTGGCTTTATTGGCGTATGCTTTGTGATTTTCTTAGAGTTCATCATTGTTACAAAGGCTATTATCTTAGCCACACGCATTTTACGTCAGAGAGCTCAGTTCCAAGGCTATGTGGCCTTTGCGATTGGTTTATTCTTCTGTTTGCAGACTGTAATTAACATAGGTGCAGCCTCAGGTGGTCTGCCAACTAAAGGTCTTACATTGCCATTGGTATCTTATGGTGGTTCATCCTTGGTAGTCTGTATTTGGGCAGTGGCCATACTTTTGCGCATCGATTATGAATGGCGTACAGAACAGCTTGGCGAGTTTAAATACAATAATTAGCTTGTATAGGCGAGCCTAAGTAATACGCAGCAAGTTGGGCTCTTAATTGAATCTGTAGAAGTAATGGTCTAAGTCATATTGCTACAGTAAGAATTATGGATACTTAACTGAGTAGCACTTATCTAAGGTAAGTGAAAATTAGGACAAAATCATTAGAGGGTACTATGAGCAAGAGAGTTTTAGTCATGGCTGGCGGCACCGGCGGCCATGTATTCCCTGCAATGGCTATCGTAAAAGAGCTGCAGTCACGTGGCCATACTGTTGAGTGGCTCGGTACCCGTGGCCGTATTGAAGAGCGTGTAGTACCAGCTGCAGGCATTAATATTCACTATATTGATGTCAAAGGTGTGCGTCGTAACGGCATTATGTCTTTGTTAAAGGCTCCGTTTATGGTGATGCATGCTGTATCTCAGGCCAAGAAAGTCATTAAAGAGTTTAAGCCAGATGTGGTTATTGGCTTTGGTGGCTATGCTTCAGGACCTGGTGGTGTTGCAGCCTCTTTAAGTGGTATTCCGCTTATTTTGCATGAGCAAAATGCAGCTGCAGGCTTAACCAACCGTTTGTTATCCCGCTTTGCCTCTAAGATCTTACTCGGCGTGGGCAATGCCTTTAATGGCCCAAAAGTAGAAAGTGTAGGTAATCCTGTACGTTCTGAGATTCTTGCCTTGCATAGTCAAGAGCGCAGCTTTGAGCGCGAGGATGGTAAGACTCGCATCTTGGTAATTGGCGGTTCATTAGGCGCAGTTGCTTTAAATAAAGCAGTGCCAGCAGCTTTAGAAGACTTTAATGACAATGAGGTCAGTGTCTTCCATCAGTGTGGTAAAGACCGCTCAGAGGAAACAGCTCAGCTCTACAAGAATGTAAAGTGCGAGTTTGTAACTTCAGACTTTGTTGAGGATATGGCCTCTGCCTATCGTAATGCCGACTTAATCATCTGTCGTGCGGGCGCTTCTACTGTCTCTGAGGTGAGCGCAGCAAAGCTACCTGCTATCTTTGTTCCGCTGCCAACTGCTGTAGATGATCATCAGACCAAAAATGCCCAGTCTTTAGTTTCAGTTGGCGCAGCAAAGCTGCTTCCACAGTCTGAGCTTACAAGTGAGGCTCTCCATCAGCTGATCGTAGAGCTAAGAAATCCTCAGATTCTCAAGGCTATGTCCGAGGCTGCTGCAAAAGCTGCCAAGCTTGATGCAACCACTCGTGTAGCTGATATTGCTGAAGAGCTCGCCAACAAGTAGAGCCAACTAAACAGCTCTTAGTGCTGCGCTGCAATGACAGAGTCTTTTGGCGTACTGCGCAGCGTTATGCCTATGTCTTATTGCGTGCCCTGCTTGTAGCATGCAAGTCTATTGCACACCCAGCTTGCTGCATGCAAGTCTATTGCACCCCCAGCTTGTTGCTTGCCAAGCCTATTGAAAACTCAGGTTATTGCTAGCCAAGCTTATTGCACACCCAGCTTTTTAGCTGGGTTTTGCTTATATATGCTGTCAAAGACATCCATTCTTAACGTCTTTATGGATTTGCTGTTAATTGCTCTCGTTTTGGGACTGTGCAGGGCATAAATAATGAGGGTGAATTAACATGGCATTTGTCAGTAAGGCAATTTTAGACTAAGATCATAGTTTTGCTTTTCTATTCACTAAAGGCACTTGTCGAAAAGAAATCAGCAGTGAAAGCGCTTGTAGATACGGTTTTAATAGTGTTTATGCGTGGGCGGTGTAAGGCATTTTATAGACCTTATATTGCTGGTTGGATTTCGACAGTTGCTTTAAAGGTTAGTAGCGCTTTTATTACTAACGGCTAAGTTACGATACTTACAGTTAGTGCTTGGCATATTTTGCTTGTTTGTCTAGCAACTACTCTTTAGTCTCACGATGTTAATCTGTGGCAAAAACTAGGATTTTCGCTACCTAAAGTAGCGATTATGAGTTTTCCTAGTACATGGGATATAAGTTACTAATACTAACGCGCTAGCCATTGCTTAAATTTTTATAAGGCTGAGATAGCCTGAGATTGTTATGAACAAAATGCCTAATTTTGAAAAGGTTCCTCATATGCACAAGGTGCGTCGCATCCATTTTGTTGGTATTGGCGGCTCAGGCATGTGCGGTATTGCTGAAGTATTAAAAAATGAGGGTTATGAGGTCTCAGGCTCTGACATTGCAGATGGCAAGGTTACACAACGTTTAGCCTCTCTTGGTATTAAAATTTTTATTGGCCATAAGGCTGAAAATATTGAGGGTGCTTCGGTCGTGGTGGTATCTTCTGCTATCCACAAGGGTAACCCTGAAATCGATGCAGCCGTAGAGCGCCGTATTCCTGTGGTGCGCCGTGCCGAGATGCTAGGTGAGTTAATGCGTTACCGTTACGGCATTGCTGTAGCAGGTACTCATGGTAAAACCACTACTACCTCATTAATCTCCTCTATCTTTGCTGAAGCAGCACTGGATCCAACTTTCGTTATTGGAGGACTGCTCAACTCAGCAGGCACAAATGCACGCTTAGGCACAAGCCGCTTCTTAATTGCTGAGGCAGATGAGTCTGATGCTTCATTCTTACATCTGCAGCCAATGT
>Connie_p1__coassemble_1517_pt1 | contig 18482 bp, 11 predicted proteins | sample Connie_p1__metabat2_low_PE_021 | metagenome-assembled genome bin Connie_p1 | reverse complement strand
GCCGATGGTAGTGCAACGTACGATTGTGCGAGAGTAGGTCATCGCCAGGCTTAATAATTTGCGGAGCGGTAGTTCAGCCGGTTAGAATGCCTGCCTGTCACGCAGGAGGTCGCGGGTTCGATTCCCGTCCGTTCCGCCACTTATTTAGAAGAACCACCCTAGAGGTGGTTTTTTCGTTTCTGGCCCAGCAAAATGGCCAGGTACACCTCAATTGACCCATCTTTCAAGCCTACGGAACAGATCAAATGATCCGAGGCAATTGAAGCCACCCTTAAGGTGGTTTTTTCGTTTCTAGTGCCTGCCCAAAACGCAAGTTACCGCACTAATCGTACTGACAAAATTCATATTGCCCAAATGCGTGGTTTAGCATTAATGAGCTTCACAGCTATATCTCACCTTTGGTTACAGCATAATGAAGAGTGTCATTGACAAGCTATTCATCAATAAAAGGCTCTTTGAGATCATATGTACATATGATGTCATCTTCTAACCTAAAATATGCCTCTAGATCATCTGGTTGAGCTGGTATGCCTTTTAGCCAATACATGTCGCCATAATACAGACTCATTGCCCAATAATAAGGAAATTCATGATTGAGTAGAGCTGCCTCCATGTAGGTTGTAACAGGCTCTGCTAAGTGAGATTGCTCTACTAGTGTCGATGCTTCAGCATAAGAAATACCGACATAAAATTTTAGTAAATGCTTTATCAGCTCACAAAAGCTCTCATGATTGAAAACCATGCGGCACTGTTCATCCTTGAGTACAATTCCATCTTTTGGCATCAACTAATATCCTGATAGTAAAGTTTGGCAGTCCTATGGTTGGTATTATCGCTATATAGCGCATTTAACAACACCTGGTTAAGTTAAATGCGCTCAAAGATAGGTAGATTGCGTAAGTGCGATTGTGATAACGGTGCTAAGGCTATAGAATACATGGTGCAAGAGTCACTTGCTTTTAGCTAGTACATTGTTGTTAAGCTGGCTTTATTCTTGATAGACAAGTGACTGCAAGGAAATGGATGACGTGCTGTTATCCGTTGTAACAGGAGCAGGCACTGTGAACCAGATTTACGCCACTATCTTACGAAGCCTATTAGGCAATGACGTCATTGAGAGCACACTGCAGGAGGTAGAAGAGAAGTATCCTTCCCTCTTTGATAAGCTCGCTGAGCTAGCTATGCCTGATGGTTCTAATCAAGATGAGATGGTGGACTACTCTCTGCACGTGGTTGATGCTTTTATTAAGCTCAAGCAGTCAGAGATCTATCAAAATCCTGATCTCAATAAGGTCTTTAGTGCTTTTAGTGCTGTGTCTAATAGCTATGCACTAAAGAATCAGTCTGAGTATATTCTGCGTTTTGATACAGCACTTACTATCTGTGTCATGGCGCTGATGTGCGGTCTTAAAGATCTTAAGAACATCACTGCCTACTCTAATTACGCTAATCAGTATCTGCAGCTTTTATTGCCATGCATGTTACACCCTCGCTACCGTATCTCAGTACCAAACTGTCGTTCGGTGATGCGTTTAGTTAACTACAACATGCTCGAGAGCTTCTATACTAATTTCTTTACTCGCGCTAAGGTTGCAACTAAGCTCTGTCCACCATCAAAGCTTCGAGAGATTCAGCCTTCCCTTGCTAACAAGGCTGGTGCTTTTAGTGTAAATACTGAGCTACATGGACTTACCCACGCTGATTTAGGCGCGTACTTGCCATGCTTAGGCCTTGACCACGGTCTCATCTTAGGCCCACGTCCATTGCTCTTCTTATGCTGCGATCAGCTTAATCTTAATGGCTATGATTACCTCTTATCTTTAAATCATTTGCCTCGTGAAGTGCTTGCACAGTTTGAGTCTAGATTAGCAGCCACTTCAAATGCCAAGATTCTCATTGATCGTATTGATACTTACTATGATCTTTTAGATGAAATTTCTGAGGATATGCAGACAGTTGTTTGCATTAAGCGTATAGATCCTCAGACTAATCAGATTGAAGCTTTCTTCTACTTATCTACCTTGCCACAGGTTGAAGATAGTCTCTATTTGATTCAAAAGGCAGAGTACGAGTGTGAGATGTCCTTACGTCAAAAGGACTCTTACATCATGACCATTTCGCGCAATGACAACGAAGAGCATGAGCTATTCTTACCGCAAAGACAGGATTACAACCGCTTTGTGGTGAACATTCTGTCCTATGAGCGCGAGATCAGTGCCAAGCTAGTGGGACATTCAAACGTTAAGCCTTGGGATGTAATTCTCTATCGCAATGGCTCTAACCCAGTTGCTGCCATGACCTCGATCTTCTATTACTTCATGTCAGATATCATTGATAGTAATCAGATCATCATGCATCAGCGCAAGCGTATGTTTGACTTACTTGGCTCTAACCCATCTAGCAAGACTGACCCAAGTGGCTTGTTCTAAGCTCAGTTAAGCTAAAGCCTAGTTTTATCTATAACTTACTGTAGGTCATAGCTAAGCGTTTAAGAGCACTAGTTACTATATATCCATACAAGAGTTCAGTGTGAAGCCAATGTCCCGTGAGGGTACTTTAATGTGGCAAAACTGGACTCTTTTTATATCCAAAAAGCCCCTTTATGCACCGTTGTGTGCCCTTACATATATTTAGTGTCGATCTGCATCGAGATTTTGCACAGTCAATTTGTTATGTATGGAATTTTTGGTTAGACTTAGTAACTTTGAGGTGGATGAAATATTGAGTAATTCTACGTTTACTAAAACGAGCATCTATTGCTTGCTTTGCACTTAAAATGCTTGTTTTTCACCTCATAATGCGAGCTGGTTTCTTTTAAAAAGCATCTCATGACACCATTGTTATCACTTAGATTAAACAAGTAAGTCTTTAGCACAATTAAATTGCTAGCTTTGATGTTGATTTGATAGTGGTCTATACGATAATTAGGGGTATGAGAGCTCTGTCTATGCGACCAATTTGAGCTTATCGATGAGTTAATCATCGTGATAAGAGCTTTTAGTGGCAGCATTGAAGATCTTATTTTCGTTTTTCACGTTACGCACAGTAGAACACGTGCAATCAAGGTAGTACGGGAGATGTATTCATGGCCGGCGAAAACAAGTTAGCTGTGGCGCATGTAAACTTAGCTTTAGGCTATCGCGGTAATGAGCGACAGATCGAGCTGCTGATCAAAGAGTTAGCTAGCCTTGGTGTGCCGCAAGCTTTGATCTGCCGTGAAGATAGCCCTCTTGCTTACCACCTTGAGGGTGTTAAGGGACTTAAGTTCTATCGTATTCGTGGAAGCGACCCTCGTTTTATGGGCCACTTCAAAGTAGGTCGTTACTCTATAATCCATGCTCATGATCTTTATGGCGTGCAGTGGGCATTCTTCCACTATCTTCTCCGTGGAACCCCATATGTAATTACTGAGCGTGACGAAGACCCTTCTATCTACGGCTTTGTGAATAAGACTGCCTATAAGACAGCTGCAGCTATTGTAGGTGTATCAGAAATCATTAAGGACACCCTAAGTGAGTACTTAGGTGTTGAGGCCATGATGGTGGGCGATTGCTCCTCTCGCCTGATGCCAAATGAGAACGTCACAGCTCACTTTAAAGAAGCGCTCAAGCATCGTTTTGTTATCGGTAACATTAGCCCGCTTATCAATCGTCAAAAGGGTCAGAGTGTACTTATCGATGCCGCAAAGATCCTCCAAGAGAAGATCCCAGAGATTGTAGTGGTCTTTGTTGGTGGCGGTGATGATGTAGGCTTGCTCCAACGTCACGCTAAAGACATGCCTTTTGTTAAGTTTGTGGGATTTAAGCGCAATTACATCGACTATATGTCTTGCTTTGATGTCTTTGCTTATCCAGCTAACTATGAGGCTAAGGGTAGTATTATTCTCGATGCTATGGAGCAGGGTGTGCCTGTGGTAGCCTCTAAGGTAGGCGGAATTCCAGATATCATTAAGCACGATGAAACAGGTTATCTCATTGAGCCAGGTGATTCTAAGGCCTTAGCTAACTACATCATGCACCTGTACGAAGATCGCAATATGTACTACCGTATTGTGCATAATGCACGTAACGTTGCCTCTGATCATAGCTCTAGTGTCATGGCAGCTCAGTACTACCGTATTTATATCAATATCCTCAATCGCAAGAAGGGCCTTCTCTAATTGCCCATTCAAAATCAAGTTGCAGCTTAACTTACCATTAAGCTAGTGTGTTGTAGGCAATGTTTTTTTCCTGCAATGTAACAGCAACTAAGCTAGTGCAATGCTGTACGATGTGGATATAAAAAAAAGCGCCCTTAAGGCGCTTTTTTTATAACTGTCTTTGAAAGGGCCATTGCTTGGAAAGTGTCTAGCTAGCTCTTTTGGGCAAAATGGCCTGGCAATCGTGCTCAAATCTTAGGCATCGTAGTGATTGACCCTTGAGACGAGCATATCAAAAGGTTCAACATGAGGCTCTTTCATAAGAGTCTTGTAGATAAGCACGCAGCAGAGTAAGGATACAAAATCACGATTACGGGTATAGGTACCGTTGTGACGGATGTTGTCCTTAGAGCTAATAAGATAGGTTGCACCGACACGACGTGATTTGCCGTTTTGCTCGACCTCCAGATCAAAGTTGAGCTCAAAGATATATGGAAACTCAGTGCTTTGCATGAGATCGCAAGCTACAGGACCAATCTCTTTGGCACGTTTTTCACTAAGCGGTATTAAAGAGACGAGGTTGTTATGCGGCATATGCTCACGTACCTCGCTAGTCTCTTTTAGCGCTTCAGGATCATGTAGATCAGTGTTGATTACTGAGCAGGTTACAAAGTCATTAAAGAGAGTTTGCAGGCTAATGAGTAAATAGCCACGGCATACACCATCAATGGCGTTAACTGGTCCAATCGAGATCTTTTGTTGTCTTAAGTTTGAGATAAGATCAAAGGTGTCTTTGCTTACATAGTAAGGCTCAACCACCTTCATGACATCCTCAAGCACCTTAAGCATGTCATTATCTGCAGCATTGTGGCCGATGATCTTAAGCTCTAACAGAGGGTAGACAGCTCTATCGCCAATAGTGACACCCTGTGGCAGAGATATCGAGCCAATCTTCTCCATCAGATCTGACTCACCAATACCCATTAAGAAGAGTTTAAATAAATGAGTACGTGGTACGGTGTCCTCACTTAAGGATAGTACTATCTCCTTAACGGATGCCTCCCACATTGCCTTAAGTTCACGTGGAACACCAGGCAGGAAGATAAAGACGGCTTTATTTACCTTCACCATAAAGCCACAGGCAGTGCCAGTTGGGTTTTCGATCATGATCGAACCCTCTGGGAGCATGGCTTGCTTAATGTTGGTTTGCGACATGACACGATTGCGGTTAATGAACCACTGTGACATGGAGCGGTGCCACTCTTCATTGAGAACTAGAGATTTGCCAGCTACTCTTGCAATGGCTTCGGTAGTGAGATCATCTGTAGTAGGTCCCATACCGCCAGTTTCGATAGCGATACATTCACGCTCACTTATTTCAGTAAACATGGCCATCAGTTCTTCAAGCGAGTCACCTGCAGTATGACGACGATCTACCTGAAGTCCTGATTCAAATAATTCACGGGATAGATAACTAGCATTAGTGTCATCGATATTGCCAGTAATAACTTCATCACCTGTGGAAATCAATTCAATGCGCACAAGAACTCCTGTAGTTAGACAGTCTAAATATCTTGCCAAGTTTTTAAAAAGCCATCTGCTTTTGCTTTTGTATAAAGCCATTTGCAGCTAAGCCTATAAGATCATACTTTGTTCCGATGAGCTATGGTTTCGCAAGATGTTTTGTCAATCACTGTGAATAAGGTCACGTACGCTTACATAGCTGCAAAATATGCGCATCATCCTGTCAGGCAATGTTATATATATCTTAAGAGATGATTTAATAAGCCTATGGCAAGGGGCCTCAATCAAATTAGGCGGTGCTTTAAATACTGCCATTTGGGCTGTTTTTAGCCCTTTAATGATGCGCTTAAGGTAGAAATTCAGTGAATTGCGATTGCTGTGGTACCCTATAGTGCATTAAGAAATGCACTTAAAGTACGTAGGTACTGACACAATCAGGAGACTTACATGCCAATTAATATTCCAACAGGTTTACCAGCAGCCGATGTGCTTGCTCAAGAGAAAGTGTTTGTAATGACACAGGATCGTGCCGAGAGCCAGGATATCCGTCCTCTCGAGATCATCATCCTAAACCTGATGCCGAAGAAGATTGTTACTGAAATTCAGTACATGCGTAAGCTCTCAAGTACACCAATTCAGATTAATATCGATCTTTTACGTATTGATCATCATATCTCTCGCAATACCCCACAGTCTCATTTAGACACTTTCTACAAGGATTTTGAGGAGATTAAAGATCGTTACTTCGACGGTATGATCATCACTGGTGCCCCATTAGATCAAACCGAGTTTGAGGACGTTACCTTCTGGGACGAGCTTACAACCATCCTAGACTGGACTAAAACGCACGTCACCTCCACGCTCTTTTCATGCTGGGGTGTAGCTGCAGCTTTAAAGCACTTTTACGATATTCCAATGCTCAATCGTACTAAGAAGCTCTCGGGCGTTTTTCAGCATGAGGTCATTGATGATCTCAACCCATTTACTTATGGTTTTGATGATTTCTTCTTTGCACCTCACTCACGCTTTATCGATTTCCCTGAGGAGATGTTTAAAGAGAAGACTGACCTTATCATTGTCGCTCAGTCAGCGCGTGCCGGTGTATTCTTAGCCACCTCAAAAGATCGCAAGCAGCTGTATGTTACTGGTCACCCTGAATACGATCCAGAGACCCTCTCTGATGAGTTCTACCGTGATTTAAGCTCTGGACTAACTCCAGATCTGCCAGTTAACTATTTCCCTGATGATGATCCATCAGGCGAGCCAATTTGTACCTGGCGCTCACATGCTGCTCTGCTCTTTAGAAACTGGGTTAACTACATCTATCAAGAGACCCCATACGACTTTGTCATGCGTCGCGACTAAAGTACCTGCCTAGACGCATAAAAGGCATAGGTGGCAATTGTACATCTATGCCTTGTCTTATAAGCCCATCTGAACAAGTCCTCACCGCTTGTAATTTCTACCCATCACAATAAATTTAGAGCCTTAATAAGTCCTTAGTGTGCAGTGTTTGTAGGATCATGTGCGCACTGTTCATAGGTGCGGGCGATTTTTTCCTTCTTGGTGCATGGCCACACAGGCCTGAGCCTGATAAAATACAAGGTTCCAATGATGGGCAAGAATCAATTACCCAATAGTAGTTTTCTAAGCAGCCCCTAGGGCAGAGGCTTTTTTACGGCCTTGCAAGGATTGCATGGCGTCGAGGCAATAGTTTTGGATAAATTTCAGATTACCGGCGGTAAGGTACTGCGCGGCGAGGTTACTATCAGCGGAGCAAAGAATGCAGCTCTGCCAATCCTTTTAGCTACCATGTTGACCTCTGAGGATGTCACACTTAAGAACGTACCAGATCTGCGTGACGTGCAGACTTGCCTTAAGTTACTGACAATCATGGGCAAGAGCTACGAGCGTCTCGGTGAATCTGAATATCTCATAAAGGGCAAAGTTACTCATAACGTAGCCCCATATGAGCTGGTTAAGACCATGCGTGCCTCCATCTTAGCTTTAGGTCCGCTCACCGCCTTTTTAGGCTCAGCTGAGGTATCGCTACCAGGTGGTTGTGCCATTGGTGCTCGTCCTGTGGACCTGCATGTTAAAGGCTTAAAGGAGTTAGGCGCTACTTTTGAGCTTGCTGATGGCTATATTCGTGCTCAGGCTCCTGACGGTCGTCTGCATGGCGGCACCATCATGATGGATAAGGTATCGGTTACTGGTACTGAAAACCTGATGATGGCTGCAGCTTTAGCTGAAGGCACTACAGTTATTGAGAACGCTGCTCGTGAGCCAGAGATTACTGACTTAGCTGTATTCTTACGTGCAATGGGTGCCAATATTAGCGGTGACGGTACCCCTAAGATTGTCATTGAGGGTGTCAGCTCTTTACATTCTTGTGAGCACTCTATTGTGTGCGACCGTATTGAGGGTGGTACTTACTTAGTAGCTGCAATGGCAAGCCATGGTGAGGTGTTATGTAAGAACATCCTGCCATCCACCTTAGATCCTGTTATTGCCAAGCTTAAAGATGCGGGCGCTTTAATTGAGCTGCACGATGACAGCATCTACCTTGATATGCGTAATCGTGACATTCTGCCAGTTAACATCATCACTGCTCCACACCCAGGTTTCCCAACTGACATGCAGGCTCAGTTCATGGTGTTAAATGCCTTAGCTAAAGGTTCAAGCACCGTTACTGAGACCATCTTTGAAAATCGCTTTATGCATGTTCCAGAGCTGATGCGCATGGGTGCAAAGTTCTCTATTCAGGGTAATACCGTTCACATTGAAGGTGTTGAACAGCTTAAGGGTGCGCAAGTCATGGCAACTGACTTACGCGCTTCTGCAAGTTTAGTGATTGCAGGCTTAGTGGCCGAAGGTACTACCATCGTAGAGCGTATCTACCATATGGATCGTGGCTATGAGCATATCGAGCGTAAGATTAGAGCCCTTGGTGGAACTATTGAGCGTATCTCAGGTCAATAATTTTGACATGAGCGATCTTTAAAGTTTAGATATGAGCTCATTTTAGTAGAGAGCTTAATAAAGCTTTAAAGCACGTAAGTTAGCATCTAGTGTACGTATCATTAGATGCTAGGACTTCAAAGACTTACTAACACTACCATCTGATGTTTGATCTAAGCGCATATAACACATTTAACCTAACCGTCTTTGCTAAGGATGGCCGCGAGATTTGTTCAAAGCAAGATCTCAAAGAGCCCGTTAGTAGGCCTTACATCATCTTAGGTGGTGGCTCTGATGTGCTATTTACCGAAGACTTTGATGGCACTGTTCTCATTAATCGCATTAAGGGCATTGAGGTTAGTAAATGCTCTAATGGCTATAAGGTCAGAGCCGGTGGCGGTGAGATTTTAGATGAGCTCATTGATAAGTTGCTTGACAAAGGTATCTGTGGCCTTGAGAATCTCTCACTTATACCTGGTACTGTAGGTGCTGCTCCGATTCAGAATGTGGGTGCCTATGGTATTGAAATTGGTGACTTTATCGAGTCCATTGAGGCTGTAGATCTCAAGGATGGTTCTGAACATGTGCTTGGCAAAGATGAGTGTAAATTTGGCTATAGAACTTCACTGTTTAAAGAGCCTGAGTTTTCAAGCTACTTCATTACTCATGTAACCTTTGTGCTTCCTGATTGCTTTAAGCCTAAGCAAAACTATGCAGGATTGCAAAGCGTAGAGTTTAAGTCACCACGTCAGGTACGTGATCGTGTGATCGCCCTGCGTAATGAGAAGTTACCTAACCCAGCTTATGTCGGCAATGCGGGTAGCTTTTTTAAAAATCCTTACGTAACTACTGAGATCTATGAGAAGCTCAAGGCAAAATACGCTAATATGCCTTGTTGGCAACAAGAAGACGGTAGTTATAAGTTAGCTGCAGGTTGGCTTATTGATAAGTCAGGCTGTCGCGGCATTAAGCACGGTCAGGTGGGTACTTGGGGCAATCAGGCTCTAGTTATCGTCAACCTAGGTCGCGCTAAGCCACATGAAATTACCGCTTTAGCCAAATACATCACGGCTGAAGTGAAAGAAAAGTTTTTAATCGATCTCGTACCTGAAGTTCGTCTTTACGGTAAGAACGGAGAAATAGCATGGGATCAAATCTGAGCTTTGTAATGCCTTTATTACGCTGTCTCAATCAGTCTGAAGACCTGCGTATGAACTACCGCCTTCTGTGCAAGCGTTTAGAGGTAACTGTAGAAGTTCTCCAAGAGATCGCAGAGCTCGTAAATGAGATGGAGCCATTGCTCTATCAAGACGGCGAAGATTTAGTCTTGGTCAAAAAGCTCGATCTTATCAATGCCAAGAACATTCATGAGAAGGTATCTACTCGTGGCCGCTTCGTCTTAAAAGATGTCACCCCATCAACTAATGGTGAACTGATGAATGCTCGTGATGAGCTTGTTTCAGGTGATGCTTTAGTTGCTGAGATTCAGACACAGGGACGCTCATTACGTGGTACTCAATGGTTAACCTCTATTGGTACTAATATCATGCTGTCCATGGCATTTAAGTTCCCATCACATCAGCACTTGTTAGGCTTCTCATTAGCAGTAGGCGTTGCTACTGTAAATGCCTTAGAGTTTGCAGGTGTGCGTGATGTGAAGCTCAAGTGGCCAAATGATGTAGTGATTAACGACAAGAAGGTCGCAGGCATTTTAATTGAGTCTGTACAAGGCGAGGGCGAAGAGATCTTCGCTATTGTTGGTGTGGGCTTAAATGTGCATCACTCAGAGAGCATTGATAAGCTTATCGATCGTCCATATACCGATTTAGAAGAGCTTGGTTACAATCTTACTCGTGATGAGATCTGCATTAACCTCATCAATGAGATTAAGTATGCAGCTTCAAGCTTCCGTAAGCACCGCTTAGCTCAGTTCTTAGATAGCTGGAATCGCCATGACTCACTTTTAGGTCGACAAGTTGAGGTGGTGATCTCTGCTCATCGTACTGTAGTTGGTCGTGTCTCAGGTGTGAACAGCTTAGGCGAGCTCATCTTAGAGAGTAACGCAGGATGTACTGCAATACGCTCTGGCCATATCTCGCTTATCCGCTACTAAGCAAGTTCGCTGGCACTGTAGCTTTAAGAAAAAAGGCTCCCATAGGGAGCCTTTTTTCTTGGTTTTGCTTGAAGTGCGCAGTAAATGCTACTTACGCAGATAGACCTTATCCACAGAGTGGTTTTTGCCCTTGTGCATGATGAGGTTAGCACGGTTACGGCTTGGGAGAATGTTCTCCACTAAGTTGTCGTGGTTTACTGCACTCCAAATAGTGGTAGCTAAGTGGGTAGCATCCTCAAGATCTAATTTTGCGTATCTGTGGAAGTAGGAGTTAGGGTTATTAAAGGTGCTCTCACGTAACTTTAAGAAACGATCTAAGTACCACTTAATGAGGCACTCTTCCTCAGCATCAACATAGATCGAGAAGTCGATGAAATCAGAGATAAAGACCTTATTACGGATGGTTGGATAGTCAGCTCCGTTTTGTAGCACATTAACACCCTCTAAGATGAGGATATCAGGGCGATCAACAATGGTGTACTCACCTGGCATAACATCATAGTAAAGGTGTGAATACACAGGTACCTTGAGGTTAGGCTCGCCGTTTTTAAGCTGCTGCAAGAAAGTCATCAAGGCTTTCACGTCGTATGAAACAGGGTAGCCCTTCTTTGCCTCAATATGACGCTCATGCAAGATCTTGTTCGGGAATAAGAAGCCGTCAGTAGTGATGAGATCTACCTTAGGATTGGTATCCCACATAGAGATCAGATGCTTTAACAAATTAGCAGTAGTGGTTTTGCCACATGCAACTGAACCAGAAATAGAGATGATGAAAGGAGCGCTTTCTATAGACTTGCCGAGGAACTGCTGAATAACAGTAGATCTATCGTGACGTGAGCGCACATACATGTGCAACAGTCGTGATAATGGCATGTAGATTCGCTCTACTTCTTCAAGTGAGATCTTGTCATTGAAAGCTAAGCACTTTTGCAGCTCTTCTTCAGTGAGCTTCACCTTGCGCTTGTTGTGAGCAAAGGTTGACCAAGTATCCGCAGAGAACTCAAAGAAAGGTGAGATTATTTCATTATCTGCACTTAGAGGATTAAGAGGAGTCTCATGACCTTTAATGGCGGTCATGATATCTGGCTTAGAATCAGTTACGTCACTTTGTGCTTGAGCAGCTTTGGTAACGTTCTCATTATTAGATGGGCTAAGAGGGACTGAAGCTGTTTCTAAGCTTTCAGATGTCGGGGGTGCTTCATAAGCAACATTATTTTCAGGTTGCTCAGTTGACATAATTACCTCTCACAGAATGTGCTTAGTGCATACAACAATGCAAATGCTCTTAGGTAATCCACAGTACCAAGAGATGATTTGACAGATCTTAACGCATTGACAGCTAAAAAGCCCTAATTTTTTGGACAAATCACTTAATATACCCAAATAGTTAGCTGATTAACCCCAATTTGAGGGGGTAACTGGCTAATAAGAAAGCTTAAGGGATCAGCAAGGTACTTTAAAGATCATATTAACGCTTGGATGCGCGGGTGGGGATTTTAAAGATCATCTCTCAGATCGAATTACATGGCTTTTTATGAAACTTGTCCGTTAATTTGACCCAAAAGTGCTCCGAAATGGCGATATAGGCAGACTAAGCACTAATAGGAGTGGTATTTTTGCTCATATAGGTCACTTATGTTACTAAATTAAGGACTTGTTCTTTACATTCATTTAAAATGGATGGGGATTGTACAATCTTTCGTTGTAATATGGATCGTTGCTCCGAAAGTCACTTCATGATCTATGGGTAATCAGCGTATAACCTAGGATCGTTGTTCTTGCTTTATAGCCTTAAGATTTGCCACCTCATACCATCATTTGTGAATAAGGTGAGCGGGCGCTTGAAAAAGTACATTGCTCGTTAATGGCAATCGCGTCGTATTTAAGTAGAATTAAGCTAAGCAAGATCACTACAGTGACATTGATCGGATCGATAATAGAATTTTAGAACCGTATATCTGTAAAGACTGCGGATTAAGACGGCATACGTCCACGAGATACCTGTTGGTATCGTTCTAATCACAGGCAGAATCTTCATGAATCAGAGTATTTTTGAACAGCAAGACATTCTAGATAAGCTGTTCTTGCAACTTAAGCGCGATTATCAGGAAGGTAAAACTTCAGAGTACAACTCTCTAGTAAGCATTGCTCCTACCATGACTAAAGATGAGTACGAGCAAATGATCGAGCGTTTTACCGCCTATATGCGTGGCAAAGAGATCGATGCTCTTAATGAGCATGAAGTTAAGTTACGCTCTGCGCTTCCTTTCTTGCCTGAAAACATGAATACAGGTCTACTCGGCATTGAGCTCGAGTTACTCAAGCATCTCAACGCTTTCATCGTTAAGCGTGACCAAAGAGTTGCTGATGCAGTTCAAGACGCATTCAAAGCACTGCAAGATCAGAATGCTCAATTGCAAAAGGAGCTGGATCGTACTCAAGAGGCCCTTGCTAAGAGCAATCACGATTTAGAGGCATTACGTGCTTCTTTAAATGATGTTAAGCAAGATGGTCTTTTTAAGCAGCAGGTCATGGAAAACATGTCCATGTCTGTTGATATCTTAGATCTGCTGCAGTGCTTAAACTCCGGTGAGCAGCAATTATCTGTTGAAGGTCTCCCAGTTAACTTAAAGCTGCGTGAGGATATGAACGATCTGTTAAGCCGCGCTAAGTCATTAAGTGCAGCCGAAAGAGCCGCTCTATCTGGCATGATTTTCAAGGCCGGTGACTTAGTTAAGACTGCAAAGGCTTTAGGTTACTCAGTTGCGGATCTCAAGCAAAATGCTGATGACCAGAGCAGCAATCCACTCAAGCAAGATAATGATGCAACAGCTAAGTCTGTAGATGAGTCTTTATCCGAAAGCTCCAAGGCATTAGGTTCTGTTCCTCCTTTACCTGAGGAGTTCCGCCATCTTGAGCAGTTAGGTGCTGATGATAGCTACTCTGATGAGTTTGAAAGTGGCGATGATGATGTAGGCGTTTCCTTTGCCAAGGTTGCAGCTGCATTAGCTGCAGCAAGTGGTACTAAGAAGACTGCCGATAAGAACACCCTGCCAAAATCACTGCAGGCCAAACTCGGCGATCGCGTGGATATTCTCTCAAGAATTGGTCGTGGTACAGCCGATAACATGTCCGAACTTATCTCTGCTATGCAGGGTTCAGAGGGCAATGTGATCGCTCGCCGTCTAGAGGCTCGTCAGGCTCGTCGTGATGCAAGCATGGCTGCATCTGATAGCACTACTGAGGCCCAAAATTTCAAGGCCGCTGAGCTAGCTACCTTAGTTCAGGAGCGTACCTCTACTCACGCTGAGCGTATTGCAGCACAAAGCTGCTTAAACGCTTTAGCCTCAGGTGATGAGGATGAGTCACGTTCTACTCGCGAAAGTATCTCAGGTCCAATTGCTCTTGCAGGCAAGATTGGTGCTCGCGTTAGTGCTGAAAATAGCAAGGTAGTAGACACAGCCTTACTCTTTGGACAGATCAGTACTTTAGTTGAAGACTTACTCAATCAAAAGTCTGTTGATGAGCTCAAGCCTCAAGATATTGAGAAGCTCATTATCGACGCTCGTAGCAACAGCTCCATTAGCCGTTATGAGCCAGCGCTACTCCGTCGCTTGATCTTAAAGAGCATCTTTGTTGGCCCTCAGTATTTAGTCGCAGCTGACTTAAGAGAAAACGATGTAGATCTGCTCGTAAGTCTGCCAACAGAGAAAGCTCGCGCCTTTGCTCGTACAAGCATTGAGTTAGGCAATTCATTTTCCGATCTACTCTCTGAGTCTAAAAAGAATACATCAGACTCAGACGGAGACCGTCCCACGCAAGGGTCAGCTATTTCAGCCTTAATCTCTGGCGTAGACAGCGATAAAAAAGCTTTATTTGTTGATAGCAAGCAATCTACAAATCAAGAGACAGAGCAATCTACTCAAGATAGTGAGCTTGCTAATAAGAGCTTAGCACAAAGAGTTTCTCAGGCCTCTGATATAGCCAATGTTGGCGCAGCTTTAAGAAGCGAAATTGAAGGTATCAAGAATCGTTTTGATGCTGCTTTTGAGGGCTTGAATACCAAGTCAACCTCAGTAATTAATGCTAAGCCAACTTCAGTTATTAATAGTTCTAATCCTAAAGCGCTACCTCGTGAAGAGCGCACTTTAGTTAGAACCATGGCTGCAGAGCGTGATAACGATAATGTTGCAGCATTTGCTGAAGCATCTGCCAAGATCGAGAAGATTGCGCCTCTGTTACATGAAGCTGGTAAAGAAATAGCTAAGGCTCGTAAAGAGTTTGAAAATGCTATCGCTGACTCCAAGCTAAAAGAAGAGCAAGCTCGTCTGAATGAGAAGTACACTCCTACCTCTAAGAAGTTATCTTTAGGTTCAAACGGTGCCTTTAGCTTTGGCAAAGGCGCTCTAGAAGATTCTGAAAAGGAAGAGACCAGTACTGCAACTGACGAGATTGCATCTGTAGCTAAAGATGTAGTTAAGGTTGCATATGCACTTGAAGAGGCGTCTTATCACAAGCGTGAGCGTAAGCAGTCACTCTTTGGTGGTAACACTCAAGGCGTAACTGTCTTTGGCGCTGATACTCATAGCTTTGATGATGAGCTCAGCCCATCAGAGAGCTCTAAGCTTAGCGACAAAGATAATTCTTTTATCGCTGATGGTGAGGACTTATCTGATTTCGTTACTGGCAATATCAACGACATCAAGCCAATGAAGGATGATGCTCTAAAAGTTGAAGCCTATAAGGAAGATCAAGACTTTCAAGTAAAGCATCACATGGATCCTTATGAGCAAGCACGCCTCAATCAAGGGACAAATGCTCAAGTTGTACAAACATCACTTTCTCAGAACACTAATATCGTGAAGGATAGTGGTAGTTCAAGTGATAGCCGTATTAGCAATACTTTTGATTTTGGATCCACTTCTTTTAACTTCGGTGCCCAGATACAGCCAAATCTCTCATCAACTGAGCGTGGCCCTGTGCAAAAGGCAGCCGATCAGTTAAAGGATGTTTTAAGTGCCGCTTTAGCTGCAGGTAAGAGCAAGCTTTCAAATGAGAGCAAAGATGGTGTCATCAATACTGAGACCACCTCTATCGTTAAGAACTCCGCGCCTCCTTTAGCCGTCGATCCAACTGGTCGCGTCATGGATGCTCAAGAACTGCGCAAAAAGCAGCAGCTCGATGAGTTCAAGTTAAAGGGTGAGGGTCCATCTACTCTTATCACCAAGGCTGACTCTAGTGCAGAGGCTCAAGAAAAGTCTCAAGACAAGAGCGAAGATAAGCAAAAAGAAAAGCAAGAGGAACAGTCACAAGAAAAGTTAGAAGACAAAGCTCTAGATAAATCCGAAGATAAATCTGAAGATAAATCCGAAGATAAATCTGCGGCCGATGCTCCTAAGTCATCCTCCCATGACGAAGAGCAAGGCAAGGATGACTCTAAGATCGCCAACGATGCCTCTACAGATGCATCTGATGATGCTGGCGACACCAAAAGTGTAGATGAGCAGTCCAAGGATGAATCTAGCGACGAAAAGGATGTAGGTGATCTGCCTAGCGATGTATCTCGTGTAGATCTTGCTATGTTAGAAGCTGCTTTTGAACAGGCTGAGTCTGATAAGGCTGAAGCGGATAAGGCTGCATCTGATAAGGCTGAAGCGGATAAGGCTGAATCTGAAAAAGCTCAGGCTGATAAGGCCGAAGCGGATAAGGTTGCATCCGAAAAGGCTGAATCTGATAAGGCCGACACTGATAAACACAGTGAAGCTAACGAAGAGAAGTCTGAAGCTCAAGAAGATAAGTCAGATGACAGTGTAGATAAGTCAGCTGACGCATCTTGCGAGAATAAGGATGGCTCTAAGGACGAGGACGCTCTTGAAGATAAGCAGAGTACTTCTAGCAATATCTTTAGCACTCCAAGTTCTTTTAACTCAAGTACTGCGCCTTTTGCCGTCATGATTGACCCTGCTAAGCAGTTTGTGGTCAAGACTAAGCTTAAAGATGACGAGAAGCGTACCTTAGGTATGGTTAGCTCCATGCTTGAGAACAAGGTCAATAGTCATATCAAGATGGTTAAAGACACGCTCAGCAGTGCTGGCTCTTTATCAAGCTTCCGCTTTGCTGACTTTACCTCTTATTATCGTCAGTGTATCGATAACCTCGAGTCCGATGGTTACGTCAACGCTGCGCTAAAGAGAATTCTTGTAGATAAGATGAGTTTCGATCTTAAACACGAGACCATTAGTAAACTTACCTTTAAGTCAGATCTCAAGAATAATCATGGCAAGAGTGGTAGTGTTGCTTCTAATGAAGACGATACTAACCTAAGTCTAAGCAATGATGCTAAGAGTGAAGAGTCTCAGTTAAATGCAGATAAGTCTGATGAGTCTCAGTTAAATGCAGATAAGACTGATGAGTCTGACAAAAACCACGCAAAAGAGCCTGGTTTTGTCATCTTAGATAAAGCAGATGCATCTGATGGAAAGGATGAGCAACCTAGTAGTTCAAAAGGCGGCATTGCCTCTTTTGTAACTAACTTATTCTCAAGTCAGAAGAGCGATAAGAACCAGTCTAGTCATAAGGACACTGGCTTCTTTATCGTAAAAGACTCGGATAAAGAAGGTAAGGACGACAAGTAAAAGCAACTTGAGTTCATACATATAAGCTTAACAGCGCCTGCATGAGGTATCTTTATGGATACTTTGTTCAGGCGCTGTTTGTTTAAGCGGTATACAAATACCATCCGCCATGCACATCCTAGATGCTTCAACTAATGTCGCTACATAGCATCATCTACATATTTGCACACTTACATAGATGTGCCCACTTATATTAAGGAGAGGGCCCAAGATCACACGCAATCTAAGAGCTTATTTGGCCTTTTGATGCGCAAGATGGTGTCTATTGTGATCTTGTGGTGCTAAAGATCAGTGCAAAATAAGTAGCTTGCTTGAGGTTTTCGTGGGTGAAGTCTGTAATTTATTTGTGGGAACTCTGTAGTTTATTTGGGTGAACTCTGTCATTTATCAGCTGTAGTTAGGTAATTTTTCTGGCTGCAGTAGGGAGAACAAAGAATTTTTGAGGTGCGTGATGGCACGAAAGCTAGCGTTAATCGGCTCCTGATGGCTTTTGAGCGACGTCAATTTGCTTAGTAATATGGTTGGTCTGCAATGAAAACAGCACAAGATCACGGCAAGATCATAACTTTTTTTAAGCCAAAAGAGCCGATATATAAGCGCTTTTTAATATTAGGTGTGAAAAAACTTAAAAAAACTTTAAAAAAACTCTTGCCAAGGTTAGGGGTGATGCTTATAATGGCCTCGCTTTCTGACGACAACGAAAGAAAGCAAATTGGAGGGGTTCCCGAGTGGCCAAAGGGATCAGACTGTAAATCTGCCGGCTCTGCCTTCGATGGTTCGAATCCGTCCCCCTCCACCATCCTTTCTTATGTCTTTCAGACAGCTCACTATCTTACTCTCTGATAGTCGAAACAATAATCCACAAAGCACTGAAAATCATCAAGCTAGACTGAATTTAGGCTTGTTGTGTTGTATGCGATAACTACAAACCTATTCACCATGGTTTGGGATTAGTGTTAAGTACACAGGTTACAGTGCGGGCATCGTATAATGGTTATTACCCAAGCCTTCCAAGCTTGTGATACGGGTTCGATTCCCGCTGCCCGCTCCATTTCACAATCTGTGAGCATCTCCCCGACTCGATTGACAGGAATATCAAAATGGCAAAAGA
>Connie_p1__coassemble_1390_pt1 | contig 20694 bp, 10 predicted proteins | sample Connie_p1__metabat2_low_PE_021 | metagenome-assembled genome bin Connie_p1 | reverse complement strand
TTTGCTTCGCCTACTAAGTCATGAGCGCCTAAAACTAAGCCTGGAGCTGCGCAAATAGCGCCAAGGTATTTGCCCTGTGCCTTATTTGCCTTTAAGAGTGCAACTAGGTGTTCATTAGCAGCACAGTTATTTGAGCCATCTAAACCACCCGGGATCACAATCATGTCATAAGGACCAACGCACTCACTAATGTGCTGATCGCAAACGACCTTCATGCCGTGAGACAGAGTCACTTCTTTTGAACCATCTGCAGTAACTGCAGCGCGAATTACCTTAACACCACCGCGATCTAAGATGGAGGCAACTGAGGTAACTTCCATATCCTCAGAACCATTTGCATAAGCTACTAATGCAACAGGCATAGCTAAATCCTCAACATTACAATCACTGACCAAACACAATCAAAAAAGCCAGTGCAACTTTGACTATGCTATTGAAAAATGCAAGCTTTTGCATCAAAGACTTTGTCTTTGTGAGATAAAAAACACACAAGCTCACCTTAAGGACGCACATAAAACGTCCACAGAGCAATTCGCCCTGCAATGCAAAAGTCACTAGTTTAGTTTAAAGGCTGCTCCACTTTGCAGCACTCTTAGAGTAGATATCTTCTATCTTCGCTCTTATAGTAGATATCTTCTAGCTTCGCTCTTAGCTGCAATACTCTTGTTAGGCACACTTGCCACTACCCTATTTTAGAGATTTAACTCCTGTGCTGGCTGCACACGGGAGGCACGCATGGCCGGATATATAGCGGCTAGCCAACTCATTAGCAATGATGCTAGAGCAACAATTAAAACGTCGATGAAACTAAGATCGCTTGGAATGAAGTTGATGAAATAGACATCCTCATTAAGCAGATCAAAGCCAAACCACTCTTTCCAAGAGGAAGTGATTGGCCTTAGGCTTAAGCTTAATAATATACCTGGGATAAGACCAAATAAGGTGCCGTAAAGTCCGGTGATAATACCCATCAGTGAGAAAGTGCGCACGATCTGAGATCGTGGCATACCCATAGTAAGCAAAATAGCAATCTCACGGCGCTTTTCACTGGTCATCATCATGAGGTTTGAGACGATATTAAAGCAAGCTACAGCTAAGACTAAGAACATGGCGATAAACATGATCTGTCTTACCATCTGAATATCATGGTAGAGCTTGCCTTGTGAATTAATCCAGGTTGAGAGCATCGCGTTTTCGCTGATCTTGCCGTAAGTAGCATCGTAAATAATGCGGTTGGTATCCTTAAGTACGCTAGTGCGAATATGGATAGCATTTGGACCTTCTAGCTTGGATATAGTTAGCAACTCATCAAGATCCATTAAGGCAAGCGATCCATCAAGCTGACCGCCTAAATGAATCACACCAATCACTAAAGCCTTGTTGCGATTAGGTGCCTTTAAAGAGCTTTCAAAATCCTTAAAATCATCATGCTGTTGCTGCACATTAGACATGACCATCATGGTCACGACATCGCCCGCACCAACACCTAACTTCTTAGCGATGCTAGAGCCAATGATAATGCGTGGCATCTTGTCATAAGCGCTATTAACTTGCTCACTAGCGCTATTAACTTGCTCACTAGCACTATCCCCTGCTGCAGCTATACTAGTTTTAGTATCTACATCGCTTACCTTAGCGCTGTTGCTGTCATTTGTCTGAGTGTTTGTTTCTGCTGACCTGTTGACCTTGGCCAAGGTGGTATCTTGAGTGGTATCTGCCTTTTGGGTATTAACTGAACAATGTCCGGCAATAGACGTAAACTCATCGTGATTGAGGCAATTCATGTCCACGTTGATAAAGCGCTGAATCTCAACTACTTCTTTTTCAGCTTGTGGCTCGATACCGGTGATGAGCAAAGGGGCAAATGCACGATTAGCTGAGAGGATGGCTCTTACCTCTGCTGCTGGGGCTGTAGATTGAATGCGCTTATCTTGTTTAAGCACACTTTCAATACCCTCAACATCTTTAAAGTGCGAATCAGATGCGGTTAAACGTGCTGAAGGGATTACGGATAAGACGCGGTTTTCTAGCTCAGATTCAAAGCCATTCATAGCAGAGAAGCCGACAATAGCTGCAAACACACCTACTGCAATGCCGCAAGTTGAGGCAAAAGAGATGAAACGGGTTAAGGCACCTTTACGACGCGATCTAACAAAACGTAACGATAGCATCATGCCTAAATTATCAGCCACAGACTTCTCCTGCATTCTTAAGATGGTTCAATGCCTACCATGACTTACCTTGCTAAGAGCTTAGCTTGGCAAGTTTGGTTACATTTAGCGTTTGGTAAGCTGTTAATTGCTCCCATCACGACTTTTCGTCTATCAGCACTAAGTCTTTAAAGACAAATCTAACAGACCTTGCTTACTTATGAGCCTTTAGTTTTTAACTTTACTTCTTTTGCGGCTCTGCTAAGAGCTAATTTGCTAACTACTGAGGCAACCTCACTGTCAGAATCGCTAAAGGTGCCATCTTTAATGACACCACCAGCCATTTCATAGATAGTGTCGCATTGCTTTGCTAAAGACATGTCATGGGTAACCATCACTACAGCTGAGCCTTCATCACGCACTAGCTCTTGTAACAGCTCAAATACCTTAGCTGCATTAGTCTCATCAAGATTACCAGTTGGCTCATCGGCAAGAACCATCTCTGGTGAGTACACTAAAGCACGAGCAATAGCAGCACGCTGTCTTTCACCGCCAGATAGCTCGGATGGCAAGTGATGCATGTGACTTACTAAACCTACTCGATCTAAAAGATACTGCGCTCTTTCTTTGGCTAAGGATGGATTTACCTTATCAATAAGCAGAGGCAGCATTACATTTTCAAGCGCAGTAAAGTCACCTAAAAGATGATGAAACTGATAGACAAAGCCTAAATGACGATTTCTAAAACGTGCTTTGGCTCTGCTTGAAAGGCCATTGATGAGCACATCCTGAAAGTAGATATCGCCCTTATCTGGAGTATCTAAGGTACCTAAGATATGTAACAAGGTACTCTTACCTGAACCAGACTTACCAACAATTGCGGTCATCTTTGCAGCTTCGATATCTAAATCGACTCCTTTGAGCACAGCTGTCTTGATCTTGCCTTCGTCATAAGCGTGCTCGATGCCGCGTCCTTTATATAAAATCTTGTGCATTGTTAGTAGTCCGTTACGGTCACTCTAAACTTACATTAATCAAGGGTGATGTTTGCTAGTACAAGATAGCTATCTAATATAAGTACCTACATAGCTTTCTTTACGATGAGCTGCCGCACATTGTTTTAGCTATTCACTAAGTTTATTGTTTTAGCTATTCACTAAGTTTGAGGCAGGGTCAGCTTTTGCGGCCACATAAGATGGGTAGAAAGTACACAGCAAAGACACGCCTAAACTTAAAACACAGATAACTATGATGTTCATTGGGTTTACTACCACTGGCAATTCACCTTGAACAATACTAATACCGATAGTGCTTAAAATAGCCTGCGCATTATAAGCCAGCGGAATGCCGGCAATCACACCAACTAAAGATCCTATGATGCCTGATGACATTCCAAGCAATCCAAAAATAGCAAGGATAGATGAGCTAGGCATACCAATAGTCTTCAAGATGGCGATCTCACTAACACGTGAACTTACCATCATGGTCAGTGATGAGAGAATATTAAAAGCGGCCACTACAACAATAAGACATAGCATTAAGGACATAGAGATCTTCTCAAGTCCCACGGCTTTAAAGAAGTCGCCATAACGCGAGCGCCAATCGGTGTAAGCAAATTTTTTGTCTAATGTGGAGAGGGTCTCTTCAATTAAGAAAGGGTCACTTAAATACAGTCTGTAGTATTGCTCGCCCTTGCCTAGACGCAGAAAACGACTGACATCCTCATAGTTGCCAACTACAGTTGGGGCCGGTGACTTATCCAGACTATTTATAAGCGCACTTACTTCAAAGTTGCGTGCAACCGGAGTAATGCCAAATGGAGTGTAGCGAGCATTTTGCGTACTGATAAGTCTTACCTTGCTATCGTAAGAGAGCTCTATACCCATCTGCGAGACTTGCATATAGTTCACCGCTAGATGATAGGATCCTGGTTCAAAATTGAACAAGCTGCCATAGGCATAGCCTAAAGAGTCAAACTCCATAAGCGGAATCTTAATTACCTTCTCACCTGTAGTGTAGGTTAAAGGCTCATCAGTGCTCTTAAGTTCATCACCTGAGTGCACACCTCTTTGTTCAAAATTAGCCACATCCTGCTCACTAATGCCAAGCTTTTGTGCATAGTCCTTAGAAAGGTACAAAGAGTTATTGTCGGTAGCTTGCAATGTAACCATGGCAATTTCACTACCAAATTGCATCATGGACTCGCCTTGAACAAAAGGAACCAAGGCATTGACGTTATTTAACGAAAGTAAGTAAGGAATATCTTGTACCTGTGCTTTGACCACCAAATGAGCACAATCACTCAAGATGTTTTCTTTCAAGCGCTCTTGCAGACCCTGCATGATAGAGCTAACTACAATCAAGGCACATACACCAATGGCAATACCTAAAGTAGCCAATGTAGCCACAAACGATGCGAAGCGTTGTTTCTTGGTGCCTCTGGTATAGCGTACAGCAATGAAGAATATCGAGTTACTAAATAAACTCACTTTATAAAAACCTAAAACATGTCATCCACAGTCATTGAAGCTGTGAGCATATCAGATTTAATAACACTTATCTTAATAAAACCGCTATTGCATCATAAAGGTAAGCTTTAACGGCCGAATGATGTTCAAAACAACATCGATCATAAATAGTTTAGTGGCACGATCCACCACACATGGCTCTAAGCGTAAAAAGATCTAACGACCAACTTAACCTAACATGACACAGGCAGTAACAGAGTTACATTCCTAATAGACCGTAGCGCTAAAAGCAATTAACAGCAGCTAGAAAACCTCTCCTTGATAAGTTCATGCTCTGATAATGTTATAGCGCATTAACTTATGGATGGTTATGACTAAGATCAGCAACAGCCTGAACAAACTCAGGATCAGAATGATCGCAAAATGCAGAACGCCCCGTATCGAGCATACGAATTAAGGACATATCTGAGTTTGAGATCTCAAAATCAAACACACTAATATTCTCTTCCATACGCTTGATATGCGATGACTTTGGAATGGCGATAATGCCACTTTGCACTAAAAAGCGCAGACCAATTTGAGCTACTGTGCGATTGTATTTAGCAGCGATCTTCAATAAAACTGGATTTTCAAAGAAGCTATTCTTACCCTCGGCAAAAGGCCCCCATGCCTCAAGCTGTACCTTAAACTTATCCATATAAGGCCTCAGCTTAGCTTGCTGCTGAAATACGTGAGTCTCCATCTGATTGATCTGAGGCTTGATCTCCATAAAATTGCACAGATCAACGAGGCGATCGGCAAAGAAGTTAGAGACACCAATGGCTCTAATCTTGCCATCTTTAAGCGCTTTTTGCAGGGCTCTATACGTACCATAGTAATCGCCATATGGCTGATGGATCAGCATGAGATCAATATAGTCAGTCTGCAAACGCTTGAGCGACTCATCAATCGATGCTGCAGCTAAATTCTCACCACTATGAGCCACCCAGATCTTAGAAGTTAAAAAGAACTCATCACGAGGCACGGATGACTTTTTTACAGCCATGCCTACAGCCTCTTCATTGTGATAAGCCTGAGCTGTATCAATCAAACGATAACCCACGCTAATAGCATCGGATACGGCTTTAACACACTCATTATGATCAGGAATTTGGAACACACCAAAGCCCAATGCTGGTATCTTCACCCCATTGTTCAAAACAATATTGTGCATCCTGGCTCCTACTCACTAGTTCAATCAGATCCTTGCTGCAGTTAAAGTCTAGTTCCATCAACATAATCTCTTACCTGCTTTTAGCATATGATAGCTTCAGGTAAAGACATTTACTGCCAAAGTAAGTGACGATTCTAGCCGAAAGTTAAAACACTTTCTGTGTTGCCATCTAGGTTTTTGATGAAAAGACTCAAGATAGAACTAAATTAGTACAAAAAGATCATCTCCTTATCCTAAAGCTAAGATCTTTTAGTGGCATTTACCCAGCTAACTAAGATCTTTTAGTGGCATTTACCCAGCTAACTAAGATCTTTAAGTAGCATATACCTAGATCACTGAGATCTTAAAGTGCATTTACCTAGCTCACTGAGATCTTAAAGTGCATTTACCTAGATCACTGAGATCTTAAAGTGCATTTACCTAAATCACTAAGATCTTTGCCCCATTTGTGGACGTAAGGCAAATTTCTATGTTGTATCTAAGATCTTAGGTGTTACCACAGTCTCCACGATTTTATGAGACATTTTGTGATCTTTAGGCAGTAAAATTTTGGCGTGAACGACAAAAAATCTCAATCTATACGCTACAATAGCGACCTTAATGTTAGTGAGACGCACGTAATGCTAGAGCGCATTTTTGTTTATTGTAGGCGTGCAACCTACAAAGAAGATCGCTAAGCATTTAGCTATGTGCAAGAGATAAAAGCGTGTTTTTGCTTCACGCTTAGTTTGAGAATGAAGAATTCTAAATCCCATTCAAAGCGCCTATCCATCGGTGAGCTTTTCTACTCATTCCAGGATTGGGCCTTATTCAATCACGATGGCTCTGTGAGTCGTTTTCGTGTGAGCTGCCTGAGCCTTTTCGCTCTGTCACTGCTCTTACACGTAGCACTCAAACCAAACGGTACTGACTATCAAGATCCTTCATTGGTAGCAACAAGAGCCGATGCCACTGAACAAGCTGTACCCGTTCAAACCTCTGTATCCCGTGGCTCCATGAGCCAAGGCCATGAGAGCAACAATCTCATGAGCATGAATAGCACTCAGCAAACTGCTGCAGTTGATGAAGAGTGGGAAGAAGAGGAAGTTAAGAGCGCTTGGTACATGTTCGGCTTTGGCGATGAAGAGCGTAAAAAGAAGCAACAGCTTGCTGCTAACCGTAAGGCTGCTGCTAGCGAGATCATCGACGGAGCTGCTTTCTTATCAGCCTGCGGCAACATTAACTCTGGTTATATTGGCTGCCGTTTTAGCTTCTCTGAAAAGATTCAAAAGAACTTTGATAGCACTGTAGAAGCTGCTGATGATGGCTTTATGCTCACCTTAACTGCAAAGGGCAATCAGCTTTCTGATCGTTGCTCCCGTTTTGTAGTTAACTCTGAGGGCGTTTATCAAGCCTTTGATCGCAATGGTGCCCTCAACAACAAGTGCTTTGGTAGCTCTATTAAGAGCTCAGAGGTTCTATCTATCCGCAACAATGAAGATCAAGTCCACTCTTCAAATTCCCAAAGCGGTTTAGCCTCTAACTAAGATCTCTAAGCTGCAGCCTCAGTGCTGCAGCTACCACCCACCCCTCAAGATCTTGGCTCATCTTAATCTATCCAGCCTAATTAGCATTAGTTTGTTGTTTCCCCACTATCCTATCCAATCGCACTATCTTTACTTAGAAATCTAAATGCTAACAAGAGTGCTACTAGCTAATTACATATCTCATGTGGCCTAGATGCTATAACTGATGGCTAGATTGCCTTATATACGGGCTTTGTTGCGACTGTATCATCTGACTAAAAATCGCAATAAAAGCGCCAGTGCTCTAGCATACCATGCGGATAGAATGGCTATTGTTCGGCCTTTGGGGCACAAGTTGGCCATCATAAGGGCGCGTTCATTGATGGTGTCTTTTGAACTTGTTGCGATGGAGTTGCAACAAACTAACTCAAATTAGCCAATGGTGTATAATCAAACAGATATCCAAACCAACGGTAAGAAGACCTAAATTATGTACAAGATTGCTGAAAACTCAGTCGTAAGTGTTTCCTATTACGTAACTGATGAGACCGATCAAGTTGTTGGTCGTACAGACACTAACCAGCCTATGGTTGCTCTCTTAGGTAAAGGCCAATTAGTTAAGGGTCTTGAAGATGCCTTAATCGGTCTTTCCAAGGGTGATGAGTTCGTAATTACTCTTGAGCCAAAAGATGCTTTTGGTGAGATCAAGCAGGAGCTCATTCAGGAAATCGATCGCGGTTTATTTGGCAACTATCCTCTTGAGAAGGGTAACATGTTCGAGGCTGACACTAGCACTGGCCCTCGTTTAGTTATCGTTTCCGAGATCAAGGAAAATACTGTTGTTGTAGACGGTAACCACCCATTAGCTGGTAAGACCTTAAAGTTCATGGGCACTGTTGAAGATGCTCGTGAGGCTACTGCTGAGGAAATCGCTCACGGTCACGCTCATCCAGATGGCCTGTGCCCATCAGAAAGCCACGGCGGCTGCTGCGGCGGTCACGGTGGTCATGGTTGCGGTTGTGGCGGCGGTCACCACCATCACCATGAGGAAGATCATGAGTGCTGCGGTGGCGGTCATGAGCACGGTCACGGCGGCTGCGGTTGCTCAGGTCATGGTCATCACCACGATGATGAAGAGCATGAGTGCTGTGGTGGTCACGGCCACGGTCACGGCCATCACCACGGTGATGAAGAGCATGAGTGCTGCGGCGGTGGTCATGGCCACGGTCACGGCGGCTGCGGTTGCAGACACAACTAAGATTTGATGCTCAAAACTTCTAAGCTCACCAAAACGCATTAATAACATCATTTTGGTGTACACTATGCGCCGAGCTTGTATAGTGCTTTTTAGCGCTTAAATAAGCCCTCTTATGCTTAAAGCTTAAGAGGGCTTTGTATTTATGCCCAATCTGATTAAAGTTAATTCACTCCTCTTGCATGCAAGCAGTAATCTTTAATCACCTAAGCTATAAACAAAGCTCCCATCACGTTGTTTTTTTAGCCTTGCTGCTTAATAAACAACGATCTTCTACCTATTCTGATGTTTCTTATCTATGAAGTTTATTCTCCGACTTTTCCCTGAAATATCCATCAAAAGCAAACCTGTTCGTAACCGCTTAATCAAGGTCTTAACCCAGAACCTGCACAATATCGCCGCTAACCACGGCTTCGAGATCAAAGTGCAGCCACAATGGGATAAGCTCATGGCTACTTTTGGTAGTGATGAGAGCGAAAAGACTCGCACCCAAGCCGTGCGTGAGTTATCTCGTATTCCAGGCATTCACTCTTTCTTAGAAGTTAAAGAGTTTACCTTTGAGCGCTTTGAAGACATCTTTGAAGTTGCCGGCCCAATCTACGGCCCTTCTTTAAACGGTAAGACCTTTGCTGTGCGTGTACGTCGTCGTGGCAATCACTCTTTCACCTCTCAAGAGGCAGAGCGCATGATTGGCGGCATGTTCAAGGCTCACTATCCTAACTTAGGCGTTAACCTCAACAAGCCTGAGGTAACCATTAATATTGAGCTTGAGCAGGATAAGGCTTTTGTGGTCACCAACAAATATCAGGGTTTAGGCGGCTATCCAGTAGGCTCACAGGGTGTGGCCTTAAGCTTGATCTCTGGTGGTTTTGACTCAGGCGTATCAACCTACAAGGCTATCCACCGTGGCATGAAGGTAAACTACCTCTTCTTCAACATGGGCGGTACTGCTCATGAGATTGGTGTTAAGCAAGAGGCCTACTTCATTTGGGATCGCTTTGGTTCCTCCCACAAGGTTAAGTTTGTCACCATTCCATTTGAGCGCATCGTAGGCCAGATCTTAGAGCGTACCCACCATGGCGTCCGTGGTGTGATCTTAAAGCGTATGATGATGCGTGTAGGCTCTCAAGTTGCCCGCAAACTCAATGCTGAGGCCTTAGTTACTGGTGAGAGCGTTGGTCAGGTATCCTCACAAACTTTAACTAACTTAAACCATATTGATCGCGTGTCCGACTGCTTAGTATTACGTCCATTAGTTATGGAAGATAAGCAAGATATCGTAGATAAGGCTTGGGAAATTGGCACTGCCGGCTTTGCTGAGAGCATTCCAGAGTATTGCGGTGTGATCTCTGATCATCCTAACGTTTGCCCTGAGCGCTCTTTCGTTGAGGAAGAAGAAGCTAAGATGGATGCAAACTTAGTTGAAGAAGCCGTCGAAGCTGCAGCTGTTCTTGATATCAAGGCTATTCCTGAGAATACCTCTAAGCTTGAGATCGAGGTTGAGACCGTTAAAGAGCTTGCTAAAGATGACGTGATCTTAGACGTACGCTCACCTGATGATGCTGCCAAGGCTCCGCTTAAAGATGAGACCCATCAAGTCATCGAGCTACCTTTCTACAAGGTAGCCTCAGAGTTTGGCAATCTCGATAAGCTTAAGACCTATGCCTTATTCTGCGATCAGGGCGTTATGAGCACCATGCAGGCTCATGAGCTCAAAGAAAAAGGCCACCACAACGTTAAGGTCTATCGCCCAGACTAAGATCTAAAAGCACCATGGCAACATAAAAAGCCGCTTAAGAGACACAAGACGTAGCGACCACAGAACGTAGCCAATGTAGATCATAAAAAAGGCCAGTAAGAACATTACTTATAAGTAATGAACTTACTGGCCTTTTTGTATCTTATGGCTATATAAGATGCTTAAGCTTAGCTTTCTAGGCACTGACGCTTAGCATTGCATTGCTCTCTACTCAATACATTGAGTGCCACTACTTTAGTGTACGCAAGAATGCAGCTAAGTGCCGATAAACCCTTTGCATGCTATTGAGCAGAACTCGAAGTACGGCAGTTGCGTAAGATGTCTAATTTTGGATCGTAGTCCTTAGTGGCAACATCAAAGATACCGAGCAAGGTATGGAAGAGGTTGTCGTGACTAAACTCATCGTTCTTAGAGCGCTCAGTTAAACACTTAGAGTCTAATGAGAGATCTTTTTGTGCAGCTGTAGAAAGGTACATCTGCAGCGGAATCTCCTTTTGGAAATCTGGAGCAACCGCATATGGTAAACCATGTAAGAACAAGCCGTTTTCGCCTAAAGACTCACCGTGATCTGAAATATAAAGCAAGGCCTTATGCTCAGCAGATGATTGCTCAAGGGCTTTGTACAGCTCTGAGATCACGTAGTCAGTGTAACGAATGGTGTTGTCGTAAGTATTAACCACATCTTGCGCAGAACAGTTCTCCACATCAGCACGATTACATGCTGGGGTAAATTTCTCAAAGCCCTCAGGATAACGCTCAAAATATCTTGGACCATGAGAACCCATAATATGCACAGCAATTAAGGTATCTTGCTGAATATCCTTAAGTAAAGGTGCTGCTTTTTCAGCAAGTATGGAGTCATAGCAACGATTGCCAAGACAACTCTTACTAGGCTCAGGCTTAATATTGATAACCTTTACTCTCTTACATACGCCTTTGCAGTCACTCTGATTGTCAATCCAAGTAATATCCACACCCGCTTTTTTGAGCACATCCAAGATGTTATCGCGGTTTACGACTAGCTCATCTTTGAAAGTTTCGCGAGTTAAGTTAGAAAACATGCAAGGCACAGATCGCGCGGTGGCAGTACCGCAAGAGGTTACCTTGTTAAAGTTAAACAGCGGCAGTCCCTTGGTAAACTCATTGGTCTCACGCTTATAACCACGGTATTGATAGTTAGCGGCACGACCGGTTTCACCAAGCACTAAAATCATAGCCATTGGGCCTGTACGCTTGGAGACAATCTGAGCATCCTCGCCTAAGTAAACAGGCTCTGGCGGGGTTGTGAAGTAATCAAGCTTAATGACCTTGTATGTACTATAAACAATTGTAGTTGGGTTAATTTCACGCTTGAGGCTGCTATTAGAACGGCCGACAAAGGCCAACTCGTGATAATAAGAAAAGATAATCAGTGCTGCTAAAGCTAAAGCGCCCACAATGACCCCCAGTCTAACTAGCATGGAGCGCAGCAATCCTTGCGGATAATGAATCGGAGCGGTAGCGATGATGATTGAAGGAATAATACCTAATAAGGTATATGACAATACCAGGTCGAATGACAGATATGAGAAAGCTTCAGCACTGTTAGTTTGGATGAAGTTTCTGATCATGTCCTGATCGAAAATGATGCCGTACTTTACAGTGGATAAAGCACACATGGCACCGATCAGAGTAATGATGATTAAGCCTGGCTTAAGCACATAACGCCATGAGAATAAAATTAAGAAAATGGCGTAAAGCAGCAGACCCACAGCCACTAATGAAAAGATCAAAAAGCCTAAACTTAAGCCATCTGATGCAGACTCATTAGACTTTTGATAGATGCTCACCATATGCTCGATCAGAGGGTAATTGAGTACGAGCAAGAAGTAAGTTGCAACTATACCGATAAAGACTACATTGCTAAAAAGCATCTTTGGTAAGCGTTGATAAGAGCAATATTTACTCATCATGCTCATAAAAACTCTAAAGGAGCCTGTTTGTTGCTTATTCACTAGATCAACCAATAACCATCATAAAAGGCATATAAAAGACAATGCCTACCAATACCACGTGGAGCCCAAAAATAATTTGCCGCACATTGTATCAAGAAGAACACTCAAACAAAACGCATAGCAACAGTACGTTCACCCTAGCAAACTAGGCCATCTGTCCTCTTAGATCACTAAGGCCGTGCAACTCAAACAGCGTATAAAAATCGCCTTGCCTAGCACCTTAAAACAATTTATAAGCTAGAGTGCCATGCTTGCTTAGGCAAGCGGAGCACTTAGATCGCATGAATGGCATAAGAGCATATGCCTTAGGCGCGGCAAGATCTCAAGATATCTAAGCTTGGATTGTAGTCTTTGGTACTGACATCAAAGATACCAAGTAGAGTGTGGAAGAGATTGTCGTGACTAAACTTTCCAGCACTTCCTTGCTCTTTGAGGCACTTCTCATTTAAAGCAAGCTTTTTCTCGGCATTTTTTGATATGTACAGCTGCATTGGAACTTGCTTTTGTACATCAGGCGCTACAGCATATGGCAGTCCATGCAAGTAGACACCATTTTCACCTAATGACTCACCATGATCTGAAATATATAACAGCGCTTTATTGTCAGTTGGAGCATTTTCTAAAGCTGCATAGAGCTTGGAGATTACATAGTCAGTGTAAAGGATGGTATTGTCATAAGCATTGATAACCTCCTCTGTAGAACAGTTCTCCACATCGGCACGGTTACATGCAGGGGTGAATTTCTCAAAGTTCTTTGGGTAGCGCTCATAATAGCGTGGACCATGTGACCCCATCAGATGCACAGCGATAACTGTATCCTTTTTGATGTCCTTAAGATATGGTTCTACTTTCTCGGCTAAGACTGAGTCATAGCAGCGACCACCTACACAATTAGGACTCTTTTCAGGCTTGATATTGACTACATTAACGCGATCACATACGCCCTTGCAGTCGCCTTGATTGTCAATCCAGGTAACATCCACACCGGTCTTTTTCAGCACATCGAGGACATTATCGCGGTTAATCACGAGCTCATCTTTGTAAGTATCTCTAGTTAAATTTGAAAACATGCATGGCACTGATCGCGCAGTGGCTGTACCACATGAGCTTACATTGTTAAAGCCATACATATGCAGCTTAGAGGTGTATGGATTAGTCTGGCGATCATAGCCACGATACTGATAGTTTGCAGCACGACCGGTTTCACCTAAAACTAAGATCATGGCCATTGGCTCTTTACGCTTAGTAATGATCTTAGCATCCTCGCCTAACAGCACTGGCTCTGGTGGAGTAGTAAAGTAGTCTTGCTTTACTACGCGATAAGTTGAGTAGACCACTGTAGTTGGATTGATCTCTCGATTGAGGCTCTTGTTATTACGGCCCACAAACGTAAACTGCTGATAGTAGGCAAGCACAATAGTGCCAGCTAGCGCTAAGGTACCCACAATAGCGCCCATACGAAGGAGATTAGAGCGCACTAAGCCCTGAGGATAAGTAATCGGGGCAGTAATAATGATAAAAGCAGGGATGATACCAAGCAGTGTAAATGACAGTACCGAACTAAATGACAGATAAGACAAGGCCTCGGCAGTATTAGTCTGCATGAAGTTACGAACCATGTCCTGATCAAAGACGACGCCGTATTTCAAGGTGCCAATGGTGCACAAAGCACCAAGCAGAGTGATGAAAGACAGACCTGGCTTAAGCACATAGCGCCAAGAAAAGAGAATGAGGAAGATAGAGTAGAGCAGTACACCAACAGCAAATAGTCCAAAAACGATAAAGAAGGCAGACACACCCTCTGCACCATTTGCATTGGACTTCTTATAGATGTCAACCATGTGCTCAATGAGCGGCAAGTTAAGGACTAATAAGAAATATAGTGCCACAATGCCAGTAAAGACAATATTGTTAAACACTATCTTTGGCATCTTGCTGTACAGACTAAACATTTTGCAATTCACACATAAAGAAGGAAAACGATTCTAACGTCCACTAAAGCATTGTGGATTCAATATGAAACTACTATCTTCATGACATAAAGATAGATTGCTAATGCCTGCTTATGGGTTAATACCATAAAACTTTATCAAGCATTGAAGCTTGTCTCTTCTTAACGAAATCCACACCCACACTGCAATTGGCCATAACACAATAAGCTCACAAAACCATTGGTAAAGCCATTATTTAGCGAGCGCACGTAAGTGTACTCGCGTAAGGTTAGGTTTTTATTAGCAAACAAACCTTTAATCTCTAACTCAAAAATAATTATCAATTTAACGGCCAAAAAAACGAGTGTAACCCATACAAACTTTGAATCATATACACTGCCAGTAAATCGCTATGCTCAGCATCATAGCCCACAGTCATTACTTGAAAGATTGAGCTTATGACCTAGATCATTTCAACAAGTTGCATGAAAACGCTTAGTACCGCGTAGGCCATGGATGCAATCTAGTCAATATGCTGCTTATAAGTTAGTTATTAGGCTCTATATGATGTACAAAAGATCGTACTTATATGGTGTGAGGTGGGAAGAACTCTAGATCTAGATGCCGCCATTTAGCTAAGACTAGGTTCTTTTTTTTATATGGGAGCAGCCTTAAATATCGGGGCTTAGAGGAGCCAACTGGCTTCTTTTTTTGAAATATAGACGGCCCCAAAAGAGAAAAGCCTGCCATTTGATTAATCCGTTCTCAAACAGCAAGCTTCTCATGGGTGTTATCCGTTTTTTTGTATGTTCAATTTTATAGATACTTTGTTAAATCTATATTAAGAAATGACTAGATACATTAGTGTATTTTGTGTATTGCATGCAAGATCACTTTTGTAAGCAAGCCTGTATTTAAGGCATTGTTTAATACCACCTGATGCATCAATTGTCATCAGTGCAATTTTCCACAGTATTAATCAAAACTTCACAGCCGCTTAATAGTTCGTAAGTAAGTGCATATTCATCCAGATCGTCTCACTACATATATCTTTGAACAGCAACTAAAAAGGGAGCTACAAGAGCTCCCCATTTTTAGTTTATTTACGCCAAGCGTGCATGAGAAACAATCTAGTTTCTACACGCTAGCCTAACAAATGTCAGTGCCTTTTAGACACGATTAGCCTCATGGCATTGTTACGCTTAGTATCGTGCTTCTAGACTAAATCACGTCTAAGTAGCTACTAGACCTCAAGCTAGATTGGAAAACTAGTTTCTCGCCCTTTTAGAACATATAGCTAGCTTGAGCCTTTAGGCCAAATGAGTTTGAGTTCTCAGCGCCAGAGATGTTAATACCTACGTTGGTATTGAATGCGCCATACTGAGCATTTAACCCAACAGTTGTACTAAAGGCAACATCATCTATCACCTCTGCTTCTAGGTTAAGATTTTTACCAGCTATCAAGGTGTTGTACTCGGCATCGGTTCCAGCTGCATTAAATGTAATGGTGAAATCAGCTGTTGGTGCTAAGGTCCAACCATCGCTTTCAATCATGTGACAGAGGGTTACACCCACTGGTAAAGAGAATACATGCTGAACATCAAAGTCAGTTTTAGCCTGAACACCAGTCTTGTTGCTTAAGTCGTAAGAGTCTGTATCAAGACGCACGTAACGAGCGCCAATGTGCGGTGTTATATCAAGCGCATCAACAGAGATCTTGTAGCGACCTGTAAGACCCATGGATAAAGCAGTGGTATTGGTTGACGCATTGAGATCAAAGCCCTCTACATCGTGAGAGATATGAGTAATGGATGCATCACCAACTAAAGCAAAGCTGCCAAAGTTAGTTGCTGAGTAGACGCCCAAGCCATAGTAATCGAACTCATTTTTCAGTCCGTAGCCATTGCTATTACCCTCAGAATCACCTGAGCCAATGTTCAAGGTAGCACCAAAACACATGTTTGCATAAACAGTATCGGCACCAAAGGTTACACCCTTCATGTCGATATCCGCGCCATGTTTTCCACCCTGAGCGTTAAAGCCCTCTGATCCAATTGACTTGTACATTGGAGTCAGCCATACACCACGATCTACCTCAGAGCCAGTGGCGATAATAGAATTAGAAGCAACATCTAGCGCACCAGTGCGAGCAAGGATAGCTTCAGACATAGAGTTTACAGATGCCATAGCAGCTTGCTGAGCACCAGCATATGTTGCAGCATGTACTGCAGCATCAAGTTGCTTATACTTCTTTGCTTTAAGCATCGTCTCTACAAACTTATACCCCTGTGCATCACTGTCAAGCTTGCCCTGCAGTCTATTCATAATAAGGCCTAAAACTGGACTTGAGATACCAGCGTTTAGATCTGCCACCAAATTCTTATTGATTTCTAATTTGACAGATGAAGATGAACCTGCACTTAAGGTTCCGCTCAGCAAGCCGCCAAGGGATTCGACTTTAAACGATCCCTCAATTGTTGAGCTAGCACCATTAGATGTTGATATGGTTAGATCGTCATTCTCAACAAAGTCGCCAAGCAGAATAATCTTAGAGCCATAGATATCATCTACATCCGCACCTATGATTTTGCCGCCTGTTCCAGTAAATTGGATTGCAGCAGATTTCTTATCTGGACCAAAAGCCTTATCAGTCAGAACAAGAGCTGATCCTCCAACAAGCTTCACCTGATTAACTACTTTATACAGATTAGCATTAGCAGCGTCCGCCAAGATACCGCCTGTTGAACTATCAATCTTTAGAGGCTTATTGATAAAAACCGCATTACCAACTCCTGAGAAATCTTGAATATGGCTATTAAATGAAGCAGGCTGCTCAAATCCTCCAGCATTTGACATATATTGCTGCAAGCCTTCTTTAAATTCTTCATTAGTTAAGCCAATGCCAAGAGCCGCGTTAAATCCTACTCCTATCGACGCCTTTAAAGTATCAGAACCTGTTGATGCTGTTTCGGAGTTTGCAATATCCTTGACGACAAGCGTAGAAGGCTCACTCATATAGCCTGTACCGACATGAACAATTGAGGCCTCCTTGAGTACTAGCTTATCAGCAGACATTTGCGAATAATAACCAGTGGTACCATTGTTGCCAATGCGCATGAGTTGATTAGTACCAAGAGATAAAGTGCCTACGTCAACAACAGATGGCACATTGTTGAAATTTATCTGGCCTGAGTAATTATTGGCAGGTGGATTAGAAAGATCACTGAATACTAACCTATCTGCTTTCAAGGATTTACCTTTAAATTCTATGGCTGCTGTAGTTACAGAACCATGAACATCTAATGATCCGTTAGCAAATACATTAATACTGTCAGCATAAACATCGCCAGACTCAACCACCAATGATGAGTTATCGGCAATATTAAGATTCTTAACTGCCGCACTAGCACTGCCTATTCCTGCACTTCCGTTTAGCGTGTCCTTAACAACTACATTGGCAGAAGTTGCTGTAATTAAACCTTTCGCATTTCGACCAATATTTACAGTTCCTTTTGAACCACCAGCAGAAGCACTTATAGAACCAATGTTGCCATCTCCTAGCAGGGTAAGGGTGTTGTCAACGTCTTCAAACAATACCCCTCCAGTCTTTAAACCGTTATCACGCTTAACGGAGCGGAACGCTGTCGCAAAAGGAGCATCAGTCTTTACGGATACGAAGTTGTTAGTATTCTTATTCTTATCTGCACTAGCATTAGTTAAAATAAGATTTCCACCTTGGCCTAACTTTAATGGTGAATCATCACTAAGAAGAACATTTCCTACTGAGTAATTGGCAGATAAACTTTCGCCGGCGGATACCATTACAGTTTTATTGTTGTAGGTATCGTTTTGAAGTCGTACTGGAAGATCTTTTAAGGTTAAATCTTCTGGAATATCACTTTTATCGATATTGAGATTATAAAAACCCTTGAAATTAGCTATCTTTTGAGCGAAATCATCATAATCGCTCTTGGACAAGCTCTCTCCCTTTGTGCTTTTGATAATAATAAGACCATCGCCACTTATGGCGGAGGCCTTGACCTTAGAAGTGTCTAAGATATTTTTAAGATTAGCCCCTGCTCCATCTTTCTTAAAGATATCATCAAAGTCGAATACTGCTGACGCGCCTTCTTTCACAATAAAAGAATTGTTTGATGCTGAAGATAAATCTAACTTACCTGCGCCTACGGTACTTAATGTACCTGCTTTAAGTGTGTAACTGCTATCATTGGCAAGACTTAAAGTACCGCCAACATTCAGGAAGCTGTCTCCGTCTTGCTCCGCTTGACCTTTAGTTAAGGTCAAATTAGACACACTCCAATTTGCTGTATTTACATAAAGCTTTGCAAACGGAGCATCTCCTGATGAATTAAGGATAAGATCTGATGCTTTAACAACATTATTATCGCCAGAGCCATCTAGTGTTAAAGAGCCGCTAGAAACTGATAATGTCTTGAGCATAGCGCCATTTTCTGCGCTAATAGAATGATCTACTTCTATCTGAGCTCCTCCGGTAATGGAGAAGGTCTTTTCATTATGCGCACCCGAGCCTACTTCAAAAGTTTTAAATGCATATTTGACAGCTCCATCAAACTGCGAGCCTAGAAACTTAGCATTGGCCATTCCGCCTGCAATTAATAGAGCTTTGTTGTTGCTTGATATAACGTCTGTTAGCTTGCCTGAGGTATTGTCAACAAGATTTAATCCACTTGCACCAAGGTCAATAGTCCCAACATCGTTAAAGTCCAGAGTAATGCGTCCAGATGGAGTTCCTGTCAGCGTAATAGCGCCTGTGGTACCTAGCATTGGCTTGATATCAGAACTATGCACATTTAATATGCTAGTAGTGTTTGACGGATCAAACTTTATCTTAGAACCAGCAACAGTGGTCAATGTACCCTTTGCAAAAGAAGCTTTCTTTTTGAAAGTAACTTCAGCTCCAGATCCAATGGAAAGATTGAAGTCATCTTTTGCCTCCACAACCTTATCAACTTCAAGCTTGGATGGTGCAGAACCACCATTGAGAACAATCTTACCACTGCCTTTTAGCTCTAATACCTGAAGTCCATTGCCAGTTAATTTAGCTGTGCCGCCAGACACATTGATGGAACCAGCAGAAAATTGACCATCATAATCATTTTTGATAGTCAGCGTTTTGCCTTCGGCAACATTAATATTCGTGCCGTCTAACTTAAAAACATCATATGCTGTTATGTTGAGGTCACCTTTGGCATTGATGGTTCCTCCTGCTAAGAGGTTAAGAGTATCAGCCGCGATGGTTCCGCCATGATCTGAATCATAGTTTTCAATGACACCTCCGGTGAGATTCAGATAAATATAATAGTCACCACCGCCAAGCTTAGCATTGTCAACAGTGCCATTTAAGAGCACCTTGCCGCCAGTCATGTTAATCATTCTTGATGACGTAACACCAGAATTCTCTCCAATGACAATCTTGGCACCATCAGCAATAGAGAGAATGCCCTTTCCTCCAAAAGCATTCAAATAGCCATAGTTATTTAAATTAACTACTGCCTGATCTTCACCAACATCCTTGCCGCCAATCATTACAGAACCGGCTTGGAGTTCTGAATTGGCTTTCTTAGAAAATCCACTAATATTTAGGGTACCACCTGCATTAGTGAAGCTATCAATCGTGACTTTTGCAGTCTTGTTTTCAGTGCTTTCACCAATAGTAAGAGTTGGTAAGTTCTTTCCATCAGTAGAATTAAGGCTGATTGAGGCATCCTGCTGTACGGTAAATACACCTGGTTTACTACCATTACCCTTAATGAAGTGCTGTCCATTGGTAAGAGTAAGGTTGAAACCATTTTGATTAACTGAAGAACTGTTGCCAACGATTGCTAAGACGTTCTCTCCTGTGCCGTCTAAAGTACCATCTGCAAGTTTGTCCCAATCCAAGATGGCCGCCTGAGCTGGTGTTGGTGCAACTGATACAACAGATGCTGCTACAGTACTTAGCGCAGCAAAAAGAGCTAAATTGGCGTTACGGAATATGGCGCGATACTGAGCCATTAAGAAAGTAATTGCTCGATTTGTTTGTTTCATATACGTATAAAGTAGGCGAACAAGCTGTCAAAATAGATCCTGAGTAAATGGCACAGGAGATTGAGCTTGTAAGATAAGCATGTAAAAAGAATGGCTCATATTGAGACATTCACAAGTAAGACTTTTTAAAATAAAAGTGCATACCAAAGTACAAGATAGATTAGCACATTTGAGTTTTTTTAAGTTAAATGTGCTTCTATTTGCAGCCAAAGATCTCAATAAGACTAATCTTAGATGACTAAATCAAAGAGTTATGTATAGACCACTATATGAGGGCCATAATCAACGAGATCTTAAATCACTTAGCGTCAACAGAATCTTTAAGGCTGGTATAGCTATCAGAATAAGGG
>Connie_p1__coassemble_1269_pt1 | contig 23724 bp, 14 predicted proteins | sample Connie_p1__metabat2_low_PE_021 | metagenome-assembled genome bin Connie_p1 | reverse complement strand
CGGAGGTTAAAATACCAATCTTTTTAATAGCCATGTTTTGTTTCCCGAGCCGGACAAAAGCAAAAAAGAACTCGTGGGTAAGATAAGTCGCAATCACACTCATAATTCACCGTAACAAAGCCATGCTACGGCAAATTATCGACTAAGGATTTGCATGCTAATGCAAGAGTGCCTTAGTAAAACAAACATCTTGAATGATTTTGTGTATACCTTAATGCATTCAAGCTAATCACCTTGTAGACGCTATTGCATCTGCAAGATCGACTCATCTTAAAGCTGCTAAGTGGCTGCTTAGAGAATTTGTAAGCAGTTACTTAAAGTAGCTTGGTTTACCTACCATTGTACATCTTTACGAATCAATGTGATACTGATCACACAGTATTTTTTAGATACGAAAAAAGAGCTGACGGTCGCCTAGCTCTCTAAATTATCTTGTAACAATGGTGTAAACGCTAATAAAGATAAGCACTGATAACTAATATTAAGCATGATTGCGCTAGCTTGTTCAGATGTAATACATGTACATACTTGCATGGCGTAATCTACTCTTAGTTATGAGTTGATATCTTGTTAAGTAAGGAGCGTGAGCTTGATGCTAACAAGAGCATACAGCCCCTTACTTAATAAGAAGATGACAAGAAAACTCGACTTTTAAAAGTGTAGGCTTTGCTTGCCATCTTCATTAAAGCTATTTAACGCTATTAGGCGTTAGCAACAGCTGCCTCAATGATAGCAGTGAAGTCAGGAGCCTTCAGAGAAGCACCACCAACGAGACCGCCGTCGATATCAGCCTGAGCAAATAACTCTGGAGCAGTCTTAGCGTTGCAAGAACCACCGTAGAGGATACGTACGCCGTCAGCAACTTCCTTAGAGAACTCTGCTAAGTAAGCGCGGATGTCAGCGTGAACCTTCTGAGCAATCTCAGGGGTAGCAGTCTTACCGGTACCGATAGCCCAGATTGGCTCGTAAGCGATAACTGCGTTCTTGAAAGAATCGATGCCGCAAAGGTCGATAACAGCCTTTAACTCATCGCGAACAACGTCCATGGTCTGACCAGCGTCGAACTGAGCTTCGGACTCACCAACGCAAAGAACAGGGATAAGGCCGTTCTGCTGAGCTGCCTGATACTTCTGAGCGACGTACTCGTTTGACTCCTTGTGGTAGTCACGACGCTCGGAGTGACCAACGATAGCGTAGGTGCAGCCGAACTCACGTAACATTACAGGAGAGTTTTCACCAGTGTAAGCGCCAGAGGTGTGGATATCGCAATCTTCTGAACCGTAGGCAAGCTTAGAACCAGCAGATAACTGCTCTACCATGCCAATGAAAACGGCAGGGGCACATACTGCAACTTCAGCCTTGCCTGCAGCCTTGTTTGCTGGCTCCTTTAAAGCATTAACCAAAGCAGTAACGGACTCCTTGGTACCATTGAGCTTCCAGTTGCCCATTACAAGAGGTGTTCTCATGATCGGTCTCCAAATCAAAATGTACGAATCATCGTTAAGCGCCTGCGACTAGTACGATGCAGCTTAAGCATAAAAGCTTTGCACTCAGCGAATTAATGATAGTTATGATACAGCATTTTGATAAGTTTTAGCATGTCATTGCAAGTGCTATCTGAATGCATTGAGCTAGTGTTAAGCGCATAAGGCTTATGAACGTTGGTAGAAAGCCAATTTGCAGCTGTGCAAGCCTTTGCAATCTAGATCTTATTTTGCAAAAGACGCGCATTAGCTGTGCAAATAATTTGACGTACAAGTGCATTTAGAGGCCAATTTAGCACGAGATAATTGTCATAAAAATATGATCATTTGAGTTTCTATGAAATAGGACTTTAAGTTAACTATTAAGTCGTGGTGGTCGGTGCAAAAATATGCATCTGATGAGCTATTCGAATAGATGTGTTATAGCGCTGTGAGGTAGTTGCTCTCTATCTTGTTAGGCAAATGCTCGCTATCTTGGTGAGGCAGTTGCTTTCTAACTTGCGTTAAAGACTCTTTAGTGCAGCACTGAGGGATAGGTTTAAGTTGTAGCAGGAAAAATTGCTTAAGTGACAATGGTGATAAAGAGGGATGTGCACTGAGGTAGGTCGTGGTTGTACAACTCTTTTTTGTAGTGCTATGTAGATTGCTTTTGATTATTTGGGGCCGAAAAACAAACAAAGCCAAACTTAAGCTTTGATGCTTGAGTTTAGCTTTGCTTAAAATGCTCGATCAAAAGCACTCACTGATGAGCAATTTGCCTGCAGTAATGCTTTTGTTTGAGATGGACTTATTCAGCGTCCTTAGCCTCTTCGCCGTCAGCTAGACGCTTAGCAGCCTCAGCAACTTCGTTGAGCTCTTCTAAGGTGAAGTCGTAGTGGTACTTAGAAGCTAACTTAACGAGCTGCTCTTTGAAGGTGTCGCAAGCTGGAATAGCGGAGAACTCATAGTTCAGAGCTTCGTTGGTGTCTAATGCGTTGAAGAAGTTGATGATGTTTTCGACTGCCATAAGTCATCTCCATTTGTACTAGGCAAGATTCTTTTGGTCAGTTATTCACTGACTTGTTAGTTAGCATACACGCAAAGCTTATACCCAAGATAGATAAAATCTATAATAACGTGATCAAGTCTTACTCAATTGCGGCCACATTTAAGTTACTAAGCCGCATGTATATGCTGTTTGTTGCTTGATTGTGCAGCGAGATATTTTCTTAGTCTGTATCTACCTATCAAAGACATTAGCATCTTTGAATGTGTATTATTGCCGCTTAGTAAGTTTTGTTGCAACAAATGAATGCCGCTGTGGCAAGAACAGTTTACGATGTTGTTGCTAGGCTAGCCTCGCCATCATTTGCATGATGGCTATTGCACATGTGCTTGCACGGTTAGCTTAGCTTGTACATGTGGCTAAGGGAATATCTTTGCTAGCTCTTGGGGCATTAATCGTGAGCGGTCTTTTCGACTACATCGGCAATGACTGCATCAAGTAGCGAGGCAATATCTTGTGGTTTCATGCCCACAGACATGCCACGTTTGCCTGCAGATACCAATATCTCCTCTTGATTGAGTGCTGACTCATCAAGAATGGTAATGGAACGACGTTTTTGTCCAAAGGGGCTAATGCCGCCAACAACATAGCCAGTAACTCTTTGCGCAGTAGCTGGATCTACTGTTTGTAATTCCTTTAAAGAGATACGGCCACTGACTGGCACAATGCAGGTAACGTATGTCTTATCGTGGTTGAGGATGATAGTTTTGAAAACTTTGTTCTCGTCCATGTTGAGAGCATGGGCCGCATGCTTACCAAAGTCGTGGGTATCAGCTTCGTATTCATAAACCTTGTAGCTAGCCTTGTTCTTGGCCAAAAAGTCCAATGCAGGTGTCTTCATCTCAACCTCCTTAGAGCATATAGGCTCTGCACTTTTGGCATCATACCACTTGCATAGTTTGATGATGACTTCATGCTAAAAAATTTGCGTGGAGCGTATGTGATTGTGGCTTTGAAGCTTTTTTACTATGAAAAATAGTATGTCTTAGTGTGGCTTGGATTGACATGTTTTTGCTTAGGCTGGCTTATCTTGGCATGCCTTTGCTTAGACTGGCTTGGCTTGGCATGCTTTGTTTTGCAAGGAGGGAGATACGAGCGCTATGGTTTGTCCGACTAAATTTTGCATAAGAGTCATGTTTGTTTGTGCCAAGATAACAAGGTCGGTTATTATGATGGTTTGACTGGCAGCTATTAAGCCTTGGTGCTTTTTGCCTAGCTCTCTTATAGGCTAGTGCTTTGGCATTGCTTGCTAGCGTTAGATGATTTGGTAGAGTAGGGAATTTTGCACTAATGGAAATTAAGCTTGCATCCTGGAATGTAAACGGCATCCGTGCTGTAGCTCAAAAAGAGGCTTGGCTCAATTGGTTTGCCGAGGATAAGTACGATGTTATTGGTTTTCAGGAGACTAAGGCTGAGCAAAAGCAGATTCCTGAAGAGATCGTTAATAAGCCTGGTTATCACTCATACTTCTGCTCATCAGTAGTTAAGAAGGGTTACTCAGGTACTGCTGTTTTCTCTAAGATCGAGCCTAAGAGCGTTGAGTTAGAGCTCCCTGAAGAGGCCTTCCAAGGTGAAGGTCGTATTGTTCACTTAGAGTTTGAGAAGTTTCACTTCTTCAATGGCTATTTCCCAAATGGCGGTGGTGAAGTCTTAGACGAGAATGGTAAGCCAATTAAGGGCGAGTTTAAGCGCGTTCCATATAAGATGGGCTTCTTTGATAGCTTCTTTAAGTATGCTCAGGAGCTGCGTAAGACTAAGCCAATCGTTGTTTGTGGTGACTTTAATATTGCTCACCAGGCTATCGACTTAGCCCGTCCTAAGACCAATGTATACAACACTGGCTTCTTACAGATTGAGCGAGACTTCTTAGATAAGTTCACTCAGGCCGGCTACATTGACACCTTCCGTCATGTTCACGGTAATGTTGAAGAGATGTACTCATGGTGGTCATATAAGATGCGTGCTCGTGAGAAGAACGTAGGATGGAGAATCGATTACTTCTTCGTCTCAGAAGAGCTTAAAGACAACATCAAAGATGCCACTATCGAAAAGGATGTATTTGGCTCTGATCACTGCCCAGTTACATTAACTTTAGACATCTAAACAATCAAAAACTAAGACTCTACCTTTAGCTTAATAGCTTGATTTTGCAGCTTTATTGACCTTAATGATTTTTTAATGGGCGCTGTGGGTAGTAGTTTGGTTTATTTATACAAAGGCATAGCTGTTCATGGTGTAGCGGCTGTGCCTTTGTTGTTTTTAGAGCCTTTAACGTGTTTGAAAGTAATGCTTTATCTAGGTCTGACATGTCTTTTGTATGATTTCAATCTCATTTTTGACAACCAACTAAACTCAAGTAAGCCTAGAGTTTGTAGCGGGCGTATGATTAAAGATGCGTGATAATGTTTATGGGCTTTGGGTTTAAATGGCTAGGCTTTTTTAAGCTTGCTCTTCACTATCATGAGGCGAGACAAATGTACATTTGATCTCAAGAACAAAGGAGTTACAAATGGCAACTAAGAATTATCGTTTTGCAGAGCGTGCTGACATTCCGCTCATCATCAAATTCATTAAAGATCTAGCTCACTTTGAGCATCTTGAGTCTGAGGTTACTGCCACACCTGAGTTGCTTGAGGACTGGTTATTTGCTCGCAAAACTGCAGAAGTAGTTTTTGCGTTAGATTCATCAGGCAACGAAGTTGGCTTTGCTCTGTTCTATCACAACTTCTCTACTTTCCTTGGCAAGGGTGGTATTCATCTTGAGGATCTGTTTGTAATCCCAGAGTACCGTAAGCTTGGCTATGGTAAGTTCTTACTGCATGTATTAGCTAGCATTGCTATTGAGCGTAAGTGCGGCCGTTTAGAACTTGATTGCTTAGATTGGAATACCAATGCCATCGAGTTTTATAAGAAGTACAACCCAACCATTATGGATGATTGGACAACTTATCGTTTCACAGGCGACTCTTTACAAGGCTTAGCTGATCTCGAGGTATAGCCTGTTAACAAGGCTCGTCCTTGAAAGTTTCCTTCTTACTTTCCTCAACTATTCATCACAGACGGGGTAGTGCTTTGGTTTTCACTAAAGATCTACTCCGTCTTATTTTTGCCTCAGGAAAGACAGCCTTGCTTTGATCGTTGCCATCTTTTGATCTTGGATTTATGGCCAGTCTTAAGATCTTAGGTTGGGGGCGAGCGCTGTTTTTGATCTTGGCTAACTCAACTCTTAGGATACGTCCTTTAGTTTTGTGTGCTTTGAAGTACGCGCCATTGTTGCCAGGCTATATCTTGCTGTGATGCGATCTGTTAGTGAGCTTTTATATACTTTGGAGTGGAGTTTTATGGTGGGCTTAGGCTTTTGTGGGGGGAGCTTCTTTTTTGGAGCGTCTTCAGTGTAAAGAGGATGTCAGAATATGATGGTTTTCAGTCAAAGCCATTTGCCAAATGGCGTGTAAAGTAGGATGATGTACAAGTGCGCCAATATGGTGCGTATATATGGGGCATAGCACCTGACCTGCTTCAAATGTGAGCAAATTGGCCTGTAAAGCCTTATCTATACTGTAGTGTGCTTGTAACTGATTAGATCACTCCATACAATGTCAGACACAAATCTGAGCTTGTCTTAGATTATTAATTGGTCACTTGTAACACTTTGGCCTGTGCCATAAATATGGCACGCAAAGAGTATTAAGCGATTAGCACTGACGATTTTTAAGCCTGATGGTGGCTGATTTGTTTTGCTCTGGGGATAGCTCTTGTTAATCTCATGTACATCTCTTGATGCAAGGTTCTCAAGCAAAACTTAGATGTCTCATTATCTTTATTAAATGTCGGTTGTTTTGTTTACCGCCATGTTAAGTGCTTTGCTTAGTATTTTTTAAGGTCACACGTTCATCGCGTTATAGAAATATTGACGGTGGCATAGTGTTTAGACCGAACTGCAAGCGCATGCGCTTGTTATTCAACAACAGAAACAAAGGAAAGGTCTTGTAAGTAGGCATGAGCTTATGAACATAGACCAGCAATTGATATGAATGTAATTCAAGTATTACCGAAGATCGGTAAGCTCTTTGAGCGATTTACCACAGCGTTATCAATCCTCTCAACTGTTGCAGTTCGCTTCTACTATTACTACCCAACCTACACCAACAAGTAAGAAAAAAAGGTGGTTTCTATGAACCTGATTAACGAACCAATGATCCCACAGCCGCCATTATTCCGCGACGGTATTGTGGACACAAGGATTAACAACGTGTTACCTCTGCTCCCTCCAGTGGCCATTATCGAAAAGTTTCCGACCACTCCAGCTGCCGACAGCTTAGTACTTCAGACCCGTCAAGCCATTCACAACGCAATGCAGGGTCTTGATGACCGTTTAGTAGTTATCACCGGTCCATGTTCTATCCATGACACCAAGGCTGCCATGGAATACGCTCAGCGCTTACTGCCACTGCGTGAAAAGTACAAGGATCAGCTCGAAGTTATCATGCGTGTATACTTTGAGAAGCCACGTACCACTGTAGGTTGGAAGGGCCTTATTAATGACCCTAACATGGATGGTTCATACGACATTAACAACGGCTTGCGTATCGCTCGTAAGCTCTTAGTTGATGTCAACGCTATCGGTATGCCTGCAGCTACTGAGTTCTTGGACATGATCTCTCCACAGTACATCGATGAGCTCATCTCTTGGGCTGCTGTGGGTGCACGTACTACCGAGTCCCAAATTCACCGTGAGCTTGCCTCAGGTATGTCTTGCCCAATTGGCTTTAAGAACGCTACTGACGGTTCTGCTAAGATTGCTGTTGATGCAGTGGTTGCTGCTCAGCATGAGCACACCTTCATGACTGTTACTAAGATGGGTCATGTAGCTATTGCTCATACTCGTGGTAACGAGGATTGCCACATCATTTTACGTGGTGGTAAGACTCCTAACTTCCAAGCTGAGGCAGTTGCTGACGCATGCTCTATGCTTGGCAAGGCTAAGCTCCCAGAGCGCGTCATGATTGACTTCTCACACTCTAACAGCTTAAAGCAGTTCAAGAAGCAGTTAGATGTTTGCACCGATGTTTGCAATCAAATCGCTTCAGGTTCACACAGCATTTTCGGCATCATGATCGAAAGTCACTTAGTAGAAGGTCGTCAAGATCTCTGCGATGACAATTCTAAGCTTAATTACGGCCAGTCCATCACCGACGCTTGCGTAGGTTGGGAAGATACCGAGATCATGTTAAAGCAGCTCAACGACGCTGTAATTGCCCGTCGTAACAATAAGGCTTAATCGATATACTCGACGAGTCTTACCTCCTCTAGCACCTCCACTGTCGTATGTTCAATTACAAGGCAGTGGTGGTAGCAAAACTCTCAGTTTGTGCAGTGATTGGTTTACACATCAAAAACGCTGCCAAACTAAACTCCCCCACAACACCAAAACTAAACTATTACATGCATGAGCTAGACATAGCTTGTTAGATATTGCATGTCCTTACTATCTGTACGATACAGGCTCGTGTAGTGCGCTAAGTTGCTCAGTAGCTCAGTTACTCGAGTAGCGAAGCGTAGTAGCTCAGTTATTCATGTAGCAAAGCGCAGTAGCTTAGTTACTCGTGTAGTGCGCTCAGTAACTCAGTTATTAGTGCAGCGTAGCTAAGGTGCTCATTTGCCATAAGATCATGGTCAATGACCATAGTTTGACAGTGTCTAAAGTTCGTGAGGGGTTAGATTAAGATAGTGCTTGATACGAGAGCTTGCTTGTAAGCTTTTTTGCACTAGATGGCGCATTGCAATGTACTTTGCGTTAAAATGCAGACATCCTAATTAGGATGCCTTTACAACCCGTTTTCTTTTAGCTTCGAAGCGCAGTGACCTGCTTTGGTAGCGCTTTAACTCATCACATCGCTTTATCTTGGAGCTAAGCAATGCTTAGACTTCAGTTAAGGTCGAGAGAGGAAAATATGCACGCATTATCACTGGACAAAGACAAGATCAAAATCCTACTTTTAGAGGGTGTCGATCCAAGTGCGGTTGATGTTCTGCATCAGGCAGGCTACACCAACGTTGAGTATGATAAGAAGGCCTATGATGGTCAAGAGTTACTCGACAAGATCGAGAAGGTTCACTTCCTTGGTATTCGTTCTCGTACTCAGCTTACTCGTGAAGTTTTAGAGCACGCAAGCCGTTTAGTAGGCGTTGGTTGTTTCTGTATCGGTACTAATCAAGTTGATCTTGAAGCTGCCGCTCAGATGGGTATCCCAGTTTTCAATGCTCCATACTCCAACACTCGTTCTGTTGCTGAGTTAGTAACTGGTGAATACTTACAGTTACTGCGCGACGTTCCTGCACGTAATGCCCTTTTACACCGTGGTGGTTGGAATAAGGTAGCTCATGGCTGTTATGAGGCTCGTGGTAAGACCTTAGGTATTATTGGCTACGGTCACATTGGTACTCAGGTTGGCATCATTGCAGAGAGCTTAGGTCTCAAGGTTATCTTCTTCGATATTGAGAACAAGTTAGTTTTAGGCAATGCTCAGCAGGTTAATAGCTTAGATGAGCTCTACGAGAAGGCTGACATTGTTACTCTGCATGTACCAGAGACCGATGACACCAAGAATATGATTGATGCTGCTGCCTTTGCTAAGATGAAGGACGGTGTCTTCTTTGTTAACGCCTCACGTGGTACTGTTGTTGATATTGACGCTTTAGCTGATGCTTTAAGATCCAAGAAGGTTGCTGGTGCTGCTTTAGACGTTCACCCAGTTGAGCCTGCATCAAACAACGACGAGTTTGTCTCACCAATGCGTGAGTTTGACAATGTAATCTTAACTCCTCACATTGGTGCTGCTACTGAGGAAGCTCAGCGTAACATCGGTATTGAGGTTGCTCAGAAGCTCGCTTTATACAGCGACAATGGCTCAACCTTAACTGCAGTAAACTTCCCAGAGGTATCCCTGCCAGCTAAGCGCGAGAGCGTCTCACGTTTACTCCACGTTCACAAGAACACCCCAGGTATCATGCAGAAGATCAACGAGGTCTTTGCATCCAAGGATATCAACCTTGCGGCACAGTACTTGCAGACTTCAGGTGATGTGGGCTATGTAGTAATGGACATCAACTCTAACGAACCAGAGGCCATCGTTCCATTACTTAAGCAGATTCCAGGTACTTTAAAGTGCCGTATCCTCTTCTAATCCTAGCTGATTAGTTTAAGAGAGTGACGGTTTTCAAGCGCCATCAGTTTAAAACAGACCATGTGTACGACTATTATCATGCACTTGTCTGTATGTGAAGATGTGATGAGCGCTGTTGACACTGTCATGTAGACGAATAGCAGACCCACAAGGTCTGCTTTTTTTGTTTTTAAGGCTGAAAGCACGTGATGTATTTGCGTCCTGAAGCCTAGGTGTGACCTAACAGTCAAAGCCTAATTTATGCACTTGAGGCTCAAAAGTAAGATAAGGTGACAGCTCAAGCTTGTTATGTACATCTCAAGCATATTATGTATAAGCTCACATTACCTAGCTTTGATCTTTTGACTACTTTACGAGAGCTAACTTGCAATAATGGAAGATTCTATTCTTCTTAATGGGTGCAAAATTAGGTTAGATGCGTATGACGGTGTAAGATATACGCACATTTGTTTTTAGAGCGGATCAGAAGTTATATGTTGAACCGAGTTACTCGATTGACACTTGCAGCCTTAGGCTGTGCATACTGCAGTCTGATGAGTGCTAATGCACTTGCATCTAGTGATATCGCTGTTTCAACAGCTAACAGCTGGCGCTTTGTCGAAGACCCAGAGTACGCCTACGCAAAGGGCAGCTCCTCTAAGCTTTTATCTTTAAAAGAGGCTGTTCTGCACCACGCTTTGATGATTAAGATCAATAAGAACATGATTGACTCTTATACCTTCAAGGTAGGCTGCATCTTACAAAATCCAACCCCTCTTTTTGAGATTAAGGTTAATAGTCTCGACATCCGTTTGTTTGACAGTGTGAACGACTTTGTTTTTGCACGTTTCATCGTCGACAATAATCAAGAGTACTCACTGCGTGGTGAGCTCTCTGGTAGAAACCGTATTATCTTTGGTCCTATCACCAAGACCCAAGAACGTTCATTAAGCGACCTGTTCTTACAGATGCGTGAGGGCGGTGAGCTTAAGATTGCTATGCTGCAGGGTAATGCCACTAAGGCTCGTATTTATGAAGTCCCATTAGCTGGTTTCATTGATTACTCTGACAAGATTATGAAGAGCTGCACCGACTATAACGTGCTCTATCAAGGTAAGCCTAATTACCTGCCTGATTACATGTCAAAAGAGCCTGAAGGCTATGCAGTTAAGGACTTCTCATTAAAGGAAGAAGAGGAAGAGGTAATCGATCCAAACGCACCACGTCCACAGCCTCCAAAGGAGACCCCAAAGGAGGAGCCAAAGCAAGCTCCGGCTCCTGAGGTCATGCCTTTTGCTCCAGGTGGTGGTCCAGCCTCTATCGGTGCTGATGGCCGTCCAGTAGGCGCAAATGGTTCTGCTGCACAAGGCACTCAAGGTGGTGCTGTAGATAAGTCATTTGGTGCCGCTCAGGGCCCAATGCAGATTGGTCCAGATGGTCGACCTGTTGCTCCTCAGCAAAATGATCAAGCAGCTGAGCAAGCCGCTCCTGCTCCAACTCCTGAAGAAAACCAGGCATTTGACATCTTCTAAGATTATTTAGAACGAAACAACTAAACTAATATGAGTACCACCATATACTCATACCCTGAACGGCCGCTTATGCGGCCGTTCTTATATACGCAGCCACAAAAGCCAAACCAAGGCCACGCGGATGCCATCCTAAGCAAATCCCTTGTTTAGCAGCTACCGATAAGCAAGCGCTTGCAGCCACCGATAATCTAGCGATTGCAGCCACTGCTAAGTACCAAGCCGCAAGTAACTTATAGGCACGCTGCGAAACCGTCTGCGAAGCGACGCTCCAAAGCAGTAACGACACAAAAGCAAGTAAGACACAGCCACAAGCAATCACTGAATTAGTAGCAAGTGGTTAATTAGTCTGCAGTGCTAATGATTAAAGCAGGACATGCATTCCAAACCACCAAACCAAAGCATAAACGGCAGTACGTGCTTGCCAGAGCTGTAAGCTAAGGAAACTAGGAGGCATGATGATGCGCAATGCTTAATCGAGAAAATAGCACTGACATGAGATGGCATGGAAGATCTTAAGTAGGCTGATGCTACACAACGACCTTAGATAAAACCATTAGAGTTGAGATTTTGTGTAAAAATAGATGTGGCTAATTTTGAGTAGATACAAAAAAAGATGCTTTCGCATCTTTTTATGTATTGGTGCCCAGGGCCGGGGTCGAACCGGCACGGATGTTTAGTCCGAGGGATTTTAAGTCCCTTGTGTCTACCAATTTCACCACCTGGGCGATCAATTTTTGTTGTCAGGTCGCGGACAACGAGGACTATTATATATACTTTTACTCAAGGTGCAAGCACTTTACAAAAAAAGTTTTGCTTCTGCCCCCAAATGAGGAGTAATGAACAGCATAATGGCATTGCATAAGACAGCCAATCAATGCCACCGTTGCACTAGACCAAGCAAAGAAGTCGTACCTTTCAAAAAAAGAGCTGCTATTATTGTCAGTAAACTGTGGCCATTGATCTAAATAGTTATCAGCGTCCGTACGTTTTTCTATTAATAGGCACGCATTATGGCGAAAGACTAGGCAATTAGCATAGCAATTGCAAAGATTAGGGAATGCCTAAAGATGCTCGATAATATGTGGCCGCGTTCTTTTGGCCTTCTTCCATAGACTAAGCTCTATATCGATCCTTTACTGCCTGAACAAATGCCATCACGAACAGCAACAAAATACCATAACGAACAGCCACCAAATGCTTGTGTGTGCCTCAGTGGTGCGTTTAGTTGCAGGAGTGCATGGTGCTCAGCTAGGTTGTAGACGACATTTGCCTATGAGCATTTTGTAGCAGATATCAGTAGTGTGACTTCTTTAGCTGATCTACTCGTTAAGATGCAATTAGGTTGCTAAAGATATCGCAACTGAGAGTGGATGCTTTGATGTAAGGCCGTGCTAAAGTGCACTTAGATGAGATTAGGCGGGAAGATGATTTTGCAGAGCGTAGAAACAAAAAAAAGATGCTTGCGCATCTTTCTTGTAATTGGTGCCCAGGGCCGGGGTCGAACCGGCACGGATGTTTAGTCCGAGGGATTTTAAGTCCCTTGTGTCTACCAATTTCACCACCTGGGCAATCAATTTTTATTGTTATCAGGTCGCTGACAACGTGGCTCATTATAAGGATTTTCACATCCTATGCAAGCATCTAAATGAACTTTTTGTAAAAAAGATCATAATAGTATGTAAGATGCTGATATTTAGGCTGTTTGTTTGTCTTTGTGTCTGATGGCATGAATGCTAATAATCTCAACTTTTGAGGGCTTAATAGCCAATATCTGTGGCTGTGTTGAAGAGTTTTACAAAAGCAAAGATAGAGATTTTTGAAGAGTAGGCATAAGCCTTCGGCTAAGCTTTGATCTTTGCATAAGCATATTGGCTATTGCTTGTAAGCCTTGCCGCTTTCGCAGCATATCTTTATATGCCTAGCAATGCTTACGCTGGCGATCTTATTCGAGCGTATGCTGCTTAGACTTGCTCATGATCTTATGCTCATATGCTATGAGATGGGGTGGGCAGTGGTGGGGCTTTTGGCGTAGGTGCTAAGAGGCTTAATGGGGCGCAAAAAGCAAAGGCCGCTACTGCGGCCTTGAGCGTAAGTATGTGCATGAACATAAAGCATGGGCCTTATGTCAGGGCATCATACTTATTTGTCGTCAGCTGGCTTAACGTCAGCAAGCTGCAGATCGCGGTACTCTTCAGCGTCTAATGAAACTGACATCTCAATGATGTGTGCTTCATTAGTGTTAGCGTACTTCACTTCGACATTTTCCTGAGTTGCCTGAGGAATATACTTTCTCAGAACAGCTAAGATCTCGTCGTTGAGCTGAGGTAAAAAATCTGGGCTGTTGATACCAGCTCTATCATTAATGAGCAAGATACGCAGTCTTTGCTTAGCAGTTTCGCTACTGCTCTGCTCTTCTTCTTTATCTGAGTTAATGATTTTCATTAACGAAGACATTAAAGACATATATTCGTCCTATCTTGTGTTAGTAGACTAAAGTCCAATAACAGCATCAAAATCTGTTGAGTCTCATATCCTTTAAGATAGCGCAGCAGACCTGTTGAGTATTGCCGCTGTGTGCGTTTATGCACGAACTATCTTTTTCAAGCCTACATCTCGTGTTGTAGCTGCAGCTTGCAGCTTTTGAATAAGCATTATTATGTGCATGTATTGATGAGATTCATCGAGCAAACAAGCACATGTTAAATGAGGCTTAGGCACTTTGTGCTAAAAAGCCTATTATTCAAGTTACGAGAGTAGATTTATTTCAAGAGTATGAGTAAAAGTGCTCTTAGACCTTATTAACTGCAAGCTAAATTAAGGCTAGGGTAAGAACTATTTACCAAAGAGCTTAGAGAACCAGCCCTTGTTTTCGGTCATGAAGCGTAATGGAACGTCATCACCGAGGAGACGTTCGACGGCATCCTTGTATGCCATACCAGCTTCAGACTTATCAAACATGATAATAGGCAGACCCTTGTTAGATGCCTTTAAGACATCAGCAGACTCAGGAATTACGCCTAAAAGAGGAATGGTAAGTAACTCGTGAATGTCATCAAGAGATAACATCTCATCCTTACGTACACGAGATGGCACGTAGCGGGTGAGTAATAAGCGGTGATCTACTGGCTTCCAACCATTTTCGGCACGACGTGACTTAGCATCGAGAATACCAATGATACGGTCAGAGTCACGAACTGATGAAATCTCTGGGTTGGTAGTAACGATTGCAGTATCAGCATAGTACAGTGCAATTAAAGCACCTGACTCAATACCAGCTGGGCTGTCACATACGATGTACTCAAAGCCCATGTCAGACAGCTCCTTAAGCACACGGCCTACGCCTGAATAAGTAAGGGAGTCTTTGTCCTTAGTCTGAGAGGCTGCTAAAACGTAAAGGTTGCCACCTTCAGTGTTCTTATCACGAATCAGAGCCTGGTTTAAACGAGCCTCACCGTGTAATACATTGATGAAGTCATAAACAACACGACGCTCACAACCCATGATGAGGTCAAGATTACGCAGACCGACGTCGAAGTCGATAACGCAAGTCTTGTGACCCTTTTGTGCCAGACCAGTTGAAATAGAAGCAGCAGTGGTAGTCTTGCCTACACCGCCCTTACCTGAGGTAACAACGATGATGTGAGCCTTGAAGATATCATCAACAGGCTTATCTTCCTCGTCATTTCTAGTTGCTACGTCTGCAGCATTAGCTTCCTGTTCGTTGGTCTCAATGTTGTCTTTGCTTTCTGACTTTTCAGTGCTGTTTTCTTGCTCAACAGAGCTGCTCTTTACTTCCTCTTCGGAAGCAGCACTAACATCAGCTGCTTTTGACTTGTCGGATGTATCTTTCTTAGCCACTTGATCCAGCTTCTCTTGTGATGGTTGTTCTTTAGATGCTTCAGACTTTTCGTCCTTAGCGCTTGATTCTTCATTGCTCTTATCAGAAGTGCACTCATCCTTAGACTCTTCATTAGACTCTTTTTTGTCTGTGCACTCTGAGCTATCTACCTTGGCATTAGCGTCAACTTGAGTCTCTGTAGAGCAATCTGAAGAAGTCTCATTAGTGCTTATCTTCTCTTCGCTCTTAGAGGTCTCAACCTCATCGCTCTTAATTAACTTTTCTTTGTTATCAGCAGCAGCTGTGGTTTTAGTAGTCTTGCTAGCTGATGTAGTCTTTTTACGGGCCATGATTGTAACCTTTGCCAGTCAGTATGCTGAGCATTAAACTTGCGTGTTTGGGGTAAACCGACTGTAGCGGTAAATTTTGTATCTGCCATGACAAGCTATCTTAAAGTTCTTGTTAAACCTTCAATAATCTTGTTTAGACAGCGTGACTATCAATGCTCTAGAGTTCTAGTTCATTGATAAGTAAAACTTTTTTAGTTGCGGAAGTCAGGTAAGGTTGAGTAATTCAAATTGCCATCGTTGAGGGTAATTACAAGCCCTTCTTTCTTCGCACAAACTTTCGATAGTTCTTTATCGTTATCAAGATCTTCACCGGTACGGTAGTTACCGGCAATGGAGATCACGCCAGGATTAAAGTTTCCTTGCACGTGAATAATCGCATCTTCTAAACCAGGATCTTGATCGTTCTTTGGTGCGCCTGCAAAGATATCTGCACCATTGACGTTGCCGAAGACAAAAACATGGTGAGATGCAACAACACGTGCATGCGTACTTACAGAACCATAGATTGCAATTGAGGCATTGTCACCATTAATCTTTTCGCCTGAGCGGACATTGCGGCGCACAATACGAACAGGAGCAGGTACAGGGATCTCATACGGTACTTTAACTTCGTAAGGTACCGGGATCTGTACAGGCACTTTGACCTCAATAAATTTGGTGATGATCTTTGGCTTGAGATTCTCCTCTCTAATTCGCGCATAGCGGTTGGAATTAACCACCGGAATACGACGTCGAACTAAAGCCTCATATCGATCTTCATTGATGACGCCAGTGACGCCAACTAAAAACAAATCGTGAGCACGGCAAACATCCTGAAGCTTAAGGAAATCAAAGGAGTTGAGATTTCCTACATTTTCAACGTTAAGTACTACAGATGTATGCTTATATGCGTCATGAGCACGATCAACTTTAGAAGATAGGATCTGCTCTAACTCTTCGACCGATCCACTTTGAATCTTAATTGCGGCCAAAGAAAAGCCCGTATGAGAAATATCGCCGACGGGCAAAGAATTGTGCTGCACTTGTGGTGCCGAATCCATTCTTCAGGTCCTTTTTTGACTGATGAGCGATCAGCTTTGAGATTGCCATAAGCAATTAAGCAAAAAGCAAACGCCATTGGCTATTACAAGCGCTTGTTAGTGAAATTGATTGCCAGAATTGCTAATCGATAGAGCACTTGAACATACTATGGTTGCACTAGATTGCTGATCGATTTAATTAACTCATCGCCACGAAAAACTATTAACCTGACAATTCTAACACATAAGCTGATTCTTATTAGCAAAAGCACCGCAAATGATATGTCATCCGTAACTATGAATGTCAGCATTTACTCTGAGCACTAAGCATAATCATTAATATGAACAAGCTCTTTATAAAAAGAAAGTCCACTGTGCATTGGTTTAAAACATTTAGTGCCATGTGGTGTATCAATTTATGTTAAAGAAACGATCTCTTAGATTATCAAGAACAGTATGCTTGCATAGCGACTATAAAACGGTATCAATATAATAGAGAGCAATGCATTTAACTGAGCTTAGCTTTGTTTAGGTATATGGCAGTTGTCACGGCTTGAAAGATATAAGCTTGATTGCAAAGAGTCTTTAGCATAAGATTTTCGGCCATGCTTTAGGCTAAAGAGGCACCTTTATAGCGTTAATCTTAGCCTAGATATCTTGCACAGCGAGTACAAACATACGTGCCTAATGTTTCGTGGCACAACTAGAGGATTATCAAATGGAACGTTTGGCCTACGTATACAAAAGCCGCAAGAAGTTGCGCACTTATCTGTATATACCTGAGAAGGATGTGTTCTCTCATATCCCATCAGGTTTAATGGATGCTTTTGGCGCTCCTGAGTTTGTTATGGTGTTTAAGCTCCATAAAGAGCGTAAGTTACAAAAGATCACAGCTGAAGATCTGATAAAGGCTTTTGATGAAAAAGGCTTTATGCTGCGTATCGATTTAGAGAGCGAGGAAGACAATATGCTCAATCAAGAGCGTGCTCGTTTAGGTCTGCCTCCTTTAGAAAGAGAACAGATTAGCGACTACTTCCACTAAAATGCACAAGACGCTCTTGTGCACCTGACACCCCTCTCGTATCAGAGCTGCGTTTATACGCGATCTGATACGAGCCATGATCCTAAATGCGATCCTGCCTCTTTATTACCCGCCTTAGCAGCCACCATCTGATCTAGCAAGAGAAGATGCACCCTCACCCCATTAAGCAAAACAGACAAAAAAACGACGAAAATGCCACCCCACCGCAAGATAAAGTGAGCTTAGAGTAGGCTAAAGAAAGCAAAATACGCTGCGCTTAGAGTGTGCTAAAGAAAGCAAGATACGCTGCGCTTAGAGTAGTCCAAATCAAAGGGAGTCTTGGCTGAAAGTGCCATTTTAGGAAGTAAAAATTGCAAGTAGACAGAGTAGCTACTTAAGGCTTGAGATTGATAAGCTGCCTTACTTTTTTTTGTAATTTCAGGCAGCATATCTAAGTATTGACTAAGCTTTAGAACTTACAACAAATGATGGTGCAATCATTCTCTTGCTTAACGTCATTGGCAAAGCTTAATAGCTTCTTCTTTAAATTATGGACAGTGTCCTTAGCGCTATCAAAGCTCTCGTCTGAAAGCATTTCCTCAAAGCCTTCTCCACCAAGCTTCTTACCATGGTGGTTAACGAAGTCGAGGATACCGTCAGTGTAGAGCAAGATGCTATCGCCTTCATCAATATAGATGTCGTAGCTTGAGTAGCACTGATTTTTATCGCTGCCTAAAACGACATCAGAGCGGATATCGATGTACCCAAAGGTCTCATCCTTGCGCTTGATTACTGGCAGTGTATGACCTGCGTTGAGTAAGGTTACGCAGTTAGTGTTCTTATCAATGAGCATGATACACATTGAAGATAGAGTCTTTCCCTCATACTTACTAAAGAGTTGCTTGTTAAGGATAGTAACAGCCTCGCCTAAGTTAATGAGCTTGCGTGAGCACAGCTCCACGAGCTGACTTGTAAGCATAAGATTGAGGCTAGCTGCATCGTAAGCGGTCTTACCCGTACGGTTAACCGTACCGATCACCACTGCGCTAAAGTCATTGCTTAGCTTAAAGTAGTCAAAGTAGTCACCAGTGTAGCTATCTGCTCGCTTGCTATAAATAGCCATGTTCTCCGGAAGCTTTAACTTAAGTTTGCTTAAGTTACTCTCAGACTCATTTTGTACCTTTTGTAACTTAAGCTCTTTAATTGAAGTCTTAAGCTTGTCACCAGAGACATTCTGCAGCGACTGAGTGTACTGATAGAGAGACTTGGTCATGAGCAAGACGCGCTTTGAGAGTGTTCCAATCTCATCATTACGCTCTGGCAGATCTTTAGAGATACGATCCAATAGATCGCTATCTTGAAGCAGGCCAGCCATGTGTCTGAGCTTGTTATTAATGGTCTCAATATCGGCAGCATCCTTCTTAGAGTGCTTTAAGAACAGCGCCAGACCAGTAAAACATAGTAATAAGCCAACTAGACCAGTGATAAGCAGATAATGAGTCAGATTAGTATGGTTGTTATTATCTCCACCACTTACTATGATGAACCAATTTGCTGGAGCAAAGTGTCTAATCGTAATGTATCCATCAATATTCGGATCGTAATGCTGTGAGATGCCAGTGACCTTTGCATCATTTAACACATTCTCAGGGATAGAGCGAATGAGTTCATCCGGGATCGCTGTATCGGTTAATGAATTGTAGTCAGAGTCAATAAGTAAGATCTGTAAAGATGTAGAGTCGGAAGCATACTTAACTGTCTCGTTGATGCTATAGGCGATCAAACGCTTTAAGACAATGTCCTGCTTGTGCAGTCTAGAGATATCACTAATAAGTACTAGCTGCAGGTTACCTAAATTGCTCAGAGGTGAGGCAGAAACTAAGTAGGCAGCACGACGAGTTACATCGCTCTTATTGATATTGATCTCATCATGAACAATAGGAGAGGAGTTGCCTGGAGCAATGCTTGCTGGTGGCCGTGGCTGTATTACATGAGCAGTATGAATATGCTGCTCATCCACGTATTGAGCCTCTTTATGATCGCGTGTAGCTAAAGCTGATGCAGCGGTCATGGCGTCTACATACAACTTATGTTCAGAAGCTATAAAATCATGTGTATCGTTAGCTTCGATTGATTGCTCATTTTGAACATTTTCAAGAATCCTAAGATCATGGTTCTTTTTATATGACTGCATAAACATCTCATACTCTTGATCTGAGATGTCACGGTACATAACCGAGAAACTATCGGTTTTCTTGTCAGATGCATCAACAATAAAACTAAAGAGGTTGCGCTTAGACCCTTGGTTATATAGCTCAGAGAGCATGTAACGATGTGAGTCATCTAAGAAAACATCCTCAGATGGATTGTTCTTATTGATAACAAATGCTTCAAAGCCTAAGCGATGGAGCTCTTCTAGATGCATGTGAATCCACTTATAAAGCTTCTGATCTTGTGCTTTAGCATGAGTATTGTCTTGATAGTCATGATCTAAATAGGCATGAGAGTTAGACTCGGCAAAGAAAAGTGATTCTCTCTGACCATTGCTCTTAGAAGAATGGTTATAAGTTGGCTTCAGATGTTCTTGTAATAATTTATAGTTGCGCTTGTTTACATTAGTAAGGTTGCGCTTATTCTCTGTAACAGTATCAGCGTGTTTTTTATTTTCATCTTCAAGATATTCGTCTGATAAAACTTTACCCAAGAGCGCTTCAGGTGTGCTTGAAACATCACCACTAGCATATGCAATGAGTTCTTTTACTGATGCATCTTCACTTTCCTTAGATGCATTAGCAGCGCTGGTACTAGGAATTTTTGGGTTATCTTGAGCTTTTTTATATGCTGAGCTTTTCTCAATAATAGTAGAGGCCGCATCATGAGATGCAATGCCATGGTTTTGATCTACAGCTAAGCTGTTTGATTGACCGCTAGCTTGAGTACTCTTGCTTGCACCTGAGACACCATCAACAGCGTTTCGTTTATCTAAAGCAGCATTAATTAAAGAAAGATCATCACGAGTTGTGGTGGCAGACTCGGTTCTTGAATACCTTCTTTCAAGCTCAGCAGCATCATCTTCAGATGCGATGTTTGGGGTGGCATTGTTATTTGGATTGATAGCAGCATCAACCACAAAGGCAGACTTTGCTCTGTCTTTATTTAGTACATCCTGCACATCTTGATTGTATGTAATGCTCTGCTGTGAAGAAGAGCCAGAGACATTATCTTCACTCTTGGTATCAAAGGTATCTAACGTATTCTTTGGTGCAGCGGCATTGCGCTCTTGAATATTGTGCAGCGAGGTAGATAAGTTTTTGAGCAATGATCCGCCGTCAGATGCTGTGCTCTCATCTAACATATCGTAAATAGAAAGATCTACCATGCGGTGCAAACGCTGCAGCTCATTACGCACTAATGTAAGGCTTGAGTGACGTGAGATCTGATTAAAGATGAAAGCATTATCAAGCTCTTTATTAAAGAGCTGAGCAACATTGTTTTGCACCAGCTTCTCTTGATTGAGATGCACGTTGCTCCAGAAAGCCCAGGTGAAGATCAGCAGAAAGATAAGAGGTAAGAAGAGCGTGATAGTTGCATAACGCAAAGCACGTCTTGCCATGCCTGACTCTCTAAAAATCATCGACAACCTCTCTTAATATAGTCACTCTAAGCGTAGCTCAAGCAAAAGTACTAACAAAGATACTCTATAAGCATGTACGTAAAAGCCATAATACGGCTCAATGCTAGCAAGGTGGTTTAAGACCAATATTTGAATGCCTCATATGAATACTGCCACATTGTCTTAGTGATCGGCATTGAACAAAACTTAGTCAACCAGAAGCTCTTAAAATAGATGAAGTAATGATCTATCCTTTCTAGCAGGATATAAGAGCAATGCAATAAATACCTGCCAAGATAAAAAGCATAGCTAGCAAAAAAGATTAAGCTTGGCTTAGAAGTGATACTTCCGCCTCTAGCACATAGTGCTTAATACTCACACCACACATTTGGCACAAGCTTAAAGCTATTGGGCATCTGTTAATTTGCCCCAAGCTCAAAGCAAGTAATATATTGTTAGTTTACCGCCAATTTGCATAAGTATGCCTGATTTGCACAATTAAGTTAAGTGAAACAGCAAGTTTTCTAGCTCTGTTCTTTGCTGTATGTCGCACTACAAGAATAACAACACGATCTTTCTTACATGCCCCAAAAAACATAATGCACAGCCAACAGCACGCCCCCAAAAAGATCATATCCACAGCCGATGGTTAGCCTCAGAAGATCATGGCTACATCCGATAGCTAGACCCCAAAAGATCATAGCCACAGCCAATAGTACGTCCCCAAAAGATCATCGTCACAGCACGCAAACGCTGCTACCAAAGCAATAATCAAATCGTCAGAACAAGATGCACTCTTAAGCAATATTAAGCGCGGCACCATTAAAGAAAAAGAAAGAATCCTGGTAGTTCCGTCTCTACTCGTGTAAGGACGAAGCTAGTGGCATATTCAGGTGCAAACGCTAAAGATCAATGGCTCATACTTTTAGATCGCAATAGTCGATCATGGCAACAGATGATCATGTATAGTGGCTTTTGAACTGGTCTATAAATGACAAGCCACACTATTAAGATAAAGAGGGATTACCATGCTCAAGACAAAGCTTTCGTTCATATCTGATGAGCTCTACCAAGATAATGTTATTTATTACTTGGGTGAAAAGTTAGCCCTTAAGGTTCCTTCATATATGAAGTCACAAGCTGGTGAACCTTTATTAGAAGCAAATAGCTCAGATACCAATAATACAGATGCGCTTAAGCAGCTTGGTGATCTAAAAACTGAGCCTTGGGATCTTAAGGGCAAGTATTACTACGAGTACTGGATCAGTGCACTTGGAGCCATTTGTCAAAAGACCAAAGAATGGAATGATTTCATGCTCGTAAGACAGTGCTACAACGCTAGCAAAGACTTTGCAAACCACTATGCTCAGTGGTTGATGCTGCAATATCTTACTAAAGAAGAGTTAGAGGCTTATTACAAAAGCAAGTTTGAGAAGACTGCTAAGGAGAAAAGGGCAGATCTTATAGCACCGTCAGCTACAGATATAGAAGATGCCGATATTGAGAACTTGCTAAACGCAATTGAGGGTAAGAACTTAAGACGCGTTCTTTTTGCAAAGCAAATAGATAGAGCGCAACTAGAGGAAGTACTCGCACTTGCAGGCAAGTTATCGGCAATAAACGAGCCTTTTACACGATACTGCTCAAGAGGGTACAAGACTGCCTTACTAGGCAGTACCGATAAGTTGCTTGCTGTTTTAGATAAAGAACAAGCACAAGTTAAGATCGATGAAAGCAATCACGTTGGCGATGCAGAGGCCTTAGTATTAGAGACAAAGGCATTGCGTGAATCATTCAAAAAGCTCATTAGACAAGTTAAGCCTCTGATGAAAGGAAAGGACGGTGCCAAAGCTGCAGTTGCTCTGTACAGAGACTTTATTAACTTCACTGCACTTGAGTGGTCAACAATCTAAGATCGTTAGCTACTTTCATCTAAAGCAGCATCTTAAGCAAATCAGCTGTTACAGAAGTTCACGGAACAATTGCCTGTAAAAGGTTTGCACAACCAACACTACGGCACATTAAAGGCTACTTTTAGATCATCGCCAGGTAAAACCCATTAGAGCTCATAGCCACGGTTGCTGCAAGTGATGTAGATGGAACTGGAAGGTTGCTGCATCAACTTAAGTGCATGTAGCTTCGTGGCTATTTGTATATAAGAGCTAGGCTGCTTGCGATTGATTACTTTTAGCTAGATTAACGGCACATTGAAGTTTGATCCCCCATATAAAGGTTATGCAGCTTTGCTAGGACTCACAGTGCAAAGTTATGTGGTTGTATGTGGTGAAGTCGATTGTCTGAGGATGACACAGTCTTATTTTGGTGGAATTTTGGCTGATTTGAATCAAAGCAATTGCTGCGAATTTGCTAAATATGGTGTTAAAACCATTGTAAATAGGTTGTTAAGACCATATTAATGGTGGTGTTTAACAAAAAGTTTTTGGCGTGATTTGCTTCACAAAATGCGATGTATATGCTGGTCTTTAAGGGTTATTAGAGTAGAATTGTAGATCCGCGCTTAAAAAAGTTTTAAAAAAGTGTTGACCTAAGATTTTGGATCGCTAAAATACGTCATCACTGAAACGCACTAAGCGATTCGGTAAACAAAGCCAAGCGCTTTGTAGTTCTTTGAAAATTGATAAGTACAGACAATCTG
>Connie_p1__coassemble_1212_pt1 | contig 25491 bp, 13 predicted proteins | sample Connie_p1__metabat2_low_PE_021 | metagenome-assembled genome bin Connie_p1 | reverse complement strand
AGCTACACGATCCTCTCTTGCAAATCGTCTTAATGCTGATGCTAGCAATTGGTCTGTGATCGTGCCTCAGCTGCAGACTCTATCATTAAAGGTTCAAGGTTTAATTGGCTACCATGCCTCTAACAAGACCCCAACCTTATCCATCTACACTCCAGTTGATCTTAAGTACAATGACGATCGTGATATGGTATCTAAGGCTTTTAGTAACAACCACGATATTGTCTTTAAGCAGATGCGTGTAAGTGAGTTTGTGCCACGTATCTTCACTGAGATATCAGAGTTCTTTAGAAAGAATCTGCTCTCATAGCAGCTAATGCACATACGCGATAAGTATTGAGCACATGCAAATAATCGTTGTGCAAACACCAAAAAATGGGGGCCTTGGCCCCCTTTTTTATTGGGCAAGGGATCATTTATCGAGATCAATTAACAGATTTAGGCACATGTTTGTGCCGCAAAGATCAAGGCATCCATGCCTAGGCATGGTAGATGGATAGAAGCCATGTGATGGGATTTGCTGAGTGTATATTTAGCTACCCATTACCATATTGTTGCATCCTTGCTGCACAAGGGTGAAAATCGAGTACTGATCAGCAAAGTAGGGCGCTTTTAGCTATACTGATGCTTCATTCTGACCAACTACCATGTGCAAGCCCATTGGGTTCCTGCGTATCAAGGTTAAGAGTTTTCAGGTGCAGCCATGCATGCGCCTGTAGCGAGTAAGTTTTTTTAGTTCGGGTGACACAACATGTCAAATCACAAAGATAAGCATAAGAGCGCCAAAGAGTCAGTAGAAAATTCTAAGAGCATTGTAATTAAGCTCGGCACTAGTACTTTGACTCATGGCGGCAAGAAGCTTGATCGTGCTCATATGCTGGAGATTGTGCGTGTAGTAGCTAAGATGCGTGAGGCAGGACATAAGGTAACTTTAGTCTCCTCTGGCGCTATGGCTGCTGGTCGTGAATTAGTTGAAAATGCTTACTCTTTACCGCCCGTTTTAAGCTCCAAGCAATTACTTGCATCTGTTGGTCAAGGTCGCCTTATTGAGGTATGGGCCTCTTTATTTGCTATTTACAATATCCATATTGGTCAGCTGTTATTGACCCGAGCCGACTTAGAAAACCGTGAGCGCTTTTTAAATGCTCGCGATACTCTTTTTGCCTTGCTTGATAATGGTATTGTTCCAGTCATTAATGAAAATGACGCTTTATCAACAGCTGAGATCAAGGTAGGCGATAACGATACGCTAGCTGCGATCACAGCTTGTGCTATTGAGGCTGATCAGCTCATTTTACTCACCGATCAAAAGGGTCTTTTTGATGCAGACCCACGTTCTAATCCTGATGCCAAGCTTATCTCTGAGGTTAAGCACATTGACGATAAGATCTTCTCTCTTGCCGGCGGTTCAGGTACTTCCTTAGGTACTGGTGGTATGTACACCAAGGTCAAAGCTGCAAGCATTGCAACTAAGGGTGGTGTAGAACTAGTCATTGCCTCTGGTAGCGATCCTTTAGTGATGCTTGATCTTATTGAAGATCGTGGCGAGGGTACTTTCTTTAGAACCGACGCAAGTCCAATGGAGCTAAGAAAGGTATGGCTATCCTCAACTACCAAGCCATCTGAAGCTATTGTGATTGATGATGGAGCCGTTAGCGCTCTTAAAGAACGTGGCTCTTCGTTATTGCCATCTGGCATCGTAGCGATCAAAGGCGAGTTCTTACGTGGAGCTGTTGTCTCCATCACTACTAATACAGGAGAGATCATCGGTAAGGGCATCGTGCGCTATAGCTCGGGTGAGTGCGAGCAAATTTGTGGCTGTAAGTCAGATGAGATTGAAGAGCGATTAGGATTTTCTAATGGCGTGGTAATTCACCGTAACGATTTAGTGGTGAATGATTAGTTACAAGGTTATGCTTTACTCTTTGTCTTTTTGCTTAAAGATCAGGCCCTCAAGGCGATATATACAGCACAATTAGGCACAAAAGGACAAACTTAATACCACAATCAAGAACATAACTGATACACTAGAGTTTATTGCTCATGGTGTTGCTATGGCTTATGGTAGTTATGAAAGAATATTTGTGCGACATTAGATCGTAATCGGAGAGGGGTTGTGTATGAATTTTTCTGTAGATATGCATAAGCTTGGCTATAACGCAGCTACTGCTGCGCAGTCACTGGCTATTGCAGGCACTAATGAAAAGAACGAGGCCCTAGCCGGTATTGCTGCAGTCCTAACTAAGATGAAGTCTTTCATCATGGACGTTAATGCCAAGGAAGTATCTGATGCAAAGGCTCGTGGTTTACCAGCCCCAATGATCGATCGCATGACTTTAACTGAGGCCCGTTTCGATGAAATGATTCAGGGCATTCATAATGTAATCGAGCTGCCTGATCCTGTTGGTCGTATTCTTGATGGCCATATTGAGCCATCTGGCTTAAATATCATTCGTAGAGCTGTACCTTTAGGTGTTGTCGGTGTGATTTATGAGTCACGTCCGAATGTAACTGTAGATATTGCGGCTTTATGTATTAAGTCAGGTAACGCCTGTATCTTACGTGGCGGATCAGAGTGCTTCCAAACTAACCTCACTATGTATGAGCTTATTCAAGAAGCATTAACTAATAGCGCTATTCCAGCCTCAAGCGTAAATCTGGTTACCTCAACTGAACGAGAGCTAGTTAATCAGATGCTCACCTTGAGTGATTTTATTGATGTAATCATTCCTCGTGGCGGTGAGGCTTTACATCGTATGTGTGTTAAGCACGCTACTGTACCAGTCATCACTGGTGGCTTTGGTGTATCCCACATCTATGTAGATAACACTGCAGATATTGAGCGTTCAGTAGATATCATTATCAATGCTAAGACTCAAAAGCCTTCTGCATGCAATGCCTTAGATACCTTGATTATTCACTGTGAAAAGGCTTCAGTTTTACTGCAAAACTTAGCACCAGAGCTTGAAAAGCATGGTGTTTACGTACACGCTCATGGCGTCGCTGATGAGTTATTACGTGATTATCCTTTCAAGGCAAAATGCTCCGAGGCTGACTTTGATACTGAGTTTTTAGGCTTGCATATGAATGTGGTGATCGTTGAGAGCGTATCCGATGCCATTTTGCACATTCGCAAGCACAAGGCGATTCACTCAGATGCCATACTCACTGAGACAATCAAGAACGCTAAGATCTTTGAGCGTTCTGTACCCTCAGCCTGTGTCTACATCAACTGTTCTACTCGCTTCTCTGATGGCGGTCAGTTCGGTATGGGTGCAGAGGTTGCGATCTCAACTCAGAAGCTGCATGCCCGTGGTCCAATGGCTCTAGAGGCTTTAACCACTTATCAGTATGTTTGCCACGGTGACTACTTAGTGCGTAAATAAGTAACACTAAGCTCATAAGTTAACCAAATAATTCAATGCGCCCCATGACTACCTCCGAGTGTGGTATTCACGGGGCGTTTTGTTTTCAAAAAGCATCAAAAAGATCACGGCTTAGGATCGTAACTTAAGGATCACAAAAATGAGGGTCATGGCCACGCATGATCTGCTAGCTAGAGCAGATATAACTTATGGATTGCCTAGATCATGGGAGAGCTAGCGTTAGCACTAAGATCATGACTGAGCTTGCGTTAGTACTGAGATCACGGCTTAGCAAGCGTTAGCTATAGTGTGGCTAAGCTAGCGTTAGCACTGAAATCACGGGTGAGATAGCGTTAGTACTGAGATCATGTGAGATCTTGCGTTAGTACTGAGATTCGACTGGGCTAGCGTTGACGCTGAGATCATGACTGAGTTGGCACTAAGAGCACGGGGGCATGTGGTTCGGTATGGTAGTTAGGCAAGGTTTGGTCAAGCGACGTTATGCTAGGCGTTGCAAGGCAAGGTAGTATGTGTTTGCTTATATTGAGTAGATGGCGGGAGCTTCAATCATCTTTTAGTGAGTAAAGATGAGCAAAAGTGGTGTGAAGTGCAGTGTCTTATATTTAATTGGCATGAGTATGGGCGGGATTTAGCTGCTTTCTTTGTGTGCAATTAACGTACAGCATTGTGCAAATTTAGCCAAATACATTAACAAACTGTGATGAGTGAATCCTTGTTGGCAAAAAGACCCTATGAATTGAGATGTAGGGCGGAAAAATGGATAGTTCGCTTAGTCTAATCTGACTTGCTTTGTCATAATGAAGTTGTAAGCAATAGCTTTCTCTGTTTATGAGAAGTAAGGAGGAGTTTATGTCCTATAAGGTTGTGGTGCTGATTAAGCCAAAAGATGAGCAGCCAGCCCTTGATCGTGCAGCAGAATTTGCGCGTTTTATGCCAGATCTGGAGGTAGTTGCTGTACGCGTTGTTAATGAGTTTACCGAGGATAAGAAGCAAGCCCTCGAGCAAACTTACACTCGCGAGCTTATCAATCTCAAAGATCGCTATCCAAGCATCGAACACTTTACCCCAAAGGTACTGTTTGCTGAGGACGTAGCTGAAGGCTTCTGCGATTTTGCTGGTTGTGCATCTCATCAGTTCGATCTGGTAATCATTTCAGCCAACAAGCGCAATACTTTAAAAGATCTGTTCTTCTCCCCTATCGACTCTCAGATCATGCGCAAGGTTCCAGTGCCTCTCTTAGTAGTTAAGGATGCACAGGCTCCACAGCGTCTTAGCAGAGCTATTGTTCTTGCAATCGATTTTGAAGAAGACAATCACGACAAGTTTGTTGATGAGGTTTTATTCGAGTCAGCTAAGATCTTTGCTGATAACTTCAATGGCGAGGTTCACGTCTTAAATTGCGTACCACCACGTCATACTAGCCTCATGGGTGGCAACTTAAGTCAGTCTGTTATCTTAGGTAACAAGAAGCCTTTATCTCGTACCGATGTTCATGCTCAGGCTCTGTGCGCTTTTGCTGAGCGTCATGGCATCCCACAGGAGAACTGCCATATTGCAGAAGGCCGTGTAGATGAGATGATCCCTAAGGTATGTGAAGGCCTTGAGGCTCGCATGGTATGTATGGGCACCTCCAATAATGATGGCATCTTAAGTGCTATCGACCAGGGCGCATCTGAGCTCGTATTAGAGCAGGTTAAGGGTGACCTCTTTATCGTTAACCGCCTGGTTAAGCTCGAGAATCTTCGTCCAAAGAGCTAACGCATAATAGCTAAATTAAGTTTTAGCTTGCTCTGTTAAATATAAAGGCCTCACTTTAAGTGGGGCTTTTTTGTTGGAGCAATTAACAGCGCAGAGCAAATTAAGCTGCGTATTTGCTTAGTAAGTTTCATTGCTGTGTTTCGTTGCTAAGTTTCATTGCGCGTTTAGTTGCTAAGTTTCGCATCACTTTTGTGATGTAAAATAGTCCGTGAGTGGATTAAAATAGTATCCAAATTTAAAGGAGTTGAGACGCCGCTAGAGCCATGGGGGCTGTTTTATCATTGTTCTGTAGTGTGTTAAGCCATGGTGGCTTGGATGTTTGGTGCTACAGATAGTGCGCGTCGAAAAAAGTTATGTCTAAGGCAAGAATTAGAGCATTCGATTGGGACAAGGACATCAAAGAGGCAATTAGAATCATTTACGATGTGTGGTTTTTTGATATTGAAAACCCACTTGTAGGCCATATGTGCAGCAACTACTTCTTAATGCATTATTTAAGACAGAGCACTTGTCTCATGGCAGCAGTAGATGACAACGATAAGCTGATTGGTTTCCTTGGTTTAACCGATAAATGCTCCAAGAGAGAATTTGCCAAGTGTAAGTGGCTAGACTTTAAAGCTGCTGTGTTTGAGAAGATTTCTTTAGTTGGTATGTATGTACTGCCAGGCTCAAAGACACCACGTTTATTTGATGGTTTGTTCTTCTCGAATTACGACAAATTAAGAAAGATGGTGCCTAACAAGGATGCACCTGAGTTCTTAGTATTGATTGCCGATCCTAATGCACGCGGTATGGGCGTGGGTAAAACCTTAATGCTTGAAGGTGAACAATACTTAAAGCAAGCTGGCTTTAAGAGCTACTACCTTATCACTGACTCAAGCTGCGACTATGGCTTTTACGATAAGTTTGGTATGGATCGCGTAGTAGATGTTTCAATGAGCTTTAATATCAATCACGTTGAAGACTACGATCACTACCTCAACTGCTTCTTACGTGGCATGGTCTACGTAAAGGGCCTATAGGCTATATAGCTTTATAGACTTTGCTTGGCTAGGGCCTATAGGCTAGATAGCTTGATAGACTTTGCTTAGCTATGGCCTATAGGCAAGATAGCTTGATAGCCTTTGCTTGGCTAGGGCCTAAGGCTAGATAGCTTGATAGCCTTTGCTTAGCTATGGCCTTGTAAATAAAAAATCCCCAGTTCATGTTGATGAGCCGGGGATTTTTTGCATATATGAACTTAGATGTTGCTAAGTCCAGGCTTACTTAAGTAGCTTATACGTTGAAGAGGAACTCGAAGAGATCGCCGTCTTGAACGATATAGTCCTTGCCCTCAGAGCGCAGCTTACCAGCTTCCTTAGCGCCAGCCTCACCGTTGTACTTGATGAAGTCTTCATAGGCAATAGTCTGAGCACGAATGAAGCCGCGCTCGAAGTCGGAGTGAATCTTACCAGCTGCCTGTGGAGCGGTAGCACCTACCTTAACAGTCCATGCGCGAACTTCCTTTACACCAGCAGTGAAGAAGGTCTGCAGACCTAAGAGCTGATAGCCAGCGCGAATCACACGGTTTAAGCCTGGCTCTTCAAGACCCATGCTCTCCATGAACTCCTTACGATCCTCGTCTTCCATTACAGCTAAGTCAGCTTCAATAGCAGCAGACACAGGAACAACAATGGACTTCTCTTTAGCAGCGTACTCACGCAGTCTCTCGAGGTACTCATTGTTCTCAAAGCCGTCTTCAGATACGTTAGCAATGTACATCATTGGCTTTAAGGTTAAGAAGTTAAAGCCCTTCATAGCGGCTAAATCTTCTTTGGTGAACTCAACAGCACGCAGCATTAAGCCTTGCTCTAAAGCTGGCTTAACCTTCTCTAAAGCAACAACCTGAGCTAAAGCCTCCTTGTCGCCACCAGTGCGAGCACGCTTCTCTAAGCGCTGCAGAGCCTTGTCAGCAACTTCTAAGTCAGCAATAGCCAGCTCAGTGTTGATAACTTCAACGTCATCAACTGGATCTACCTTACCGTTGACGTGAATAACATTAGGATCGTCAAAGCAACGTACTACGTGAGCGATAGCATCAGTCTCACGGATGTTGGATAAGAACTTATTACCTAAGCCTTCACCCTGTGCAGCACCCTTAACAAGACCTGCAATATCCACAAATTCCATTGCTGTTGGAATAGTCTTTTGTGGCTTGACGATCTCGGCGATCTTATCTAAACGTGGATCCGGCACTGGAACGATACCGGTGTTTGGATCGATGGTGCAGAAAGGGAAGTTTTCAGCAGCAATACCGGCCTTGGTAAGTGCATTGAATAAAGTTGACTTACCTACATTAGGTAAACCGACGATACCACAGTTAAAACCCATGTTTTAAACCTCTGTCAGATGGTGGCTATAAGCCAAGCAGGCGGTCTTTGCCTTAATTGGTTAAGACATATGAAAAAGTCGAGCTCTTAAATTAAGTGCTTTATAAAGCCTATGCTCAACTTTAACTTGTCTATGTCTCAGGCATATCAATACAAAGTCTAGTGTCTAAATTAGTCGACGTTAAACTTTTGTGGCTTGAAACCATTAATGATGGTAGTAGCCTTGGTAATGCCTTGAGAGAAAATCTTGTCGATATTGACGCAGGCGTAATCTAAAGCCTCGTCAATTAGAGCCTTGTCAGCTGGTGCAGGACGACCTAAAACCCAAGAGTAGGTGTCAGGACCTTTACCGATGCCAATACGCAGACGGTAGTAGTCTTTGGAGTTCTTAAGATGAGCGCTAATGGACTTAAGGCCATTGTGACCTGCTAAACCACCGCCGAACTTAAGCTTCATTTGACCTGGCAGCAAATCAAGTTCGTCGTGTAAAACCAGGATCTCTTGAGGCTCGATTTTAAAGAAGTTAGCGAGCGCACCAACGGATCTACCAGACTCATTCATGAAGGTGGTAGGGAAAATAAGATGTACTTCCTTACCTTCAATAAAGCCTTTGCCATACAGTCCTGAGTATTTGCTCTGAGGCTGCAAACCAATGTTGTAGCGGCGAGCAATCATTTCAAGGAGGTCAACACCCATATTATGGCGGGTGTGATCGTACTTGGCACCTACGTTGCCGAGACCTACGATAAGTCTAATGTTTGCGTTATCAGCCATGGTGTTAAATACACTCTGATGTAGGAACCACTAAAGGTCCAAGTTTGGAAATCCCGTCTAGATCGTTTGGATCTAATAACTTGAGCGCTGCGCTTACAGTATTGCCTGTATCAGGGAAGATAAGGTCAGGTGCAATTTCATTAAGCGGTACTAAGACAAAGGCTCGCTCTTGTGCGCGTGGATGTGGCAGCAAAATATGCTCATCATCAGATAAGATCTCATCGCAAACAATGACATCTAAATCTAGAGTTCTAGGTCCATTTTTAAACAGACGGACTCTACCAAACTCAAGCTCTAGTGCAGCTAGTTTATCGTACAAATGAGCAGGGGATAGGGTGGTGCGGGCGATGAGAACAGCATTAGTAAAGTCATCTTGATCAGCATAGCCCACAGGCTTAGTGCGATACATAGATGATGCTTTGATAACGCTTACTTCATCAAGTGCATTAATAGCATTGACTGCCTTTTGTAAGGTGTCAGCACTCTCACCCATATTAGAGCCGAGCGCTATCACCGCGCATGAAATTTCACTTGTCATATTTACATGCGCAAGGCCAAAGCTCTATTTAGGAACTTTGGCCTTGCCTAGCGTATAAAACGCCTTATCTATCAATTTTTAATGCACAGCAATAAAACTTTGATTCAAGCTTTGCTGCTGTGCTCTTAAAGCGCTTAAGAGCAATTTGCATCTCTACGGCTCGAGATTCATAGCCTTGCGCCAATTGCGAGCCTTGCTCATGCGATTGCGCTTATCAGCTGCGGTCTCGTCAAAGTTTACGTTAGAGCCACGCTCGTCATGGTCACGAGATGCGCGTACTTCATCACGGTCTCTATCGCGACGGTTACGACGGCCACGGCGCTCGTCACGAGCAGCACGGTTCTCATCGTAGTTACGACGACGACGCTCTGCATCAGCCTTGCACTGATCGTAGTAAGGCTGCCAGAACTCAACGCGGGATACTAAGTTCTTGTCAAAATGTGAACGTAACTTGAACAGGTCGAATGCTGCTCTAAAGCCCTGATAAGAGATAGTCTCGTTAACGTACTTCTCTGGCTCCTTAGACTCAAGTAAGAACTGCAGACGCCACAGCAGTGCGATAGAGCGAATAATTTGCTCTGGCATTGCGGTTAAGCGGTACTGCTCGATTACTACTTGAGCGGCTAAGAATGAGATTAAGGACTTGTAGTTGATGTTGTTAGCGCTGAACATTAAATCGTCGCGCATCTCATAGAAGTCCCAAATAAACTCATTCCACAGCACGATGGCGTATAAGAAGTGAGGCTTATTGCACTTACCCTCATGGAAGCGCTGATCGGTGCTAGCAAAGGCGTGATTTAAGAAGTCACGGCAGGTGCTAGATTTAAGCAGCATATCAGAGAGGGTGAACAGGTGGCTAAACAGACCTAAGGCAGTTAACACCTTGAAGCTAGCCTGAGCATGACCAGTTAAGAACATCTTGTTGACTTCGTCGTACATACGAGCAGGAGCAACAGACTGCAGTAGGTCAGCACAAGGAGCAATCTTGTCTAAGGTGCGCTTGGAAATCTTAAAGCCGAGCTTAGCACTAAAGCGAGCAGCACGCAGAATACGTACTGGATCTTCACGATAGCGAGTCTCAGGATCGCCGATGATGTCGATAACGCCGTGGGTCAGATCATAAAGACCGCCGTGCATATCGATAAGCTCACCAGTTTGTATATCTAAGTAGATAGCATTAATGGTGAAGTCACGACGACGAGCATCGTCTTCAAGACGCTTACCGTAACTATTGTCACGAACGAGCATACCCTGTGAGGTTACCTGAACCTCAAAACGCTTGCCCTCACGTGGGATGGCGGACTCAACCTGAAGCTGAGATGGATTGCCACCACGGAAAGTAGTTACTTCAATGATGTCATTGTTAGAGTAAACAATATGTACGATCTTGAAGCGACGACCGATGATACGGGCATTAGAGAACAGACGACGAACCTGTTCTGGGGTTGCATTAGTGGAAACGTCAAAGTCTTTAGGAGTCTTGCCTAAAAGTAAGTCACGTACACCGCCGCCAACTAAATAAGCCTTAAAGCCAGCTTGCTTTAAGCGCTTGATGACTTTGATAGCGTACTTAGAGATCTTTTCAGTAGGAAGCTGATGCTGATCTGCACTTAAGACAAGCTTCGCTTGGCCAGTCTTGGCTACTAAAGCTTTGTTCTTCTTTAAAAGGTCCTCAAGACCCGGAAGTAAGGTAGAAATTTTAATGTACCTCAAGTCTCACAGAAGTACGGTTCTCCTAATATTTTACTCCGATCCTTTCAGCACCATAAAAATCTCATGCAAGGCTTAATTAAGCGCCAACGCATTTACCTTGAGGTCAAAAAGATCCGAGTAAAATATCAGAAGAACCTGAAAATTCATTCCAAAAATCACCTGTGGCCGCAACTGCTAATTGCCGTCAACCGATTGTGAGCGTCGCGTTGAGAGCAGTTGTTGATGCAGAGCGTACACATCCAATTATTGTCATTATCAAAAGCTTAGACATCGTGTGCATCAAGATGCTGCTTGGCCTTAGCTACTTATAGTAGCTCATGCCATTGTTTGATGTTGTTTTATAAAGAAAGCTTCAAAAGCCCTCTTGTCTTAAAACAGGCGCGATTGATATGAATTATGGATTGCTGATTTGACGAGGCAGAGCTAAATCTCTTCTTAGATTTGCATGTTGCAAATACTTTAAGAGCAAGGTACCAGGTCATGACCTATAGCATTAAATGCCATAAGCTTGGAATGATTGCCGGGGCAATTAGACACATGAGCTACGCATAATACATACTCAAACCTAAGAGCAAACTTATCTTAAGATAACAACACTCATAGCTTATGAGTTGTATGTTAGACAAAAGTAAAGCTTGTAAAAGCACTTGTTTTGTAGCTTGGAGCTTAGATGTGAGCATGCTTGCAGCTAACAATAAGCTGCAGCGCAAGGCACTTTATTTGTGTCTATGCCTGAAATCAGGCCGCATTATATCACAATGCTTTGCTTAGGCATGGAACAAGCACTAAAGGTTTTACTTATACAGTAAATAAGCTCTTGCATTGCGCTGCGATAGTCTTGTGCTGCATAGAAAATCTTAGTCAACTCACGCTCAGTAACATGTACGGCTAAGGCGCGACCTAAAGCACTTGGCTGAGCAATAGCACTAAGCTCATTACGTCCATGGCATCCTATGGCACAAGGTGAGTTATATCTTGGACCGTCGCAATGACCTGGAGCGGCACAAGTTACTCTGCTAGAGGCATCATCTTCTGCTAGAGAGTGTAATTGCTCATAGAGGCGGTGAGAGTCAATTTTCTTGTTAAAGCATTGATAGCTTAGGCTCATGATGCCGTTAGTGATAGCAGCAGGGGAGAGTTCCATATTACCAGCTAGCAATTTCTCGCCTTCTGCTTCAGCATAGCGAGTAGTAAGCTGATTGGTAAATAAATGGGTAAATGAGGCTAACTCTTCGGCTAAATCATTAGCCTTAACTGAAATCTTTTGATTGAGCAGTCTGCAAGTATGTAATAAAGCCTCATGTGGCAACATAGATGCTAGTACAGGAGCTGCCTTGTTTTGCTTAGAAAGCTTGTTGCCATTGTGGTCCACAATCAGAGGTACATGTAAAAACTCTGGAGCCTCATAGCCAAGCACTTTGTAAAGACATAACTGTACGAAGGTGGCATCGAGCATATCCGCACCACGCACTACCTCGCTAATGCCTTCATCATGATCATCCACGACACAAGCTAAGTTATAGGCAATGATGTCATCGGCACGCTTTAAGACTAAGGAGCTTGCCAGGTGATCTTTGTAATCTGACTGCAGGAGCTGACCTAAGTTAGCATCGTTAAAAGATGCAAACTCAGGAAGAAGCTTGTCTAGATTGATGCGAATGGATAGCTGCTTTACTTTGTCAGAGTTGCAATTTGAGCCGCTGCACTGACTAGTACCATCAGAACACTCATCATGGTGGCAGTCACATGCTTGTGCATGGCTCTTGTTGTGGATACGAGGATCAACAGAGCGGGTATCGCAGCTTTGTAAATTGCAATTATCTGGCTTTAAGTTAAGACCTTCACAAGGGCATGGTCTCTCTTTAATCTGTGCACGGGTACACTGGCAGTAGTAGGCAACTCCTGATCTTAATAGAGAGTTAATCACCTCGTCATAGCGTGGCAGATTGCGGCTTTGAATTACGGTACTCTCGTCGCTTTGTATGCCTAAAAGCTCGAGCTCCTCTAAAATTACAGGAGTGTTAGAGATTGGGCAGCGTGGAAAATCGAGATCCTCAATACGCAGAACAAAAGAACCGTGCTGCTCTAAGGCGCGAAGATAGGAGGCGTATCCGGCGATAAGAGAACCTTGATGCAAGCGACCGCTTGGGGATGGGGCAAAACGTCCGCGATATTCCATAGCCACCTCACTTTCTATCTTCACAGTACACAAGAAAACAAACGAGCAAAACCGATAGATCAGATCTCCAAAGCTAAGCATGTTTGTATACATTCAGATGAAATAGTGCCTGCTAAAGCATGTTCAAGAATGTCAAAGAAAACTATCAATGCTTGATTGGCTCATGTTCTGTCCATGATGATGGGCTGCTTACTTTGAGTTATTTCTAATAACTTAAGTGCATGATCAGTGCATTGAGGTAGTTTTTTATAGATGGAAAGCTGATCAAATTTGCTCGAAAACTTAGAATAAAAGTTGAGCTTAGATTTGCTAGTGCCAAAGAAAAGTGTCTATGCTCGAGACAAGCAAATAGTACGTCTTAACTTGTAAAAGTTAAGCAAACTAAGTCAAACTAAAGTCTTAACCATAGACTAGCTACAAAATGTAATGATAACAAGGCTTAGCAAGCGTTATCGTTATGAAACGCGTGTAGAGTCACGTTTTTTGTGCTGTAGCGTACATTATGAGCCATCGAACACACCAAAAAGTGCCATGTACACTAGCTTGACGGCTAAATACTAAATGAGTTTGACACTTTAACAATAGGCCATTTGTTAACTACATATGCAGCATTTTAACTCAACAAAAATCAAATACAATCAGCTATAAATTTTAGTTAAAGCATGTGGTGTAGAAGGCAAAAACAGGGGCGGCTGTAAAGGTGGAATTTTACAGATCGGAATGGTACAGATAGGAGTTTGTAAAGGTAAGTTGTTGCGGCTGTGGTTTTGGTAGGGTACAAAAAAAATCAGGCGCAACTTTAAATAAAGTGCGCCTGATCTAGGCAGTAAGCCTAGTTAAGAGGGCTAAAAGTCTTATCTAAAATAAGCTAAGAGCCCATGTAAAAGCTTAGATTAGTCACCTAACTGCTTTTCTTTGATCTCGGCTAATGACTTGCAGTCAACGCACAGGTCAGCAGTTGGACGAGCTTCAAGACGCTTAATGCCGATCTCGATACCGCACTGCTCGCAGTAACCAAACTCGTCTTCGTCGATCTTGTGGAGGGTCTTCTCAATCTTCTTAATGAGCTTACGCTCGCGGTCACGAGCACGTAACTCTAAAGCAAACTCTTCTTCTTGTGATGCGCGATCAACAGGATCTGGGAAGTTAGCAGCTTCGTTCTTCATGTGACCAACGGTACGGTCAACTTCAGAGCGCAGCTGGTCACGCCATGCAGTTAAGATCTTGCGGAAGTGCTCTTTTTGAGCATCATTCATGTACTCTTCACCGCTCTTCTCGACGTATGGCTTTACGCCAGCAATAGCGAGAGGAGACATGGAGTCATAATTTTCCTGTGCTGTGTTACTCATAACCCTGTCCTTGTATTAATTTAGCAAACAGCTTTTGACAAGCTAAGTAATAATTCAATACTTAGTGTTCCAAGATGCCAATCGATTACCATCTTGATTGGTCATAAGACCGTTTGCAAAAACTAGTCGCGTCCGCAAAACGGACTGTCCTCCGAAAGATCATGAGCCTAGGATGCATGCAAGCTTGAGATAGGCTAATAAAGTGCCATATCTTGTGTACTCTTAAGCAAGCTAGCTTGTTTTAAAGAGCAAGAGCTTTTTTGATGCAGCTCTTGCCAATTAACCGTTCTCTTTCGGTCTTGCCACAAACATCAAACGATATTTGTGAGCTATAGATTAACGAGTTAAGCGGTAGGGCCATTGGTTTTACCAATTACCAAAAGCTACTACCTTTCCTGATAAGGATTTTGCAGTATGCACACATTGCACGTTTGCTGCAACTAATCAGGTGTAGAACCAGTGGTTCTGCCTAATCTTGTGACAATAGACCTTGTAGCAAGTATCTATCGTTGAGTTATTTTTTTGCTTCGCATTAAGAGGGTTTAACAAAGTTTTAACCCATTGCGAATCTCGCTTAAACAAGCGGTTAAAGACCTTAGCAGGTCATTTTAAGGCCGCCATTATCCATATTTTGTATGTCTGTATCAAGCCATATATGTCTAACATGTGAGAAAGTTAGCTAATTTGTAAAACAAGGTATGCCTCGCCTCTCGTTTTAGCAAAATATTAGACCCCTAAAAATACCGACAATCCCCAGTCTTTTAGCACTCTTTGAAGTGCTCTTTTACCATCACAAAGGAAAAGGATAAGAGCACCTACAAAGACATGCACGCTGAATTAATGTTTTAGCCTACAAACTCAACAACACTGATCTTTTATCCTACAAACTTAACAGCACTGATCTTTTATCTTACAAACTTAACAGCACTGATTTTTTAGCCTACAAACTTAACAGCACTGATCTTTTAGCCACCGCGTGTTTGAAAAGGACCGTATTATTTAGGTGCAAAGAGCGTTTCTTAACACGTTAAACATTCAACGAGGGGAATTTTGTTGACAAATGGAGTGGCTATTGTGTTGGATTGCTGACTTTTTTGGTTTGTAGCGCTGATAACTAAGGGTATTGAGCTCTTGCTTTGATATAATGCGTGGAATTTTTCATCTTAGACCTGAGTAAGGTCATGTAAGTTAATCAAGCCTGATAGTTAACAAGTTTGCTATGAGTCTTAGCAAGATGATTAGGCTAGTGGGTAATGTGGCTTATTGCACTACAGCGAGCTCATGGGCATACATAGGCCCCGGTTTGGCAAGTATGGTCGGCTGCAACAATTGCGCTCGTTGACAGGGGACACTTTAGGATTATGCAAGACAAGCATGGTAGACAATCACACGGCCTGAACGATCGTCAGGAGCCGACTTTCGGAGGTCGTTTAGAGCCTACCTTTGGTGGTATGCCTCAGGATCAGAGCGCAAACACTGATAACTTACCGCTCTTTGAGGCCGGTAACTTTAGCGCTACTGATACCTCTGCAAATACAAATGCAAGTCATGCGCATCAGGCTAAATTCCATCAAGTCCCATCAGCACAGACTCCACCACGCGCTGAGCAAAACTACACTCAATATCAAAAAGCTCCCCATGCAGCTAATGCCGCGCTAGACAATCAAGCTAACGCCGCACAAGCCGCTGCTGAACAGTCACGTGCTATGGCACAACATGCTCAAGCTCAAGCTACTAAAGCAAGAGCAGCTGCAGCCAAAGTAAGAACTGGTGGTGCTAATGCCGCTGCCTTAAGTGCAACTACTTTATCTAGCAGTGCTAAGAGCGCAAGCTCTTCAGAGCCAGGAGCTAGTAACGTTAGCACAGATAAGCCAATGGCTCGCTTTTTAAAGCGCAAAGCTGCTGAGGAAAAGGCTAGTGCTAATGCACTGCACGATAAGATTGATAACCCATCAAATGAAGATGAGGGGAAGCGCTCTTCATTTGCCTCTCAATTACTAAATCGTGCCACTGCAGCTAAAGAAGCCGCTCAGGCTAAGCTTGAAGAGCTCAAAGATAAGAGTGCCAAGCTATCTTCAAAGAAAGATGCAAGCTCACAAGAGCAAGAGAGCAATGCTTCTGATGCTTCCTCACGCCATGCAGTAAGTTATACCGACGACAATGAAGAGGAGATTGAGGGTAATTTCCTTTATCAGTGGCGTGAACGCCGTCGTATGCGTAAGGCGCGTAAGGCTCAGGAAAAAGCCGATCGTAAGGCAGGCTTAATTCCACCTTTAACTATTGGTCAAAGATTAGGTCGTATTACTCGCTATTGCATGTCCTTAGGCATCAAGCTTGGTATTGTGGGTTTAGGTCTTGCTACCATGATGTTTATCTACTTTGATAACATCGTGTATTCAGGTTATGAAGTGGACGACAAGTGGGTCTTACCTGCAGTTGTATACTCACGTCCTTTAGAACTTTATCCAGAGCAGCGTCTGTCTTTAGAGCAGATGGTCTATGAGCTTAAGATGCTGCAGTATCGTGAGGTAGCATCGCCTAAGAAGCCTGGTGAATACGCCGTTAACAAGAAAACTGGCCGTGTTGTTTTAATTAAGCGTCCGTTCAAATTCCCAGACGGTGAAGAGCAGGTTCTGCCTGTTATGGTTGAGTTTGATGGCAAGCGTGTGAATCGCATTTTAAATGCCCAAACTCTCCAAGAGCTGGCATTCATGCGCATGGACCCAGTTTTATTAGACCGTATTAACCGTATCAACCCTGAAGAGGATCGTATCTTCATTTCCTTAGATGCGGTGCCACAGCCGCTCATTACTACCTTAATTGAGATTGAAGATCGTGCCTATTACGATCACTTCGGCATCAATCCATTAGGCATTGCCCGTGCTGCGGTTAAGAATGCGATTGCAGGCCGTGTGGTTGAGGGTGGTTCTACTATTACGCAGCAGCTGGTTAAGAACTACTTCTTAACTAATGAGCGTAGCTACTCTCGTAAGATCAAAGAGATCTTCATGGCCATTGCCATGAATCATCGTTACACCAAAGATCAGATCTTAGAAGCCTATATGAACGAAATTTACCTCGGCCAAAATGGCAATGCAGGTATTTATGGTTTCGGCTTAGCTTCTTATTTCTACTTTGGCGTACCAATTTCCGAGCTCTCTTTAGATCAGATGGCTCTGCTAGTTGGTCTTATCAAAGGCCCTTCATACTATGACCCATGGCGTTATCCAGATAATGCTTTAAGCCGTCGTAATACTGTGCTTTCAGTACTGCGTACTCGTGGTCATATCTCTGAGGAGCGTTGTGAAGAGCTGCAGGCCAAGCCTTTAAATGTAATTAAGCGCGGTCAGATGAATTACTCTAAGACCCCTGCATTTATGGGCTTAGTAAAGACTGAAATTGGCTATCGCTTCAAGGAGGAAGAGGAGCGTACTGGTAAGGACTTCTTATCTGGTAATGGTATCCGTATCTTTACCTCGCTTGATCCTCAAGCCCAGTTTGCCGCAGAAAAAGCAGTTACTGAGCAGATCAAGGCCATTGAAAAAGAGCGTAAGAAGACCAATTTAGAAGCCGCCATGATCGTCTCCTCTTGGAGAACAGGTGAGGTTAGTGCTTTAGTAGGATCATCTAACCCTAAGTATGACGGCTACAATCGTGCTTTAGATTCTCGTCGTCAGGTAGGCTCGCTGATTAAGCCATTTGTTTACTTAACTGCATTCCACCAAGGCTATCACTTAGGCTCTGTGGTTAATGACAGTCCAGTACAGGTAAAACTGCCAAATGGTGATATCTGGTCGCCTAAGAATGATGATAAGCAATACCGTGGTCCAATTCGCGTTATCAATGCAATGGCTAAGTCATTAAACGTGCCTACAGTACGTGTGGGCATGGGCTCTGGCCTTGATAATGTGGTGAATACCTTAAAGGCTGCTGGTTATAAAAGAGATATTCCTTTATATCCATCTATAGTCTTAGGTACTCCTGAGATCTCTCCATACGAGCTCAATTCTATGTATGTGGGTATGGCTACTGAGGGTATTTATCGTGACCTGACCACCTTACGTACCATTGAGAAGGATGGTGAAATTGTTTACCAGCGTGGTAGTAACCGCTCCCCTCGTACCTTAGATCCAAAGGATACATATCTGGCCATCTACGGTATGACTGAGGCTACTAGAAGTGGCACAGGTCGTCGTATCGGTAATATGTTCCCAGGTGTAACTATCGCCTCTAAGACCGGTACTACCAACGACTTCCGTGACTCTTGGACTGTGGGTATGGACTCTGATGAGCTGGCCACCATTTGGGTAGGCTATGACAATAACAAGTCCACTGGTCTGTATGGCTCTACTGGTGCGATGCGTTTATACCAAGCTTACTTACAAGAGCGTGGTGTGAACTCTTTAGAGCTTAAGCGCCCAGAGGGTATTGTCTTTGCCAACTTTGATAAGGCCGGTAACGTTCTAGCTGCAGGCTGTGAAGAAGTAGGTATGGATTCTTATCCTGCTCGTGAGGATCGTATTCAGTACATCAAGCAGTGCAATAACTTTGGTGAGGCGGGTTATGAAGAACTGCCATATGCAGTTCCACAAAATCAGCAGCTGCCTGAGAATTATGCTCCTTACCAGGATCCGCGTTTACAAGGCCAAGCTCCAAATGCGCAAATCCCAGGCAATGCTCAAATCCCAGGTCAGGGCAATATGCCTCAACCAGGTCAGGGCAATATGCAGCCAGCACCTCAAGGCTCACTCTTTGCTCCTGGACCTGCACTACCAAATGTCGGCATAGCTAACAATGCAGCTCAACAGAATGCGCTGCAAGGTAGTGGTATTGAGGATTCTGGAGCTAAGGATGTAGAGCCAGTGGAGCCTGATGATAAGGCTCAGCCAACTCAGCAAAGCTCTTCAAATATTGAGCGTCAGGCAGATGCCTTTGAAGATGAGCTTCTAAACATTTTCTAATATGCTGGTGCAAGACATAGCTCTTGCGCCTAGGTACCAGCAAAAAGCCCCTGCAACTAAAAAGTTACAGGGGCTTTTTTACACCACAAACTTAACTAGCACTATAACGCATACGAGGATGTTACAAGTGCTAGGCAAAGCGATGCTTAATCTTAGGCACTGCTGCTTAGAAAGTGCATTTAGGCCCTAAATCTTAGGCATGCTTATGCGACGTTGCTTGGGCAACAAATGCTTGGTCGCCTTTAGGCATTGATATTAATGGCGCGGCTGCCGTCTGCACGAGTATACGACTGAGGTGTCTTGCCTTGCAGAATGTAGCTAAAGGCTAAGATCTGCGCAATAACTTCAAACAACTCGCGTGGTACTTCCTCGCCTTCTTTGAGGCATTTGAGCTGATTTAACAGCTGCTGATCTTTATGCACATAGATGCCGAGCTCGTTAGCCATCTCCACGATAGCATCAGCCATAGCGCCTTCACCTTTAGATGAAATCGTAGGTGTAGTGCGCTTATCCTCATCGTAACTAATGCCGACCGCCTCATTGATCTTGGCCTTGCGATCATATCCTGATGCAGACTTGCGTGAAAACATCTTATTCCCTCGTATGAAGTAAGCTTTTTAGAACTAACGCATATTGCATTAGCTTAATTAGGCCTCAGCGTTAAAGGCATTGCCCTCAAATTTAAATGAGGAGTTTTGGCTACTTGAGCTGCCATCTGATGAGATGACATCATCAAATGAAACTGAGCCTAAGCGTGCACTTGATCCTGTGGAGGTCAGGCCAATTTCTTTGAGCTTAGCATTGAGATCTGGCATTAAGGATTGAACCTTTTGCAAGGTCTCAAAGCGCTCAGCCACAAAGGACATCTGAATTTCAGGGAAGCGCAGCTTAACTTTAATATGCAGTGCACCCATGTTCTCAAGATCAAACTTAAAGTTAAGATGCCAGCTAGTTCCGCCGTCGCTATCTTGTTCTTTGCGAGCACTCATAGAGCCCTCTTTACCGCCCTCATAATTTGGTGGCAGTGGGATATAACGCGGAATAGCTTGATCTTGAGAGAGTGTCTGGTTTTGCTGCATTCTCTCAACTTGAGTAAAGGTGTCCTTTAATAGCTCATGGCTCTTGTTAATGGCGGTATCATCCATGTCCTGAGCTAAAGCTTTGTGTTCTTTAATAGCAGGTTCTAATTTTGCCAGCTTCTCAGGGCCACCATGCTTCTTTAAGAACTTATCGATGTTCTTACCGATTTGCTCAAAGCGGATACATAAGAGCATAAATGCCCATTGATGCATCGCAACAGCTTGAGGTGATGATGGTGACATTGGGCCTGTTACAAAGTTCAACCATGATGAGACTGAGGATAAGTCAGATACAGGGTTGTTTAAAGCCTTCATTAAGTTTTGAGCTTGTTCTTGAACCTTTGGTGGCAATGCCTGATCGCTTATTGCACTCTGCAGTCGATGGATTAAGGTATCCAGTGAGTTCATGCGTAGATTGTTTTGCATGACGTTCTGGCTCATCTTGGCATCAGATGACTCACCTGACTTAAACTCGTTGAGTGCAGCTTTACTTGGATCAATTGGTTTGCCAGTAGCATCAACAGGGCCCATATCACCGTCTTCCTTGCGTGAGAAGAACGATGCTAAGCGGCGTAATAAACCGCTTTCTTTTGCTGTTGATGAGGTTACATTGCTCTCAGCAGGGATTGGTGCATTTTGACCAGTAGTAATCTGTGCTGCAGCAGTTGCCTGATTAAAGGTTGAGAGCGGATCGCCCTTGCCATTATCAGTAATACCAGCAGTAAAGAGCTGATTTAAGCTATGGTCATGCAGACCGTTTAAATCAGTATCAGCAACTACACCAGATAAAGCTTGCTCGCCAAGTGCATTGCCTCTAAGGCTAAACTCATCAAGCTCATCAGATGGCACAGTGTGCATAACATTCTTGATGATCTCATCTTGCAGAGTTTCTTCATCAAGAGTGGTCATATTGGTAAAGCCAGCTGCACCAGGCATAAAGATAGAACCGTGGTTACCAGTCATACCAGTCATGGCTTGGGATGCATTCAGAATGTTATTAGCGTTACCGCCTAATTGCTGCACAATCTGAGCTGCAGCTTGCTGTGCTGCCTGCTGTGTAACATTGTGGCCAGTATGATTAAGCTTATTGGCAGCCTGATTAACTGCCTGCTGCAGAGCCGCTTGTTGCTGTGCTTGCTGTTGGGCATTGGCCTGTTGCTGAGCCTGAGCTGACTGCTGAGCCTGAGCAGATTGTTGAGCTTGCTGCTGGGCATTTACCTGTTGCTGAGCCTGAGCTGACTGCTGGGCTTGCTGCTGGGCATTTACCTGTTGCTGAGCCTGAGCAGATTGTTGAGCTTGCTGCTGGGCATTAGCCTGTTGTTGAGCCTGAGCAGATTGTTGAGCTTGCTGTTGGGCATTGGCCTGCTGCTGCGCGTTAGCCTGTTGCTGTGCTTGGGCGTGCTGTTGGGCCTGTGCTTGCTGTTGCTGCTGTGCAGCCTTATCAATAGCTTGCTGCGCTACAGTCTGCTTAGCATCTGCTGCATCTTGAGCGGCGGCTTGTTGCTGAGCTTGCTGCTGGGCATTAGCCTGTTGTTGAGCCTGTGCTTGCTGTTGCTGAGCAGGAGCCTTTATGTCCTTAGTGGCACTTTGCTCTTGAGATGCATTTTGAGTGCGTGACTGATGATCTGTAATAGCCTGATTAGTAGACTTTAAGACGCCTTGATCTGCACTAGCTGCAGCTTTATCTTGGGCTAGCGTTTTGCCATCAGTGCCTTGTGGTAAAGACTGAGTATTGCCCTTTACATCCTTAGTGGCAGCATCTTGAGAGCTAATAGTGGCCTTATCTTGGACAACAGCACCCTTGCCATCGATTGCAGCCTTGATCTCAGAGCGTAATTGCTGCTGATGTTCAGGATCATCAACTGAAGTGATGTTCTTGTAGATCTTGGCAAATTGCTCTTTATCTACAGACAAGGTGTCATAAGCACTTGCAGTACCTGCTGCGCCATTAGCCTTGCCTTGAGCTCCTTGAGCTGCAAGGTTAGCAGCGATTTGTGCAGACTTATCGACGTTGTCGCGCATGGCAGCAACTAACTTCTCGTTTTGCTGCTGCTTAAACTCTTCAAACTCTTGACCGGCTTCTTTAATACGCTCAGCACGTTCGGCCTTTTGCTCAAGTCTCTTCTCTACAACTTGCTCGTTCTTAAGCTGTTGTTCTTTAAGATTCTCAGCACGAGCCTCTTTAGTCTTAGATTGTGTGGTCGCATCTAAAGTTTGGGCACGATCAGGAGCTTTGATCTCAGTGCGCTCCTTTAAAGCCTGTTCGCGAGAGATTACATGTGATCTATCACTAGGAGCATCCTTACTTGAAGATGCATCCTTGGTCATAAGATTAGATACGACCTTAGGTGGCTCTTGGCTCTCCTTAGTGATGATGGTGTTTGGCTTGATCTCAGGCAGTGGGCCCTTAATATCCTTGGTTACAGGGGCCTTGTCAGATGCAACTGGGGCCTTATCTGGAGCACCAGGAAGCTTTTTATCCTGAGCAATAACCTTGTCGCTTGAGGCAGCCGGAGCCTTGTCAGCAACAGGGGCCTTATCTGCAACTGGAGCTTTCTCAGGAGCACCAGGTAGCTTGCCATCCTGTGGTGGTACAGGAACCTTAATATCCTTAGTTACAGGGGCCTTGTCAGATGCTATTGGAGCCTTATCTGGAGCGCCAGGGAGCTTATTATCCTGAGCAATAACCTTGTCGCTAGAGGCGGCTGGAGCCTTGTCAGCTACTGGGGTCTTATCTGCAACCGGTGCTTTATCAGATGCTGGGGCTTTTTCTGGGGCACCAGGTAGCTTGCCATCCTGTGGAGGTACAGGAACCTTAATGTCCTTGGTTACAGGGGCCTTGTCAGATGCAACTGGAGCCTTATCTGGCGCACCAGGGAGCTTATTATCCTGAGCAAGAACCTTGTCGCTAGAGGCAGTAGGAGTCTTGTCAGCAACAGGTGCTTTGTCGCTAGATGCTGGGGCCTTATCTGGGGCACCTGGAAGTTTGCCATCTTTGGTAACAGGGCCCTTGATATCCTTGGTAGCAGCATTGCTTGGTGCTAGCTGTGACTTGAACTCATCAGGAGTTGGCTTGGTAGCGTTATCTTTTGAGGCAGTGGTGGCTTGCTGCTCTTGTGCAACCTTAGACTGCAGCTGCTCAAGGGCTTGAGCCTGAGCTTTGAGCTGATTGATGACCTTGGTGTCTTCAGCAATAGAGCTGTAGCTAATGTTTTTAAGGGCATCAGTAAGCTTAGTATTGCTGCTTGCTACCTTGTCAGCCTGAGCTTGGGTAGGCTGCTGATTTTGAGCAGTTGGTGCCTTGATATCTTTAGTGGCCGGCTCATTAGCTTGAGTAGCCATCTTAGAGCCATCCTTGGTATTGCCCTCAGCAACTTGTTGCTGTGCAATTCGAGCTTGAGCACGGGCTAAGAGCTCACGAGCTTTGGCTGCTGTATCAGATAAAGTTGGGGCGCTACGCTCAGAGGTATACAGAGTCTTGGTATTAGAGCTATCGCCATTTAAAACGCGATCTGCAGCTGCAGAGGTGCTAGCACCGTTGGCACGTGGGTCAGATGAACTTTGAGTGGTGGCCTGTCCTTGAGATGGACGTACGTCGACTTTGATTTCGACCTTGGTCATCTGTGCTGGATCTGGAAGCTTACCCTCTTGAGCAATACGGTGACGCTCGGTTCTAAATTCTTGTTGTAGCTTGGATGCACGTGCTGACAGTTCGGACAGGGATAACTGACGAACATTGGTATTGTCGATAGCAGGACGTACTTTACCCTCTGAAAGTGGAGCTTCAGGAGCTGATGTAGTTGTCTTGGTTAAAAAGCGTTCAACTGAGCTGCTATTAGATGGGGTAGAGGCAGCTTTATCAAAAGCTTTGGCCTCTTCTGGAGTGAGCTGAATTAAATTGCCTTGCTTAGCACTAGCAGCTGCTTGAGAGATTAAGCTGTGAATGCGCTTGGAGATCTCAGAGCTAATACGATCTTGAGGACTTTGCGAAGCAACATCCTTGGTGTTTTGCTGTGCAACATCCTTAGTATTTTGGGCATCGCGGCGCTGCTTGATGATGCTTTGAGTGTAAGTTGAGTTTGCAACTTCGGCATCATCTCTATCTTGTGAGCTATTGAGATTAACGTTGGCAGTGCTATTGGCAGTCGAGGCATTAGCGCCTTGGCCTGATTTTGCCTGAGCTGCCTCTTTGGCTAAAGCCTCTGGCTGATTGCTCTTAATGTATTCGATAGATGCTTGTAAAACCTTGTCACTAGCTGCTTGGACACGGCTGTTTGGAGCATGCTTAGGCACAGTGATTTGGCGTACTGCTAAATCACGCTCTAAGCCTGCACCCATGTTCTTGGTGTCAGTTAAAGTAACTAGGTTTTCCACCATGAACTTGGCTAAATCTTTACCAGATTGTGTGCCTTCCTTCAGGCTTGAAGGCATCTTGCTCATAGCTTGCTGCAGAGAATCTACAGCATCTTTGGAGCGTACAGTATTAGAGCCACTAGACAGGTTATGAGCAACTTTATCCTGTAAATTGGCATCACGGCTAATTATTTTGCCGGCAAGCTTGGTATAGACCGCCATCTTTTCAGCTTGCTCATCAACTGCAACTTCCTCATTGCTCGAAGCAGCATGAGACAAACTCTGATTGAGCTTGTTCATGGAGCGAGAGAGGGTATCCCCTACGTCATCTTGTTGTCTAGATAAGGAGTTTAAATAGCGTGTGGTAGCAGCACGGCTCATCTGTGTAGATGAGGTGTTAGCATCTTTTTCACGCGACTCTTTTACGGATTTGCCACTGATTCCTACGGATGCATTAGTGCGTTGTAGGCGGGTATCAACGTTGTTGCTCATTAAAAAACCTGAGACCTAAACCAATGTAAGGGCTTGCTGACACAAGCAAGTCAGCATCTGATGGTGTTAGCCGTGAATAAAGTGCAAGTTTTTGGCGGTCAACTGCACTATTCACCACGCCTTTAAAGACCAAGCTCGCTCTATTGAAGACAAAAGCGCACGGATAGGAGCTTTTTGTCTGACTTTAAGGCTATAAATCACAAGAGAAGCTATCAAAGCATGGACATACACGCATCGCTTAAACATTTTAGCACGCAAAGACAATAGAAACCGCGCTAGATAGGCATTGGAGCTATGTCTTAGTCAAGATATTAGCGGTTTTCCCGACTAGGTCACATAGTTGAGTGTTTTGATAGGCCCTAACTGGGTTAAATCCTAGATACATAAGGGATTATGTGATGGTAGATAAACACTTTAGTGCACTAAAAAAGATAGGGTAGTTAACATTTCACGCAAAGTCAGTTGGGCGACTATGAGTAAGTGGGGAGCAAGGGCAGATAAATAAAATAGAAAAATAACGAATATATAGCAAACAAGCCAAGA
>Connie_p1__coassemble_1178_pt1 | contig 26830 bp, 18 predicted proteins | sample Connie_p1__metabat2_low_PE_021 | metagenome-assembled genome bin Connie_p1 | reverse complement strand
GCATCAAGTGGCCCTGGTCTACGCTTTCATAGCCCTTTTCAAAGTCAACGCGTAAGAGTTGCTGATGACGGCTTAAAATACGCAGCTTGGTGATAGTAGGAAGATTTTCTTCTTCTAAAAAGCGTGGCTCAATATTCTTTTGCTTGAGCAGATCCTTTAAGACTCCGCCCTGCTCATCTTTGCCTACGATACCGATAATGTCACAGTTGATACCTAACGCAGCTAAGTTCAAAGCTACGTTGGCAGCACCACCGGCACGATTCTCATAACGTTCTACATTGACTACTGGCACTGGAGCCTCAGGAGATATACGGCTAGATGAGCCATACCAATAGCGATCGAGCATTACATCGCCAATAACGGTAACTCTTCCACCAAAGTCAGGTACCTTGTTAATCTCCATGGATCCCCCTGTTAAGAGTAGTCAAAATATCTTTTGCTGAGTGATTGAGCACATCTATAGTCACTACAAGCACTGCTTGCGATTAACTATAACAGCGCAATGATATCAGAATTTGCCAATTATCCTGTATAGCTTTGTGTTTTTCAGTATCTTAGCTTAAGATTATGTTCGTACTTAGGCACTCATAGCCCATACAAAACCCCACTCTTATTCTTTTAGCTTGTAGGCATCATGTAACCTTCACTACCACGATCTAAGTGCAGCACAGCATAAGCTATTTATAGCTTCTAACTGATGATAGCTACTATGTCTAACAAGATTAAATATCGTGACTTAACGTCCTTAAGTTTAGATGGTGACCTCTTGAGAGTTTTGTATGCTATTGCTTGGGATTAATGAGTGTGTGCCACTAAACAGGCAGTACCTATCATAGGCCTTATGGATACCTTATGTTAAGCAATACCGAAAAATACAAAGATCTCGCCTTGCGTCCTCTATCACGCGCGGTAATCGTAGCAGCCATGGGTATCATCTTTGGCTTTGACATCGCCTCGGTATTCTTAAATCAAGGCTTCCTATCGAGCCTGTATTTATTAGTTGAAAGTCAAAGCGATATAATCATTGGCAGCTATATATTAGGCCTGCTTTTTGGCACTTTCGTCGCTGGCTACATTACTTACGGCTCTGGTAGAAAGCTGAGCATCATAGTTTCCTCAACCGTAGGATCACTTGCCATCCTCGCCTCTTTTGTAGCTCCAAATTTATCTACCCTGCTTTGTGCTGAATGGGTTATTGGCTTTTGTTTTGGTCTGTACCTAACCTCAGCCTCTTTGTACATCAATGAGATTATGCTGCCGAGAAACCGCGCCTTATCGTTGATGTTAGTACCGTTCTTTGTCGTCTTTGGCAGCATCATTGCAGCCATTTCCTATCAAGGTATTCCGGGCAAGCCGCTAATTTCTTTTGTAATTCTCTTCCTTATCAATATTCTGCTCATTACCTTAGCGGTCTTTAAACTGCCTGAGTCTCCTCGTTACTTAGCCGTAGCAGGTTCTTCTGATGCAGCTTTATCAGTCTTATTTAACTTACGCCAAGAGATGAGCTTTGCCGCCCGTGAGCTTGCGGAGATCAATGAGTGCTGCCGTGGTGAAACCCGTGGTATTGAGTTCTTCTTACAAAATACTAACTACCGCCGCCTCCTAGCATTCTTATGCTTTACTGCCTTCATGTTCAATTTAAGCGGCGTAACTATCATCCCATACGTACTTATTAACAAGCTCTCGCCTACTTTGTTATGCACTGACAACTCACAGTGCTTTTACACCTTTGAAAGCTATGTCATCTACACAGCCATCATTGCCGCGTTTATTAGCGTACTCTTGTTCTTATTCTCCTCAGAAAGATTACGCCGTCGCTCTTTAGTACTCACTGGTGGTGTAATTTCAGCTATCTTCTTACTCATTGGCTCTTTAGCTACCTTACTTGACGATAGTGCCCTCAAAAACTGGATTATGAGCATCTCATTTACTGGCTATATCATTTTCAGCTTTGGAGCCTACGCTATCTTCATCTTTGTAATTAGCGTTGAGCTAATGCCTATTCGTGCTCGAGAGTTTGGCTATGCTGCTGTCTTAGTTTCAAACAGCACCGGCATTCTCTTTTGTATTCAAACCTATGAGCCAGCTCTGCACCGCTTTGGCTTTACCGGACTACTGTTCATGTGCATAGCCTCAACGCTGCTAGCACTTTATCTTATCTACTGCTTATTACCTAGCTCAGGTAAACAAAAACTCGAAATGATCGAAAACCGCATCATGTCAGCTCCATCATTTAGCCGCATTGTTAGTTACCATGACGAACGCTAGCGCAAGCTAATCTAAAGCTAATCTAAGTTCAGCTAATCTAAAACTTAGCTAAGCTAAGCTAATCTGAGTTCAGCTAATCTTCAAAGCTCGCTCCATCCGAGCTTTGAAGATCCTCATAGCACCTTTTGCCATTTCTTAAGTGTCAATCGCATCAACGCGCATCAAAATGAGAATCATTAGTAAGAGTTAGCTAACCATGTAGCTAGAGTCTTATAATGCACCACATCGTCCACATATATTCAAAATTTTTTGTGTGTTGCAGCTATGATGGTCTATATTACTTTGCTATGACTCGTTCGATGTTTATCTGCACTAGCTTCACACAAGAGATTTTTAGGACTTGTTCTCATGAAAAGGCTATTACAAGTATTTACTATCGGAGCAGCTTTAATGTTTCCATCTTTCAACGCAATTGCCAGCGATGATCTTCTTTCAGGTTTTTCATTTGACCAATCACCAGCTGACCTAAAGCAGAACAAGGCTAACGCTATCATTGAAAAGGGTGCAGCAATTGTTATTGACGTGCGTACTCCTGAAGAATTTGCACAAGGACATGTTGTAGGCGCATACAACATCCCATTAGATGGCCTGCTTGATGATGAGAAGCTGCCATTACTTAAAGAAAATGACACACCAGTACTGCTCTACTGCCGCTCTGGTCGTCGCTCTGGTCTTGCCATGTACCACATGTCAAACGCTGGCTATAAGAAAGTCTTCAACATGGGTGGTGTAATTACTTGGGAATATGGCCTTACCTCTGAGCCAACTCAAAAGAGCTTTGAGCAAGCTATCAAGGACATCAAGCCATTAGACTAGTCTCAAGCTAGCTTTGATGCTTATCTAAAAGCTAAAAAAGCCGCTCTGGTCATACCACAGCGGCTTTTTTATTGCCCAATCAAATGGCTAGGCTACAAACTAAAGGCCCAAACGCTACGCTATTGCTAGCGATCATAGAGCGCTTCGCTATTGCTAGTAGTATGTTTCATAAATACGGTACTCGAGATTAAACATCTAACTCATCGAGTTTGTATCTCCATCTAGAAACCATTGGAGCCTCATTTATTAAATCAATATATGCCATTATGCGAGAAGATAACTCTTCTTTACTTTTAACACGCATACCACAAAGGAGGACTTGTGATAGTTTTCCAATCCACCCTTCAATCATGTTTAGCCATGAACCGTGTTTTGGAGTGAAAACAAACTCAAATCTGTTAGGAACACTTTCTAAGTATGCCATGGTTTCTTTAGAGGAGTGTGCCCTATGGTTATCTAAAACAATCTTTATAAGCTTTCCTTTTGGATACGTGCTATCAAGAAGTTTAAGATGCTCTATGAACTCAAAGCTTCTATGACGCTCACGAACAAGTGCTGTTATCTTGCCTGATACAAGGTCAATGCTTACAAGAAGCGAGAGTGTTTCATGTCGCTTGTACTCATCATCTCTTGAGGTAAAGCCATGTTTTAAATTGGGATTTCTATCTTCATGTATATTGGACAGAGCCTGCATAGCAGTCTTATCATCAAAGGATACATAGAAGCATTCATCAGTTAAGCCTTGCTCAATTGAAAAACTAAATTCCTTGTAGAGCATGAGAACGTTCTTCATTTTTTCTTCGAACATCTCATCCGTTCTTGCAAGATAGTACTTAATCTTGTGCGGCTTTATGTCACTCTTGTTGAGAATTCTCCAGATAGTCGATTTTGATGCATTACTCAGCTCTGGATAGTTATTTTCCATACAGTGTTTTCTGACATGCTGCTTAAGCAAATCAATTGTCCACAGTTCATGAGGATAACCATATGCTGTTGGCTTGTTGCAAGCTAAGCCTATAACATAGCACTTCGCCTCATCCGAGATTGAAACCGGTCTTCCGGAACGCTCTAGATCGCTCCAGCATGATGAAAGCCCGTGCTTTAAGTACTTGTTTATGACAGTATGTACAGTTTTACAAGTTACATGTACTTCATTGGCTATGTCTTTTGGAGATTTGCCAGAATTGGCTAATGAGAGGATTGTGGCATTCCTAAAGGCTGTGTGTGTCTGGTTTCTTTCTCTCAGAACTTTAGCAACATCATCTGCTTCATCGTTACTAAGACGAACAATTTTGGTTACTGGGCGTGACATAAAAATAGGAACTCCTACCAGGATGTTCCTCTAATATATCACTTATACAGTGTTTAATGCTAAATTAGTGTATATACTTATGAAACACCATGCTAGGCTACAAACTCAATGCCCAAACGCTACGCATTTGCTAGCGCTTTTTGACGTTGGATAGCAGCAGACGCTCCTTGTCGACTACCTTGTTACTGTCATCATTTAAAGGCGGCAGTATCACAGAGGCAATCAGTCCATGTGGTGTAGCATTCTTAAAGCTCAGCTTGGCGTTGATTGAGTCAGCGCTTGCCTTAACAATGGCAAGACCTAAGCCTGTACCAACCTGCTCTGATCGATCACCATGCACACGATAGAAAGGCTCTAAGATATGCTCCATTTGCTCTGGTGGAATACCAGGGCCGTCATCTTGCACAATGAGCTCTAATCTACCGTCACTTAAGCAGTTAGCCATCATATCGATACGACCACCTTCAGGGGTGTACTTGATAGCATTAGACAAGAGGTTGGACATAATGCGAGTCAAACGCATTCTATCTGTCACAATCTTATAGTGCGCCTCGCCCTCAACTCCTAAGTCAATGAACTTACGATCGGCTAGCACTTCTTGCTCATCAATTAACTTTAAGTACAGCTCAAAGACATCGATAGTCTCATGCACTAAGGTGTTCTTATTTTGTTCACGCGCTAATGTGAGCAAGGCTGTCATGAGCTCACGCTCACGTGAGATACCCTCTTTTAAACGCTCCACTTTTGCTCTAGCACTTGGTGAGAGATCTTCTTTTTCCAAAGACTCTGCTTGCAGTGATAAAGCAGTCAGCGGAGTACGCATCTCATGGGCCGCATCAGCAATAAAGCGACGTTTTGACTGAATACCCTCATCAACCTTACTAAAGAGCTTATTTAACGCCAAAATAAAACCATCAAGCTCAGATGGCACAAAGCCTTTGTGGTTATCTGGAATGATTGGACTTAAATCATCCTCGCTACGGCGATAGAGCAGTCGTGCAATCTTATTGAGCGTAATAAACATCATCTTTACTGAGATGATGAGCAGCGGAATGAAGACTAAGTTAATGCCCAAGAACTGATAGATAGAGTTCATCAGGGCCTGTTTTGTAATGGTATCAATCGAACTTAATGGACGAGCTACCACAAAGCGCTGACCAGAGGAGTTCGTTGAAATGAAGGCACGCACGCGCTGATCTGCAACTAACAGAGTATAGAAGCCGTCATTAGCGCCTGATGGGATATAAAGTGCATCACCAGGACGGCCAAATAAAGGCGCGATGATAATGTCATACTTAAAACGATGTAAGTCTGAAATCGATGGTAAGAACTCATCATCCTGACCACGAGCACCCATGCCATCATTACGTGGTCTTACATTTTTACCATCGGCTGCGGCACCATCTTTATAGTATTGCTCACGAATATATGGTCTACCGCTAGTTGAGTACTCAATAGTAATCTGACGGCCATTACTCATCATGCGCAGCACACGCTCATGATTGCGTCTTGGTGCTTCCCAACGGCGTGGAATTATCATGCGATAGTTAATGGCAACAGATGCAATCTGCGAGAGTTCTTCGTCCACGAACTCTTGAGTAGTGTCATACACCCTCATATAGGACATAACGCCCATACAAGCAGTAGTAATCAAACCTACAATGGCGAAGATAACTGTGATTCTAAACTGCAGCGAACGAGTAAAGCCAAGACGACGTCTACGGCGGCGGCGTGCTCTTTCACTTGCCTTACTATTCTCCTTGGAACTCTCTTTGCCGCTACTTACCCCATCTGCAACACTAGAGTTTGTACTTGCTACCTCTTGAGCTTGCTTGGCATCTACATCTGCATCCGCTTTTGCATTCGCGTGAGCATTGGTAGCTGCAGTTTCGTTTGCGTTTGCATTCAGGTCTGTTTTTGCATCTGCATTGATAGCTGTGCTTGCGTGTACGTGTGACGAAGCCTCCTCTGCTTTGGCCGCAGAGACTTCACTTGGGGTGTTTTCCAAAGAAGTTGGTTTCTTTTCGTCAGACTGATGCATGCAAAACAACCAATGTGGCGTGTAACTGCCTTGCCTTGTGGCTGGCAGCTATACAAAAGATGGGAGTTATCAAAGTTGCAAGAGAGTTAAAGCTGCAGCTTTAATGATGTGGTGTGAACTATTTAGCGTCTTTCTTCTCTGGATCAACCCAAGACTCAACCTTGTTCATCTTCCAGCCTACACCGCGAATGTTCTTGATGTACTGGGCACCGATCTTACGACGCAGAGTGTAAATAATGTACTCAAGAGCGTTAGAGTCAATATCTTCATCCCAACCGTAGATACGGCTTTCGATCATGTCACGAGAGAGTACAGTACCTGCACGGGACATTAAAGCCTCACATAATGAGAACTCACGGCCAGTGAGCACCTCAACGCGCTCAGTACCATCGGCATTACGAATACGCATCTCATAGTTAAGCGGATTTAGAGTCAGGTCACCGTAAGTAATAGAGCCGTCAGCAGAGGCACTTTCACGACGACGAGTTGCGGCACGAATACGAGCCAGTAGCTCTGACATAGCAAAAGGCTTAACTAAATAATCGTCTGCGCCCTTGTCTAAACCTAACACACGGTCAGCCACATCATCACGTGCAGTTAAGATGATTACTGGAGTCTTAAGATTATTTTTACGCCAGTACTCTAACACCTGAATGCCATCAACCTTTGGCAGACCTAAATCTAAAAGGCAGCAGTCAAAGTCATCAGCAAAAGGTGCCTCAAGAGCATCCTGTCCATTACGCATCCAGTCAACGGCATAAGCATCAGATGCTAAGTTATCCGCAACTGAACGACCGATCATCTCATCGTCTTCTACTAATAAAATGCGCATTGTCCTTTCCTTTTTGCTGACATTAATGATCGCATAAAGCGAAACTAAGGCTATTGTATGTTGCCATCCTTAGCTGATTCTTAGATATGCTACTAGACCCCATGAAACTCATGCCCATGTAAGATCCCATCCTATGGCCTAGTTCAAGAGCATGATCTCATGCTCTGCAAAGGCCTACATGAGAGCGTAGTGCTGACTAGTTAGCACGGCTTTGCTAGTGCGTGCAGTGCTGACTAGTTAGCATGGCTTTGCTAGTTAGCGTAGTGCTCTTTGTGAGAGTGTCTAGCTTGCTGCGTAATCTAAGATTGGCTTGATGAGACTGGCAAAGTCATGAGTGAAGGCATGATCTTCACCCTTGATGAAGTCAATATGACAGTCTTTATAAAGCTCGAGGGCAAAAGAATAATCCAAGACCTCGTCTTGATCACCAATGATGACATAAGTTTTCTTGGGCTCTACTTTAACTGAGGCATCTAAGCTTTTGAGCACATCAATCATCTCACTTTTTAGCTCAAAGTTACGATTGGTGCTGCTATTAAACTGCGGGCCAATCAGAGCCTTAAAGTAATTTTGAGGATGAACACATGGGTTTAAGAGTACTGCCTTGCAACCATGTCTTTGAGCCATGAGAGTACTAAAGAAGCCACCCATGGAGCTGCCAATTAAACAGACCTCATCACTTTTGTACTCTTCAAACACGCGATCAAAGTAGCCGCACAGATAGTTATAAGCCTCCTCAGGAGGATCAGGGTAATCAGGGCTATGCATATCAAAGTTTGCGCCTAAATTATGCTCTTTTAAATACTCTTTGAGCATGGTGGCCTTTACAGCATTTGGACCTGAAAGAAAACCATGAATATAAAATAAATGAGTCATGCCGCATCCTGCTTGTCACTAGCTTAGTACTAATAAACACATACTACTCTTATATCTTGCATATCTAAAGGGCAGCACAAAAGCGTTGCATGTTGGTGCGCACGGCTCTTTTAGATAACAGCTAGCTATACAGCTCTTTTAGATAACATCTAGCTATCTGGATCTTTGAGATAGCTGCTATCTATCTGAATCTTTTGGATAACATCTAACTATCTGGATCTTTGAGATAGCAGCTAGCTATCAAGCTTTACAAAGATACGAATTGCTTAAAAAGATATCTCAAGGGCCGGCATTATTGAGAGGATGGATGCCCAAATTGATGGTGCATGGCATGCATAACCAAGCTATAGAGCTAGCTTAGTACATGAGAGATAAGGGGATTGGCATGAGTTTTAGCTTAAGCTTAATAGCCAGTGAAGCTAGTGTCAGGGATAAAGCGACCCTCTGGCAGACGGAACACTTGAGTGTTGATGTTGCCTGAACGGTCAAATTGTAAGTAGCGCCAACCAGGGCCTTTCAGATCAAGCGCAAAATCATGAGAGTATGGCTCAAACTGAATGGAAGTTGATGGAGAGGCGATATAGCGGATGTTATTGAAGATTTGGTCGTACTCTTGATGGACGTGACCAGATAGCACGAGCTTAACCTGTGGGAAATTACAGATAAATGAGTTGAACTCATCTTGGTTGTGCATGGTCTGAGTATCGAGCCAGCGGCTGTTGACGTGACGTGGTAAGTGATGCACTACCACGACAGTATTTAAGTCAGGACGCTCTTCAATTCTATCGCGTAAATAGTTTAATTCGTGGCGCTCTACCCAACCGTGAGGCACAGAATAGACCTCAGAGTTTAAGAAAACGAATTGCCATTTATCTGCAATTAAGCAACGCTGAGTATTAACACCATAGTCACTTAAGATGCGATACATTAATGGACCGTCATCGTGATTGCCAGGCACAAAGAATACTGGGCGCTCTAGCACTGATACAGCATGGGCAAAACGTTGGTAGGAGCTGACAGAATAGTCTTGAGAGATATCACCTGACACAATGACACAGTCAAAGTGGAGGTTTTGATTGAGAATTGACTCTAATACCGCCTTGAATGATTGTGCGGTATGAACACCAAGTAAGGTACCTGATTCTTCAGCAAATAGATGTGGGTCGGTAAGCTGCAATACACTCAGCTGTCCCTCCGCACTCTTTATTTGAAGATCATAAGTATCCATAAGGCACCACTACATAGACTCAACTCAAGTTGTATTCAACATAAGTCGCTTTGATGAGCACTACTGCTCAAGATAAGCACGCATAACATACCACTTAGGCATATTGAAGCTTTTGCCCGCGACTCCACAAAGCTCGCATACATTATGGGCACAGGCCATCACTATGCAGTATGTTATTCACAATTGACCTTTGAAACAGTGCAATAGATAACAGATTTTGCAGTCTAGAAAATCAAAGGCTAACTTTTTTGTAGATTTAAGTCCTTGGTCACACTCTTGAGTACTAAGAGCATTAAGGTACTTAGCCTATCAAAGCGCTCTACTATACAGCATGGCAAAGTTAACTTGACTTGAGCAAATGTTAAAACATGGCAACACTCACACTTTTGAGTGTGCATAAGGCCTTAAACACAAAAGCTCTACGTATCTTTACTCAAACTAACTATCAACGCATACCGTCTAGAATCAAAAAAGCTATGTTTCCTCTGGCTTTTCATTTGATACAAAATCATTAGCATTGAAACGTCTAAAATGAAGATACAGCTAAAAAGCGCTCACAAGCGCCCCTTTGCCAAAGTAACGGCTCTGAACGCTTTAGCTATTTGTACTTAACTACATGCCATCCATCATCTGAGGTGCCGAATGGCAATCTTGGTTTTGCTCACAGTCTTTTAAGAACTCTGCGCGAATCTCATCGTAGTAAATCTGTAAATGCTGCAAAGCTAAGAGGGCTGGAGCATTATTGATACGACCATTGCGGCAGCATTCAAAAGCATTCTTAACAGGAAGCTTGAATACACGAATATCTTCACCTTCACTATCTAAGCCGCCATGGGAGAGGAGGTGATTGGCACTAATGCGGCCAATATAGATAGTTACTTTCTCTGAACAACCGCCTGGGCTTGGGTAGACTGCATTTACATAATGCAGATCAGATGGCTTAACGATAAGACCTGATTCCTCTTGTAATTCACGTACAGCTGACTCAATCTCGCTCTCACCGATATCAATCATGCCGGCTACGATCTCGATAAGCCATGGTGAGACTTTATCTTTAAGTGCACCAGGTCTGAACTGCTCAATCAGCACGACCTCTTGAGTAACTGGATCGAATGGCAAAATGGCTACAGCATCAGTACCGCGTTCAAAGATCTCACGATCGAAAATCTTGGTAGTTGCACCATTGAACTTCTTGTAAGAAACGCGATATAAATCCATAGCAAAATGCTTTTCAAACAGGCGCTTCTTCTCATGAATTACCACATCTTTAATCGTAAAACGTGGTTCTACCAGTTCGTCAAATCTGTCCATTACACTTAAATCTCACTACTGTATTGACCAAGCAAAACAAAAATTGAGCTTGGTTCTTCATGCTCATACCTGAACAAGCAGTCAAACATAGGAAACGAGCATATCCAACCTAATACAAGACTTTACTTATCCATGAAGACAAGTATCAAGGCTTAGTTATGTTGTGCCCCAGACAAAACCAACACACCAACTTTAGTTACACACTAAAACATAAATACGGCTCGTGATTACTTTGTGCATGAGAACAGCAACAATACATCAAATTACCACAAATCATGCCTAAAACGTTGAAAAACAAGCCGATTTTGCATGATACGCCCCAAAAAATAGTCCCTTTACAAGTATAAGCTTACATCATAGACAGCATCGCCAATGCAAATAAAGCTTTGCAAGCCATTAACCTGTACACCTTAAAGTGCTCATGCTCAAACGCAAAGCAGCTATCTAATGGCTGCATGCTGTATCTGCTCATAATGCCTAACTTAAGGATAGCTATTAATTGCGCATGCAGTATTTGTTCTGCAAGGGCTTGCTCAGCTTGCTAGATAAAATTTGTTATAGATGCGGCGCTTTAGCCCCAAAGTCTAAGAATAGTGGTATAACATTATGATGAGCTCACAAGCTTGCAGCTAATTTTAGTTGCAGCAAGGCATAGCTGTTAAGTGAGATACTTAACTTGAGCCTAGCTTTAGCATAAGCACAACATCATGAAGCTTATTGAGTCTTTCCTCTTTATGCTTGTGGTGTGTTTTATTCAAGATCGACGGAGGCCCCATGTCTAAGATTGCGTTGAAGAATGCTACTGTCATGTGTGAATCAGGCTTTAAACGAACTGAAGTTCTGATTGAAGATCGCTTAATTACCAAGATAGATCCACAAGTAAATACCGACGGTGCTAAGGTCATCGACTGTCGTGGCATGTTGGTGCTCCCAGGCCTTATTGATGCCCACGTTCACTTCAGACAGCCAGGTATGGAAAAGAAGGCTACCATCAAGACTGAGTCAGCTGCAGCTGCCTTAGGCGGTGTTACCTCCTTTATGGATATGCCTAATACCAATCCACCAACTGTCTCCATGGACGCTCTCAATGGCAAAAAGGATATTGCCAAGAAAGATAGCTACGTTAACTACGCTTTCTACTTAGGCGCAAGCGATAAGAATCTTGAGGAAGTAAAACGCGCTGATCCTCATGAGATAGCAGGTGTGAAGATCTACATGGGTTCAACTACTGGCGGCTTATTACTCGAAGGTGAGTCTGCCTTAGTTAAGATGTTCAAGGCATCTCCAACCTTAGTTGCCACCCACTGTGAAGACAACGCCATCATTAATGCCAATACAGCTTTAGCAAAAGAGATGTACGGTGATCATATTCCATTTAATATGCACCCAATCATCCGTAGCCGCGACTGCTGCATTAAGTCATCAGCACTGGCTATTGAGGCCGCTAAAGAGGCTGGTGCTAGATTGCATATTGCTCACTTAAGCACCGCTGAAGAAGTTGAGATGATGAGAGAGTTTGCTAGCGGCCCTCTGCACTCACGTCAGGTCACCGGTGAAGTATGTATTCCTCACATGTTCTTTAACGAGGGTGATTATGACCGCCTCAAGGGCTTCTTAAAGTGCAACCCATCCGTTAAATACGAGCGCGACCGTCGTGCTTTATTAGCAGGCTTAAGAAAAGGCTTAATCTCTACTATTGGTACTGACCACGCTCCTCACGAGTTAGCGGTTAAGACCTCAGAGAACTACCTCAATGTCGCCTCTGGTCTGCCATCAGTTCAGTACAGCTTAAGCGTCATCTTTGAGCTCTCTAAGCGCGGCGAGATTTCTCTTGAAGAGGGTATCAAGGCTGCAACTTGCAATGTTGCTGAGCGCTTTGGTATTGAAAAGCGCGGCACCATCAAGGAAGGCTACTACGCTGACTTAGTTGTATTTGACCCAGGTGAGAGCTTTATAGTAGAGCAAAAGGACATTGCATCCTTATGTGGCTGGTCACCAATGCTTGGTCAGCGCTTCAAAGGCCGTGTCCGTGACACCATCGCCTCTGGCCGCTTAGTCGTACAAGACTACGCTATTGCCTCCGAGCCAGGCGATGCTATGGCCCTGCGCTTTAACGTCAACGACTAAGCTGAACGCAAAACACAAGCGCCAAGCTCTCCAAAGCACAAGAGATCAAACTCTAGCCCCTTTGAGCAAGTAGCGCCCAATCAGACCTCTAAGGCACAAGAGCTCAAACTCTAGTTTCTTTGAGCAAGTAGCGCCAAATTGATTGTCCTTGGAAAGAGTCATGTATGGTGCAAATTCTCAAGGGCATGATCTTAGGATATAAAAAAGCCACGCAGTATCATCAGATGCCCGTGGCTTTTTTTGCTTTACGTAAGTAGAGCTCTTGCTCTGAACTACAATACGTAGTAGCCGATCTTCTCGTAAACTTCCTTTAAGGTCTTCTCAGCACGCTCGGAGGCACGCTCAGCGCCCTTCTTAAAGACCTCATGCATATAGGCCTCATCAGAGCGAATCTCATGGTAGCGCTTCTGAATAGGCTCCAGCATAGCAACTACAGCCTCGCCTACCTCTGCTTTGAAGTTACCGTACATGGAACCTTCAAAGTGAGCGACTAACTCTGGAATTTCCTTGCCAGTTGCAGCAGACATAAGCTCAAGTAAGTTAGATACACCTGGCTTATTCTCGCGATCAAACTTAATTGAAGGCGGATCCTCTGAGTCGGTAACAGCTGACTTAATCTTCTTTAAGATGGACTTAGGCTCTTCTAAGATACGGATAACGTTCTTAGGATTATCATCAGACTTAGACATCTTCTTAGTTGGGTCTTGCAGTGACATCACGCGAGCACCAGCCTTTGGAGTAAAGCCCTTAGGCATTACAAAAGTCTCACCGTAAATGCCATTGAAGCGCTCAGCGATGTCACGGGTCAGCTCAATGTGCTGCAGCTGATCGTCACCAACAGGAACTAAGTTTGCCTTGTACAGCAGAATGTCAGCAGCCATTAATACTGGGTAGTTGAACAGACCGGCTGTTACATTATTAGAGTAACGCTTAGACTTGTCCTTGTACTGAGTCATACGGCTAAGCTCACCCACCTGGGTGTAGCAGTTTAAGATCCAGCCGAGCTTACAGTGAGCTGGAACGTGGGACTGCAGGAAGATAATTGACTTATCAGGATCAATGCCGCAAGCAAGGAAGATAGCTAAAGTGCTCATGGTATTTTCACGCAGCACCTTAGGATCCTGACGTACGGTAATGGCATGCTCATCTACTACGCAGTAGATACAGTCAGCCTTGTCCTGCATCGGAACCCAGTTACGCAGAGATCCGACGTAATTACCGATTGACAGTTCTCCTGAAGGCTGAATGCCCGAAAAGATAATATCCTTAGACATAGTAATAAAGTTCCTGATTTATCTGACGGTACATAACATCATACTGCCCCAATATCACGCCCCTTGTGGTCGCAATCTCTACCGTCAATGCAGTATGACTTAACGAAATCTGTGGGCACTTTATGCCCCAAAGTGCTGCTACTCTTTAAGAAGCGTCTGGCAGGCTCTTTATAAGCTCAGTAAGCTGTACAAATGAGTCAAACAGATAGTCTGGAGAGCAGTCTGTCTTGAGGTCGTAGCCACCATCATAGCCATAAGTAAAGGCAATGGTTGGCATGGAGGCATTTTCACCAGCACGCACGTCATTGATGGAATCACCTACCATAGCAGCGTCTTTTGCATCCACACCTAGCTTTTCAAGCACATAGTACAGTGGTGCTGGATTTGGCTTACGCTCTGAGAGCACTTCACCACCTAAAACCGCGCCCATGTACTTATCTAAACCCATGTACTTAATCAAAGGCTCAGCAAATACATGTGGCTTGTTGGTCACCACACCTAATTTGATGCCAATGCTATGAAAGTACGCAATGCCCTCTTTTACGCCTGCATATACCTCAAAGTTTTCATGTAAGCCTTCGGTATAGTACACCTCAAACAGAGCTTTTGCCTCTTTTAACTTGTCTTCAGGCACCTCATCGATAGTGATATCGTGACGGCCTAAAATGATGCGACCTACGAGCATAGCCACACCATTACCACCATAAGTAGCCATCAGCTCAGCGCTTGGAGTATCTACACCAAGCTTTTGGGCAACCTTGGATGCCGCAATCGATAACTGCGGCAGAGTGTGGGCTAAAGTTCCATCTAAATCAAAGAGCAAAGCCTTTGGTTTATGCGTCAATTGCATCTTCTTATTCCACATCTAAAAGCACTACATCAAGCATACTATGCTTTTCGGCGCTTAAGTACATACAACAAAAGAGGCGCTATAGCCTAGTAATTAGCTTATGGCCTAGCCCTTTGCCTAAGGCTAGCTGGGCAAAAGGGGTCGGGACATAAAGGAGGCTGCAGCCCTATCTAAGAAAGGCCATAGCCTAGTGTTGCCTCTCAGAGCCACAGCGCGGCCTGACATAGACGGGCATAGCGTGACTTAGCGATGCCTATAATTTAGGCTAAGGCAGCACGCAGATCAGACATAGCCTTAGCAATGTCGTCCTTGCCAAATAATGCTGAACCAACTACGAACATTTCAGCACCGGCATCAGCACAAGCACGAATGGTATTTGGAGCAACACCGCCGTCTACTTCGATCTGAATATTAGCACCAGCAGCTGCAGCCATAGCCTTAACTTCCTTGATTTTTTCCATCATAGCAGGAATGAGCTTCTGACCACCAAAGCCTGGGTTAACGCTCATAACTAAAACAAAATCTAAGCGCTCCCATAAGTATCTTAATACTGAGGTATCGGTACCTGGGTTTAATACTAAGCCAGCCTTACAGCCCTGCTCACGAATGAAAGATAAGTAGCGATCAACGTGAGGAGTTGCCTCTGGGTGGAAAGAGATCATGGAGGCACCGGCCTTAGCATAATCGCCTAAAACCTTTTCATTGATTGGCTCAACCATTAAGTGCACATCTAAGATGGCATCGGTAAAGCGAGCACGGATCTGCTTTAACAGATCTGGACCGAAGGTAAGGTTCTGCACAAAGTGGTAGTCCATCACATCAAAGTGAATGATGTCAGTACCTACGTCTAAGGCCTTTTGAATGTCATTACCTAAGTCAAGTAAATCAGCAGACAGAATAGAGCCAGCGATGAGATGCTTCTTATCCATAATTCTCAAAATCTAAGTATTGAATACAGCAGTAACACCTAAATTACATAGATTGAAGATGATGCTGCTATAGAAAGTGGGTAAAGCCTAAGTTCTAGGCACTGTGAATAGGCAAAAGCCCCGATCGAATTAGGCATATATAAGCCATTTTCGATCAGGGCTTTAAGTACAGTCAAACACGATGAGCTTTGTTTTTAAGCTTATAAGACTTACTTAGAGTCAACATCTGCCTAACTGCTTTAACTGATTAACGTAATTCGGCTTTAGCTTCACTAATGCGCTTAGCAAAAGGAGTAGCGCCTTGTGAAACTGACAGCGGAATATTTCTAGATGCTGCAATAGCCTCTTCTCTGGTTGCATAGTCACCTGAAATTAAGATGTACCATGGTCTGCCATTACGGGAGCTATCAACAATCCACCAAGGAGTTGTTAAACCACGAGCGGCGGCAGCAACGTTAGCACGGTTAGATGCAGAAACAATCTGCACAGTCCAGTGATTGCCATTTAAGGCACCAATCTTAGCCTTGCTCTCAGCTGAAGCAGCGGTGTTTTGTGCAGCTGGACGACTTGCTTGAGCCTGAGCCGCTTGTAACTGCTTTAACTGACGTTGTTCATCAGCAAGTGAAATCACCTGACCAGCCTTGAGTGGCTGACGCTGTGGCACAACAGGCTTTGGAGCTACAGGAGCAGCTGGCTTTTGAGCTTGAGCAGTTTGATTTTGAGCATTAGCCTGAGCTTGGGCTTGAGCCTTGGCTGCAGCCTCGCGATCAGCCTTAAGCTTCTTTTGAGCTGCAGCTTCTAAAGCAGCAGTATCGCGTGCAATGCTCTGTGCAACTTGATTTTGTGGCTGCACCATTGGCTTTGGAGCTACCTGAGGCTGAGCAAGCTGCTGTGGCATCTGCTGAGCCATTTGCTGTGGCATCTGCTGAGGCACTGGTCCAGGCATCTGACTTACTGGAGGCACATCAATAGCAGTAGTAGCTAAGCCGCTACCTGCTTTAATGTGGTTAAAGTTGTCAGAACGACGCAGTACAGGGACCTGAGCAGTAGCTTGATTTACAGATCCTCCCACTCCCCTGGGATATCCGGAGTTGTTAGCTCCGCCTTCAATTTGCTCTAGCTCTTTGCCAGATAAGGTAACTGAATGCTCAGTTTCCTTCTTAACAATCTCAGCATCAACGCCACCTGGAACAGCATCTGGCAGTAAACCACCATCAGCCTGGAGCTTTTCATCGTCGTTGAATACTAATGCATCACCATTGGCAACTTGAGACTTGGTTGCGCTCTTGCCTGAATCATCAGAGCCAAAGAATGAGCCACCAAAGAAAATTGGGATAAGGCAGGCAAACACAATAACAATGCACACTACTGTGACAAAGATGCCTACTGAGCTGCTCTTCTTCTTTGGCTTGGCAGCTGCGTCCTTACCTGCTTTACGCATTCTGTCATTGCTGACCTGCGGACTAGTCGGATCTTTCATTAATTTCTCCGTTATTGCAATGATTTTGCTCATGTTGCCATCAGCATTGCTAAGAGCTTCAGGCAGCTTATTCTTGATGCTGTTATAAATGCGCATAGCATTTTGAACAGCAAACAGATGTCGTGACAGTATACCTGCTTCTTTTAATGATAATGCAGGAATCTCCATAACAGAAACATCTACATTACCCACAGGTCGTGCGGCTTTTTCATCAGCCCATAGCGGCTGACAAACAAGCACAAAGGAGAAGCGACCTTGACCTGCAAACTGCTGATGTAAAGCCAGCAGCTCATTGTAGAACGATGATACAACGGTATCGATATCATCAACTACTACAAGAATCTTGTGATTGTACGGAATATGTACTGATGACAGGATATCAGGCAGATTTAGATCATAATCGTACTTACCTGAAGGAATAAGCTGTTGCAAAAAAAGCTCACGCAGACGCTGAATTTGCATGTCCTTATGACATGGGATAAAGACAGCACGCATCTTAGCGTCAGTTTCATTTACCAACTGTTCGCAAACAACAGTACGACCTGAACCGGTTTCACCTGAGAGCAGAATGAAGCTTTCTTCTTTGACGGCCATCTCTACAAGTTCATTGCAGAATCTCTTTTGGCTTTCCAAAGATGCCAGTGCTTCGATATCCATGTGCAACCATCCTCTCTTCAGTCACATTGTGCTGCCACATCTTAGCGTCAGTCATAGCGCTTATAGACAGTATCTCTTATAAGAAAGTACTTATCTAAACGCTATTGAAAACGTGTTTGATGCCTATTTAGGCATATGACGGCACAGCTATGCATCATCCTACTTATCGCAAATACTCAATTTTAACGCAAGTAGGCCAAGATACCAAAGGTCTAATGCTACCAATGTAACAGTATCGCAAGAAATAATACTGATTTAACCATTCAACATGCCATTTCCAACCCTTTTCCTTAGAGCTTGCTATAACACACCGCTCCTCCACAAATCTTTATAAATACACAGCTTGTTCTTACATTGAGTACAATATGATCTTCCCTTAAGTAGTATTGTGCTATAATACACACATGAAAAAAGAAGATTTACCAGACTTTGCTAAACCTTATAAAACAAAGGGTTACGACGTAAGATTAGTTCGTGGTTCTTATCAGCTCTTTAAGATTTCTTCTAAGAGGGTGCCAGAGAAGTCTTACCCTGTTCTTATTCAAGAGTATGTCGGGACAATTGATCCTGAAAAGGGACTTATTCCAAAGAAGATTACCTCAGAGCAAGCATCAGCATTTGTTGAGTACGGACTCAGTCACTTCATACTAAGTCGCTACAAAAGTGAGTTGTTACAGGTATGCAACTTTGATAACAGCGAATCTATTCAGTCTGTATACATGGGCATTGTGAAGTTTATGTACGGCCATACGCAGCAGCGCTTTATTGAGCTTTCATACCTTCAAACAATGATTAAGCCGTGCCCAGAACTAAAAGGTAGTAGTTCAGCAAAGAGCGTAGCAAAAGTGGCCAGCAAGATATCGTCTTTGCTTAAGGAAGATATTCCTGACACTGCAGACCGCGACTACGTGATTGCTGCACTTAAAGATATTAAGGCTGATGCAAGCTGCGAAAACCCAGCTATTGCTTATTCAGACGAGCTGACCGCACTATTGGATAAATACGGGATTGATACGGGGTTGATTATAAATAACTCTACAATCCTAGCTGACCATCTTAGACAAATCTCTATGGCAATCTCTCCACTCAAGAAGCCAATTAAAGTTGGAGAGAAGCGTGTGGATACACTTTTACATTTCTTTTAACAAATAGGCGAAACGCCTATTTGTTAAAAACTCTAGTTAAAGCGCTGCTTAAACTCCTCAATGAGTTTAATGATGGTGTCATCAGCAAGATCTTTTGCTACATAAGCCTCACCAATGGATTTTGGAATGACATAGTTAATGACGCCTGCTTTTACCTTCTTGTCATGACGCATGAACTTGATGTAATCCTCACCTGTAAGCTTATCAGGAGATACATATGGCAACTTGTACTTAGGCAAGATGGCCTGAATACGAGACACATCTTCCTCACTTAAGCCCTTGTTAGTTTTGTTAGAAACAAAAGCGGCAATGAGCATACCCACAGCAACGGCCTCACCATGCAGATAGGTTCCAAAGCCCATGCCAACCTCAATGGCATGACCAAACGTATGGCCATAGTTAAGCAGAGCACGTAAGCCACGCTCTTTTTCATCTTGTGAAACTACAGAGGCCTTAAGCTCACAGCAGCGCTTAACTACATAAGCAAGATCTAAAGCTTCTGTATCTTGAGCATCTTCAAGATACTTAAAGAACTCATGATCAAAGATAACGCCATACTTAATGACCTCAGCCATACCAGCTGCAATCTCTCGCTCAGGTAAGGTCTTTAAATAATCAAGGTCAGCTACCACCACCTTTGGCTGATGGAATGCTCCAATCATGTTCTTGCCAAGTGGATGATTTACTGCAGTCTTGCCACCTACGGAAGAATCAACTAATGAGAGCAAGGTGGTTGGAATCTGTACAAAGTCCACGCCGCGCTGATAAGTAGCTGCAGCAAAACCAGTCATATCTCCAATGACACCGCCGCCTAGAGCAACTAAGGCACAGTCTCGACCAAAGCCATCTTCAAGCAACGCAGTCATAATCTGCATATAGCTATCGATGTTCTTATAGTTTTCGCCATCTTTTAAAATGCAGCTCTTAGTGCGAAAACCAACTGAGGTCAGCGCATCTTCAAGCTTTTTAATATACAAAGGAGCAATAGTCTCATTGCTGACAATCAAAAGATCCTTAGTCTTTGGCAAAGCATCTTTAATTATGGCAGCGCTATCAAGACCATGACCGATGAAAATGTCATATGAGTTTTCATCTAAAGCGATATGTACCTTTTCCATGAATGCTCCTGATCTAATTTTTCTTACACACAAGCTTAAGCCTACATCACTCAGCTCTCGCGCCACAACTTAGCATTAGCAAGGCAACATAAGCTTAGCATCTGCAAAGCTGCATAGCATAATGCTTGCGCTTGAGCTCTTGCTCTAGCTTTTGCTTGAGCTTGATATCTAGCTTTAGCTTGAGCGTGAGCTTTAGACATCGGCGCATGATTTAGCTTACGGCATGCCTATATTACTTAGTTGGTCTGTTCGTTATTCTTCTTTAGCTTTAGGCCTGGCAGTTTACGTATCTTAATTGAGTGGACAGTGCGACGCACTAAATCCTTAAGCGAGCCTGAACTATCAAGAACGATATTGGCTATCTCACGGTATTGTGGGTCTCGTGAGGCAAAAAGATTCTTAAGTCGCTCTTTAACATCATCCACCTTAATCATAGGACGATTGCTATCGCCGTTAACTCGCTCATACTGCTTGTCTACATCTAAGTACAGGTAAATACATAAAGAGTGGTCGCTAATTAACTGACGGTTATCCTCACGCATGGCTACGCCACCTCCTCCTGCCACAATTGCAGGGAGAGGATTAGGTATTTGCTCTTGCGTTAAACGTGTAGATACTCCGGTGAGTATTGCCTCCAAGCAGTCATGCTCAAGTTGTCTAAAGTAAGCCTCACCATCTTGCTCAAAGATATCTGGAATGGACTTACCTGCAACTTTGACAATGTAGTTGTCTAAATCAACAAAGCCGCCCTCAAAGCGCTGCGAAAGCTGTCGTCCAATTGTCGACTTTCCTGCGCCCATCGGCCCAACAAGAAACACAGCCTTGTGATCACTACACATCAGACAAACTCTCCTTAACATTAGCAACACCAACAAGTGGCATAGCAAACTAAGAGACAACAAAGGCGCTACTTGTGCAAAATGCTATACACATTGCCTCTTTGACTGTCTCAAGCTATCAACTCATTGTGCCTGATTATTAAGACATTGGCCAACTAAAAGCACTACAGCTCCACACTTGCTCTGTTTAGAAGCATTTGCCCCATCTTTATGCTTAATAAATGCACCGTCAGCTTTGCAGATCTAAAGCTAGTGCTAAGAGATCGTTGGTATCTTATGATGAGAAAGTTAAGGCCAAAAATGAGGTAAATAGGCCTTTTATAGCTAGAACGAAAATTGCAAGTGTTAGATGATGTCAGTAATTTGTTAGAATGTTCGATTCAGGTTTTCTTAACTCAGGAGCACTACGTTGTTAGATAAAGCCTTTAAGCTGATGCGTTATGGACTTTGGGCAATGTTGTTGGGCGCTGCCTTATCAGGCGGCGTGGTTGCTGCTGCCTACTACTCGACTCTCGAGGAACTTCCTGACGTCGACGAGTTAAAGCAGGTTACTTTTGAAACCCCAATGAAGATCTACACCAGTGATGGCAAGCTAATTGGTGAGTTCGGTGAGCACAAGCGTATTCCTGTAAAGCTTGAGCAAATCCCTCAAAAGATGCAGCAAGCTTTCCTGGCCATTGAAGACTCTCGCTTTTATGAACACTCAGGTATCGATCCTATTGGTATCTTACGTGCTCTTGCAGTTGCTGTAACCTCTGGTGGTGCCTCTCAAGGTGCATCTACTATTACTCAGCAGGTAGCTCGAAACTTCTTCTTAACCCGTGATAAGACCTTAGAGCGTAAGGTTAAAGAAGTCTTCATTGCTTGGCGTATCGAGCAAGTTCTCTCTAAAGAAGAAATCTTTGAGCTCTACTTAAACAAGATTGCTCTTGGCCACAGATCATATGGTGTAGTTGCTGCAGCACAAACTTACTATGGCAAGTCCTTAGAGGATCTATCTTTAGCAGAAATTGCAACTATCGCAGGTCTGCCTAAAGCTCCATCTACCTTAAACCCAATTACTAGCCCTGAGCGTGCTCGCGACCGTCGTCACTTAGTACTGCAGCGTATGCGTACTTTAGGCTTCATTACTGACGAAGAATTTGAGATTGCTGATGCCGCTCCTTCTAAGGCCTACTTCCACTCAACCCCACTTGAGGCCTATGCCCCATATGTAGCGGAAGAAGCTCGTATTGCAGTATTAGCAAAATACGGCGAAGAGGCTTATACCAAGGGCTTTAAGATCTACACCACTGTAGACTCTAATTATCAGCGCTATGCCCATGATGCTATCTTTAAGAATTTAACTGCCTATGATCAGCGCCATGGCTATCGTGGACCTTTATACAATATCTACGACTCAACCCGTGGTATTCGCGGCTCTGCTAAGAAGGCCACTGAGAAAACTGGCCTGAATGCAAATGCCAACAACGGCATTATCATGGATGCACGTGAAGGCCTAAGAAAATCTGCTGCACAAAGCGGCAAGCCACTTAGCTATCAGCAGGTAGTTGCAGAGATTGACAAGCGCAACCTACTCAAGGGCAGCGCTGAGTATGCAGCTATTCAGGCTATGTCTCGTGAGCAGCTTTTAGATCGCCTCATGAAAGAGGACAAGTATGAGAGTATCGATCTTGCCTTAGTTACCGTTATTGATGATGCCAACAAGCAAGTGGGGCTTCTCTATCCTAATGGCTCAGAGAAAGTATTAACTTGGGAAGGTATGTCTTGGGCACGTGCTTTCAAGACTGATCGCAGCCAAGGCGCTCTGCCTACTTATCCAAGCGAGTTCTTACTCCCTGGTGACATTGTCTTTACTTTCATCAATTATGTAGACCGCAAAGCTACCAAGAATCAGCCTGCACGTACTGATGAGGTCATTACCTTAACTCAGCTTCCAGATGTAGAAAGTGCTCTGATTGCTTTAGATCCACGTAATGGTGCTGTACGAGCTATGGCTGGCGGTTTTGACTACGAGAAGTCAAAGTTTAATCGTACTACTCAGCTTTTACGTCAGACTGGCTCTAACTTCAAGCCATTCATTTACTCATCAGCGATTGCTTATGGTATCTCCACTAACTCAGTGATCCCAGACGTACCAATTAAGACATGGGATGTGGGCTCACGTACTTGGTGGGAGCCACGTAACTCACCAAACCGCTTTGACGGCCCAATGACCTTACGTGAAGGTTTAGCTAGAAGTAAGAACTCTATTGCTATTCGTACCATCCGTCACGTGGGTGTTGAGAATGCAGTTAAGCACTTACGCAAGTTTGATATCTTTGTGCCTCCATTCCAGCAAAGTGAGTCCATGGCCTTAGGTTCTATGGAGCTTACACCGCTGCAGATGGCAACCTCCTTCTCAGCTTTTGCTAATGGTGGTTACAAGCTCACCCCATACTTAATCGACCGTATTGAACTTGAAAATGGTGAGGTTCTATACCAAGCTCACCCAAGACTTGCAGATCCTAATCTGCCAGATATCATTCAAAATGGTATTCCGCTTGAGTATGTGAAGAACTATCAGCCAAATCCTCGTGATTTAGCTTTAGCCGAGCTCATTAATAACACCAATAAGAAGCCTCCAAAGCTCGATGAGAATGGGCAGCCTACTGGCACTATCGCTGCACCAGTTGATGAAAACGGCAGCATGCTGATTAACTACCCTGCTAAAGATTTAACTGGTCCTCAAGCATCGGTTGCTGCTTTATCTGACTTAGATACCCTTGCACACGATGGCGGCCCATACAAGTATGCACCTCAGATCTTAAGTCATAGTCATGCTTATATTGTGGCCTCATTGATGAAGTCAAATATCTACGGTGGCGTCGGTATCAACGGCCCATATTGGGGTACTGGCTCGCGTGCTGGCACTATTACTGGTCGTACCGACCTACACGGTAAAACTGGTACTACAAACAACGTGCATGATGCTTGGTTCTCAGGCTTTAATGGCAACTTAGTAGTAGCCTCATGGGTTGGTTTTGATAACGATCGTAACCTTGGCTATTCCATTGGCAAGGGCTCAGAGTCTGGTGGTGCTACCGCACTTCCTATCTTTGCTGACTTCTTCAAGAAGGCTCAAGAGGGTGTACCTGAGGCCCAAATCCCACGTCCAAAGGGTATTGTTTACACCACCAACCGTGGAATCACTGAAGCCTCTGTACCAGGCATGATGATTATCGACGAGGGTTCAGCTTCAAGCTCAGTTAAGAACACTGGTATCGATTCATCAGACGTTTCTGGCGACGAGATCTTCTAGTGCACCTAGCTTTGTCTATGCTGCACAACAGCATATGCATAAGATGATGCTGTAACCCTATAGCTACATTCCAAAGCCGCAGCCGTATAGCTGCGGCTTTTGTATTTAGTTAAACAGGCAATATGAGATGACTTCAGACGCTCAAGCATGCAAGCTAATCTTTTCTAACCGCCTCTCCTTTTTAGCAGCGGGATTCTCCATTGCTGCCTGGGCACCCATGATCCCATACGTTAAAGATCGCTTTAGCTTAGATGAGCATACCTTAGGACTCTTATTGCTGTGCGTGGGTATTGGCTCTTTTGTCGCTATGCCGCTAAATGGCTACTTCACCTCAAAGTTTGGCTGCAGAGGCCCTATTTATTTAGCCGCTATCGCTGCAGCTGCCTGCATCGGAGCCATTCCTTTTACCTACAACCTCTATGTAATGGCTTTTATCTTATTTGTCATGGGAATAGCTGCCATTACCATAGATGTAGTCTCAAACGTCAATGCAGCTCTCGTTGAAGAAGTAACTGAGCGCAATATCATGTCAGGTCTACATGGTCTTTATAGCGTGGGCGGCCTCTTAGGTTCACTGTCTGTAACTTTCCTTTTATCCATTAAGTTTGACCTCACCTTAGTGGGCTGCATGGCCGCTGTCTTCATCCTCTTGTTGGTTGTTGCTGGTTGCAAGCATCTCATCACCAATGTACATATTGGCAAGAGTGTCGAACAAGCAACAAGCAGTGAACAAGAAGCTGACAGCAAACTAGCGCAAGGTGAACAGAACGAAAGCGGACAGCGAGAAAAATGCGAGCAAGAGCTATCTCATGGTCAACAGAGCAGCACTTTGAAGTACTACACCCACCCAACAGTTTTACTCATAGGCATTATGTGTCTCATTATGTTCATGACTGAGGCATCCATGCTCGACTGGTCAGGTGTCTTCTTGCACTCACAAAGAGGCTTAGCACTTGAGCATGCAGGCTATGGCTACGCAGCTTTTGCGGTCATGATGACTATCTGCCGCTTAACTGGTGATAAGGTCGTTTCTAAATTTGGACGTGGCAAAGTCATTATCATTGGCACAATGTTTATCATGGCAGGCTTTATAGTAGTGGTAGTGATTCCTCACTACAGCGCCGCTTTCTTAGGCTTTGCACTGATTGGAGTTGGAGCATCTAATGTTGTGCCTCAACTCGTCTCAATCACTGCACGCATTAAAGAAGTGCCAACTCATATCTCGGTTACTATAGTCAACACCATCGGCTTTACTGGCATTTTGATTGGACCAGCGCTCATTGGTTTCCTTGCACACGCCATTACCCTTCCTTATACCTACCTCTGTCAGGCTCTGAGCGTTCTTTTTGTTACCGTAATGAGCGTAATTCTAATTAAGCTATCCAAAGACAATACCAAGGACTAGCAAACAGCTTTGCATTAGATTGTTGCTTTAATGCGGATCCATAGTAATGGTGTCGTATCAGGGAAACTTTGAGGAGTTGCTAGCATGTCTCGTCCAATTAAAAAGACTATTAAGCTCACTGAAGATGAGTTGTCGGAAGTAGGAACTATCCTAAAAGGCAGAGCACAAAGTCATACCTCATTTAGGAATGCAACTATTCTTAAGCTTGCTCATGAAGGCAAGACTCCATCAGAGATCGCTAGCGAAGTTAAACTCTCACGTCAATCTATTCACAAGGTTATAAATAAGTACTTACAGCATGGTATAGCATCTTGTTGGGCTGACCTTGAGCGCTCTGGCAGACCGATTACTATTAGTGATGATGCAAAGTGCTATGTAATCGAGCTTGCTTGTACTAATCCTAAGGACTTAGGCTACAAGCATGAGCTGTGGAGTATCAACCTACTTAGAGAATACATTAAAAATCATTGTTCAGATAAGGGATTTACAGAACTTAGTAATGTGTCCAAATCTACTGTTTGGAAGATACTAAACAAGTCAAAACCTCAAAATAATAAGTACTTTCTTGAGTGCACTGACGACTCTTCTACAGACAACGTTAACAAAGTTCTTGTTCTCTACAAAGCCATCAATCTAGCAGTTGAGCATAATCTTAAGGATGCTTATTACCACGTCTCATATGATGACGAATCTTTGGTTAAAAGACATTCATCTTCTAATGCAGGCAGCTTAGCAAATGCGCAGCATTTAACCACATCACGAGATAGCGAAATCAAGCGCCATGGCTCCTTATACCTGCTAGCAGCCATTAATCTCATTTCTGGCAAAGTAACAGCAGTTGTTCGTGAGCATCATAGAAGCTATGAGTTTGTAGATTTTCTAAAACTGCTTGATAAGACATATGCAAAAGAAAAGCTTATAAAGGTGGCTCTTGATAGCCATAGACTCATCTTCTCAAAAGAAACTCAGGCATTTATTCAAAGTACGAATAGCCGCTTTGAGTTTGTTATGAATCCTAAGC
>Connie_p1__coassemble_1151_pt1 | contig 27852 bp, 16 predicted proteins | sample Connie_p1__metabat2_low_PE_021 | metagenome-assembled genome bin Connie_p1 | reverse complement strand
GGCTTTAAAGGATGTATGCAGCTTCTTACCCAGCTCGCCCTTAACTAAGATTCGCTCTGCACCGCTCTTTTGGGCTTCATTAAGTTCCTCTTTAGTATGCACAACGACTAAGGCACGGTTATCAGGAACAACCACGATGTCTTCCTCAGCGTCGACATCAACTGCACTTTTAGAGCGATCTTTTAGCTCAGAATCATGCTCAACCTTAACTTTCTTTACTTTCTTGGCAAAGCCAGATGTAATGTGGTCACGTAAGTTGGCTGTACTTTGAGCAATCTTCTGTCCAAAGCCCTTTTCTTTAGCATCAGTAGCTGCATCTGCAACGATCTCACACTCTACTAACTCAATATCATCAGCTGCAGTACCTTGACTGCCACTATGATCCTGAGCATTTGCTGCATGATCTTGTTTTAACTTCTGATCCTCTGTACTTTCACTAGCATCTTTCTTGTTTCGACCAAACACTTTATGCAGTCTACTTTTAGCCTCTGCCGCAGAGGACTCTTGTGATTTTGGCATTAGCACCTTCCGTTGAACAAATGCTATACAAACTATTGAGCACTGCCCTTTTCACTCATCATTTTTAGGCTATTGTCTAGTAAAAGACTTAGCTTAAGCATAGCTACATAATATTCTATTGCATGGCATGCAACAGCAAAATAACGGCCTTCCATCGACATAAGCACAGATGCAATAACGACAGTTACATGGAAGTACACTTGTGGCGATGATGCCGATCTTGCATAAGATCGTAGGGTTGTGATCTAGAGTTCTTAATTACCATCACTTATCATGGCATTCTTACAATAAATTCTGATATTAAGTTACTTGCTATGGTATCACTTGATCATAAGATCTCAGTCTTGATCACAAGATCTATGAAGCCCACAAACTATTAGCGCCCACAACTTGCGTTGTGAGCGCTAATAAAGTCCCTATGCTTTGACTGTGCGATCTAAAAAGTAAGTCCACCAAGATCTTGGGTGATGATCCTCAGCTATAACTACAAGCCAATAAAATGGGCTTTCCTCTCTATGCAGTATGTACGCCCTTAGACTTATGTCTTTGAGGATTGATGGTATACATCGGAGAAACCCTTGGTCGACGACGAGGGATCTCAACATTATCTCCCTCAAAGCGAGCACAACGGTTCTTAAGATGCAGACTTTGCATTCCAGGATCAAAGCCCAAAACTAAGTAGCGACGTCGCACACGATTGACCATACCTGGTGACACGTTAGCAAAGCTAAGGTAGATAAGAGGCAACACGAATATTGCCATTAGCACAGGAAATACGAGCAATGCCGGCAGCAACACTTGAGGATAGTACACACAACCTAATCCTAAAATGCCAAACAGCACAACACAAATCCTAAGACGGCGGATGCTCTTACAACCATGATAAATACCTGATGCTAAAGGGCCTGATAAAACCATTTCTCTAGCATCTTCGTATAAAGCGAGAGCAAGGTCGGTGCTATTGGTGACACTCTTGTATCCAGACATATTCACCTCCGCTATTAACTAGCGTATATCCGCTGCACAAGTGTGCTTAGCTGAACTAATTCAGCGACAAAAGCGTGATCTTCAATCTGGCGTGACATTGATGACAGATGAAAATAGTGGGGTTAAATGTCATCTAAAAAAGTAAGGTGTTGATAGCTCTTATGATCTTCAAACTCCTTAATATGACTTACATAAGGCTATATGTGCTTAAGATCGCCAGAAACAAGAACATTACACTTAAGTGCAAGATTATCAGAAATACTGAGCGCTTGCCCCCATTAAGCTCATAAAATGAGGCAATATAAAAGTTCTTTTGCTGAGTTTTGAGATCCAAGGCATGTAGATAGCTCACGATCTTTAAAAGTCTCAAGATCGTTTTTCAAGATCGTTTATTTTTATCTTTTAAGATCATAGCCATGATCCCTTATCAAGATCTGACCGATCAAGTCACCTATCATTTTGAGATCTCAAGATCTCAGATCTGACTTTAAGATCTTAGTTTTGCCTATATGTTTCAGAGATCAGAGCAAGATCGCGTGAAAATATTTTCTAAGTTGTATTACAAGTAATTTAATATATACACATTTATGTTTACATTTTAAGATGATTTTCGAGCGATTAATGCACTTTTTAGAGCAATTTAAAGAGCACTGAGGTCAATTGAAGTCAGCTGCCTCAAGATGACTACTTGTTAACCGTAAAAATATAAAAAACGCTTATTTATGGGATTTTTAAAATTAGGAAAGTAAATATACCAACGCGGCTATTCGCTTATTGAAAAAAGGCTTAATTGCGCCTTTAGAGGGGATATTTATCGACTAGAAGATGGGAATTGATAGGACAAATGCTATGAAAAGGGCATAAAAAAGGCTTTACCGCCGTTCAAAGCGAGTAAAGCCTATTCGTGCACACCTCCTGGCAAGAGTGTGCTTTATGTGTATAGCTTAAGCCTGCATGTTGAGAATTTCAACCTGCTTATCATCTGCATTAGCACGTGCGGTAATTTGACCAGCAACCCATGCCTTCTCACCAGCAGCGTTAAGAAGCTCTACAGTCTTATCAGCATCAGCAGCATCTACGATCACAAGCATACCTACACCGCAGTTAAAGGTGCGATACATTTCGTAGGTTGAAACATTGCCCTTAGCCTTTAAGAAGTCGAAGATCTCAGGCCACTGCCAAGTTGCAGCATCGATAGTAGCAACAGTGTTATCTGGCAGAACGCGTGGGATATTCTCCCAGAAGCCGCCGCCAGTGATGTGAGCCATTGCGTGAACATCAATATTCTTAATGAGGTTGAGCAGAGGCTTTACATAGATGCGGGTAGGAGCCATAACAGCATCAGCAACTGACTGACCTGATGGGAGCTTATCTGCATCTGGGTTTACGTTTGCAAGCTTTAAGATGTGACGGATTAAAGAGTAGCCATTAGAGTGTGGGCCACTTGAAGAGATAGCAACGATGGTGTCGCCAGATTTTACCTTAGAGCCGTCGATGATCTTGGAGGCCTCAACTACACCTACGCTAAAACCAGCTAAGTCGTAGTCACCAGTCTCATACATGCCAGGCATTTCAGCAGTCTCACCGCCAACTAAAGCGCAGCCTGCCATTTCACAGCCATTAGCAATACCGGTTACAACAGAAGCAGCTACGTCTACGTCGAGCTTGCCAGTTGCATAGTAATCGAGGAATAAGAGTGGCTCTGCACCCTGAACGATAAGATCGTTAACGCACATAGCTACGAGGTCACGGCCTACAGTATCATGACGCTTAAGATCGATAGCCAGACGTAACTTGGTACCAACACCGTCAGTGCCAGAAACTAATACAGGCTCCTTGTAGCCCTGAGGAATGCGAGTTAAAGCACCGAAGCCACCTAAGCCGCCAATTACTTCTGGACGGGTGGTACGCTTAACAGGGCCCTTAATACGCTCTACCAGTTCCTCACCAGCATCGATATCAACACCAGCATCCTTGTAGGTTAAGTTCTCAGCCATTTTTTGCCTCAGTTACCTCAAAAACAAATGGATGCTTGATTATACAGGAAATCGCCCCGTTCTCATCCTGATTAGCTAAAAAATGCCTTTCTGAGGCCTTTTTATGGCTGTTTTAGCGGCGATCTTTGCCTTAAACATCAGTTATTCAGGCGATCTTAAAGAGATCTTTTAACGTTCTTAGAAACGATCTCATCTATGATCCATAAGATCTTATCTTCCACTGACAGGCCTGTACCCATGCCTAAACGGGCTTTTCTTTGAGATCTTCTGTAACAAGCCATGAAGATCTTTTCTTAGGATTCTCATAGCCCATAGATCAGAAAAATTAATCATAGTGACTTAGACCACGCCATGCACTTATGCGCATGTGCTAAGATCACTAACTTCATTAATCACACATACACTTAGAACAGATCTTGCTATATCTAAGCTGTAACAATCGCTCTACAATGATCTTGATCTTTAAGATCTTAGATCACACAGACTCACAATCAGGCTAAGATCTTGTTTATGAGTCATGGCATGTCTGCTTTAGCAGGCACACTGATACTTAGAGGATGCATCTGAATGCTCAACAAAAAGTTTTCACTGCTTGCAGGTTCTGCAGCTCTCATGCTCGGCAACGTCTGCGCCATAGCACATGCCGCTGAGAACAATGTCACCATTAGCTCTGATCAAGGTATGCAGGCTGTACAAACTAAGGTTCAGCCTCGTAACTACACCATTAATATTGCTACCCCTGCAGCGCAAAACGCAGCTACAGCACCTGAACAATTAAACAGCGCTAAGCCTGCTGCAACACAAGTAAACAGTGCTCCACCTGCTGCAGCTCAAGCTAAAAGTGCCCCAGTTAAAAGTGCTACAGTGAAAAGTGCCCCAGTAGCCGGCCAAGTTAAGCCTTATATTCCTGACGATGCACCTGTGGCCAAAGCTCCAGCAGCGGCCCCTGCAGCTGCCCCTGCCACTTTAGCTCCTGCTCCTGCAGCTGCCCCTGCCACTTTAGCTCCTGCAGCTGCCCCTGCCACTTTAGCTCCTGCCCCTGCTCCTGCAGCTGCACCGCTGATTAGTGCACCGGCACAAACGATGGCGGCTCCAGCACCTGCTGCCAATGCACCTGCTGTAGCACCTGCAGCACCGAATGCAAATGCACCTGCTGCCAAGGCACCGGCTGCGATTGCACCAGCTGCAAATGCAACTATTGGCAATGCAGCACCTCAAGGTAGCATCAATGCGCCTGCTGCTAACGCTCAGGCCCCTGTCCCTGTAGCAACTCGCGGTGGCCCTACTGTTACTGAGGAGCTGCAAACTCAGAGCAAGACCGAAATTTCCAACCGCGCACAGGTAAATGATCAACTTTATCCTGCAACCAATAACCCAAATGGTCAGGGTGCATTTACTCCAGCTGAGCCTGGCTTTACCTTTGAAAACCAAGCTCAAGAGCAAAAGGCAGCAGATGGTGGCACTGGCAATCCAAATGATCAGATCCAAGAAGTCAGTGTCACTATGCTTACTGACTTTGACGCTGCTGTAGTCGAAGGCTTCAAGAGCTTAGAGAGCAGCCTTACCTTAGGTATGGGCCGCTCAACTAATCTCACCATTGATGATGTTGCTCCTGCCTTACGTAGCTTCACCACTGATGCTGATGGCAACCTCGTGCTGCGCTTTAGCGTGCCTATGGCTCAGAGCATTATTAAAAAGAAGGGCACTCCATCATGGAACGGCCTGTCTAACCCTATCTTAGTATGGATGGCTGGTTTAGATGGTTCTAGCGGTGGCACTAATATGAGCCTCGTGAGCGGTCAAAACTTAAGCCCATTTGCCTCCGCGATCTTAGGCGCTGCTCCTGAGTATAAATACCGTATGATCTTCCCAGTCTTAGATATCGAGGAGATCCAAAAGGTATCGGTCAACACAGTATTAGATCATCGTGATGATGTGTTAGCTGCAGCCTCAGCTCGCTATGGTGCTGATTACTTCATTGCTGCTGCAATTAGTTCTGTGCCTAATGAAAGTGGCATGACCTTCAAGTGGAACCTCTTTTACAAAGACGGTACTTTAATTGCGCAATCAGCCATTTCAGGTCTGATGGATGAGGTAGCAGCCTTAGGTGCCGGTGACATCGCCCGCGCCTTAATGACCTATCAATCCAATCAAACTGAGTCTAATGAGCCAAGCGCTTTATCTAAGAACAATGTAGATATCGACATGATCGGCCCTGGCGATGGCTATGTACGTATGCGTATTTCCAATGTACGTAGTTTGCAGGATATTAAAGAGATCAGAAATATCTTCATCACTTATGGTTTTGACGGCGATACTCGTGTGATCGGCTTTGACAATGGTCTTTTGGTCTTTGAAGTTGCTACTAACTCAGAGCCAGATAACCTTGCTGCTACTATGCGTCGCTCTGGTGAGTTTAAGTACTTAGCCCCATGGACTTTCGACTTTGTTAAGAATGTATCAGTGCGCCCAAGCAACGATACTTTTGTTGGCACTTCCACTGACGTTCGTCCAAACAGCCGCATCAATCCTGACTTAGTCCGTCCAGCTCATCCATCAAACATACGCAAAGACAGTGAGGTGGGCGTTGGTGATGGTTTACCAAGCCGTAGCACCCCTGCTATTCAGGGCGCTGATATGTAAGCACACACCCTTGACGCTAAACAAAGCATCTAAACGAAAAACCCCGCATTGCGGGGTTTTTCATTATGTCGCTATACATTGCTAGTGAGCATCCAAAGCTTTATGAGGCAGCGCGGCTATATGCTCATTGCGTCTTTAGAGGCCTTTAATGAGCTCTTCATCAAAAGAACGCTGTATCACGATTTGAGAGACACGTGCCTTAATGCGCTCACGAGTGAGTCTATCGCTACATTCTTGTAAGGAACGGTTATACATACCAATAGCCTGTGAATAGCCGCCACTGATTGCATAGAGCTCGGCACGTGATTGCATTGCAGAACACTTATCATTAAGTGCTGAATATGCTTTCTCAATTAAAGAGACCGCCAAAGCATCATTTGGCTTGTTACGTAGATACTTATCTAAAATGTTCTTAGCCTTGACAAACTGCTTACTCTCTATATAGGCATAGGCTAAGTTAATCACTACAGCCTGATTATTTGGTTTGTAGCGATAAGCCTGCTGCAGTCTTTCAATAGCAGCGCCACTATTACCATCCTTAAGATCGATATCAGTTTTTACATCAAGCACGAAGATGTTGTTTTGTAACTTAGATGGCAGATGAGTCAAATATGATCGTGCTTCATCTAATTGCTTGAGCTCCAAACAAACTAAAGACAGGGCATAATTCTGATAGACCGCTGAATTATGCTCGCCATTTTGCATGAGAGCTTGCTTAAGAGTTTTTAATTGCTGCTCTCCTGATACTCCACTATATCTAACTGCCACACGTGCTCTTGCCATGTCGTAATCAGGATTTTGCGAATAGTTACGACGCTCATATTGAGTCACACGGTTTTGCGCCTCAGCTAAACGGATATCATTAAGCGGGTGATCGATAAGTAAGGTAAATGCTGGATTAATATTACCTTGCTGTGAGAGCATGGTTCTAAAGAGGTCAACCGTACCCTTAGGATTGAGTCCTGCCTTATACATAAGACTAATGCCTACACGATCAGCCTCATACTCATTATCACGAGTGAAGTTGATGCGGCTTTGCATTTGTGCACCCACAGCCGTAGTCATGGCTGCCACACCGAAAGCGGGATTAATAATCGACATGGCCACAGCGCCGATGATACCTGCTGTTGACAGGCGTGAAGATGCAGTAGCTAATTCGACAAAGCGGGCAATATGTCTTTGGGTTACGTGGGAGATTTCGTGGGCAATAACCGAGGCAAACTCATCTTCAGTCTTGGCGTAGTTAAACAAACCAGTGTTGATTGCAACTTTACCGCCTAAGAATGCAGATGCATTGAGCGTGTTGTTTCTTACCATGAAAAACTCAAATGGAAAGTTCACGCCATCTGCATGAGCAAGCAAACGATTACCAAGAGAGGTCACGTACTCGCTCATCACCGGATCATCGAGCACATTCATATTGCTACGAGCAGTACGCATAAAGAAATCACCAATGGCCATTTCTTTTTGTACGGAGATACCCATTACGCCGGCTGTACCGATCTGAGGAATCAGGATTTCGCTTTCGTTGGCATAGGACACGTTATAAGCTCCACCTGATAACAGCACCACAAGTGCTGCAGCAGACAGACTTTGTCCAGCCTTTCTTAAAATGCCTTTACGGCCTGATAAATAACGTTGCTGCATAAGCAAATCCTAATATCAGCTTATAAATGATCCCGCTTAAAAAAGAAAGCGCTCTGCCCAAAAGTTGACTCCAGTCTACTTTAGAGAACATAACCATGGTGTCACTAAACTGTGCTAATAAAACATACCGCAAAGTCATAGTTAAACACCACATCATTGTACCTACACATGCTTAGCTTAGCTTTAGCATGCATCAAGCAAGAGCAATAAAAATAAGTTAAAGGCTTTGTGCTCCTGAAAAAAGTCTACGCTTGGGCTCAATTGTCAGGTTGGATATGAGTCGGGGCTTAACAAGCTTAAAGAAATGAGTAATTATTTGTCTTAGAGTTCTTAGAAAGCTAGGATTTATCAGATGGCTACGCTAGACTATGTTCCTGTTAAGATTAATTATCATTTCACAGCCTATCAGGGCTAATTATCAACAACCATGCGCTAGCTCTATTGTTGTTGAAAAACTAGAGGCCAAAAGCTCGGCATGTTATCTCTCTTAAAGCATTGGTATCAACGACACTTCTCACAGCCTGGCACCATTGAATTTGCAGTAGTGCTCATAGCTACATTTATCACTGTCTACTACTTTATGTGGCTCGTAGGCCCACTAGTGGTAGCTCTGTGTCTAGCATTCTGTCTAGACTGGCCAGTTGAAAAACTCAAAAGACGCTTTGGTATCGGACGCAAGATCGGTTCATGCATAGTCATGACCATCTTTAGCTCCTTCTTCATCACCATATGCGTGCTAGTAGCTCCTAATGTGATTAAACAGGGTGCTGAGCTTTATAACTCGATTGTATCGTTTAGCACTGTAGATCCTGAAAAACAGGCTGTATATGATCAGCAAAGCTTTACTGGCAGTATCTTAAGTGGCTCAGAAAATAAAACGAATGCTGTTGATGACAAGACCCAATCTCTTGCTCAAAGCATGGCAGATGATCCTGCTCAAAGCATGGCAGATGATCCTGCACAAACTGCACATGAAAGCACTCTAAATGCACAAGTTAATACCTCGCAAGAGAGCAATAATAGCGATAACAAAGATGTAAGTAATGCCAAGGAGGATACAGCGCATAGCACTCCTCAGGTAACCCCTGATACCACCATCATTTACATCTCCAATACTGAGCAAGATGGCGCTAAGCATGTAGCAAGTGCACATGGAACAGAAGTTCAATCACACCAAAACACTGCAGCTAATAGCACTCATACCTACACTAATCCTGATGGCTATCAGATCAAGTTCATCAAAGGTGCTAACAATACGCACTCTCTAGGCACTGTGACTAGTAGCGATGGACAGATAAACCTCACTGTTAACGATTTTGATATTCGTGTGGCACATGAGCTTAATGAAGTCTTAAACAACTTACCTGAGCCAATGCCATCCATGCTCACAATTGCAACTTTAGAGGAGTATGTCAGCCGTATTCGTGTAGCAGCTACCAATAAGATCGCTGACTTAATGAGAACACAATTGATGCCATCAGTTGTAAACGCCTTTACTTGGCTCGTTTACGCCATCATTGTGCCTATCTTTACTTTCTTAATGCTCTACAACAAGAGGCAACTACAAAAGCGTGCACTTACTTTCATTCTGCCAAACAATCAGCAGCTGATGCGTCAGTTCTGGCCAAGCATGCAAGCCCAGATCTCAGGCTATATTCGTGGCAAGATCCTGCACATTGTCATCATTGCTGCAGCTAATAGCGTGGCCTTTATTCTCATGGGCATGAACTACGCGCTCTTGCTTGGCGTAGGCGTTGGCTTATCGGTGGTGATCCCTTATGTAGGTGCAGTAGTAATTGCAGTGCCTGTAGTTATGGTGGCTGTATTCCAATTTGGCTTTAGCCCAGAGCTCTTATGGGTTTTAGTTATCTACACTGTTATTCAGCTGTTAGATAGTAACGTACTTACCCCTATGCTCTTCTCTAAGGCAATGAACTTAGATGCTTTCTCCATCCTCTCTGCCATTTTAATCTTTGGTAATTTATGGGGTTTTTGGGGAGTGTTCTTCGCTATTCCACTGGCCACTTTCGTCAAAACACTAATTACAGGTTGGCCGAATAACGACCCACATGATGAATTTGGCAACCCGCAAAAAGCTGAGGATGCAGCACAAGAAGCGGTACTTACTTTAAGAGAGATAGGCATTAAGAATATTGAGAAGAACTTTTCCGAGCCAGATAAGTCTAACGATAAGGATCGTATCTAATATTCTTTCTTCTTCATGAACAAAAAAAGCGCCTGTAATAGACTATCTTACAGGCGCTTTTTTTGTAATACGACATCTCAACAATCAGACATAGCATAAGAACAAGGCAAACTTATGCCGTTTTCTTTTTCATGTGCCAGATCGTTTGAATAGTTTTAGCTCTTAGTACATCAGAGTGTACAGCTTACGACGGTAACGGCTTTGTGCCTTATCGCCATTCATAGTATTGAGAATATCGAGGAAGGTCTTCTTAACTTCTTCCTTGTTAAGATCCTCTTTAAGCTTAGTAAAGAGCATCTCTAAAGCCTCTTCCTTCTTACCTGCCTCAGCAAGTGCTACAGCATAAGCTACAGCGTTCTCATCAGAAGGATCCTTTTCAAACTTATCCTTTAACTCCATTAAAGCTGGGCTGTTTTGTGCCTGCTCAGCTAAAGTTAAAGCCGCAATTAACTGCTGATACTCTGGAGAGGACTTCTCTTCACGACCAGCATCATCGAGTAACTCATGAGCCTTGGCAGTGTTCTTAGCAGCAATGAGCATACGAGCATAGATGAACTTAAAGCTGCGGTTTTCCTTGTCAGAAAGATATGCCTGCTCAGCAGCAAGAACAGCGGCTGATAAGTCACCTGCTGCTTCAGCTTGCAGAGCCTGACGCATTAACAGCTCACCAGCGCTTGGCATGAACTGATTCATGAGTTCTTGCAGGTTATCAATGATCTGCTGCTCACCTTCTAAAATGGCTGCTGGATTGCCCTTATCAAGCACAGCAATAGCAGGTAAACCGCGCAGGCCTAATTGAGAGGCTAAATACTGCAACACAGGCTCATTGAGATTGCACATAGCTAAGGTCAGGTACTCATTGGTATCTGAGATAGCTGCTGTTACAGCAGTCTTGGCGCGTTCACATGAACCGTCTTCCATAAAGAAAAAGCATAAGACAGGCTTTTCCATTGAGCCTTCTAAAACTTGCTGGAAATTTTCTTGTGTTACGTACATTGTTATACCTATACCTTTGGAAAAACTGCCTTATTGTACAGTCCTAGGCTACGATAAGCCACACAGATAGCCAAACTTTAGCAACACTCGGCACTGAAAATAATCTCCCCTAGCCTTATGGTGCCACCTAAATTATGGCCACGATTTAACTTTAGTCACTACCAAAAAGAGAGTGCAGACAATCTTTTTAAGCGTAAATTTTCTTGTGCAATACTACTTCTGGCAAATAAATGCAAGTCTGCAAAAACCTGATATATAAGCCATTGTAAAAGATACATGATCAGCAATGGTTAGTTAGCAATGACATTTTTACAATATTTGTCTTGACGATTTTAAAAATGGCCTTTCTCTAGCATTTTCATACATACATAAATGCATAAAACATCTGTAAGCTAGATTTTTAATGGCTTTGAAACGATATTTTGGCTTATTCCTTAAATTTATTTGGTTGTCTCAAAAATTTGTGACGTTGCGCAACATTTTTTTGTCTAAAAATGCACTCAAAGCCTTGTTACATCTAGGATGCTCGCTTTTTCCTGTGTTTGCGTATGCCAAACCAATCAAAAGTGATCAAGATCACATAAATGAAGCAAATTTAAAGCATCTTACAAGAACACTTTGGCCTATTTAAGCCATTTTAATAATTCACAAAACTATGAATTTGCAAAGCTGCCAAGTCTGTCACAAGACCTACTGTTTTACCAACGCCATCACAAATCGCGATTTTTAAGTTTGCGCTAAGATGCACCTGTCCTCGCAAGATGAGATTGGCTCTAATCACGCGGACAAACTCACCAGCTACACAGGCAATAGCCAGCATGAAGTGTGTAGAACTGATGATAGATGAAACTAGAACCTGACCGCAGCTTCATGGTCATGATTTGCGCCTTTTTTCTTGGCCGTGAAGCTACGATCATTTTGATTAAGGCAGGTTTGTTATGGCAGAGAACTTCTACAGCTCTGATTACCAGTCACAATACGCACACGATGATGATGGCTATGACCATCCAAATAATGGCGAGCAAAACTCTTATGGCCGCTCTTATGGCGGTTCCGGTCAGTACGATCAAAACGGCCAGTATGGTCGCTCCAATGGCCAATACGATCAAAACGGCCAGTACGGTCGTTCCAATGGCCAGTACGAGCGCAACTACGCACCACGCCGTTCAAATGGTGACCAGTACGAACAAGGTGGTTCTAACTACAAAAACAATTACCGCTACAACCGTCGTTTTGAAGGCGGCAATCAGTATCGATCCAATCAAGGCCAAGATGATGGCCTAAAATTCACCATCGTCGAGAGCTATGGTGTTTTCCATACAGATCCTCGTAGTGGCTACACCAAAGAGGTCAACTTAGTTTCATGGAATGAGGCTAAACCAAAGTACGATATCCGCCCTTGGTCTCCAGATCACAAGAAGATGGGCAAAGGTCTTACCTTTACTGCCGATGAGTTCATTATGCTGAACACCATCACCTCAGCCATGATCTCTTCAAAACCTGAGCTTAAGTCACGCTACATGGAGTTGTTAAATGACAAACTTAACGACCCAACCGATCAAAAGAGCGCCATTGCCACAACAAGCGATATGAGCACCTTAGGTGTACAGAGCAACCTAGCTAGCGCCAAGCCTCAAGAGAGTGCTACTGATCTTGCAGATGACGATGACGCAAGCACCTCATTCTAAATAATTATTTGAGCAAACTAGTGCCTGATGCGGTTATGGATTTAGCCGCATCTCCTTTTCTCGCCACCGCCTAAAGCTTTCTTTTGCGCTCCATCTCTTATCACTAAACTTTTCTCTTCACTCTAACCTAGGCTTTCCTTTGAGCCAATCTTATAGAGGCAGCTTGCTGATCTCGCCCTCAACTAATATTTCTTTTGAGAAACCATCTTCAAGCGCTTTCTGCTTGTATTGCCCTAGCTTCTAGAGGCGATCTTGATGGTCATCACCTTCAAGTAGTCTCAGATCTAGTGCCTGCAGGATAGTTTTAAGTTTATTTACGCTAATCCCGATATGGTGACGCGATTTGAGTAATTGCACTATGCCGTTGAGCGTAAGCTTACCCTCAAATTCCTGATACAGCTGCACAACGTAATTAGAGACAAGCTGCGTACGCAAAGAACGTGTCATATGCTCATCTTGAGTGTGCTTAGTGTAATAATTGATTTTGTCTGGGCTAAGGCCTAAGGCTCTTTGTAGCAACGAGCGTTTAAGCTTAGGCTGCTTATCAATCAAGCTCTGGTAGCTCTCAAGGCGCATCGCCATGTGCGTGCACTCTTTAGCATAGGCATCCATAGCACTTAACTTTCTTTCAAGGTCGATCCTTGCCTTAGCGCCCTCCATTAAGCTGCTCATGTCCTCAACAAAGCGAGAGTAATTTAACAGCTGCACTTTCTCTGGCAGTTTTTTAAAGTCTTGATCAAAGACATTCACCTTAGGCGGCCTACCGACGCTTTTATCACTCTTGCTTAAGTACTCGGATACTGCCATCCCCTCATCAAGGCTCGTAACAAGCTCAAGTAGCGATACTATCTGAGCGCTCTGAGCATCATTGGAAGCTTCATTAAATCCCTCTTGCGACTCATCCAACGCGACGGCAGCTTCCATTTTTGTAAGCTTGCTCATTAACTCAAGCTTGCTTTTGGCACTGTTAAGGCTTGCTTGGAGCTTAGATTGTTGTGCTTGCTTGTATCTGAGCTTTGCATTTTCATCGTACTTGCCTGAAAGTGAGTCTCTAAGCTTGATGGCCTCTGCATTGGTGCGAGCCGCGTTGACTGCTTGCTCATATCGCTCTTTAAGCTCGCTTAGGCTCAGATCTGGGTTGTACTTAAGAATAAGATTGTTCACCACGTGCATATTGGCACTATCAGGAATACGCGCGATGATCGCTCCATTTAGCGGTACTTTAGCTGTAAGGCGTTGCTGATAAGTAGTCTCAAGCTGTTTCTTATCGGCCTTAAACAATACTGCAGCTGCATCTAAGGGGTAGTTATACGCGATCATGAACTCAACTACACAAGCACGATCGTATTTAGAGAGTGGCTGAGGATCGATTAAGTTTGTACAACGCATTGCCTCATCAAAGCCGTGTAGATCAATAAAGTTGAGATAGCGAGCTACAGTATGAGCCGTTTGGCCAATGAGCGCGGCGATCTTGGCGTTGGAATAACCCTCAGAGCGATACTTTAAGACGAACTTGGCAATATCATCCTTACTGACACGGGTATAGCGTCTAAAGTCAGATACCTCTTTGATATTCAAATAGCTTACGTTTGCCTCAGATAGTTCAAGCTGAGCGCAATATGCTTTATGGAGCTGAGCAAGCGACTGACCACCATTGTGCGCTTTTACATACTCCTCAAGATACTTTAAGTTCACGCTCTCAGGAAGTTTGGCAACTTTTGGACTATCCATGAGCGCATGACCAATTAACTTGCGAATCTCAATACAATCGCCTAGCAAAGAGCTACGCGTTTTAAAGAAAAGCTCAAGCATGTACTGAGGCATGTTATAGGCATGAGAAAACTCAACTATGGAGGCTAGCTTGCGTGGAGTAAGCTTGAGATCTTCAGTAAGACTTGGCAGGCGTTTTAACTCATCGAGTCCATGAATGTCCTTAAAGCGCACAAATCTCAGGGCACTCTTTTCACTAATGCCAAGCTCTCGAGAAATTTGCGCTGGGCTTAAGTTAGCTTCAATAAGCTCAATAATCTTATTGCGTGTTGCATCATCCAAAGATGTCCTTGAACTTCTAATGTGTTTAGATTCGACCATAAGACTTACTCTGTTTGATACTAAACGCCTAGGATAAATGTATTAGTGCCTAGCCTCTTAGCTGCCCATGATAGCCATGATTGGCACTTGTAACTGGCTATTTTAGATCACCACCAGCTTGCAGATGGGATATAGCTGAGATGATGCGGCCATGCCTCGTTTATGCTGCCATACCTAAATTATATGCCTTGGAATATACAGCCTTTGCATGGATGATGAGCTCTGGCATGTGAGCATGCATTTTTGCTGTGCGCTAGCAAAGTCTGCGACTAACTATGTGGTGCTTAACTACGTGGCGACTAACTATGTGGTGCTTAACTGCAGCTTTGCTGCGTTAGATGCTTGTGTGCAAGGGCAGCTTGATAGTGTAGCTGCCCATTTATGGGGTGGGCGTTTTAGCGCACAAAACGATTTAAATCACGAGTGGATTCAATCAAGCTTTCAAGCTCTGGTCGAGCTTGCAAGATGCGACCATCGCGCTCAACAAATGATGAGCCATCACTTGAGAAGACGGTATTGTGCTTATCGCCAATTAAAATCAGGCTATCGCCACTATCAGAGATCAAGATGCGATGACCTGCACCACTATTTAAGTTACGACCTAAGGTGTAGTTACCCTCTGGAGTGGTGATATTAACTGCGGTTGCGCCATAAGTTGCGCATATATCTTGATGAGAAGTTAAAGCTTGTACGGCGGTATTTTGCCTCTCGCGATCTGCCCATAAGATCATGAGCGGCACATGCTGTACGCCACGATCAAAGACCTCTGAGCTTGGCTTGAGCATTTGATTGCCCTCGCAAGCGGTCACAATGATCATAGTGTCTTTGAGTAATCCTGCTAAAGACAACTCACGTAAGAAGACAGCAAAGAGAGCATCTACATGGTGTAAGGAGCTTTCATACATCAAGCGTGCAGCCACCATAGGATCATCCTCTCCAGAGGATTGCACGTCCTTCTCCTTATCGATTAAAGCCTTAGCAGAGGAGTTGATGATGGAAGCAAACTCTTGTGCACGAGCTTGTGCCATAGCATAAACATTAGCTCTTTGCTCTTCACTCTCGTCATCAGGCAGCTCGGCTGCAATGAGTGGCAAGGTTGCATCATCCTCAAAGATGGTCACACTATTCTTATCTGTGCTCAGCGACTGTAAATCAGAGTTATTGCTAGCTCCTGCCTTATAATTCTTAGCAAATTGGGCTCTTGCTGCAGCTTGTTCCTTAAAGTCACGTAAGTCATTAATCACTAAAGTGAGCTCATATGGACGCTTGTCAAAAGAGTTGTATAAAGAGATCTGACGGAAGGCCTCAATAAACATCTCGCGTACATTAGAAGCATGACTCATCTGTGAAGGAGCTAAGGCTGATGCCTCAAGCAAGGATGAGTAGTAATGACGCTTATTAGCGATCAAATTAGGATCACTAAAGGACGCATCAGAAAGAATTAAACGACGAACGTAATCCTGGCGGTACATGGTATCGAATGGTACTGGCAGGATATTGCCTGAATACAAGGCACGACGGTACTGCAAAGGCAGACCGAAGTTCATAGAGTAAACATTGTCGATCTCATTTTTATAGAGCAAGTAGTGGTTTTCAAAGCTCTGTGCATAGGACTTAAAGTCCATGAGATTCTTACTGTTCTCTTGGGTTAAATCGTTATATGAAAGACCATTGAGGCTAATGGTGATGACATTCTTAGGCTTTTGCTCTTCATCAACAGTGATCTTGCCTAATGGATACTCCATGTAATCGGCAATATTAGCTGCAGCATTAGCATCGAACACTTCGTTATTAAGCCAACCATGCGAGCTTAAAAATGAGCGCGCTGTCATTGGGTAATGCACCGGGAATGAGGAGCGTAACAAAGTAATACGCTCATACTTAGTAGCATCAGCCCAAATATGCAGAATATGCGAGCAAATAAAGCAGGAGATGAGGGTAATTAAAATGCTTCTGACCGCATACGGATGATGATCGCGGTAGAGTGAGTGTGTAGTGATTTTGGCAAAGAATAATTCAAGGCCAATCACTATAGGCACAGCAATGAATAAGAAGTTGTAGTTAAGGCCGGTACTGAAATCAAGCTCACGGACGATGAGGTTAAGTGCCGTCATACTCAGGTGGACTTTAACCGCTAAGTAGATCTTGATATCAAACAAGAGCGCAGTATGTCCAATTACCGCAAGGATTACAGCAATAACACGGTAGTAGCGGAAATTACCAATAAAAGCTAGCGGGAAGAGCAAGACCATGTAGAAGACCACAGCCAAAAAGCTCATATGGCCCAGAGAGGTAACTACAAGGTAGACAAAGCTCAAAAAGTCTGTGGCTGGAGGAGCTGCATAGACGTAGCTAAGTCCTAACAGACATGAAAGGAGCATGTTTACAAAGATAAAGTAGTGGCCCCAGGTAATTGAACGGGACACCTGCTCTTTGTAGGAAAAACGTTTTAATGAATGCTTACCGTCGCTCATTGCAGGCACTATTCCAACTGCAAAGATCTATGCCTTACGTAATCTTCATATACCGCAAACCTAGAATCTTTACCTAGGTTTAAGTCATGTTCTTTACGCCCTAATGTGTACGTGATTCTAGCATAATTAGTTCACTAACACTCCCATCAATACTCATGAGCAGCACCATGATGGCCAAATAAAAATCTCATCTGACTCCCTTTTGCTAAAAAGGCAAATTGCTGTTATGGGCATGCATCATCTTTTAGATAAGCAGATTTTGGCCTACGCCACTTCTATATCATCATTTTGCACAAAGTATTTTTCATATAAATAAAGTTTGTAATAGCCCCTTTAAGCACTTAAAAAACGTCAAAAACCGCATTTATTTCAGGAAAAAACATTTTGTTTGCACTTTAGCAAGTTTTCCTTTAGCTCAAAAGTATCATTATCGGTGCTGGCCAAAGCTTCTATTTAATGGCCTAACCATTTGTTTATGTATGCGCTCACCTTAGATTCTCAATGCCTGTGGTGCAGCTTTAAGCATACATATACAGCTCCATGACAAAGTACGCCCTAGTTTGCTCAATAGGAATAATTGATCATGGGAGGAGTACACCTTATGCGTGATGCTCAACAAATCAAAGCTCTACCTTACTTAGCTAAGGTCTATGCCGATCGTTACAATGTTTTTATCAACATTCAAGGCTGTAGCGCCTACTCTGATGGTCATTCCATCACTGTTCCAAAGCTCGATGTTAGCTCTCAAGAACTAGAACGAGTGCTTTTTGGCTTCGTAGCTCATGAGGCTGGCCACATTCGTTTTAGTGACTACAAGGTCTTAAACAAGATCTCTAATGACGACCGTTTGCGCGTGCTCGTCAACATCCTTGAAGATGCTCGCATAGAAAAACTTATGAGCCGTACTTTCATCGGCGTCTATGACAACCTAGAGCTCGTTAACCGTAGCCTTTACAAGACTCAGCTAATGGACTTTAAGAGAACTAGCTCCATGCCTAAGCTGCAGTTACTTTTCAACTACATCATGTATACCTCTCAGAGCATCGTTAATCAGTATCGCGACGCTGCCCTGATGAGCCGTCTTAGCTATCAAGAGCTCAGTTGCTTAATCAACCCTCAAGGTCTTGATGAGCTTAAGTCACTCTTGTACGAAAGTTGCCCCAAGCTTGAGAACACCGAGCAGGTCTATGAGCTAGCTAAGCGCATCGACTCAATGTTTTGTGGCCAGACTTTCTTTGTCCCAGACTTTAGACGCTTTGCCATACGCTACAACCTGACCTCAGCTTTCGATCAGGCTAACTGTATCGCTACTGCAGCTTTATACGGGCAAAAGTTCGACTACCCAGTTTTATGCCCAAGTCCATTCATGAGCAAGGTGCACAAGATAAAGCCTTTTGCCCAAAAGCATGGTCTGCCGTATACGGTCAAACAGCTCATGAAAGAGTGCTACCCAACTTTCTTATGTCCAAAACCACTAGACCTCTTTAGTCGTCTCGTCTTAAAGCCATCTGACCTCCTGCCTGCAGATCTTATCAAGGAGGCCAAAGCCTATGCCGACGAGTCCTTAGGCGGTTCTGCACACTTAAAGCACTTTGAGCGCTTTATGGACAACGAGTTTTAGTGAGGTGATCTATGCACGCACATTCTCTTTTTGAACAATTAGATGCGCTTGAGACAAGCTTTTCTAATCCACATGGCTCCAAATTAGATGCTTTTAAAGACGACCATGAGCACCTAGACAGTAGCTATCACGAGCACCTAAACAGCAGCGATCACGAGTTTCTAAGTAATGGCGATCATGCCCCAGAGCAGATGTCGCTCATTCATGATCTGCCTTTAGATGAAGGATCTCTAAGCGCTGATGGCCGCTCCGAGCAGTGCCCAATAGGCTCTCTTACTCCAAGTGCTGCTACCCTTACCCATGATATCGACTCTAGCTGCTTTCATGAGCTTACAGATGGCGCAGATAGCAGTGCTGTTGGCTCTGATACCGATAGTTGCATTACTGTCGACGCAACCAATGCCCTGGTTAAGATCGCCAGGGTACAGCAAGAGCCACTGGCATCTCAGGCAGATATGGAGGTTCAGGCAGATTGCGTCGATGATGATGATTGCAAGGGAGTTCCTTGTGCCAAAGCATTTATGCGCTCAGGGCGTAATCAGGAAATGAAAAACTTAGATATTTACGAGGCCCTCAATCATTACGTTGAGCCTAAAAATATCTACACTACTCCAAGCAGTGGCAGAAGCACTGACACCAAAGAAGCCAATGTTGCAGCCCACACTTCCTATGATGATGGCGCTGCCGATACCGACGGCGTAGCTGCAGGTTGTGCAAGCAAGACAAAGAGTGAGTTTGCCGAAGCAAAAGGCGCAGCTGCGGGATCATCACATGTAAGTGGTGGCGCTGCATCTAAGACTGGTGGTGAGGGCTCATCTTCTAATCAGGATAGCTCCGATGAGTCTAAGGAAGATAAGAACCGCGAAAGTTTAATGATGAGCGGGGATAGCGATTGTTTATACGATCGTCGCCTGACCCGTTATTGCGGCAAGTATAGCGATCTTGAGTCGTTTAGAGCCAATCTCATCAACAAACAGAGTCAAATTGCGCAAATGGCTCGTGACAATGATAGCGAGCTGAGCACTCAGCGTCTTGGCATGGTTCACCGCTGGAGTGTCGATAGCTTCTTAGACAGTGATTTTACTAGACCTTTTTCTCAAGCCTTTGTTGAAGAAGAGGTGCCTAGCCAAATGTTCAACGGAGTAGCCTTGCCATCCTTTGCCCTAAGCACACGTATCATCGCCGATGCTTGGGCTAATCCATGCGAGTTCATTCCGATCATACCTTGGCTGTGTATTCGCAATCTGCCTAATCTCTTATCATCTCCATTGCGTCGCCTTAGCCTCAAGCAGCAAGATGCGCTTAAAGCTGTACGCCTACTGCAAGAGAAAATAGTCTGCCACTTTACAACTTTACAAGAGTGCGCTGAGGCTGTAACTCGAGCCACTAAACAACTCTCTGGTCTCTTGCCTGATGATCTGAACTCCAATGAAGCTCAATGCAAACGCTATCAGGATATCCCTGCCTATCCTGTAGTGCAGTATTTACAAGATAACAATGAAATCTTGCTGTTAAAGCTGCGCTCAGACAATCGCAAGCTCATAGTCCGTCAGTCACCAGAGTTGATTTTAAAAATACGCTTTATGCTCGATAACGAGCGTCGCAAGCTTAAGTATCAGCGCAAAGCAGCGATCTTAAAGGAATACGGACTGTTAAGTGACTTAAACCTTAACCTCGATCCACCTTTAAATCCTGATGCCTATTGCGTTGATCGTGACGCTAAAGTGTGCGTACTCAAACGTGATATCGACCTTATCATGGCGGTCAAAAAGCTCTATCTGTCTTTTGAAAAGCGTCAAGATATACCGCTGTGCGTCGGTGAAGATCACTACAGGCTCTTAAATAATCGTCTTAAGGATGTAAGCGATCAAATTGAACGCCGCGATAGTAATGTCCGCTCCTTACGCACTATGCTCTATGCCATGCGCGATCCTAGTGACAAAACCTCCATCAATCTTGTCAAAAGACGCGCTAAAGCCATGGGCATTGCGCCAAGTAAAGAGGGTATTCAGCAAGCCCTTGAGAGCAATCAACCCACTAGAGCCAAGTACGATCCAGACACCCACGAGATCTCCATACCGCTTGATGAGAGCGAAGGCTATTCGTTTTTATCAGAACCTGTCCGTCTTGGCAGACATCTATTGTTTAACCACGACTGCACCAAGGCCTTTATCGACTACCGCGTACGTGATGATCAGCAGCTAAGCAAAGTTGTTGCGGGAACCTATGGTATTGGCCAACAAGACTCCTCTTTAGAGCCTAGCGATGAGGAGAGTAAGGCCTTTACTGTCAATGCTGACGAGGCATTGCAGATGTACGAGCCACTAGAGCTATACGAGGGCCTTATTAACACGGTTGCCTGCACTCCTCGCGATCTTAACGAGGAAGAGGGCAAGAGCAACGATGCTAGCAAAAACATTGAGATCTTAGATGAGCATATCCGCGATCCACGTTTAGAAAACACATATTGCGATGCGCTTAGAGAGTATTTGTACGCCAATGGCCAATTTGATCTTGGCCTTGAGGCTCAAAACAATGTCTCAAGCGTTATCGATGCACTAGCCAAAGAACAGAACGTCGACCCATATCGTGGCGTCGGTGGCATCACCATCATGCCAGATAAACCTTTAAAGCGCGGTGATGAAATTGACTCTAATGCAAGAACCTTCATCCCTGATGAGAAGATGATTCAACGCTTTTTAAAGGAGGCCAACACAGAAAATCAGTTCTTAAGACGAGTTCTACGTCAAAAGGTTACCGCTGCCGTATCGAAAATGCGTGGTCGTAATCCAAAGGGACGCGAGATTGATCCACTGCGTGCTCAGTTCATCAAGATTGGTGAAGATCGCATCTTCAAAAAGCGCTTTATCAGCGAGGACTTTAATACCTCTATTCACATACTTGTGGATATCTCAGGCTCAATGTGTCACGTATCTAAGCCAGTACCAAAAGAGCAGATGCCATATGCCACTCGTTGCTATCACGCTTGTAAAGCAGCGTTGTCGATTGCCTCTGCCCTGTACGGCATTGATGGTGTCTTAATCGCATGCAGCTTCTTTCCAGGCTTTATTGAAAATAGCTCCACCTTCACAGCCTTACATAGCAATGAGCGCCTCTTAACTAAAGCACGTGACTTTTTGCAAGAGCCTCATGGCAGTACACCAATGGATGACGCTATCTATACAGCCATGCGTCAGCTCAACAATCAAACAGCTGACCGCAAGATCATCATCATGATTACTGACGGTGCGCCTGATGATGTGGATCGCACCAAACACGCTATTGAGTCATTAGAGCAGCAAAACATTGAGTTGTATGCCATCGGCATCGAGACGCAAGACGACTACCATCTCTTTAAGCACTTTGCCTCATTAGAAGAGGCCAACAAACTTACCGAGGTTATGTCCAAACTGCTTATTGAGCTGAGCAAAAGCAGGTTTGCCAATCAACTTGAATAAGCATCTTTGGCCAATCCATCAACAAGAACAAAACCTAAAAATACTTGAAGCTCTACTACCTCAAGTTATTAAAGCAATGCCTATGAGGCGTTGTATTAACAAGGAACTGTCTTATGTTAAAGACAATCTTCAACAAGAAAGTGATCGATCAGTCTAATACAGACATCTACTCAACCTATTGGAACCACCCACCAGAGACTTGGGAATTTCTCTTTGCCAACGACAACCCTGATCGTGTCATGGTGCGCAACATTCTTCTTAACGAGTGCTGTCCAAGTATAGTGCCCACCAAGACTGAGGAGAACTACGGTCGTATCGAGTTTAATCGTGTCGACAAGTTCAGAGATGATCTCTTAGACTCTCCAGCTCTTACTGAAGAGGCTCAAAAGAATGGTCTTATGTACTTGCTCATTGTTTTTGCCTTGCTGTTTGTCATCTTGCTACCTGTTTTAACTAAGGCTCCTGCAAACCTTAGGAACGTAATCTACCCACAAACGATCGAGCTGATGCAAATTCTTGAACAAGAAGAGCAGGCCAGGGCGCTTAAAGCTCAACAGCTGCAGTCAGCTCAGAGCAATACCTCTAATAAAGAGCTGCAGTCGGCACAAAACATGGCTAGCCAAAGTGAGCTGCAGTCGTACCTGAGTAAGAGCAGTGCTGATGGTGCAGGTGCAACTCATCAGTCCTATCTGAGCTACCTAAATAACGACATTAACCTAGGACCAAAGTACACTGAACATGTGTACTTATATCGTGATCTCGACAAGAGCCTTGAAGATTACAAAAACGATCTCATTGCTAAAACTCAACCACCTAAGATTTCAGAGTCTGAAAAGAGAGCTCAAGAGTTAGAGGCCATTCCTTTAAGCAAGGCTCTTGAAGATAAACCAGCACTTGTAAAAACAGCCGCTCGTGCAATCTTGGCAAGCCAAAAAGCTCAGCTTGAAAAGCAAAAGGCTGCGGCCGATCCAGCTAATCACAAGCACCAAGACTATGGCATCAACAAGGAATTTAAGCCATTTAATCCGCTGCCACCGTCTTTAAAGCTCTCAAGCTCAGACCCATTTGGCACCCATCAGAGAGTTATGGAGTTTAAGCCACTGCGTGAGGCCCTGCACTTTGGACCAAGCCAAAATAGATTTAAAGCACCGTCTATAGACATGGGAAATAAGGCTATTCACAATAAGCTTGACCTAAACAAGCTCAATGCGGAGGTTAATAGAGTAGATATCAGTGACAAGCTAGCAAGTACACTAGAAGAGAACTTAGGTAACGAGCTTACTAATAGCTAAAAGCCACCACAATTTGCTCTACCTATAATAAAGCCTTGGCACTAGCAAAAAGCCCCATCAATAGATGGGGCTTTTTGCTGTAATAAAGATATTGTGTAGGCCTCTTTATACGCCAAAAGAACTTAGTATCGGCTTGCCTGATTCATCGAACTTTAAGCTACCATCCTTGTAGATGCTTAAATCGCAAGCCATAGTGTAGGCATCCTCCGCAGGATGCTTGGAAGTAGCAGCATAGTACTTCTTACGAGTACCTGTAATGGTAAAGCCATAGAGGTCGTAAAGGTACTTAGCCACTTCATTAGAGACACGTACCTCAAGGTAGCAAGTTGCTGCTCCCTCGGCTACGCATTGTTCTAAGGTGTAGCGTAAGAGTTTATGGCCAAAGCCTAAGCCTTGATACTGTCTTTTAATGCCAATGGTATAAAGCTCTGACTCATCACAGACTAAACTGATGATAGAAAAACCGACAAGCTCACGATTGATGAACAAACCAAAGCAACGAGTATTATCAGTAAAACAGGCCTCAAGCGAGTCATAAGACCATGGATCTGAATGCGCACTTACATCAATCTCATGCAAAGTATGCAAGATCTCAGGGGTTGGCTTGTCAATAAGCTCAATACTCAGCTTCTCATGCATTGCATGTCGTCTTGAACCCATAAATGTTTTCTAAACCTCGTTGCGCTTACTAATTGAAAATAAGTAAGACGGCTTAATACCAACAGTATTTGTTAAAGAGCGATGCCGCGTGAGGCAAACTCACTTTTTAAGAAGTTCCACACTGCCTTTTTATCATTGGTCATGACAAAAGTACGATTGCTTGGCATTGGGTATGGAGCATATGGCATCAAGATAATGTCATTAGGCTGATACTGCCATGCTGGATGATATGTCGCTACTCTTAAACCCTTGGAGTTTAAGAAGCGCATCATATTCTCTAAATAAGTAATCGAACTATCTGGCTGCACATAAACATCAGCATCAGGTCGACTTGGCGCACCACCGACAGGAGCACTTTGCGCTGCTACAGGAGCTGGAGCCGCAGGCGCTGCTTGCATAGCTGCAGGAGCCATCTGCATCTGACCTTGTACAGGTGCTTGCCAAGATTGATTAGGCACATAGCCCATTTGATTTGGAGCCTGGCTACCAAAGCCTTGGCTGGAGGCCTGATTGTACGCCTGATTTGGCGCTTGATTGTAAGAATGCCCAGGAGCTTGGTTTGGCGCGTACAGCGGCGCAACTTGTCCAGGGTACCCTTGAGATGGTGCTTGTGCCTGGGCCTGTGATTGTGCGTGGGCCTGGGGCTGGGCCAGAGTTTGTGGCTGAGCTTGGGCTTGAGCGGCGCGAGATTGCTCTTGAGCGTAGGCTGCAAGCTTTTGTTCTGTAGCAAACTGTTCGGCGCGGGCGTCGTTAGCTAGGCGCTCGTTATCAGTAATCTCGCTTTCTAATTGCGAATGAGTGCGATCAGAGAGGGTTTGCTCACTTAATAAAGAGCTTTTTAAGGCTGCAAATGTCTCGCTCACAATGGCAGCATTGCGAGCCATATTTTCTTGAGCTTGTGCTTGTGCTTCAGCTTGAGCAGCTGATAGCTCAGCACCTTGTGCTGCGTTGTCTTGTGCTACGGCTGACTCTTGCAATGGGACAGCTGACTCGTTAGATATGCCAGAGCTTAAATCCTGAGATACTCCATTTGCCTTGATAGTGTCAGCCTCATCAGACTGCTGAGCATAAGGAAAAGATATATCTGGATTGGCTCTCCAGACTACTTTGGATTGATGCATACTCGTCCTTTAGACACTGTAACTACCAAGAAAACAAAAGCCCATCTTACGATGAGCCCCATGGCTACATAATAGCCTATAGAGCGATGCTTCACCAAGATCATGGTGGCACATCGCTTAAGTAGCTAAGAGAGCTTAATTATTTGTCTTTCTTAACTGGCAGAATCTCAATCCAGTAATCATCTGGATCGTGAATGAAGTAAAGGCCCATGACCTCGTTCTCGTAGCAAACGCAGCCCATTTGCTTGTGGAAAGCTCTAACCTCGTCGTAGTCCTCTTTGACACGCAGGCACATGTGGCTCTCGTTGTCACCAAGCTCGTATGGATTGGTGTGATCACGCAGCCAGGTTAACTCTAAAGAGAAAGGAGTGGTGTTGTCACCTAAGTAAACGAGAATGTAAGAACCGTCAGCAGCTTCCTTACGACGCACTTCGACTAGGCCTAAAGCCTCTTTGTAGAATGCAATAGAGCGCTCTAAATTAGTAACGTTGATATTGAAGTGATCAAAATGGGCAGTGATTTTCATGAGAACCTCAAACTGAGACACTAAAGAGTACTTAGCTATTTTAACTTAGAAACCATCTATCACAGCGTACTAAAGAGACAAAATCGATCGCAAAGGGGCCCCCAGAAGTACATGTTTGAATCTATGGCTCCTCGCTCTAAAAGAGTCGCTATGCTCAAAGCTTAACTGCTTTGGCCATTGCCCTGTTCAGCAACATGCTTATGATCTTATGCATTCACATAGCAATAGTCGCCTGCATAGACAGGGAGCCAAATGTGCTTGTCGCTTAGAGGGCTTTGTGGGCTAACTAAAGTAATGGCGCTTTGTGGAGTATCGCACTCGTTACCCTTTTTAAGGTTCATCTTAGAAAATAGCGCATCGCATCTTAAAGCGTCCTCAGTTTTATCTCCCATTTCCCACACGTGCATAGGAATGAGCATGGAGAATGGAACATTCTCATAGAGCTCTGAGGCTCCTGCCAAATAGTCTTTCACCATGCGAGGATCGCAATCGATCATGACAATATCAAAAGAGTCAAAGCGCTCCTTAATAAAAGCAAGCTCTTTTAAGAAGAACTCGTGAGCCTCTTTGATCTCAGAGTCGGTACTTTCACACATCCAATGCCAGTAGTTAAAGTCGCCACCATGGTAGATAGACTTACCTGAGGATAAAGACTCAATTGCAAAAGAAACACCTACATCAGTTGAGCCTAACGCGGTGATTTTAAGGGTCTCATCTTCATATACATCGCCTTTTGCAAGGAAGGTAATGTGCTCTAAGTAAGGAGCGACAAACTTGCGGCGATACTTTTTAATGTCAGATGAGAAAACCAGCTTGACCTCAGGATACTCTTTGTCTTGTTCACGGCGTTTTTGCGCATAGGCAAAGAAGTTTAAGATGAATGGCAGGAAATGATCTTTATGAAAGTGGGTTGAGAGGATGTACAGAGGCTTATCTAAAGAGATCATCAGCTGAGCCATTACACCAGGAGCAGTGTCTGGATAAGAGATATTCATACTCTCATCCATAGGACGTACTTCATCTTGCTCCACTAAATTGCCGCAAGCCTCAGAACCAATGGCTCTAACCACACCGCCCTTCTTTCTTTTATCAAAAGGCAATGCATAGCCATCAAGAAAGTAGTCACAGAGGATGTAGCACTCATCCTGCTCAATTAAAAAGCCATTGTGATAGAGATAAGTAATCTTCATGCAATCCCCCAAAGAGCGATCTTGTTGTCTTATTCGAGCTTGATTGTAACTAATCATGCACAAACAATGCGACTAAAGCAAAAGCATTGCCTAAATGAGCAAAACAAGAGCTTATTTAGCAAAAGCATTGCTCACATTTGCAAAACCAGAGCTTAATTAGTAATGATTGCTTAAATTGTGCAAGCAAGAAGTGCTTAGATAATAAAGGGGAAAGATAAGGGGAGTGCTGACTTAATAAGGAGAGCAATCCTCGAAAACAGCCTGTCTTGGAGTCACAATAGCAAAAGACTGCATCAGAGCAGTTAGCTATATGGCTTATAAGGTCGGTTTAGAAATAGACTGGCTGTTTTGGAGAGGCAATACCAAGAGGATGGGGCTAAGCAAGAGTAGCTTAGTAAGCGCGTTAACGAAAAGCGACTTTTATGTGGCTTAATCTTGCGCTTAAGAATACTGTGGTCAAAGCCAAGGCTGTGACGCTTGATTTTTGGTATAGCCAAAACGAAAAAAACCCCAAAAAAGGGGCCTTGATGGCAGGAGCAGAAGGACTCGAACCCTCAACCGTCGGTTTTGGAGACCGCTGTTCTACCATTAGAACTATGCTCCTGCAATGGCGCGTATTATGCCGATTTTTGCCCATGCTGTAAAGCGTTTTCAAAACTTTTTTCCTAACTTTTCAGCCACACTCTTGCAAAAGCGCATATATATCAGCATTAAAGCCACTAAAAAGCCTGATAAA
>Connie_p1__coassemble_1034_pt1 | contig 35204 bp, 22 predicted proteins | sample Connie_p1__metabat2_low_PE_021 | metagenome-assembled genome bin Connie_p1 | reverse complement strand
CGTTACAGCGAGGACGTATTTTAATGATTTGAACTCACACGTCAACAGCTTTTTTGAACTTTTTTTAAAAAAACTTTAATCATTTTTAACAAAAGCCGATATATAAGCCGTTTGTAGCTCAAAAATTTTTTGCATAGTTTCGTTACAAACACCCTAATTTGATTGCTTTATTACCATATTAGCAAACACTAACCACAAATATTTTGAGAGGAAGCTCTTACTTTTTTACAAATACTGATGCACTTGAAGCCATTTATTGCGATGCTAGAGTTTCACACTCTAATGTGTGCAGCCCACGAAGTATTAAGAAAAAGGGCAGGACGCTTTCGCGCCCTGCCCTTTTTCTATTTACAAGAAGCTAATCCTATATAAAGCTAGACTTAATGCTCTTTCGATAGCTCGTCAAAACTCAATAGCTCTCTAAAGTGGAAGTAGCTAAAGGTACTTTCCATCTTGTTACGCTCATCTTGAGAACATGTACCTGTATAAACTGCTACTTTTGCTCCTGAGGTAAATACCTCTGCATCTGAAAGACCTGGTACGTGAATTATCTCTTCTGCTGCTAAGAGATCTTCATGTTCTAAAACACTCTCCTCATCAGTTTTTAGATCTGCTTGCATTGTCTGTTGATAGCCTGCCTCAAGGATAGCCTTAACGCGACGAGCTACTGCCTCACCTGAATCAATTAGATGAATCTTAGGTCCAAGAATAGTTGAGATCTGTTCTTTCAATAAAGGAAAGTGCGTACAGCCAAGCACTACTGCATCAGGAGCTTTTGGACCATGACATGACCATATAGGCTCTAAGATTTCTTTGAGCTTAACCATGTCACAAGCCTTATGGCAAAACTCTTCATATGTCATGCGCTGCTGACAGGCACTTAAAAGTGCATCTTCAGCTAGTCGTACTAAATCCTCAGAACCAATACGCATCACCTTACAGTCATAGGCAAACTCATTGATTAAAAAATTAGTATAGGCACGGCTACAGGTTCCTGGTGTTGCTAATAAGACAATCGACTTGTTTTTAGAAATCTTAGCTGCAGGCTTAATTGCAGGCACCACACCTACTATGGGTGTATCGATAGCCTCACGGATAATCGGCAGCACTGTGGTACTAGCTGTATTACATGCAACCACTATCACATCAGGCTTAATGATGGAGCAGGCTCTATCTAAGAGATTCTTTACTCTATGCTGCAGATACTCTTCGCTCTTATTACCATAAGGAAATCCTTCATGATCAAATAGATAGTAATAAGAGGCATTAGCATTAAGCTTGGCTGTTTTAGTGAAAACAGAAAGTCCGCCCATTCCTGAGTCAAAAAACAAAACACGTGCTGCTCTGCCTTGAAACATCTGACAACTCCTATAGTAGAACTGTTAGCAGCTTTAGTAGCTACAACTTTCACTCATGTGCAGATTGTACAACTCATATGTATCTTGCGTTAGCTTAAGTACAAGATTCTTTAGTGTCTCATCGCAAGGATCGCATATTGATGGGAGTTTTGATAACATGCATGGCACTTTACAGTTGTATGGGTCATACTATGAGCCTTTGACAACTAATAGGCTATAACCCTTTTTGTGGATGCGGGCATGTTACCAACTTTATTGACAACTACTGACAAAGACAGATACCAAGATTACCTTGATGAGAAGATCGAACGTGTTTTCAATCTTATAAAAGGCACTCTTGCTACTGAGGATAATGCCCTTGGATTAAATGACCTCAATGCGCTTACTCCCGAGGTTCACCCATCCTTACCTGAGCATTACAGAATGCGTTGTGAGTTTGCTATCTTCCATCACGAAGATGGTCAAATCGACTATGTAATGTTCGAGCCAGGCAGCAAGCCTCGTAAGATGATCTTTATTAAGGACTTCCCAGGTTGCACAGTCTCAATTAATCAGGCTATGACAGCCTTAAGAGAGCATGTCATCAAGTACCCTGAGGTCAAGCACAAGCTTTTTGGCGCTGATTTCTTATGTAACACTAAGGGCGATGTGGTCATCTCCTTAAACTACCATAAGAAACTCGTTGATCCTTTTACCGATGAGGCACATAAGCTAAGAGAAGATCTTAAAGCTGCAGGTGTATCTTGTTCTTTAGTGGCTCATGCTCGTAAGCAAAAAATCACTATTGGCGATGACTTTGTCATTGAAACCATTCCAACTGTTAGAGGCGATATCAAGCTTAAGCAAGTCGAAGGTACTTTCTCTCAGCCGAACGCTACTGCTTGCTCAGCCATGCTTAACTTTGCCATTTCATGTGCACAGTCCATCATGAAAGATGTCCCTGCAGGGCAAAAGCGCGACTTAATTGAACTTTATTGCGGCTCAGGCACCTTTACCGTGACCTTAGCGCCGCTATTTGATAAGGTCTTTGCCACTGAAGTAGCTCGAGTACCAACTGAGACCGCCATTTTCAACATGAAGCTCAACGAGATCGAAAACATCAAGTTAGCGCGTCTTAGTGCCCTTGAGGTTACCGAAGCCTTAAATCACGTCCGCGCTTTCCGTCGTCTCAATGAACTAGACATCAACTTAGATGATTACGGTTTCTCTACCTTGCTCATCGATCCTCCTCGTGCTGGTTTACAAGATGAAGAGGCCTTAAAGTTCACCGCTCAATATGACAATGTCATCTACATTAGCTGTGGCCCAGAGTCTTTGGCATCTGATCTAAAGTATTTAAGCAAGACCCACAAAATCGCTCGTGTTGCTTTCTTTGATCAGTTCCCATACACAAACCATCTCGAAAGTGGCGTGCTCCTCGTGCGTAGATAGGCAATCAGAGCACATACACTAATACTGCAATCAGAGCTCATACACTAATAGTGCTATCAAAGCTTATATGCAGCTTGATCATGAGAAGTGTTTTAGACATGCGCGTGCCTAAATAGGTACGCGCATTTTTTGTATCTTTGAAATATCGTTGGTTTAAGCTGTTATAAGTTTGCTGCTTTTAACGAGCATAAAAAAAGGCCGATGATTTCTCATCGACCTCTTTAAATATTCATTGGTGTGACTTTAAGTCACATACTAATGATTATTAAGCCATGTAGTTCTCTGGCATTGGGATCTGAGCAACGCCTGAGTCAACAGCAGCCTGAGCTACTGCACGGGATACCTTCTTGAATAAGCGTGGATCCATTGGCTTAGGAATTACGTACTCTGGGCCGAACTCAAGCTTATCAACTAAAGCAGCCTTAACAACCTCAGCTGGAACTGGCTCTTGAGCAAGCTCGCGGATAGCGTGCATAGCAGCAAGCTTCATTTCCTGGTTGATGCAGGTTGCACGTACGTCTAAGGTGCCACGGAATAAGAATGGGAAGCACAGTACGTTGTTGATCTGGTTAGGGTAGTCAGAACGGCCAGTACCAATGATGATATCTGGACGAACCTTCTTAACTAACTCTGGCTCAACCTCAGGATCTGGGTTAGAGCAAGCAAATACAACAGCCTTAGGAGCTAAGTGCATTAAGTCGTCTTCGGTGATTAAGCCTGGGCCTGATACGCCTAATAAGATGTCAGCGCCATCACATGCCTCAGATAAGGTCTTAGGACCAGCATCGTTAACAAAACGTGGCTTTTCACCATTGTTGTACTGAGCACGGTCAGAACGAATTACACCGTGACGGTCAACCATGAAGAACTTGCTCTTGTCAGCGCCAGCAGCGATTAACAGGTCGGAGCAAGCGATACCTGCAGCACCTGCGCCTACGCATACGATCTTACAATCAGCAAGCTTCTTGCCCTGTAACTCAATAGCGTTCAGGATACCAGCGCAGCTTACGATAGCAGTACCGTGCTGATCGTCGTGGAATACTGGAACGTTGCAGCGCTTGATGAGCTCACGCTCAATCTCAAAGCACTCTGGAGCCTTGATATCCTCGAGGTTAATACCACCGAAAGTATCAGCAATGCACTCAACAGTAGTAATGAAGTCTTCAACAGACTTGTGCTTTACTTCAATGTCGATAGCATCAATTTTTGCAAAGCGGTTGAATAAGAGAGCCTTGCCTTCCATAACAGGCTTAGAAGCCAGAGGGCCAAGGTTACCTAAACCTAAAATTGCAGTACCGTTGGAGATAATAGCAACGGAATTACCCTTACCAGTGTAGCGGTATGCATCAGCAGGATTCTTAGCAATCTCACGAACAGGCTCAGCTACACCAGGGCTGTAAGCTAAAGTTAAGTCTCTTGCAGTCTCAGCAGGCTTAGTGATGGTGATCTTGAACTTGCCTGGTACTGGCTTCTCATGATATTCCAGCGCGGCATCGTGTAATGACTGTTGATCCAAGGTGTCCCCCTTAAATTCTTTAACTACCTGTGAATTCTTTAGCCATCTTAACAAAGTTTATGTAACCAAAGTTACTACGATCTTTGCTAAGTGAAATCGCCTAACGCACATGGCTCTCCATGCATTGGCGAGAGTTATTCATTGAAGACAGGAGAGCACTCCTGCCTTATGCCTTCTTGATCTAAAAGGACCTCAAGTAAACAACTCGAACAGTCTAATGCCATACATATTACTAAAAGTGCTAGCACCGTCGCGATTTTTGCAAATATCTCTCAACCGTTCTCATGATCTTTGATCTGACTCTCAAATCGCTACTATTAGACAATAGAAAAGCACTTATCCCTTGCAAAACAAAAATGCCCAAGATCTTTTTACAAATAAGCCATTCACGAGGACAACGCACTGTAATAACTTTCGTGCCAATATTCAAAGTATGTGCAAAATGCACAATCAATGTGATTAGCACAAAGGCCGATAGCGGTCGTGGTGGAACTTTGATTTATCTTGAAATTGTTTAGGATTTAAAGATGTGCGTGAAAAGAGGTGGGCAATTGATTGAAATGGCAATTAAGGAGTGCTTATGGCCATTTTGTGAGATTTTTGGACATAAAAAAAGCGCATCGCCTTAAACAGGAGATACGCTTTTTTCGTGTTGCTCTATGCTATAGCGCGTTTAAATAAACGTAGCTCTTTGCATAGAGACAGAAGCATTGAAAGCTTGATAAATAAGCTTTCTAAGCCAATTAAGACTGCTTCTGAGCGCCGAGCATACCGAAGCGCTTCTTGAATGCCTCAACACGGCCGCCAGTATCAACGATCTTCTGCTTGCCGGTGAAGAATGGGTGGCATAAAGAGCAGACTTCGATGTCGATGTCGTGACCAGCGGTTGAACGAACCTGGAACTTATTGCCGCATGAGCAACGTACGTTTACTAACTCGTACTGTGGGTGAATATTCTTTTGCATTTGGACCTCAGTGCATGTCGCCATTCAGCCGCCTACAAATCATTGCGCCGAACACCACATGCGGTATTAAAAAAGAGCGCCTTATCATACAGAAGAATTTACCAAAACTCAAGATCTCTTTTTAGTTTCTTACAACACCTGATCTTTACCAAAATAAAACCGCATATTTAAGCCATTTACCCACCACCTAGTGTTGGCGTGCACCTTAAGATCTTGCAGCGATCTTTATAAAACAATTTCACAATTTGAAGATATGCCTTAGTTAGTTGCTACCCATCTTGCTAAAACCGCTTATATATCGCATAGCAACTTTCACTTGCACCACTTTGTTATCTAGCTAGACTCGTGTGATAGCATGATGACCTGACATCGGCTCAATAATTAATGTTGTTGGCATAGCAGGCACAGATGATAGACTCGACAAACAAGCAGCTAGACTTACAAATTAACAGCGTTACAGACGCTGAGCATGAGCGTGTCTCATCATCAGGTAGTGACCATAAGCATGCTAAAGCATCGTATGCCTCATCTGGTAGTGACCATGTGCATGCTAAAGCATCGCATGCCTCATCTGATGCCGATGACTTTATGAGTGAAGATGGGTGTACGCTGCATTTAAGAACCGACAAGGTTATATGTTGTTCTTGTGAAAGTGCTAAGCATAGCGCTCCGGACATACAGATGAGCGAGGCTCATGGCTCTAAAAGCGGTAGTAAGCATCTGAGAGAGACTAATACGAGCGATCTTATTAGTCCTGAGTCCTTTTGCGAAATCCTCAAGCCGCAGCCTTTTAGTGATCTACTTAATTCAAATGATCTATCGTTAGGAGCATCATTTGCACCTGTTCAAGATAATAGTGGAGTTATCTCCACTAAAGGCACGATCCCTGAAGCGCTCAGCGCCCCTGATGTGTATATTCCGCTGACAGGCTCTGACTTTAAATCACATATCAATCAGAACCACTGTCAAGAAGAACTTCCTTTAAATCCTGCACTTGGATTGCTCTTTGAAGATGAAGATAGCGTTTTACAAAGCCCTGATAAGAGTTCCTTAAGTCAACTAGGTAAGACCTGTGCATTGCAGCAAATTGATGAAGAGGCAGCAGCGCAAGGATTTACCGTCGTTCAAGTAGCCGTAAATCGCGCCCTATACCAAACCTATGACTACAAGGTTAAGGGAAAATGCGATCAAAGCTATATCGGCCGCCGCGTAAAGATTAGCTTTGGTGTACGTTCTACTAAGCTCAAAGAAGTCGCTATTATTACTGGCATTGGTGCTTCTTCTATCTACTCGATTAAAAAGATCAAAGAGGCTCAAGTCTTAGATGATCAGCCGTGGATAGACGAGGCCGTCTTTAAGACCTTAAAGTTTGCCTCTTCGTACTACCACTATCCTATTGGACAGACACTGCAGCTAGGCTTGCCGAAGATGATGCGCGAGGGCTCTCCTGCTACGTACAAGGAGATCCCAGGTTTTATCAACATGGTAAAACCTGGCAAGCTTGATGAGGCACTAGGAAAGCTACGCTCTAAAGGTCAAAAAGAGCTGCTGCTAGCACTGCAGTCAGGCCCGCGTAAACGACGTGAACTGCGCGAACAAGGCTTTTCTTTGCAGCAAGAAAACGTGTTGATTCGCTTAGGTTTAGCAAAGAAGGTTGATCTTGCACAAGATCTGCCTCCTTTTGATCTCACTGGCGCATCAGCATGTGATGAGATCCTTGCAAATAAACCTTTTGAACTTAATGACGAGCAAGCATCGGTTCTAAAAGCCATCAACGAAAAAGATGGCTATGGTGTCTTTTTACTTAGTGGCGTCACTGGTTCTGGTAAGACTGAAGTTTATCTGCAGGCAATCGAGCACACCTTAAAACAAGGCAAAAAGGCGATGGTGTTGGTACCAGAAATCGCGCTTACACCTCAAACTTTTAAGCGCTTCTATGCTCGCTTTAAAGTGCCTATTGCTACCATGCACTCGACCTTGTCTGATCGCGAGCGTATGGATGCTTTCTTAGATATGGCATGTAATCGCGCCGCCATTCTTATCGGTACTCGTTCAGCCCTCTTTTCATCGATACCAGATCTAGGACTTATCGTCATCGATGAAGAGCATGACAGCTCCTTTAAGCAAAATGACGGTCTACGCTACCATGCACGATCACTTGCGGTGTATCGTGCGCATCTGTCTAATTGCAAGGTCATACTTGGTTCTGCTACACCGTCTTTAGAATCGGTATTCAACACTCAAATCGGACGTTATCGCCGTCTTGATCTCTTTAACCGCGCCAGGAACTCAAAGGTTCCAGATATTGTGGTAGTAGATCTCAAAACCGAAGAGCTCAACGACTCAGTAAGATCGGGAATTGGTTCAGTCTTAGAAAATGCCATTGGCGTAACCACAGCCAAGCACAATCAAGCTTTACTCTTCTTAAATCGTCGCGGCTTTTCTAATGCTTTAATCTGCCATACCTGCTGTAAGGTCATCACCTGTCCGCATTGCGATAATCAGCTTACGGTACATCGTAATATCGGCTCAATGAGATGTCATATTTGCGATTACTCAGCTCCAATCTTAAAAGACTGTCCATACTGCGGCGGAAAAGACACCTTACTTGAGATCGGTATTGGTACTGAGCAAGTAGAGAGCTACCTCAAAGAGCGCTTCCCAGATGTTGGTATTGAGCGTATTGATCGTGATGTCATAACCAGTAAAGAGAAGCTCGATCAGAGCTTAAAGCGCATCCTCAATCATGAAAGTGAAATCATGATCGGCACACAGATGCTCGCTAAAGGCCATGACTTCCCAGATGTAACTACTGTAGGCATCATTGATGTGGACTCTGGTTTATTCTGCGATGACTTTAGAGGCCTTGAGTACACAGCACAGTTAATTACTCAAGTAGCTGGACGCGCAGGACGTGCCGATAAAAGGGGTATTGTCTATATACAAACTAGATTCCCTGAACACCAATTGCTCACTCGCTTAACTACTGGTGACTTTAAGTACATCGGTCTTGCCTGTGAGCTTTTGGATATACGTCGTGAGATGTGCCTACCACCATTTACCTTTCAGGCAACGGTGATGACAAATTCCACAGATCGTAATAAAGCCTTTGATAGGCTTAAGGGTATTTTCCAAATCATTGGCAATAATAACCCGCTGCTGCAAAAGGTCTCGATGAGTCCAATCTTGCCCGACAAGATTGAAAAGCGCTTTAACCGCTACCACTTCCATATCACCATCACCGCCTTTACCCGCGATGATTTAAGTAAGCTCTTAGATGCTATTACCGATGCTTACTCTACCTTTAAAAACAATGGTGATCTGCGCTTTGCTATCGATGTAGACCCAATCAATAACTACTAAAGATACGAGGGCTCTTTATAAAGCTTACTAACTTGCGCGAGGCTTACTTGCTTTCATGACGCTTACTTACTTTCGCGAAACTTACTTGCTTCCATAACGCTTACTTGTAGCGTTCAAAGGAGCTTAGTTTCTTTGAGTGAAACTTTAGTTAAATGCGTTTTGCGCACCGCTAGAGGCACAATATCAACTAGCGGCGCATAGTTTAGACAAGCTCTTGAGGGTGTTAAGCTTAGTTGCTCTTGTCTTGAGAGTCTTTACTAAGTTCTTCTACCTGCTCTTGAGTGGCTGCATAGGCTGCCGAGGTATCGTTACTGTTGCTTGTTTTAGTCGCAGTGGCTGTGTCTGCCTTATAGTCGAGGCCTTTAGAGGCTTCCCATAAGAAGACGTACTTTAAGAATGTATAAATAAAGGCACTTTGTGCTGCAATGTAGCCAGCACGACCATCCATAAAGCCAAGCTTTACAAAGTAAAGCTTAATAAAGCTAAAGATTGGGCTGAAGATGATCTTCATTAATGATGGCTTCTTGCCTTTAACAATATAACTTTGAGCTGACATCTTGGCGTAACGTACGGTACGTAAGAAGTGATCATTCACATCACGATATGAATAATGAATGATGTAGCCAGGTAAACGCTTCACCTTTGAGTCAGTATTCAATGACTCATGCACTAACTCACCTTCCCAACGAGGATTGGAATCACGACGTACTAAACGGAGGCGATAGTTAGGCTGCCATGCATGCTTAAGTAACTTGCCTAAGTAGAAGGTAAGACGATTCATCTCATAAGCGTCGTGGCTATCCTCTTTGATAACCTTAACAATGGCATCCTTAAGCTCATCATTGAGCACTTCGTCAGCATCTAAAAATAAGATCCAGTCTTGAGTGCATTTAGGAATCAAAGAGTTCTTTTGCTTTACAAAGCCTTTAAATTCTTCTGTGTAAACCTTAGCACCAAAAGACTTAGCCACATCAATAGTTTTATCTGTAGACACGGAATTGATTACGATGATCTCAGAGGCAATGTCTTGAATCTTAGCTAAGGTTGGAGGCAATCTATCGGCCTCATTATGGGCGATCAGTGCTACTGTAAGACTGAGCTTTTCGTAGTGCTTGTCACCACTTTCATGTTCAGAACTTGTCTTAATAACTTCATCTACACTCTTAGACATTTTTTCTTGCTTATGACTTGCTTGATAGAGCGCTACTTCTTTGGAGCTATAAAACTGCTCTAATGATGTATTAATGATCTCAAGAGCCATGCTCTCTTCAAGCTCCTGCAACTCCTTAGTCTCTGCATGGAGCTTATTGCGATCAAAGGTTACAGGATGCTCATTAGTGTCTCCGTATAAAGCCCAACGAGTATGAGAATTAGAGATACGACTTGAGTAAAAACAGATAACTGGTTTTCTGTAGTTTCCTGCAAATTGTGTAATACCGGTAGAAGGACCAATAAAGCAAGCTGATAAGTCAGTAAGCGCAGCAGCTACCATGAGTGAGTGCTCATTGATGCAGACATGTAAGTGCTCACGCAGCTTTTCAGGCACAGCAGCAATGACGCGCTCAATACGTTCTTGCTGGCTTTTAATGCCCATCACCACTACCTCAGGCACCAGTACAGAGTCATTATGTTGAGCACAAGTGGCACAAGAGTGCGCATTTAAATCTTGCTGAGAGTCAGCTTTAAGATCATTGCTTTTACTTGCTTTAGTAGCATATGAAGATAGGATGCCGGTGATTACTTGTGAGTAGTGAGCCTCACAAAGATTAGAGCCTGAACCACCAGTAAATGGGTTAATCAGGATGAATGGCTTATCAGCGATATTTAAGGAAGCAATGAGCTCTTTAGCCTTAGCACCATCCTCATCAGTGTAGGCAATACGATCAAAGTGAATACCAACCTTGTCAAAAAGCTCAGGATCAAGGTGCTTTATAAGATCAAGATTATATTCAGCCTCACTCTTGATGCACTCAGAGCGCTTTTGTCTAAAACCTCGATTGTAATGAATGAATGACCATAACTTTGAATGTGGGCCAATGCGTACCTTTGCACCTGACTTTGAGGCAATACTAGAGATATGGTTGTTAGAGACTAAGGCAATAAACACATCAGGGTTAAATGAGCGCAGCTTGCTAATTAAAGAGGCATCATCATCTTTGTAATCATCAATGCTAATAACCTCATCGATGCATTTGACGTGCATGGCTACAGCACGATTAGCATTACTAACAAGAGCAATGATTCTAGCTGATGGGTACATGGCTTTAGCTGTAGCGTATGACGGAATAGACACGACAAAATCGCCGATCTTATCGGTTCGAGAAATGATGATGTTATTGATACTTGCCATATCTACCTCAAAAGCTTACGTCTACACACTCTCATCTTTGGCTTTGCAAAACCATGCTTGAAGCCACGTAGGTCTCTAATATTTCTAGTTTAACATGCCTATTAGCCCCTTGTTTTAAGTAAGGGTCTTTGCACTTGTACTGACGCAAAACGCTAGTGGTTCGACGAATGCGTCACTAATTGTATATGCTACTGAAAATAGGCATGAGCGCCATGCGATTAGCTGTTAGCCTTCATCTCTTAGGCTTTTTGCTTGTGCAGCTGCAGCGACAGATACAACCGCTGCGGCGGCGACTGCTGCTGCAGCTGCAATTGCAATTGCAAAGCTCATTGTGCTCAATACATTATTGTTGGCAATTGCGCCTAGTGAGAGCATCTCACGCGATTCAACAAGGGTCGAACTTTAAGCTCATAAGGCGTCAACTATAGATCATCACCCGCATTCTTACGCGATCTGTCTTTTACAAATGACCTGTTGAGCCTAGCGTCTATGCTATAATAGAAAATTCTGTGGACGCACTTAGAACTGTCCCTTGCAAGGCGCTTTTTACTAAGCACCTGTAACGAACTAGACGGCATATCTATGCGTTCCATATCGTTTTTTAGCAAGCTGCTACATAGAGCACTTAAGTAAATCTTAAGATGCCCACTTAGCGTTAGTAACTAGCGCTTTAAAGTGTTTAGTAGCTCAGAGCTTATCTTTAAGAGCAATTGGTCGGGTCAATTTCGAAAATATGAAGAATCTCGTTGCCTCATTCGTACTTGCAAGTCTTAACAAGTTAAAAGCTGACTTTGATATCCCAGACGATATTCAAAGCAAGATCCGCATTGATCGCACCAAGGATAAGGCTCATGGTGACTTTGCCACCAACATCGCCATGATGCTTGCTAAGCCACTTGGCAAGAATCCACGTGAATTAGCTCAGCTCATTGTTGACGCTCTGCCTAACGATGAGCGTATTGCTAAGACAGAGATCGCCGGTCCTGGCTTTATCAATTTCTTCATTAACGCCAACCACACCGCATCTGCACTGCAGGCCATGCTCTTAGATGAGCGCTCTGGTGTGCCTTTAACTACTGAGCCACAAAACATTGTGGTTGACTACTCAGCTCCTAACGTAGCTAAGGAAATGGCTGTACACCACATCCGTTCTACCGTAATTGGTGATGCTGTGGTACGTGTACTTGAGTACTTAGGCCATAACGTTACCCGTGCTAACCACGTTGGTGACTGGGGTACTCAGTTTGGTATGCTCATCGCCTATCTCGAAAAGTGTGAAAACGAACATGGCGCTGGCATGGATCTGAGCGACTTTGAGGCCTTCTATCGTGAGGCTAAGCGTCTTTACGATGAGGACGAAGAATTTGCAGTTAAGGCTCGTTCTTATGTAGTTCGTCTGCAAGGTGGCGATGAATACTGCTATAGCATGTGGCAGAAGCTCGTTAAGATGACCATGGATCAAAATCAGGCTATCTACGATCGTCTGAACGTCACTCTCTCAGAAAAAGACACCATGGGAGAGAGCCTGTATAACGACATGCTGCCTGTTGTAGTTGATGATCTGTTAAAGCGTGGTATCGCTGTTGAGGATCAGGGCGCGGTTGTAGTCTATTTAGACGAGTTTAAGAACAAGGATGGCGACGTACTTGGCAACATTATTCGTAAGAGCGATGGTGGATACCTGTACACCACCACTGATATTGCCTGCGTAAAGTACCGTGTAGAGAAGTTCAAGGCTAACCGCCTCATGTACTTTATTGACTCACGTCAGCATCAGCACTTAGAAGCTGCATGGCAAATCTGTCGTATTGCTGGCTACCTGCCTGAGAATGTCTCTATTGAGCACGATGCATTTGGCATGATGCTCGGTAAGGATGGCAAGCCATTTAAGACCCGTTCTGGCGGTACTGTAAAGCTTAAGGATTTATTAGACGAGGCTGAAAAGCGCGTTGATGCTATGCTCACTGAGCGTGGCAGTGAGTACGATCCACAAGAGCGTAAGCAGATTTTACATGACATCGCAATTGGTGCTGTAAAGTATGCCGATCTGTCTAAGAATCGTCTTACTGACTACATCTTTGACTGGGATCAGATGCTCGCTTTTGAAGGCAATACTGCTCCTTACTTACAGTATGCCTACAGCCGTATTCAGTCCATCTTCCGTAAGACTGACAGCGTTCCAGGCACCATTGTGATTAATCACGAGGCTGAAGAGGCTTTAGCTAACAAGCTGCTCTCCTTTGCTGATGCTGTTAACTCAGTTGCAGCTAAAGCTATGCCGCACCTGTTATGTACTTATCTGTTTGAACTGTCTGGCACCTTCATGCGTTTCTATGAAGCATGCCCAGTATTAAAGCAGGGTACCGATGAAGAAACTAAGGTCTCCCGTTTAGCTCTGTGCGCTTTAACTGCCAAGGTGCTCAAGCAAGGTTTAAATCTGCTTGGCATCAATGTCATGGAAAAGATGTAAAGCTTTTTATAGCTTATAAAAGCCATAACTACTGTTTTTAACTAACTATGCTGTCATGAAATTGCATGGCAGTTTAGCCTTAACTAGCTTTTTGCTAAGTTTCAGCTACTAAGCTTTTAGTAGCCTTAACAACATATTTTGACAGCCATTTAAAGGTAATCGTTGTGAAGTTTAATCTAGGTGAAAAGGGCGGTTTGTCCAATCTGCCTCCGCAAAAGAAGCGTGTTTTAGCTATTGGCGGCATCGCTTTTATAGTTTTACTCTTTGTAAGCTTCCTGTTGTCACTTACTGAGGATGATGGCTCAAATCAAACTCAAGAAGTAGTTAGCCAAGAGGCCAATCAGCCTTTAGAGCAAGGTAGTTCAGGCGACCTGCAATTACCAAGCTCACAGCGTTATGACTTTGAAAATAACGTCGCTACTAATGGCGGTGGTATTGAAGATCTGTTACACGACGCCCCTCAGACCGATGATGGTCCTATCGGCGTTGATAAGAGCCCATTTGAAAATCAGCCAAATACTCAAAGTCCATCTCAAGGACTTGGTCCTCTACCAATGCCAACTGAAGAGGAAGAAGCATTAGGTGGGCAGCAAGCTCAAGAGCAAGCCCCTGAGGCTCCTCAAGCAGCTCCTGCTTCAACTAAAGCAGTACTCTATTGCGATAGTTACACCAATGCTGCTGATGCAGAAAGCCAAAAGGCTGTCCTCGCTTTCCAGGGCGTAACCGCTCAGGTAGTTAAGAATCAAGATGGCACTTTAGGCTTGAAGCTTGGTCCATTCCCATCAGCAGAGCGTGCTCGCGAGGCATTCTCTTTCTTAGCTGATAAGGGTCTCTTACAACAATGCGGCCTCATTCAAGAATAAAGAGCGCTTAGAGCATTGAGCTGCTGTTAAGTGGCCATGCTTTGGGGCTCAAAAACCCATTTTTTGATACAGTTTTACAAACTCAAACTAGTTTTATTTGCCAAGGCTTACTTGAACAAAATAGCCATACAGGCAAGGGCACATAGCAAGATTACGCTTATCTAAAGATGCCCACATGGTCGAGATCTGATAGCAATCATCTAATCGACTATGGGTAATGAACTAGAAAAACTAATATCGAGTGTAGGATAAGGTTTTACTATGACAACCATCGTTTCTGTTCGTCGCAATGGCACAGTTGCCGTAGGTGGTGACGGTCAGGTTACTATGGGCCAGTCTTCTATCTTAAAAGACAATGCCCGTAAGGTACGTCGCCTGTACAAAGGCCGTGTAATCACTGGTTTTGCAGGCTCAACTGCCGATGCATTTACTCTTTTAGATCTGTTTGAAAAGAAGCTTGAAGCTCACCAAGGTATTTTGGAGAGAGCTTGTGTTGCTTTAGTTAAAGACTGGCGTACTGATAAGATGCTCCGTAAGCTGGAGGCCATTATCATTGCTGCAGATAAGGATCACTCATTCTTAATCTCTGGCACTGGTGACGTAGTACGTATGGATGATGACATCCTCGCTACTGGCTCAGGTGGTAACTTTGCGCTCTCTGCTGCACGCGCCTTAGTCCGCAACACCGACTTAAGCGCTGAAGATATCGTTAAGAAGTCCTTAGAGATCGCCGGTGAGATTTGTGTATTCACCAATCAAAACCACATCATCGAGACTATTAGCTGCGATGAAAAGGATGAGTCCAACGCAACCAAAGATGCTCCAGAGACCAAGGAGCAGGGCAGCTGCCAGAGCTTTTAGGAGATAGCGCATGTCTGAATTAACCCCACGCGAGATTGTAAGTGAGTTAGATCGCCACATCGTTGGCCAAGCTGCTGCGAAGCGTTCTGTAGCCATTGCTCTGAGAAATCGTTGGCGTCGTATGCAGTTAGACCCAAAGATTCGTCAGGAAATCTATCCAAAGAATATTCTGATGATAGGCCCTACCGGTGTTGGTAAGACTGAAATCGCACGTCGCTTAGCCACTCTTGCTAAGGCTCCTTTCATTAAGGTTGAAGCCACCAAGTACACTGAGGTTGGCTATGTTGGTAAAGAAGTAGACTCCATTATCCGCGAGCTTGCTGAAGTATCCATGAAGCTCGTTAAAGAAGAGGCTGCTAAAAAGAATAATGCCCGTGCAGAAGAGGCCGCTGAGGAGCGCATCTTAGATGCACTGCTGCCATCCCCATCAGCAACTGAAGAGGAAAAGCGTAACAACGCTACACGTCAGAACTTCCGCAAAATGCTGCGTGAGGGCAAGCTTGATGATCGCGAGATCGAAATCCGCATTGCTGATAAGTCAGGCTCTCCTTTACAGATCTTAACTCCAGGCAATGGTGCCATGGAGGATATGAACAATCAGCTTCAGTCACTGTTTGATTCATTATCTCCAAACCGCACCATCAACCGTAAGATGAAGATCAAGGACGCTTTTAAAGAGCTGACTCAAGAAGAGGCCGAGAAGATGACCTCTACTGAAGATCTGCGTAATGAAGCAGTTAAGCAGTGTGAGAATCACGGCATTGTCTTCATCGACGAAATCGATAAGATCTGTGGTGGTGATGGCAGTAGCTCTCGCGGTGAGGTTTCTCGTCAGGGCGTACAGCGTGATCTGCTGCCTCTTATCGAAGGCTGCCAGGTCAACACCAAGTACGGCATGATTAAGACCGATCACATCCTCTTTATCGCCTCTGGTGCTTTCCAGATCGCCAAGCCATCTGATCTCATCCCAGAGCTGCAGGGTCGTCTACCAATCCGTGTTGAACTGCAGGCATTAACTGCTGATGATTTTGTACGCATCTTAACCGAGCCTCATGCTTCATTAACCAAGCAATACGAGTACTTAATGGCAACTGAAGGTGTAAAGATCACCTTTACCGATGATGCTATTAAGCGCATTGCTGAGGATGCCTACACTGTCAACGAAAAGACTGAGAATATCGGTGCCCGTCGTCTGCATACTCTGATGGAGAAGATCTTAGATCAGGTTTCATTTGAGGCCCCAGATAATCCTGGCACTACCGTGGTTATCGATGCAGCCTATGTAGATGAGCACTTAAGCGATATTGTTCAGGATGAGGATCTCTCACGCTATATTCTCTAGCAACTGAGCTCTTATATTTACTTGGCACATGTGTAGTGAAAGTAGCGACAGATGCTGTCCTTAGCATCTAGGACTATATCTTTATGAAAAGAATCGCTTATACATGTGCCTTAAGATCAAGATCAGAGCACTCATAAAAGTTACTTTTTCTTAAGAAAAAGAGTGCTAAGATCTCGACAGGGCATCTATACGTACATATTTTCCAAGGTTCATTTATGGCAAATCGTGAACAGCTGAGTCTCAGAGAACTTGAGCTCTTACAGGAGCTCAATGAAATTGCCGCAAAGACTGATACTTTGAGCAGCAATATGGACGAGAAGTTCAGCTCCCTTGATAGAAAAGACGTTGAAATCGCTGCACTCAAGCGCAAACTTGAAGAGTACAAACGTGAAAACGAGCACTTGTGCGAACTCATTCAAACCTGGCGTTCAAGAATGGACAACGTGCTTAAGACTTTAGGTCAGATTAACAACTAAATCTGCACGATAAAAACGCGCCTTGGCGCGTTTTTTGTTTGCATAAGTCGATATTGCGAAAGAAACATTAAGACACAAAGTTAATGTCAAACTTTCGTACTACAGCTTCACGGCGTCCTTGCAAAGACGCCCCTTATATACAACCTGAATTACAAAGATTAAAAAGCTGCAGCTCTACTCAAGGTGGCGCATGCTTAAGCCTTATTTACCTTGCTATCAAGTGACGCTTGAAGCTCATCATCACACTAGCAATGTAGTTAAACTTGGCACCAAGCTCTTTGTATATACGGGTTTAGGATTAAAACATGGCCCACATTACAACAGTACATAAGATAGCTCAGGCACTTCCTAGATTTGAGGCATTGAAACTCAGCTTATGTACCATGGCGCTTGTTTTTAGCTGTAGTAGCTATGCTCAAGAAGAGACTAAACCTCAACAGGCAAGCTCAAGTATTAACTCTGTTGCCGATGTAGCAGAAGCAAAGAAAACCTCATCTTTGTCAAATACCAACACCACTGCTAGTGGTGCAGAGAACATTCGTAATGCCATTGATAAAAAGACCACTGCTATTGATAAGTCTGGTGCCTACGTCAATGCATCTACTCTTAAGACCAATGCAGACAAGGTAAGCCCAAGCTCTGAGCAAGTGGGCAGCAATGTCAAAGAGAAAGCTAAGGTCTACCGTGATCCATATGGTAATAGACTTAAGGCTCCTCCTCGTAAGCAAAGCTTTGAGCAAAGATCACAAGAAGAAGCGCGTACTGCTGAAAAGATCGCGCAGTCAAATCTCAATCGCCCAACTAGCTCCTTAAGTAAGGTTGCAACAAGTACTGCAGCTACTGTGGCAAGTACGCAGGCTCTAGCAAGTAACGATAGCAAGGTTGTTGCAATTAAAGAGACTCCTCTTAAAAGTGCGGTAGTTTTCTTTACTAAGCCAGAAAAGAGCTCAACCCATAATGTTGACGCTATGAGCGGTGCCTCTACAGTTAAAGTGGAGCAGAACATCCTTGGTATTACTGAGTATGAAGCAAGTCTCATTGCTAAGTACACTAAGGCAGATATGTATCGCATCGAGAGAGATCAACCATACTCATCTAAGCACTCAGAACTTATTATGCAAAGTTCTGACGAGATGGACTCTGGCCTCCCTCCTCAAAGCAAGATCACTCCAAATTTTGATCCATCTTCATATGATGTCATCTTTGTAGGCTTCCCACTGTGGTGGTCTGATATGCCTATGCCGCTGTACTCTTTCTTTGAAGACCATGATCTTTCAGGCAAGATTGTGATCCCATTTTGTACCTACGGCAACAAGTCAAGAAATAAGGTATTTACCAAGATCTCCAAGCTTGAGGCCAATGCCAATGTACCTATCAAGGCAGGTCTTAAGTCATATCGCGCTGACATTGCCAAAGACGGTGAACGTATCGTCAAAGAGTGGTTAATTAAGCTCGACAATAACAGCTTTAAAGGTTTATTGCCAAAGGACTCTGAGGCAAAACAACAAAGTGCTCCTCAAGAGGGCCAAAATACTGATAGCACTACTTTAAGCAAAGATCCTCAAGATGCAGGCACAAACAATACTCAAGCTCGTGCCAATAGCTTTGCCCCTGGCAAAACTCCATCAGTTAAGCCAGCATCATAGCAGCATCGTTATCTAAGCTTAGAGCGTATATAGCCTATACCCTAAAACGTCGTGCTCAAAATTACTCTTGTCACTAGTGCGATCTATAAAGATAACGCACACATATCCTTATAGACCACAAGAGTAAAAAATGATCACCTTGCGCACCTTAAATTTGACGTAGTTGATCAAATTAATCGCATAGACATTGGGATGGCTAAGACGGCATTGTTTGTGCACTTTCATGATTTTGTAATATCTAGTATGCTTGCTAAACGTGCTTTTGACACTATGGCCCCATAGTCTCAAGCCCATTTAGTTACAGCACTAACAAGCGCCTAAACTGATTCATCACTGCTTAATCTTATGCCTAAGTCACCTTCAGCCAAAAAACTTCTAACAGCCACTGGTTTGCTGTGCGCCATCTTTGCCGTCAGCACTCCATTCTGGCTGTTTACTAGTGAGCAATCCGTGTCCGTCGTCAACAAGAACAAAGTATCAACAAAAGACGCGGCTGCAAAGGTAGACTCAATCACTACATCTAAGGACAGTGATAGCCACAACTCCTCAGACAAGGTCTCAAAAGCTGATACTAAGGCCAAGAACAAAGACTCCGACAAGGCCAACACAGCAGATACCAAGGCACAAGGCAAAGATTCAGACAAGGCCAATACAGCAGATACCAAGGCACAAGGCAAAGACTCAGATAAGGCCAACACAGCAGATACTAAGGCCAACGCCAAAGACTCAGATAAGGCCAACACAGCAGATACTAAGGCCAAAGACCAAGATTCAGATAAGGCCAACACAGCAGATACCAAGGCACAAGGCAAAGATTCAGATAAGGCTCAAGCAGTAGATACTAAGGCTAAGGCCGAAAACTCAGATAAGGCCAATGCAGCAGATACCAAGGCCAACGCCAAAGATTCAGATAAAACCAACACTGCAGATACTAATGCCAAGAACAAAGACTCAGATAAGGCCAACGATTCAGATACTAATAACAAAGAGTCTGATAAGGTAAAGGCTGCTGAGTCTAAGACAGATGGCAAGGATGCTCAGGGCAAGACAAGCAATAAAGAATCTGCAGCGATTAATGAGGCTAAGAGCAAGTCCTCAGGTGAGGATAAGTTTGCCACTGCTGCTGTAGAAAAGGATGAGTTATCTGAAAGTGTGCTTTCAGAAGGTCAGAGCATTGCGCAAAAGCCACAGAGCCTTGCAGATAAAGTACGCGACATTACTAAGATGCGTACTGCTGAGGATAAAGCAGCCTATGAAAGAGCAATAAAGGAAAGAGAGCAGCAAGTTGATGATGCCATTGCCTCCATCTCTGGCAACTATAAAATCTACTTGCCAAATATGTTTAGCGAAAAGGCTGTTGTTATCTACTTCTCAGCTCCGGTTAGCTCCACCAAGATCAATTTAAGAAAGGATGCTGATCTTAGCAAGCTTAAGATTGACTCGCTTAGCGGTGCTACACAAGTTAAGTACCAAGATCAGGATACTTTCCAAGATGTATCAGAGCCAGCGATGGATTACATAGCCAATACGCTCAGCAAAGAAAGTGGTGCCCAGCTCTTTAAGGTAGCTACTGTCACTACCTATCCAGACAACGTATCTAAGCTCTACTCTATGTCTTTTGATGAGCTCAGCAATAGCGAGTATCCAGAGCTTACTGACGATGTCCTTTTAAACATTGATGAGTACTCAGTTATATATCTTTGCTACCCTAATTGGTGGGGTAACATGCCAGGTGCAATTTACAGCTTCTTAGCCAAATACGACCTGTCAGATAAGATCATTGTTCCAGTGTGCTTATACGAAAAAGATAAGTTTTCAGGCACTACAGACACCATCGCAACCATCGAGCCTAATGCTAGTGTCTATAGCAAGGGCTTACTCATCTCTAAAGAAGAGTGCAAGAACGAAAGCAACATGCGCAGTAAGATACGCACCTTCTTAACCGAGCTTTCTAAAGAGTTTGAGTAGCAAAACTGCGTGCAAACAAGATAGTTGTAGCGCATAGTAATTGATAAGCCTAGATAGTTGTACCGCATAGTAATTGATAAGCCTAGATAGTTGTACCGCATAGTAATTGATAAGCCAAGATAATTGCGCTGCAAAGCAAAAAGGCCGTTACTGTTTGATTGAGACAGACAGACAGTAACGGCCTTTTTTCATAGGCTCAGAGCAACTCTGAGCTACTAATAGCTTGAATCTAACAGATTACTCTATGGTAAAACCTGGGCATTTTCAGGCTTTGTTGCATCCACTTGAGTGACGTTTGAGCCCTTCGCTTTATCCTGTGGAGCAGCACCTTGGGATGGATCTGCTGCTTGGGATGGAGCTACAGCTTGATTAGATGACTCTGTAGCCTCATTTGTCAGGGCGCTGCCATTGTCTTGAGCTGATGTGCTCTTATCTACAGTGCTGTCATCTTCTGAGACGATCTCTAAGGCGCTTTTTGCTTTACGCATGGTAAAGTTGCGCTCTTTACACTCCTCTTCAGTAAGACGAGGACGTAGCAACGCAAATAAAATAGCACCTACTAGGACACCGCTGAGAATCGATAGCATATAAAGCATGCTATTAACTGCGATTGGGAAGAGGAACACGCCTCCATGAGGAGCACAAATACCGCAGCGGAAGTACATGCTTAAGGCACCTGCAACGGCAGATCCGCAAATACAAGCAATACGTAATCTTTGAGATGAAGCTAAATAAGGGATTACACCTTCGGTAATAAAGAGCATACCCTTGAATATAGCTCGGTAAGAGCCATCGTACTCTTGTTTATTGAAGCTATGACGACCAATGAAGCGAGCAGCAACACCTGCAGCCATTGGTGGCACCATACCGCCTGCCATAACTGCACCCATCACTAATGAGCCAGGGCCGGTTTCTGGTAAACAATCAGCAAGTAAGAGCACACCACTAGCGTAGGCAATCTTATTGAATGGACCTCCCATATCTGCTGACATCATGGCCGCAAGGATTGCACCTAGTGCAACCAACACTATCGTATCAGCCTCAAGGAGCAGATCATTTATAAGGTTGTCTATCAGTGCCGCTGGGATATTGGTTATAAACTGAGCAATTAAGGTCGTGAATACAGCGCCCGCTAATGGATAGACCAGCAATGCGAACATAGCATCATGGCCTTTTAAGAAGCGTTGGGCTATTCGCGCCACCACAAAGGCCACGCCTCCACCCACAAAGCCATTTAACAGCGCTCCTATCACGCCAGCGCCGGCCATATCGGCCATAACACCACCAGTAAATCCTGCTACTAGAGCCATACGTCCTGCCATAGAGAAGGCAATAAAGGCACTAAGTACAGGAAAGAGCAAGGTACCGATACTGTAACTAATTGAATCTAAAAATAGACCTAAGCTGCTGGTCTTAACCAACTCTAAGCGAGCCACAGCTGACAAGATACCTGCAGTAGCTGCCAGTGGCAGAATATAGGTTAAACCGCTCATCAGATGGCGGTAGAGCTTCATTGGCAGGTTATAAGACTCATGGGATGATGAGCCTGCCTTATACACTGGGCAATTTGGATCGAGCGCTTGTTTAATTAGCATCTCAGGTCGATGCACGCCATCGATAACACCCGAACGCACCATGCGCTTGCCAAGGAAGCGATCAATATCCACAGCACGATCTGCTGCAACAATAACGGCCTTGGCTGAAGCGATATCCTCTGGCAAGAGGCTATTGCGATTACCTGCGGCACCATCAGCTTCAACCTTGATGGAAATGCCCATCTCTTTAGCTTTATGCTCTAAAGATTCGGCCGCCATATAAGTATGTGACAGACCAGCAGGGCATGCAGTTACTGCAACAATATCGTACTTGACCTTGTTCTCTTGGTGCTCTGCTTGCTCTTCGTTTTGGCTTTGCTCTTCTTCCTCTTTCTTATCCTCAACAGACTCTGCCTTATCGATGATATCTAAAAACTCATCAGGTGTTTTTGCCTCAAGCACATGATGACGAAAGCCCTCATCCATAAGCAGAGTAGATAATCTAGCTAAAACATCGATATGGGCATCTGATGCCTGATGAGGTGAGGCGATCATGAAGATGAGATGTACTGGCTCGCCATCTACAGAATCAAAGTCGACACCATCAGGGACGACCATGGCAGCTAGTCCAGTGCGAATTACGGCATCGCTCTTAGCATGAGGAATAGCAATGCCCTCACCAAGACCTGTTGAGCTGCTACGCTCGCGATCAAAAACTGCTTCACAAAAGCGGTTGATATCACTAATACAGCCAGTTTCGGCCATGATCTCAACTAGCTTAGAAATAGCAGCTTCCTTACTTACCGGATTGGCATCTAAACATACAGAATGCCTATCCAAAAGATCGCGGATCCGCATACATCTACCTTTCAATGACTTTCCAAAAAGCAAAGACGCAAACAACTCATTCTAAAGACGGATAATGCGTCACCTACAGACTATATACCTGTTAGCTGCCAACGGTTGTAAGTATCTACAAGTACTAACCTAAACGTCTTGATCCTAGGCTAATAACTTATTGATACAGTCTATTCTATCATCATGTGTCAAGGCATTACTGATAAGAGATTAGTATGTAGTGCTACTAGATGGGCAAAATGCTCATCTAGAGGCTATCTCACATAACTAAGTCTCTAGTGAGCGCATAAAGCTAAGGGGCTGCCTCATATCTCTAAACTATGAAGAGATAATGGCAGCCCCCCTGAGCTTATGAAGCTTGATTAACGCTTGTGCTTAATGCACAAGCGTTAATCATAAATAAATAGCTATGCCTTAACAGCTGCTGAGGTGCTATCTGCATGCTGTTCATCAGTATCACTTTTAACAGATGCACTTTCTTTGTTCTTATCTGCATCTGAGTTGTAGTAGCCACGAGGCACCTGACAGAACTGGCTATCAATAAAGGTAATATCCTTAAATGTTGCTGCCTGATCAGGCTCCATATGCAGAGTTATGTCAGCATCCTCAAAGAAGCGGCGGATATTGTGCTCAGCCTCATCAGCAATATCATGAGCTCTCTGGAAGCTCATAGTTCTGTCGAGCACGATATGGCACTGAATATAGATCTGAGGCCCTGCCTTACGGGTACGTAAATCATGGAATGAATCAATACCATCAACGGATAAAATCGCACGGATGATCTTGGAGTGATCTTCTACACTTAAAGACTTATCGAGAAGAGTACCAATTGCAGTTTGCCCAATGTGGTAGGAGCTGTGCATGATGTATAAGCCTAAAAGAATAGTGACCACACCATCAGCCCAGTCATAACCCATCTTAGATAAGACTAAGGATAAGATAACACTGAGGTTTAAACCCACATCGGATAAATAATGGAAGCGATCTGCCTCAATTGCCTCACTCTTAGTCACCTTGCACACATAGCCTTGGAACATAGTCAGCACAATGGTGATGGCAATGGAGGCTATCGACACGTAGATAGCAATATCGATATAACCAATCTTCACAGGGTTAATGGTTCTATCAAAGCCATTGAAGATCAGCAATAGCGCCGAACCACCGATGAAGGCCGCTTGTGACAAGGATGCTAAAGCCTCTGCCTTATAGTGACCAAAGCGGTGCTTGTCATCAGCTGGTGAGAGTGCATAACGCAGAGCCAACAGATTGATAAAGGAGGCACTCAAATCGATAAGCGAGTCAGTGAGAGAAGCTAAGATGGAGCTTGAACCTGAGACTAACCATACGCCAAACTTCATCACAATAAGGATGATAGCTGTAGCTACGGATGCGACACCGGCTAAAATCACTAAGCGCTTGTATGTACCCTTGAGCTCTTTAGGCTCTTCTTTTTCTTTCGCAGCGCCACAGCATGAGCCTGATACTTGATTTTCATTATCAGACAAATGAATAGGACAGTCAGGACTATCAGAACCTGGGCAGCCTACTGGACGCTCAAAATCCTGATGATTCATGCACAGTTTCATTTGCTCTGGAGTACAGCAGCACTCATGAGTATGTGTACCATCTGGAGACGCTGTTCTTAGAATAACGACGCGGTTTTTATCTCGCTGTAATGAATCGCTACTAGTATTAGTATCCTTAACACTTGCATCGGCTGCATTGTTCGAGACCGCCTCTGGTGCTGAGGCTTTACTAGCATCTGCAGGAGCTACACTTTGTATAGCGCCTACAGTCTCTTTAGTATCATTGAGCATAGTTTAAGTTGTCTCTGAGTATTTGGTTTAGTTCTTATTGGTAAACCACATTTGGTCTAATACCATATGCACAAGACAGCATAACAACAACTAACATCTTGCTGCCTTATCCCATGTCTAACTAGGCATGAGCACATCCCATGCTCTTTAACAAAGCTACTCCCTTAAAAGCATGAACGCTCATCTTCTAGGATTAGCCACATATACCGATAAGCATATGATGTGTTAACAAAAAAAAGCGCCGTAGCGCTCTTAAAGTTCTATCTCCTTATTATAAGCCGATTTTGTACTCTCATCATGCTATGAGACAAACTAAACAAGCTACCTTGATCGCTATAGGCTCATGGGTCATCAAAGAGCAACCGTAACACTATCCTTTACGTATATTCTTGCCTTTTAAGCCCCACAAAAATTCAGCTTCTAGACTCTGTTAAGGGATTGTCCAATTGCGTGGCCATTGCGCACTTGCTGTTAATTGCCCCATGACAGGTCGGATTTGCACAAACTAGCTTTGGATTAGATGAAATCTTATTGGGCAAGGGCATGAAAAAAGTGTGAGGCGTGACTAAAAAGCAGCTGAAAGTTACTATAGCTAAATGTTTAGGGCTAACTTTTGCCACCATACATAGTAGAGTAGTTAATATGCCACTGCTGTCTATTGCCTTTAAGGATGCGTACTGACAGTCATGGGCCTTTATAACACTTGTTGGTTTTAACCATCAGTGTCTAGCTGTGAGCATAAGGATGATGAAAGAAAAGGTTTTTGGTACAAATCACGCTAAGAACTATCATCAATTGCACACAATATATGGTTAGTTTGGCGTGATGATATATCACGACTTAGCAATTATCTTTAAAGTAACCAACGAGTTACGGGGGCTGTTATGGTCAATCGCTTTTTGCGTGCACTGTTTTACTGGCCGATTCGTATCACTGCTACATGTGAACCAATCCCTTTTGAGCCGTTAAAGCACATTAAAATCGATCCTAACAAGCAAATTGTCTACATCATGGTGTCATCCTCTGTAGGCAACATGCTGACCGTGGAACGCCTGACTAAGCAATTAGGCTGGCCATCCCCATTTGAAGATATTGTGATTGGTCAAAAGAAACTGCCTCGCACTGCCTATTTGCGTGACCCTACTTTCTTTGGCTCCACAGGACGATCCCGTGACATTAGCGGCACTATCTTTCAATGGTTTGCAGCCTCACGTGAGATTAATGAAGATCTGCAGATCATTCCTATTTCTGTGCTTTGGTCACGAGACCCTAGTATTGAAGGTGAGGCTATTCGAGGCATTGACTTAGCTACCCCTGTGTGGCGTAAGTTTTTAACTCTTACCTTTGCAGGTCGCGATAACTGCACCATTATCTCTGAGCCTTGTTCAGCTTTTTATTTAGAAGAACGCCTCAAGAGTGTGGGCGACTATATCCTGCGCAAGATTATTCTCAACCGTCTTGTAGCTCTACACTTTTTACGTAAAGCCCGTACCATCGTAGGCAGACCATTTCCAAATCGCTCGCGACTTTTGCATGAACTTGTCCAAAGACAAGGCACGCAAAGTGCGATTGCTGAGGCGATGGAGAAAGATGGCAAGAGCAAAGAGGAGCTTGAAAAGAAAGCTTACGAGATCTTCGATATCATGGTCGCAGACACTCGTTATCCGCTGCTGCGCTTTTTCAACACCATCATTTCCCTCATATGGAAGCGCATTTACCATGGTCAGAGCATTGTAGGCGCGAATAAAGTTCGTAACCTTGTGCAAAACGGCTATGAGATCATCTACATTCCATGTCACCGCTCGCACATGGACTACATCTTATTGCTCTTTGCTATTTTCCATGAGGGCTTACCTATCCCTCAGGTAGCATCTGGCGATAACTTAAACTTCTTCCCAGTAGGACAAATCATCCGTCGTTGTGGCTCATACTTCATTCGCCGCAAAATGAAGGGTGATACTTTCTACACTGCCTTATTCCGTGAGTACTTATCAGTACTCTTTGAGCGCGGCTATGCTACCGAGTTCTTTATCGAGGGTGGTCGTTCTCGTACTGGACGCACCCTGCCACCAAGAACTGGCATGGTGTCCATGACCGTACAAGCTCAGCTACGTGGTATTGAGCGTCCTATTGCCTTCATCCCAACTTATCTTGGTTATGAGCACGTAATGGAAGTAGGCTCATACATGCATGAGCTTGAGGGTGCGGCTAAGAAGAAAGAGAGCATCAAAGGCCTGTTCGGCATCTTTAAGCGTTTACGCTATTACGGCCGTGGCTATGTAACCTTTGGCGAGCCTGTGATTGTGCCTCGTTTCCTCAATAAGCATGTACCAAACTGGCATGACTATATTGATCCTACTGGCAATTCACGACCTGAGTGGCTTTACGACACCGTAAATCAGCTCTCACACGAGATCATTATCAAGCTCAATGACTCAGCTTCAGTTAATGCTATTAACCTGTGCGCCTTAGCTATCATTGGTGATGCTGACCATACTCTCAGTATCAATATGCTAAAACGCTGTCTGAAGCTTTACTTGCTAGTTCTCTCTTGCGATGAGCGTCGTAAGGGTCTCATGCCTTCAGGCAGTCTCGACACTATCATTGCTCAGGCTTTAGAGCTTAAGAAATTCCGCGTCTATGACGTCGGTGAGGATATGAAGTTTGTACGCCCAAGTCGTGGTCAGACTCTGCAGCTTACTTACTTCCAGAACAATATTCTGCACTTAGTAGCACTACCTGCTCTCATTGCAAGCGTCATCATTCGTAACGGTCATATCAGCCGTGCCAATGTAATCTCACACACCCGCTCATTGTTCTACTTCTTAAAGCACGAGCTGTTTACTCCAATTACTGAAGACGAGCTCGACAGCTTCATTAACAAATACATCAATGTCTTTGTTAAGGGTGGTTACATCCTTGATCTTGACCATAACATGCTCGCACTGTCTGGTGATGGCTATGAGGAGCTCTTAATTCTTTCTAACTCCATTCGCTTAAACCTCGTACGCTATCTAATCGCTGTAACCTTGCTACGCCAAATCAACGACGGCACATTAACTAAGAATGACTTTGTTACTGCTTGTGTCGATCTGTGTAAGGAAGTGCCATCAGAGGTCACTAATAACTCTCCTGAGTTTGCTGACCCCATCATGTTTAACATCATGTGCGATACCTTTGTGCGTCACAGTTATTTTAGCTACAGTGAAAATGGCACCATCATCCCAGAGCATAATAAGATCGTAAAACTAGCCCAGGCTGCTGAACCGCTGCTCGCTGCCAAGTTAGTACGCCATCTTAAAACTGAGATTGAGAACATCAAGTCACACAATGTGCTAGGCCGCGAAGCTGCCAAAGCTGCGCAAGCTGAGGCTGATGCTAAACTAACCCCTGATACAGAGGCTGTATCTGCTACAGCTGATGAGAGACCTATCATAAGTAACGATTCAGCAAAGGCAGAAAATAAAACTCATAGTGCAGCTATCTCTGAGGACAAAATTGAGAGCAGTGCGGCTGCTTGTGAGGATAAGATGCAGTCAGTATCTGAGTTTCTTGATGATAAGGACGCCAAATCCTAGGATTTAACGCCATTATTTTCTTTCCTAAGATGGTGCAGTTTTAGTTCTTATCTTAGTTGTGTGAAATGCATAGATGCGCATTGCCTTATGATCTGATAGCATTACAGTGCGTTATTATATTGATGAGGTCTGTTTGTATTAGGCCCATTTTATCTTGCACTATTTAACCTTAGCTTAGGCAAATTCATCATCTGCCCAAACTAAGAACGGATCTTGCAAGAGAATTGATAATTGGCGTAAATATCACAATATTTTGACGCCATATACTCTTCTTTTAAGTTAGAAGAAGACAAGTTTTCTGCTGAAACTGCGCTTTCAGCCACTTCAGATGATCAAGGCATAAATGCCTTGGTATCATTAGAGAAGTTAATCCTGCTTCATGCAGGGCAAGCCTGCCTTTAGTTGGGCAGCTGCCGCTCAGTATCACACGGCAGCTGAACGCTGCCTGCTTGATGCTGTTGTAATTCAGGAACAATTTGCAATGAACCACAAGTTTTTGCTCGCTGCCGCTACTGGCATGCTGCTGTTAGGCTCATCAGTTACAGCTATCGCCGCAGACGATCCACGCTCACATCAACCAATCGATATCAATGCTGAGGCTCAAGACCCTGCTCAGGCTTTAGCTGATGCGATTGCCCCAGAGATTGGTTACTACGACATTACTCCTGACTTTACTACTAACTTAGCTAGCAATGGCTCTGGTCGTATGCACTACTTACGTGTACACGTAAACGTCATGGTTAAGGACGCTAACGATCTGCCTCTGCTCACCGAGCACGATGCTTTAATCCGTGACGCAATCTTAACTATCATCGGTGCTAAAGAGTACAACGCTATTGCTACTGCAGCTGGTCGTGAGGCATTAAGAGCCGAGTGCCGTGCCCGCGTTGCTGATATTTTAGCTAACAAGAAGGGTGGCCCTGTTATTCAGGATCTGCTCTTTACTAACTACATCTATCAGTAGTTGTAATGAAGATCTTGTACCTTGAGACAAGATCTTTTCATATCGACACGATATGGACTTTATATGCCGACAGGCATAAAAAAAGCGCCTGCTCTATGAGCATTGGCGCTTTTTTAATGTCTGCCACATACTGCATGCATGTGGCAACTAAAAGGCTTTGACAAGCTTTAGCCTTGACCTTAAGCTCTAAGCTTCTTTCAAGCGAAGCTTGCCTTTGAGATCAATCAGACCTGCAAGCAGACCTACCACTAAGCCGCCTACATGAGCAAAGTTGGCCATACCGCTTAAGAAGAAGCCAAAGCCAATAAAGATAACGCTCACGAGCAGCAGACCGTTTGGAATACGTAAGCCCTCTGGGATGTCCTCTCGTCTTGAGAGAATACCCATATAGCCAATCACGCCGTAAACCACACCTGACATACCGCCGTAGACATGCATGCCGTCTTGGAAGAGCAGCTGCACCGCATTAGAAAATACGGCCATGGCAAGCACTAAGCCTAAAAGCTTAAATGTGCCTAAAAAACGCTCGATATTGCGGGCAAAAGCCTCAAACATAACGAGGTTAAAGGCGATATGCAAGATACCAAAGTGGAGGAAAATTGGGCTGATAACTCTCCATATCTCGCCACCTTCAGTAATCTGAGCTAATGAAGTCCAGCTTAGAGTGCCTAACAGATAAGGCTCTAAATTAGACAGCAGCATCACAAGATAAATGGCAATACAGATGATCTCAATTACAGAAGTGAGAGTAAAAGGATTCCAGGCATAATTGCCCATCATAAAGCCAAGGGTACCTTGTCCTTGTGTACGCTCACGCTTAACGGTACGACCACTAGCCCATGCAGCCTTATTGTATTCTTTAGCAAAGGGGCTATTCATGAAGTGCAAGAGCTCAATTTTTACTTTGGAGACATCTGACTCATCACGCACATAGATAGCGTAACTTGAACCAAAGCCAGGCTTAGCCACAGCTTTGATACCCTTGGAGTTCAGATAGTCAGCAAAAGTTAAAGCCTGAGCTCTGTCTTTAATTAAGCCAGCCTCGTATGGGAAGTTAATGTCGTCTATCTCTTTGAATTCAGCCATTTCATGTACTCTGCTACGCCTTCAGCTACAGTCTTGAACTGCACATCACAACCTGAAGCACGTAAATTAGTCAGGTCAGCCTGAGTAAAGCTCTGATAGTGGCCCTTTAAGTGCTCTGGGAATGGAATAAACTCCACCTCACCGTGGCCATGATGCTCAATTACTGCTTTAGCTATGTTTAAGAAAGGCTCGGCACGACCAGTACCACAGTTATAGATGCCTGATGGACCTTGGTGCTCAAAGAACCATAAGTTAACCTTAGCCACATCCTCAACATAGACGAAGTCACGGGTATGACCACCATTTTCATAGCCATCAGTACCCTCAAAGAGCTTAGGATTTTCGCCACGTAACATCTGATTGTTCAGATGGAATGCAACAGAGGCCATAGAGCCCTTATGACCCTCACGTGGACCATAAACATTGAAGTATCTAAAGCCAACTACCTGAGACTTTAATGAGGACATTCTCTCTCTTAAGTACTCATCAAATAAGAACTTAGAGTAGCCATATACGTTCAGTGGGCCCTCGTACTCACGACCCTCTTTAAAATCGGTCTTGTCGCCGTAAGTAGCTGCAGAAGAGGCATATAAGAATGGAATACGATGGGCAGTGGCAAACTCAAAGAGCTCGACAGTGTACTCGTAGTTATTCTTCATTACATACTTGCCGTCCCACTCAGTAGTAGCAGAGCATGCACCCTCATGGAAGATGGCATCGATATTGGCACAACCGTACTTCTTGTCAAAAGCCTCTTCATTAGTAAAGAGCTTAAAGAAGTCTTCCTTGTCCATGTAGTCAGCAATATTCAGATCAACGAGGTTCACAAACTTGTGACCATCCTTGAGGTTATCTACTACCAGAATGTCACGACGACCGCGATCATTTAGCAATTTGACAATATTGCTACCGATAAAGCCGGCACCACCAGTTACGATGATCATATCAAGCTCCTGTTAAGCCTTGCGGTCAACCAATGAGTTGCTACCTACGCTAAGACTATTTGATCGAAAAAATCTACTAAAAAGCCACACACCATATAAAGATTATGAAATTAGGCATAAGCTTCACTAGCATCTTACTATTGTCGTTGATCTAAAAAGCACTATGCAAGCCATTTGTATCTCATATTGGATCAATGTTCTCACAAATGGACAAACTTATGAAAAATAAACGGCGTTTGTCATAAGCGCCCGCACATGATTTACATCAGTAAAGCACAACAGCAAAGGCCTAGCTGCACTGAAAGTTATGGCTATGACCATCAAGGCCATCTATACAGTGAACTTTCTCAAAACTACATTGTCCTGATAGGACACCTTGAACAAATGCTGCTAAACTAAGTGGATTGCTGTTATATATTGTGATGTGCAATTTGTTAGTAGTAAGTCTCTTCATTGTAATTGCTAAAACTTAGACAAATCATTGAAGATCTTATCTGTTGTGGCATTGTGGTTTTGACTTTAGATTGGATTACTCATGGCTAAGAGCATTTTAGTCGTATCTCCTGCTTGGCTAGGTGACATCATCATGTCGCAAAGTCTTCTTAAAACATTAAAAAGACAGGATCCAGACTGTCAGATCACCATGTATGCTCCTGCCTATGCGCATGTGATTATTGAACGCATGAAAGAGGTCGACAGCATCATCACTAATCCTTTTGCTCACGGCAGTCTTGATCTTGCAGGACGCTATAGCGAGGGCAAAAAGCTTAAAGCTATGGGCTTTGATAAGGCCTATGTGTTACCCAACTCGCTAAAATCAGCACTAGTACCATTCTTTGCAGGTATTAAAGAGCGTATTGGCCTAAAAGGAGAGTCCCGCTATCTCTTATTAAATAAGATGATTAAGGACAAAACTTCATATCAGCGTATGAGTGCACGTTATGTAGCTCTTGCTTATATTGATGATAAGAATGTGGTCGATGATAAGAGCCTACCTGCGTTTGACTACCCATCCCTTGAGGTTAAAAAGCCAAGTGATGAGCTTCTTGAGCGCCTAAACTTAAGTTTAGACAGACCATTATTGGTCTTAGGCTGCGGTGCTAACTATGGACCTGCTAAGCTCTGGCCAGCGGAGTACTTTGCCAAAGTTAGTGCTCACTTTATCGGCAAAGGCTATTGTGTTGTCGCCCCTGGGTCACAAAAAGATAAGCCAACCACCGAGCTCATTGCTAAGCACCTTAAAGAGATTAACGAAACTTACCTTGATAATTACAAAGACATTTGTGGCATGACCTCCCTTACTGAGGTCTTAGATGTAATTGGCGCATCATCTGCAGCAGTATGTAATGACTCTGGTCTGATGCATACTGTAGCAGCTGCCAATGTGCCACAAGTATGTATCTTTGGCTCCACGTCCACAGGCTATACCCCGCCGCTATCTGAGATAGCAGCGTGTGTAGAGTCAACTCAGCCATGTCATCCATGTTTTAAGCGTACTTGTAAGTTCGATACCTACGCGTGCCTTAAAGAACTCACACCTGACATGGTCATAACTAAACTTGAAGAAGTTATTGCCAAGAGCCATACCATAGCTTGCAAAAGCACAAGCTAAGAAATTAAACCAAACAAACAGCAACCAACTGCCCCTTCTAAACACTTGAAGGTGTAAGTCAACGTAGTTTGCCCTATGTCTATTAGATCTCGACTTTTCTTATTCTTTTACTATGTGGCAACCACCTTAGTGGTGCTACCAGGTCTGCTGTTTCTTGTGTGGAAGAAACGTAAAGATCCTGGCTATGGCTCACGTGTATTTGAGCTTTTAGGCTTGTATAAGACCGGACTACGTAACTGTATTTGGTTTCATACAGTGAGTGTGGGCGAGGCTATCGCTGCTCGACCTTTAATCACCGCTTTTGTTAAACGCCACCCTAAGCTGCCTATCTTAGTTACTACCACCACAACCACAGGCGCTAAAGAGATTTTAAAGATTGATGGCATTACTCATGTGTACGCGCCGCTTGATTGTCCTTTATGTGTGTGGTTGTTTTATAAGAACTTTAGGCCAAAGAATCTTTTTATTATGGAGACTGAGCTGTGGCCAAGCATGCTCAGCTTTTCAAAGCTATTCAAAACTAAAGTCAGTGTCTTTAATGCCCGTATGCCAGAAAAGACCTGCCATAAGTATGAAAAGCACAAGGTGATCACTCGCGATATCATCGCCAATCGCCTAAGCAAAGTGATTTGCCAAACCAAGGACGATGCTGATCGCTTTAGACGTATTGGAGTAAGCGACGATAGGATTATTACCGCAGGCTCGCTTAAGTATGATTTAACGCCTAATGAGCCTCTCTTTAGACGTGCCCGAGCCATTCATAATCTTAAGCCTGATCTGCAGTATGTAGGCGCGATCTCGACTCACGAGGGCGAAGAGTCCATGATTATTGAGACCTTCTACTCTCTACAGTCAAAATTCCCTAATCTGCGCTTAGTGCTTGTACCACGCCATCAGTCTGGCGTATCACGCGCTGAGAACTTTTTAGATGATATCAGTGGTTCCTATGCTTTAAGAACTCACCTTAACTCTGATCTAAGCGATTTTAGCCATGACATTCTCATCGGCAATACCATGGGTGAGATTGAGTTTTATTTAGGCATGTGCGATATAGTTGTAATGGGCGGTAGCTTTATTGATATTGGTGGCCATAACCCACTAGAGCCAGCCTATTTCTCCTTGCCAATTATTACTGGCCCATACTATTACAACTTCACCGAGCAGTTTGAAAATCTCATTGAGCATGGCGCTGCCTTTGTAGCTAACGACCATCGTCGTCTATATAACATCTGCAAGATGTTCTTAAATGACCCTGATCTAATGTTAAAGAGCGGTATGACCGCCTTTGATATTCAGCAGCAAGGTCGCGGTGCCGTGAATAAGACCCTTGATGCCATCGAAGAGTGCCTACGCTCATAAAAGAGCCTTGGCGCTTAAATATCAATGCATGCATACGCGCATAAAAGAGTCTTGGCGCTTAAATATCAATGCATGCATACGCTCATAAGCGCCTAGTTTACTTAGGCCATTAATGGATCTTTAGTTTGCGCCCAACAAAAAGCCCAGCATTAAGCTGGGCTTTTTGTTAGCGGTGTACGCAAAATCTTGTTACTGCTTAGCTCTGACTTATTTGTCAGCCTTTACAGTACGCAGGAACTCTACGTAGTTACGTGCGCTCTCTGCTACCTCAGTCATATCGAGGTTACCATTAACTGGCTTTGCATTGTAGAACACATAAGTGCCGGCATACTCAGCACCACAGTACTTAAATGAGTTGATGTAGGAGTTTAAGTACTCTTCTACGCTCACACCAGGAACACCACCCTGCTCATATACGTCAGCACTAGCACCTGCAGTTACAGCAAATGCAAACTTACGACCCTGCAGATGACGACCGCCAGCAAATGCCCAACCTGGGGTTAATACGGAGTCGACCCACTGCTTTAACATTGGAGGGCTGTTAAACCAGAACATTGGGAACTGAAAAACAATGCTGCCATTGTTATCAATAATTGAATGCTCTAAAACATGATCGATGGAGCTTCTAGGGTAGGAGCTTTGCAGGTTGTGAAGTACAAACTCTTCAGGGTACTTACGTACTTCGTCAACCCAACGACGGTTAACCACTGACTGATCGTAAAATGGGTGATCAACAATAATTAAAGTTTTCATTGGTAATACGCCGTGAAAATGACTTAAGTCATAGACAACGGCTTACTCCTTTCTAGGTTCGGGAACAGCGCCTCTAAAACCAGAGGTGC
>Connie_p1__coassemble_946_pt1 | contig 43880 bp, 25 predicted proteins | sample Connie_p1__metabat2_low_PE_021 | metagenome-assembled genome bin Connie_p1 | reverse complement strand
ACTGCAGAACCTGCGGTACCGAAGCTTGGCAGATCGCCTAATACGTACCACTGATTCTCAGCTGGGTTGTACTGTAAAACGGTGTTGTTGAAGAGGTAGTCCTCAACTGGCTTGCTGATGTAATCCTTGTTAACCTTAGCGTTAAGAGCAGGATCCTTAGCAGCAACTGACAGGTCATAGAAGAAACCGTCGAAGATTTCCTTGTTTACGGAACCAACAACTAAAGCAGTCTTGCCGTCGTTAGTTACAACAGTGTGGCCAGTCAGACCGATTGGGGAACGGGTTAATACCTTGGTCCAGGTGTTCTTCTTTGGATCGTATTCAAAAACTTCGTTTGATACTGAGGTAAGGTCAGACTTGATCTTACCTACACCACCGAGCACGTAGATCTTTCCGTTTAAAGCAACGGCTTGAGCCTGATCACGAGCAGCCTCAGGGAACTTAGCGATAGCTTCCCACTTAGGTGACTTAGCCTTGGTGTCGAGCTTGAACCAGTCCTGACCAGCAGTACCTAAACCAATGTAGATAACGCCATCGTTCATTGCGCCAGCGCCAGACTTGAATGGAACTGGGGTGTCAGGAAGAGCAGCTGCGAAAGCTGAAGAGGAAACCATGGTACCTAATGCTGCAGCAACAGCTAATTGCTTCAAATTAAAAGACATAAACAATAACTCCTAAAGAATTTTTTGACTCCGACTAAGCTTTCCTCGGTATCTTGCACATTGACCAGAAGTTTGGGATAGATAAGTGGGCTTTGTGTAAGCTACGTCAAAAGTACTCATGTGGAGTAAAATTTCACATTCAATGATAAACAAAGAATTTTTTTTCACAAATGGATCTTCATGAAATTGAGATCTACATCACGCAGTGAAAAATATTCGCATATATATGCTATTTGGATCAGAGTTTTACACAAAACTTGTACGCCGCCGACTAAAGACTTTTGGTGGACGGCTGAGGTCTTATTTCATCTTGATTCCATAAAAAGTCTACATATCTATGTAAAGCAAGATGTTTAATTTTGTAAAGTTCACCCGTTTTTTCATAGATATGGATTGGTGAGCTTTGACTCGCCGAACCACACTTGTATAACAATTGACAGAGTAACAGGCAAGGATAAGGTCACTTGTTGATAACTCTAGCCAATGAAAGTACTTCCTTTACCGTATCAAAAGGCGTTTTTATCGTTATCTTCTAATGGTTATAAGGTCAGCTTTGTGCATAATTAAAATTGTGAAGCTGCTGAAAATTTCCTCCACAATTCTGAAAATTTCCTCCACATTTATGAAAATTGCACTTTTGATTATTGAGTCGCAAAAGTTTTGCAGTTAACATGTATGTAAAGATGAAAGTTTTCTCCATATTTACAGATATGTTTTGTGTACAACTTTACATTTGTATTGCCTTAGAGCCATGTGCAAACGGTTAGTAGAAAGTGGAGTTATGTCATTCCCACTTTTGCAGTTTTGTACATGTAGATTATGGCGAAGACTTAGGATAATTCTTTCGCATCTTTATAGTAAATAGTGCTGTGTATAAATATAGACTCTAGTGCGACTTTGCTATACTGAATACGGATAGTTTGTTATCTCAAGATATTGTCTTGAGATTAAAACTGCTTTTATACAAGCTCTCGTGTTATCTGTTCAGGCCAGTTATCAACTAATGGATGATGTAACTGTTAATGCCTATATAGAGCTTGCAAGTAACAATGAGATGGGCTTAGTTAGAACTTTTATTGGTTTTTAAGAGGGCTTGTCTCAGCGTAAATAAGAATTCATACACACATATAGCAAGCTTCAGCTCGTTACTCTTTATATAAGCAACGCTTTTAGCTCCTACTTGCATTTGGTCATTACAATTCTTCTTTACCATAACACTGTACTCATCCACTTATACCTTCTAAAAAGTGTGCTGTTATAAGTTAAGCCGTGGCATATTTACTAAGGTCAAATGCACTTTTTATTCATGGCTATAAGGATACTTATATACTTTTGGCACGAGCTTCTGCTCCTTTGCACATATCCATGCACAGAGCGATTTAAAGGTAGAGTTTGTTTTTTTTGATGGCAAAGGCGCTAGCTGTACTTTGCTATTTTCTATATTGCTTAAAACTCAAGATGTTACAGGATGTTTTGTGGGTGTCGTGTGAGCTTTATAAGTACAGATGTCTTATCTGTCATTGTGATTAAGTATTGGCCGCACGTACAAGTAGCTATTTGATCTTACTTCCTTTAAGACCAATAACAGTAGCTAAGTAAGAGCATTCAGCATGAAGTGAATGTGTTTGTAAAACCTATCTAAATGCATGTCATTAGATGGGGATAGCTTGATAACTAATTATTACAAGCTCAGAACATATACTTAGCTAATGTGTTGACGAATGCGTTATGAATAAGGTCAACATTATGGGCAAACTTAATATCCCTAGTTGCGTAAGTGGCAAGATCCTCATCACTTTAAGAGCCATTGAAAATGATCTGCCATTAGCATTACGACGTCTAACTGCATATATCCTCAATAGCCCAGATGAGATCATCGTAAAGAGCATTACCGAGATCGCTACTGCTGCAGAAGTAGGAGAGGCAACAGTAGTGCGTCTTGCCAAAACACTCAAATACCCTGGCTTTAAAGAGTTTCAATTAGAACTCGTCAAAGAGATCGCAGGTAAAGGTCAGCAAGAAGAAGAGCAGATTCTTGACTCTAACATTGTTGATGGCGATGACGCAGTTGTAATGGCTAAGAAACTTAAGTTAGCTATGCAGCGTTCTCTTGGTGAAAACATTCACAATATCGATGAGAAAGTACTCCATAAAGTCGCTGAGGCTGTGTTTAAAGCACGTAAAGTCTTTATCGTTGGCGTAGGTAACTCTAGTCTGAGCGCCTTATTCTTAAAGAATAAACTCTGCCGTATTGGTATTGATGCTAACTCAGAGCTCATGAGTCACTTTATGTATACATCATTAGCCATGCTAGGTCCTAGTGATGTTGTTATTGCAGTGTCTCAGCGTGGTAGCAGTTATGAGACTGTGCATGCTTTTAAAATTGCTAAGGCCACTGGTGCGCTGTGCGTAGCTGTGACTAATAATCCAGTGAGCAAGATCGTTGAGTATGCTGACTACGTAATCTTCAACGGTAACGAAGAAGGCTCATTACAAGGTGATAGTGCTGCAACTATTGCTGCTCAAATCCATGTCTGTGAGCTTTTATACTCCATCGTAGTTTCATTTGACAGAGCTAAGGCCACTAAGACTAAGCAAGTAACTCTGCAAGCATTAGCAGCTTCACTCAACAAGCTAGATTAATCAAAGACCATTCATCTTGCCAAAGCTTGCGGCGCTTTAAATACATTTAAGCTTATTTTGTTCGCGTCGCAATCTTGGCGTTAACTTGCTGTAACTGCTCCTCTCAATATTCCCTCAACATAACTCTTTATTGCTGTTAACTGCTCCTCTCAATATTCCCACCAAATAACTCTTTATTGCTGTTGATTGGTCCTGCCAGGCATTTCAAACAATCATTTTCGATCTATAAGTGCGCTCCAAAATGCTGCATCCCATGCGATTTTAGCGCTTATTCTGAGTAAAGCATGTACTTGGTATCTTAGGTGCATGAAGCTCTGCGTATGTTGCTAAGTGACGGCTATTTGTCGTGATGCATAATGTTATGTGTACGAGATAGTCCTTCTTGTAATATGCTTAGCTAAATGAAAAGAGCGGTTAATTAAGTTGTTATGATGCGCTTACACAAGTCCTTAAATACACTTGTTCGCGGCAGATGGGCAGCCTATTTAGCAGCGCAAGTTGCACATTGTGCAGCTAGCGTTGTGACTTATAAAAAAGGCTGTGCTATTGGTGCTGCTCTTTTATCATGCGCACTGATTAGCCCTTATGCAATTGCATCTGTGTCCGCCTGGCCTGCAAACAGCTGGGAAGCGGGACGACTTGATTATGCTCACGGTGGATCAGAAGTAGCTGCTTTTGTTAACGCTCAAGAAAAGATTCAGCTACAGGTAGTGCTGTGCTCTCAAAATCAGCCTACTCCATATCGAATGAGCGTACTTATTCCTAATACCAACAAGGCATCAGGCATAATTCCAGTAAAGCTAAATGTAGATGGCACTTCTACTAATGTGTACGCTGAGATCATTGGTAACTCCATGGAGTTTCAAGTAGGTACATCATTTTTGATTACACTACCTGATAGTCCCACCTTTACCATGAGCTTCAAAGAGGATGATGCAAAGTATCTGAGCATCCCACAAGAGTTAGTATTTCCTATGGATAGAGCCAATGTGGTTCTATCCGAGATCGCTAAATCATGTGCAATTTTAGAAGAGCAACAAAACTTCACCATAAGTCGCCCTCTCATCTCTGGCATTCTTTGGCCTCGTGGTGGCTTTAACCACAAAGATCTTCATTCTTCAGATAGCTCACTAGATAGACTAAGCCTCATTGAGCAGGCCAAGAAAAACGGTCTAAACGTTATAGAGCAAAGTGATTCAGATCGCCGCTGGGTAGATCCTAATTGGAATCCTGATATTGTTCCTAGCGCCCCAGAGATTAAGGCACGCTATATCGATGTAGACAGTGTGTGCCTCAAGTATCCACATTCAAATTTAAACGCAGTTAACCGCAGCGATCGCCGCTCAGATGCCACTACCTCAATTTCTAGCGAATCAAATACAGCTGCAAACTCTGCAAGCGCTAACTCAGCAATTGCCAACTCAGCAAGCAGTAACTCTACAAGCGCTAATTCTGCAAGCGGTAACTTAGCAAGTGCCAACTCAGTAAGCGGTAGCTCTACAAGCGCAAGCTCTAATGGCGTTAAGAGAGCTGGGCATGTAGACAATATGGTCAACGGTTTAGTTAGCACCATACATATGCAAGATGATATGCCGTCATTTGTCTTAAGTGACAAGTGCAAGCATGCTCTGGACACGGTTTATGAAGAGCAGGGTAAGGATGCACTTTCATTCTTACCAAGCTTATTTAGAGATCCTACTGGCCCATATCAGCGTTATTTGATGCTGTGGAATACAGTTTTGTCAGATACCGCTCGCATGGATTTTAAGAGCCCTGATATCACTATTGATGAGTATGACTATTACTTGACCTTATTCTCTTTGTTTAGTGATACCAAGATTACACAGTATCCTCAAAGCTATTACGACATTCTTAAGTTAAGTGATGATCCATCGACCTTCATCTACGCTATGGATAATCGCTATGAGCTTGAGACAATCAAGTACTCATCGGTACTTAATCGTCGTTTAACGGGTTTTGTATCTCCAAAGCGTAATGCTAAAGAGGCTTTAAGATCGTGGAATCAGTTCTACCAAGATCTCTCTTTAGCGCTACCGCCGATCTCAAAGGCCCAAGCACTGCGACCTGTGCTCTATCGTCAGATGTTAATGCGTTTTTGGCGTTTAGCAGGATATCCAGACTCATTACACCTGCGTCCTGAGTACTCCTTTGTACAAGGTAGCAAAGGCAAGACTACTACTCATGAGCCGCTTGAGAAAAAGTGCGCCATATTTGAAGGTTCAGATGGTGATGAGTTCTTTTACGCTAGCGATGACTGCATTAGAGGCATTTCCTCTGATTTGCGCAGCATTGGCTATGTGAACGAAGACTATCAGCAAGTATTAAGCACTTGGGAGTCTTTTTCTAAAGCTTGGACGAGCTCGAAGTTCTATCATCAAAGCGAGCAATACACTACAGGTGAGCATATTAGAACTGGTATTGGTATCACCATGCTTTCTATGTTCAAAAACTACGGCTTTGGTGACTACTTCTTACTTAGAAAGTGTATCTCTAGTCGCGACAGTGATATCTGTGCCTACGAGGCGGATAAGTACTTCGATAGCTATGATAGTGACTTTAGAAAAACTGTTGCTACCGTAGCCGAGGTATCAGGTGAAGATGCACGTTCCTTAAAGCGCTTAAATGAATTGTGGCTAAGCTACTACGATAGTCTCTCGACATATGCATCAAACTTAGTTAAGCGTGGCCGTATGGAGTCTTGGCGAGCTGAGTTTGTAAAAGGCGTGGCGGTTACTGCACAGGCTGAATCACTCATTAGTACTCTTTTCTACAGTCGTGGCGAGTCTGACGAGATCGGTGAGTTCTATGAAGATGACTTCCAGGATTCAGATGTTGCCATGACGACTGCCAATTAAGATCTCTATTTAGTCTTTTGCTAATAGTGCTTAGGACTTTTAGCTGTTAATTGCTCTGCTATATCTTCAAAGCTTAAGCATGGCTGAAGTGTGATGGTTTGGCGCTGCATTTTGCCATGCCATCAAAGCTTAAGCATGGCTGCAGTGTGATGGTTTGGCGCTGCATTTTGCCTTGGTGCAAACTAAACAATATAGTGCAAAAGGCTAAACAATCCTGATTTTATGGAGCTTGAGGCGCTATCTGTGGTCAGATGTAAGAAAAATGTTGCAAAAAGCTAAAATCTTGATCTCTTGTATGTATAATACAAGTACACAATTATGTGCGCTTAAGTGCGCTTTTCCGATAGTGAGTGCTTCACAAGAATAAGCACGTGATTTAGATAGTTTTCGGGAAGATAGCAGTTACAAGCCAAACAACGTTAATGGCAAGTAAGCTGCTCGATAGTTGGGCCTATTGGCTGGTGCAATTGAGTTTTAAAGAGCCTTTTGGTTCTTAAAAGATTAGGGGGCACGCAATAGGCTGGTGAAAATCTACCCTCGGTGTGGGAAGTAAGAGTCGGGTCATTAAAATCAAAAGCAATTTTAAAGCAGCGCAGAATGAGCGCGGTAGGTTCGTTTGCGCATGGTATTTGGCAGCTTTATGCTGTTCATAGTGTTGTGAGCTTTAATGTTTGTCTTATTGTTATCTTGTTAGATAGTTTCAAGTGTGTTCCCAGATTCATTAAGTTACTCTTCATTGAGGTAGATCTAGGTATGTGATGTGCGTTAGTACTGCTATTTGTTTAGTGCTTGCGTACTTTCAAGGGTAAAAATCATGTCTGATTTACACAACAATCTCGTTGATGATGACCGCGAAATTGAAGGCGCAGAAAATCAAGAAGCCGTTGAGCAAACTGAGTCTCATGACGGTGATGTAGAGATCAAGGTTTACACTAAGCACAAGGCTGCTGTAGCTGTATCCAATGGTGCTGATACTTCATTACTTCTTGATGGCGACGAGGGTGATGACAACGATTATACAGAGTTAGAGGATGAGGATAATGCAGCCCCTAGCTCTAAGAGCATCCCACAGCCATGGGCTTCTGCTTTAGGCAATACCTCTTATGATGAAGAGGAGACAAGCCAAGAAGACTCTGAGTATGACACCGAGTATGACTCTGATGAGTCAGATGAGTACTCAAACGAGTCCGCTCAGGCAGATGATTACTACGATGAGGGTACTCAGAGCGATGAGTATGCTCAAAATGATGAGTCAGTTTGTGAAGATGACTCCTCTGATGATGTAGCTCAGGAAGATAACGAGTCTACAGATGCTGATGAGAGCACTGACGAGGAATCTGCCTTTAAGATCTCAGAGGAAGAAGAGCCAATCATCACTTTTGATAGCCTCGAGTTAAGCGAAGAAGTACTCAAGGCCATTAAGCACGAAGGCTTTGAGCAGCCAACTCCAATTCAGCTGCGTTCTATTCCTGTAGTTATGAATGGCCGTGACATGATCGGTCAGGCTCAAACTGGTACAGGTAAGACTGCTGCCTTTGCTCTGCCAATTTTATCCAAGTTACCTAAGCGTCAAAAGAATATCTTTGCGCTGATCTTAGAGCCTACTCGTGAGCTTGCTCTGCAGGTTGCAGAGTCATTCTCTCGTTTTGCCCACTTTATCGATGGTTTCCGTGTTGCTCCAATTTACGGTGGCGCTTCATATGAAAACCAGATCCGCTCACTGCGTCACGGTGCACAAGTTGTTGTTGCTACCCCAGGTCGTTTAATTGATCTCATTGAAAAGGGCCGCTTAGACTTTAGCGAGCTGCGCTATGTGGTGATCGATGAAGCTGACGAAATGCTGCGCATGGGCTTTATTGATGATGTTGATTGGATCTTAGATCAGGTTCCAAGCGATCATCAGACTGCCTTATTCTCAGCTACCATGCCTCCTGTAATCCGTCGTATTGCTAAGGCTCACTTAGTAGACCCTGAGGAGGTTCGCATTGAGTCTCACACCACCACAGCTACTACTGTTCGTCAGCGTTACTGGGTAGTATCTGGTGTTCACAAGATCGATGCTATGACTCGTATGCTCGAGGTTGAGCCATATGAGGCAGTACTGGTATTTGTGCGCACTAAGACCGATGCTGAAGATGTGGCTAATAAGCTTGCTGGCCGTGGCTTAGCTTGTGCAGCTTTACATGGTGATATCCCTCAACGTCAGCGTGAGAAGATTGTTGAGCGCTTAAAGAAGGGTTCTTTAGACATCATCATTGCAACTGACGTGGCTGCTCGTGGTCTGGATGTTGATCGTATTACCCACGTATTCAACTACGACATTCCATACGATGCTGAGTCTTATGTACACCGTATTGGCCGTACCGGTCGTGCAGGTCGTACTGGTGAGGCTATCTTATTCGTCTCCCCACGTGAGCGTCGTGCTCTGCGTCAGATCGAGCGTGTTACCCGTCAGCGCATTGAGCCAATGCGTATGCCTACTGTGGCCGATGTTAACAAGCGTCGTTTAGAGAATTTCCGCAATCAGATCTTAGAGACCATCGATGCTGGTGGTTTAGAGGATTACTTAGAGGTTATTTCTGACTTACTCACTGATGATGCAATTGAGCCAGAAATCTTAGCTGCAGCTTTAGCTAAGCTTGCTCAGCGTGACGGCTCTTTACTCTTAGATGAGTCTGCTCCAGAGCCTAAGATGAGAAGCTTTGATGAGCACGGTGAGCGTGGCCCACGTGAGCGTCGTCATGGCGGTCCATCTGCAGAGCCTCTGCCATTACGTGACTTCCCAGAGCTTAAGATGGTGCGCTATCGTTTAGCTGTAGGTCGTCGTGACTCAGTTAAGCCAGGTCAGATTGTTGGTGCTATTGCTAATGAGGCAAATCTCGAGAGCAAGTTTATCGGCGATATTTCTATCTTCGACTCTTTCTCAACTGTAGATCTGCCAAGCGGCATGCCTAATGAGACTATGGAAATCTTAGCTCATGCTATCGTTTGCGGTCGTCGTTTAGATCTGCGTGAGTACACTGCTGAGCCACCTGCACGTCCAGAGCGTCGTCCTCGTCCAGAGCGTGACCGTTTTGAGCGTCGTGATCGTTTTGATCGTGAGGATCGTTTCGAGCGTCGCGAGCGTCATCCACGTCCAGAGCATGACCGTCACCCACGCCCAGAGCGTGATCGCTTCGACCGTCGTGATCGTTTTGATCGCGATGACCGCTTTGAGCGTCGTGAGCGTCATGATCGCTTTGATCGCCGTCGTCCACCTCATGACAAGTTCAATGATGACCGTTTCAACCGTGCCGAAAACAGCTTAAATATCGATGCTGATTTCTCCTACATGGATGAAGGCGAGTATCGTCATGAGAAGGGTGATATCAACGGTAACTCCATCAATTACCGTCCAGGTCGTTCAGCTGATGATCACAGAGGATCAGACCGTCGCTTTGGTTCACGTGACTCACGTCGTCCACGCCCACGTCCTAACTTCGGTGGCCCACGTCGTCATTTCTAGGACTGTGTAGCTTTTGCAGTATGAAAAGCTGCTAGAGCTTTAAACATATTTGTGCGCTTTAGATTGATAGTCTAAGCCTAAAAAAAAGCCCAGATGCTAATATGCATGCTGGGCTTTTTAGCTTTTATGCCACACACAAAAAACGGTATCTGTTGTCTTGCCCTCTTGTGTGTATGCTATTACCTTGCAAAAGGGTTTTAGATCACACTTAGAGCCACTAAGTAGGGTTCTTTGCCATTTTATTTTGGATAAAGACGGATATGTCTCACATATTCGCGAAAAACATGGTGTAAGCTAGTTTCAATCATCAATAATGCATATAAGTATGTATCAATGTCCTTGCTAATAAGAGAGGGCAGTAAGCTCTTTTTTGCATTGACGTTGTAAAAGTACGTGCATTATGCGCTAAGCTTTAAGGCTTTGGTGTTTTGGCAAAGCTAAGAGAGGTGTTCAATGTCAGACGAGAAAATGAGAGCATTGGTAAGTGGTTTGGTTAACTACCTTGATTGTCCTTGTACTTATTTTGCGCCAATGATCGATGATGACCCTCTTATGGAAGCTTACGAAAGGGCACGAGAGGAAAGCGCTCAGAGCAAGGATTTTGTACCTGTATTTGTAGTGCCTTCAGATACTTTGCTTGAGACCTTAGTTATGAACTCTGATCCTACTAATGAGGGTCGTGTTTATGACTTTGACAAAGACGAGATCGCTGAATACCGTCGCGGTATTTTAGAGACTGATCCTAATAATGGTGAAGAGGCTATTCAAAATCTGCTCTCCATCACTCAAGAGGTGCTCGGTGATCCTTCTGTCTTTGAAGATATGATTAATCAAAGCGGTGGCAATACCGAGGCTGAAGATCGCATCATGACATGGTGGGATTTTGATAGCACCATGACTAACCACATTATCTTGGCCCGCATCCCTGTTGAGAAGGTCTACGAGATCTTTGCATGGCTGCCTATGGGTGGTTGGAATGCTTGTCCAAACAATGAAGTCTTAAGGTGATCTCAAAGCTGTGGTTTGAAAAATATGGTGCTCGCCCAGTGGTAGTTAGCGCCGATGGTATCGACTTTATGCTCGATGAGCCAGTAGCTGCATCCGAGGCTAAAGATCTTGCTATCAAGCACTATGCTTTCTGCCCTGATCTGCTTGAAGATCGCGAAGGTGTTACTATCTCTTCATATGCAGAGATTCTTGCTAAATCCAAGATTTGGAATTTCTGGTGGGATTAGTTGATGGGATTAGTAATCCCATTCACAAGAAATCGTTCTTGAGTAAGCCTCAAGAAAAAAAAGGAGCCACTTGGCTCCTTTTTTCTTGGGGCGATCAGATGCTAGATGAGCATCTAGCAGGTAGTCACATCAAGATGCTTTTTGATGACTAGCACTCACACACAAGATGCGTCTACTCAGCTTATGAGTAGCTTACTGAATCTGGCTTCTTAACAAAGAAGAGTAGCAAGATGCCGACAGTACAAACAGCTGCTCCGACCATATAGACGATAGTGTAAGAGCCAGACTCAGCAAGTGAGATAAGGCCACCACCTGCGATCTGACCTGAAACCGAGGCGTTTATGTATAAGGATGTAGCCTGGCCTGGGATGGCTGGAAGCAGTTCTTGGAAGAACACCATGCCCATGGTGGCAACGAATGCAATATACAAAGCTGCAAAGAAAGTAATGATGAGGTAATAGTTACTATCCCCAGGACGTAACAGCAGCACTAAGAAAATAACTAGTGCGATACCACCAACTAAGATCACGTACTTAATGCCAAAGGTCTTGGTAATACGTGCAGCTAAGAACATTAAAGGAATTTCAATAAAAGCTGCTAGGCCTAGCATGTAGCCAGGTAAATCCTTATCTAACTTGAGCTCTTGAGTAAAGTAGAGCGGCATGGTGTTGATATAGGATGAAAAGGCAGTAAACATTAAGCCGATTGAGGCAAACAGCACTAGTACAGAGCGATTGGTCCACCACTTAATGTGACGGGATTTATCTACTGCAGCCTTATCTAAGACACTTGGCAGGAAGAAAAATGAGGTTACGCAAATAAGTGCAAAAGAAATAGCTGTAACTAAGAAGAGGGTGTTAAAGCTATATCCCATAGCAATACCATAGGCAACTGGTGGTCCTACTACCCAAGAGACTGAGGCCAAAGATCTCATGAAGGTTGCAAACATTAACGAGCCGCCTAAGTATTTAACTGCATACTCACGAGCTGAGGCGTAGATCTGTGGGAAAGAAACAGTGTAAGAACCAAGTAGCAGCAGACCAATGGTGCACAGCACGATAAAGCTTGGTCGCATATACAGCATATATGACGAGGCTACACCAAAGAGCGATGCAATACAGATAATAGCAGGACGCTGCAGTCCAATATCTGAAAAACGAGCCACAGTCTGTACGATTAAGATTGTGGCAATAGGCAGCAGCATAAAGAAGATGGAGATCTGCAGTGGAGAGAAATTGAGCTCTGTATTAAAAAATAGTGACAGCACAGGGTTGAACATGGAGTTGGCCGCAGAAACCAACAGACACATGGCAACGTAGATAGTGGTATTACCTCTTGTGTTGGCGCCGAATGTTTGCATTTAGATTCTCTCAGTGCTGCAGGGCAAAAATCTCAGTGCTCAGTAGATGGTCTGAGCGATGGTTAAACACAGCAAAACAAGCAAAAAGCATCATAACTAACATCTTGGCGATGCCATGCTCATGCGTGCACACAGTCTTATGAGTCGACCATCTCGTGGCAGTACTCATGCACTTGCATATGCATATAATCGTGAAGCTTTAACTCGTGTTTGCTATTGTTTAGGCTGTATATTGTATGACTTGTCAAAGTAGAAATGGTTACACCAAATGGCACAAGTCAGGTCGGATATTATCCACCGTTCACACGAGCTTGCAATAGTTTTTTGTGACAAACATCACATCAGATTTTACAGCTTATCTTGGATCCTAGTTGCAGCTTAGATTTGACGCTAATGCCTAATAATCATGCATTGTTTGCACTTGTATGTAAGTATATTTTAAGTGTAAGACTAGATGAGTACAACGTCTCTCTCACATAAGCGTAGCTTTAATAAATTTCAATGCAAATTATAAAAATGCCTGAGCATTTTTCCTTGGCAAGCAAGTCTATAGCATGGCATTGAGTACTAAGATTTCACGATAAAAAAGCACCACAGATACTGCATCTGATTACATTATGGACGCGATTAATGATTGCAAGCCGTAGGCATTTTAGGTCTACTGCTATTGAGCATATGTTGCACTTTATGAGCGCTCATAACGTTTATAGCTATGTCTTAAGCTATCATGAGCTAACAAAAGTAGTTTTCATAAGATAGGATTGGTTGACTTAGTCATCTTACAAGGCGAGCGTAGTTATGAGTACACAGATTTCACAAGAGTCCATTCAGGCAGCACAGCTTTTAAATGATAATGGCTTTGAGCTTAAAGGCCGTGGCGTCTTACCAGCTATTGGCTTTGGTACTTGGGCATTAGCTGGCGGCGATGAGTGCGTCAAGTTGGTCAGAGATGCCATTTTATGCGGCTATCGCCTAATCGACGGCGCAGCATTATATGGTAATGAAGTTGAAGTGGGTAAGGGTATTGCTGCCTCTGGCGTCGATCGTGAAGAGCTCTTTATCACCTCTAAGGTCAAAGAGGACGATATGGGCTATCAGTCCACTAAGGATGCTTTCTTTAAAACTTTAACTGATTTAGATCTTGAGTATCTCGACCTGTATCTGATTCACTGGCCAGCAAGTGAAAGCAACAATCCTAAGGCTCATGAGCTCAATTTGGCAACTTGGAAAGCCATGACAGAGCTGTACGAAGAAGGCTACATCATGAACATCGGTGTTTCTAACTTCAAAGAGCACCATCTCATGCCGCTGATGGAGACCAAGGTTAAGCCAATGGTCAATCAGTTAGAGATTCACCCAGGCTTTTCTCAGCTTGAGTTAGTGCGTTTCTGTCAGGCCAATGAAATTGTACCTGAGGCTTGGAGCCCAATGGGGCGTCAACGTGTCTTTGACAATGACGTATTAAAGGCCATTGCATCAGAGTGCAATCGCACTGTAGCTCAAGTATGTCTGCGCTTTGTTAATCAGCTTGGCATTCCATCCATTCCAAAGTCATCGACCATTGAGCGTATGAAGCAAAACATGGATATCTTTGACTTTGAGCTTACTGATGAGCAGATGGAGCGAATCTTAGTTTTAGATGAGCAAAACTTAGGCTTCTCTGGTCTTGATCCAGACAAGAAGTAGTTTGCCATTAGCACTTTTTACCCAAGAAAAAAGCCCCATAGTTCATCACTACGGGGCTTTTTTCATGTCCTACGAGCTAATTTAGCTACTTAAGCAAGCATATCTCTAGTCCTGCTTGCCAATATCTGCACTGTCAGCAGTGCCTGCACTTTCAGTGCTGTTAGCTGAGTCTGTGCTTTCAGTGCTATTAGCAGAGCCTGCATTATCAGCTTGTGTAACTGCGTCTGCCTGCTCGGTTACAGTGACATTAGCGCTGGCAGCATCTGCCTGAGTGTTATCAGGATTTACTGCAGCGGTAGCTACATTATCTGACTCTTGTGAGCTTGGTGCACTTGAGGTAGTGTCGTTAGCGTCATTTGCCTCAGCAGTAGCATCGAAGGTCTCAAGACGACGCAGACGGGCCATGTAGAAGCCATCAAAGCCAGAAGATGGCCAAATGTGCTCTTCAGCCTCAAGAACGAACTCACCTGGGTGATTGGCTAAGAATGCCTTAACTTGCTTTTCGTTCTCGCTTGGCAGGATTGAGCAAGTAGAGTAAACAACCTTACCGCCAACCTTGACCATGCGGCTGTAGCGCTCAAGAATGTCAGCTTGAATCTTCTTAAGCTCAATTAAACGTGGCTGAATATCGGCCCACTTAGAGTCAGCGGTACGACGTAGCACGCCTAAACCTGAGCAAGGAGCATCGATAATCACGCGATCGGCGTGACCATACAGACGCTTAATGACTTTAGTTGAGTCGATGACGCGTGTTTCGATGTTAAAAGCACCAGCACGACGTGCACGAGCCTTAAGCTCATCTAACTTCCAGCCCTCAATATCCATGGCAATTAAAGAGCCCTTGCCATTCATTAAGGCTGCTAAGTGCAGAGTCTTACCACCAGAGCCGGCGCAGGTATCGATAACACGCATACCTAGAGCAACCTCTAAGAATGGGGCGATTAACTGAGAGCCAGCATCTTGCTGCTCAAACTTACCCTCGCGGAAAGCTAAGGTACGGAATAAGGCAGCGTTAGAAGTAACTTCAAGTGCAGTGTGAACACCCTTAACTGACTTAGTTACTACGCCTTCTTCTGATAAAGCTGCAGCAAGCTCGTCACGAGTGGTCTTAAGGGTATTAACACGGATAAAACGTGGAGCGGCCTCGCCTAAAGCCTTACGCTCAGCTGGCCACTTGTCCTTAAGCTCACGGGAGCAGAGCTCTTCAAGATAGAAAGGACAGCCCTCATTGTAAAGTGGGTGTGCAATCGCCTCTTCAATACGCTTTTTAAGGCCAGTACGGTCAAAGCCTTCGGCATTAAGCTCAGGTAGTGGCCAGCCTTCAGTTGCGTAATAAGAGAGAATGAGGCGGTTTACGTGACGCTCAAAGTCAGATGGACGCTTTAAGCCTGCAACGTGTGCATAAAAAGACAGGCGGCGGAACATGGCGTTGATGTGACGAATCACAAAGCCTTGTTCTACTGCAGGGATCTTTACCTTAGCAAACCACATGGCATAAGACTTATCGAGCGGCTTCTTATCTACTAAAGCAGAGGTAAGAATGCTCTGTACTAAGCGCATCTGGAAGGTGGTAAAGCCTGGCTTTCTTGGAATCTTATCGTTGACGATCTCTTTGCGACGAGGCACTACGATCTTCTTGCCATCTTTACCCTTGTTAAGACCCTCACGACGGTTAGAAAAGGAACGCTCGCTACGTCCTTGCTTGTCAGCACCATCGTTAAAAGAGCGCTTGGAGCGATCTTTATTGAATGAGCGAGTGCCATGCTCTGCATGAGTATTGTCAGAGTGACGCTTGTCGTGATCGGTAAAGTGAGGCTTGAAGTGTACTTGCTCGCCACTTGGAGCATCTTCTCTAAATACTTTCGCTCCCTTGTTGAAGTTTGTAGAAGAAGTCTTCTTTACAAACTTGCTGTTAAATGACTTAGGGCGATCAGAGCGATTTTTCGGAGTGTTAGAGCGTTCTGTTTTGTTAAAGGTGGAAGTACGTGACTTGCTTGAGCGCTTATCACGCTGAGAAGTACCGGCATCAAATGGCATGGTGGCTTGTTTATCCTGTTCTAACTTACTTGAGAACGCGCCTGAGCGCTCTTAATCTAGCTTCATTTAAGAATGTGCCGCCAAATTGAAACACTAATCGTTCAGCGCAATAAGACGAGACGCTGAGTACAGGCGAGCGGCAAAGAGAGCTACTTTTTAATAGAAAGTAATGAGATACGCAAACTACCCTAGGTAGCTAACGTATTTTGTTTGTGCAAACGCTAATTATAGCATCTTTTGATCACACATAGTCACAAAGACTTAAGTGATGATCTAAGATCTTTTGCCAAGCGCTAGACAACTTAGTCATAAGACAAAGCTTAAAAGTAGCATTTACCGTATGAGCGCAAATTAGTAAGAACAATGAAACACAGACTCAAGTACGAATAATGTAATACAAGATCTTGAGCTTTTAATGGCTTTTAGGCCTTTATTGAGTGGGCAAAACGTGATCTTAGATGGAATAAAAGCTTTGAGGCATCAAAGATGGCCTCGATATGTCGATTAAATCACATACCCCATAATGAAAATCAAGCATACTGTGCAAATCTTTGGCTAATGCCTTAGTGCTATTAAATCTTTGGCAAAGGTATTGGCAATATTAAATCTTTGGCAAAGGCATTGGCGCTATCAAATCTTTAGCAAAAGCAACAGCTCTAAAAATGTTAGCCAAGCTACTGCTCTTTGAGCAGCTAAAGTGTAGTTAGCTAATCTATGCAAGGGCGCTAAATAAGGCAAAGATTTAAGCGCTTTGTTGGAGCAAAATGCTCCATACGAACAAGAAAATACCTCGTTGCAAGATAATTTTGCATCTGAGTGCTGATGCATGCTGTATTTGCCTAGTTTTTTGGATAGAATGCCATATCTTTTACTAAAGCACAGGCCTTATCTAGCAGTTGTAGATAATTTTAGGTGCTTGTAAATTTGCTGCCATATTTATGCGCAAAGGCATGATGGCATGGCTTAAGATCTTTTAGGTGTGTGCTACCAAACATACATAAGTGGTTACATGCTTATTAAAAGTGAGCATGAGGACTAGTTAGCTTGGTACTAGTTGTAGTCAGACTAGCAGTTAACTTCCATCCTTGCTGCTGTAAGAATGTATGGTTGTCATGGTGGACACGATGCTAAGCATCATTGACCATTGTTTGACATTAAAAGCAGTGGTGCGATGGCTTAATCATTTAGCAGCATCGGTGTTGGATTAGATTGCAAATTTGATGTTGAGCTTGCAAAAGTAAGTGCTTTTAAAAGCACCGAAGCTCATCTTATTTGCTAAACGATTGCCTGTACTGACTATCAGGCGTGGAGAGTTATATGTCAGAGCGCGTGCGCCAAGATGCGGTTTCAAGCGAAATTGTAAGCTACATTAAACGCATGATCAGCACCGGCAAATGGCCTGTAGGCAGTAAGATTCCATCAGAGAATATGCTGCGTGATCGTCTTAACGTGTCACGTACTTCTCTGCGCAGCGCCATTATGCAGTTATCAGCTCTGAATGTGCTCAAGGCCAAGCAGGGTGTTGGCACTTTTGTTATCTCTGAGTTACACGAAGATGCAATCTTCGAAGGCACTGGTAAGAACTTAGCTGTCAAAAAGGAAATCGTGCAGATTCTTGAGTTTCTCAAGATCGTGGCTCCAACAGCTATCTTCATTGAGATGAAGAAGTTCAATAAGTGCTTTTCAGGTATGGACAAGCAATTAGCTGCCGCTGTAGAAAATCAGCGTGCTTTAGCTGCTACTAATCAAGCTGAGTTCTTAGTAGCTTGCTTTGAGTTCCACACCATGATCTTTAACAATATCGTTAATGAGTTTGTTAAGAAGACCGTAACAGAGGGTATTGCACGTCTGCAAAATGCAGTTTCATCACTGCAGCCTACCATCTCCACTCAGGTTATTCTGACCCTCCACAATAAGCTCATCCAAGCTATTATTGAAGAGGATGCTAAGAGAGCATCTCACGTACTCAAGAAGCTCTACACTTACCTCACCGCTCACGATTACCTGCGCTCCTTAGCCTAGTGCCAATCGCCAAGCTAATACGCATAAGCAAAAGTAAAAAGCCCCAGCCGTGATCCACTACTGGTATGGACAAACAAAAAGCCCCAGCCGTAATCCACGACTGGGGCTTTTTGTATCTGTAGTGTGCTTTAGCGTTCTTTGGCTGTTAAGCCCAATTATTTATTATTGGATTGAGCTTGATTGTCTGAGTCCATACCAGCAAGCTGATCTACGGTAGCCCAGCATTGAGCAACAAACTTATCCATAAAGTACTGTACTTCCGGCATACGCTGACAGTAGTCAGCTAGCACTTTATCTAAGCCTTCTTTTACATGAGTAAACTCAGTATTGTTAAAGCGTAGCTCATCATTGGCTTTGATATAGGCTGAGAGAATATCTGCAGCCTTTACGATTTCTTTGAGTTCATGATCAGCTTCGTTTTGCACGATCAGATGATGAAAATCCTCTCTTAGCTCTTCTGGCAAGGTATTCACACACTCAAGCTCTGCACGATGTTCAATCATCTTGTATTGCTTAGTAAACTCAGGATTGAGGTATTTAGTCTTGGAGTTGAGATCTTGCAGCTTGGTCTCAGATACCTCATGGTACAGGGCAAGTACTGCTACGCGATCAGCATTGACGTTGCCGTTAAACAGGCGATTTTTAATGATCGCGAGCATATGGGCAATGACAGCAGTTTGATGGCTGTGCTCAGAGACATTTTCAGAACGAAAGCAATGCATGAGAGCCCAGCGTTTGATGAGCGACATACGAACAATCCATGCTAAAAAGGTCGATCCCTTCTTGAAGATTTTGCCCATCACATCCTCCTAATGATCTCGATGTTCAAAAGACTCATCATTAGCATAACACCCTTACAAGTATTTTCACCTTAAGTGCAAATAAACTCCTAAAACACGATATAAATCGTGTTTTGCTCATCTAAAGATGTTGAGCGGCTAAGTCTTAAACATCGTTTAGTGATGCTAACTAAAATTGCTTTTGAGGTGGTGAGGCTTACGATATCTATCTGATGTATGCCTGTCTGATACCCAACTGTATGGTGTTGATGCTTATTAGCTACGTATTTCTTTGTTTGGAGCTACGGTTTGCGTTGCGAGGCTAAATCTTTTAAGAGGCCGTCTATCTCCATGGGCTATGGTATGGAGGCTGGACAGGATACTATGCGCGGGCGATTACGGGGATGAGGATTGAGCAAGATGATTAAAGATATGACCAAGGCTAAAGGACAGATCGTGCCTTTAGCCATGGTTTGTAAAATTAGTTTAGATCTGCTCGTGCTCGGCAGAGAGGTAGCAGCCTAAGACCTTGAGGTTGCCAGTTAAGTCCTTAAGCTTTTGCATGATGTTTTGCATAGCGGTGGTGTTGAGGTTGGCCTCAACATCGGCAAAGAAGATCTCTTCCCAAGCATCACGATTCTTAGCCTCTAAAGGACGAGAGTAGAGTTTGGTTAAGTTAATCTTGGCATCGTAAAACTCATTGAGCACTGAGATTAAAGAACCTGGAGTGTACTTCTTGGTGCTAAAGAGAATGGAGGTCTTAGCAGCCATAGTTGATGGAATATCAACAGGAGTCTTGCTAAGAATAATAAAGCGAGTGTAGTTATTCTTGTTATTTGCAATATCACTCATTAAAGAATTGAGTGAGTAATAGCAGGCAGCATGCTTAGAACCAAGAGCTACTGCAGATGGATCATTTTGCTGCTTAACAATGCTCATAGCCTCAGAGGAGGAGTCGGTATAGACGATGTTAGCGTGGCTTAAATGCTCCTTGATGAATTTAGAACATTGAGCTACTGGCTGAGGATGAGAGTAAATGGTCTTGATGGTCTTAAAGTCAAAGGCATCATTTTCGCCATTTGGAGGAGGCACTACTGACAGCAATGAGTGATCAATTGGATAGAAGATCTCACCAGTGATGAAGGCATTCATGGACTGCATTGTGTCCACTGCCTCATTGATAGAGCCTGAGTTGGAGTTTTCAATTGGCAGCACACCATACTCGCAAGCACCGCTCTCAACCTTGTAGACAATTTCGTCAAAAGAGGAGCAAGAGTGCTCTTCCATACGCGATGAGTAGTTTGCAAAGTAGTGCTGTGTAGCTAAATGGGAGTAAGTACCCTTGGTGCCTAAATAGGCGACATAGGTGGAGCGGGTGATGTCCTTGCCGTTGATCTTATCTACGATATAGCTTTGCTCATAAGATACAGTATGAGCCATGATCTTTTCATAGATTTCACGGATCATGACTGGAGATATGCCGCTTTGAGTTGCTCTATCCATTAAAGTGGCGATCTTCTGGGCCTCACGCTGCTTATCGACAATGCGCTGATCGTGATGGAGCTTGTAGATTGCTACATCGGTAGCAACGGCCTGTCGCTCCTGCAGTAACTTAATGATTTTGCTATCAATCTCATCAATCGCGTCACGACAATCAAGTAAATCGCGCATTTCCTCTCCTCGTACTAATACTATTGGTACTTACTATAGTGCATTAATCTTAGGTGAAAGACTGCATCATTACAATGAAACGGCCCTAATTGGCACTATTTGAGGCAGCGTATGAACCTTTTTGCATCGCTAGCACCATCTTAGAACCCATTATTAGCAACAAATGACGCCGCATCTTACTCATATGCATACCTGTCCATATGCATGTGTTTTGCTTCATAGAGCTCATATACATACCCGCCCATATGCATGAGTTTCACGGTATCTTAGTTATATGCATGCGTTGCGCTGCATCGTGCTCATATGTAACGGAGTGGCATTGCACGGTTGAGGCTATGAGCAGTTAATGGACCTTGTCTAGCTTATGTCTTTTATGGGGAGCTTGGTTTGTTTTCTTTATATGTATGTATGTATTTAATTTAGCTTTGAGGCGGGCAAACAAAAGCCCCCAAAGGATGGCCAGTGGGGGCTTTTGATAATTAAAATATTCTTGTAAAGCTAGGCACTCTTGTTAGTGTGCTGAGCTTTTTTGTATCTACTACTCGCGCTTGGATAAGAGCTTTAAGATCTCAAGGTAGAGCCAGCAGATAGTTACGAGTAATGAGAAGGCGCAGTAAGACTCGAAGTACTTAGGCAGCTCATGCTCTTCAACGCAAGAACCAATCATTTCAAAATCAAGTACTAAGCTGAAAGCAGCAATGGTGCAAACAATTAAGGAAATGATAATGGAGATTGGGCCGCTATCTGGCAGCAGCTTGAAGCCAAAGAGGCTTAATAAGATGTTGAGGGTGTATAAAATAGCAACACCAACAACAGCGCCAGTAATAACAGCACGGAAGCGAGCAGTTGGAACAATTACCTTGAACTTCCACAGAGCTAACATGCTTAATACCACTACGAAAGTGGACATAACAGCAGTAGATACGATGCCTGGGTACTTGAGTTCAAAAGTAGCACTGATGCAGCCTAAAGCAACGCCTTCTGCAACAGCATAAGCTGGAGCAGTAAAGTTAGAGTACTGTGGCTTGAAGATAGTGACAAAGGCAATGATTACAGAAACAATGACTGAACCAATTAACAGAGCATTTGGAGTAGCTCCGTTTTGGAACATGTAGCCAAAGCTGTAGAGCATGCTGAAGTAACCGACAACAAAGGTCAGTGCAACAAGCAAAATGGCCTTAGTGGTAGCGCCTCTAACGGTAGCGACTTCGCCGACACCGCCAAAGTTATAAGCACCGGAGGCGGCTTTATCAAGCACACCCATTGCCGGATTTGAAGTGTTCATCCAAGGGCTCCTGAATTATGAACGTTTTGATCGCAAAGCAGATGCTTTGAGAACAATCTAAATTGTGAAAGTTAGAAAGATGTGCACCAAACAAAATGCTTAAAGTATGAGCATTCATTAAGTACAACAGATCAGTAGTTTCTAACTGTGTTGAGCTAGATAGTCTAGCATCAATTAGTCTGAGATTTTACCAAAGTTATACAGCTGCTCAATTCTTTAAGTTCATTTTTTGGCGTTAGCTCATGCAAAAGTACACTTATTCATGCTCAAGGTTGTCCTCATGGATCCATAAAGGTGCATTTTTTACTTATGCTTCTAAACGAAATGGCATAAATATGTGCTTTTAAGCTGCCAAAAGCTAGTGGTAAGCGATCTGCCTTTAGTAGCTTGAAGACATACGCTTTTTCGCTTATATATCTGCATTGACTTAAAAAATGTGAGATTGGTTTCGTTTCACTTGTATACTAGTTTACAAGTGTTATTATGCAGCGTAATCTAAACTCGAGCACATTAGATATATGTGCCGTTTTTAAGGTGCTATAGCATGACAATATGCTTTACAAAGAGCACTTTTATACGTAAAGATAACGACTAGTATTAGAGCAAAGTACAGGAGTCATTATGGCAAAGGGCTTATTGCTTGCTGGCGAGCCAATGGGTTTGTTAATCGCTCAAAGCGAGGGATCTCTAGATAGCGTTGCAGGTTTTACGCTTGCTGTGGCTGGTGCAGAGTTTAACGTAGCTACAGGCGCTGCTCGTTTAGGTCATTTTGTTTCCTACTTAACCAAGCTAGGTAACGATCCTTTTGGCACTCGTATCACTAATACATTAACTGCCAATAAGATCGATAGCTCCAATGTGCTGACCTCAGATACTAACACCACTGGCTTTATGCTTAAAAGCAAGGTAAGCAAGGGTGATCCTGAGATCTTCTATTTCCGTAAAGGCTCTGCCGCCTCTACCTTAGATGCATCTGATGTTGAGAAGATCGACTTTAGCAAGTTTGATTATGTACATCTAACCGGCATTTTCCCAGCGCTGACTGATTCAACTCGCGCCGCCATGATGGCTCTCATTAAAAAAGCTAAAGAGCTTGGTTTGTTTATTTCCTTTGACCCTAACTTACGTCCGCAGTTATGGCCATCTCAAGAGGTTATGGTTAAGACCTTAAACGAACTGGCCTCTTATGCTGACTTAGTGCTGCCAGGTTGTGGTGAGGGTAAGATCTTATGCGGTAGCGAAGACCCATCTAAGATCAATGACTTCTACCGCTCATTAGGCGCACGTATGGTCGTCACCAAGCTAGGTCCTGATGGTGCCTTAGTGCGTGAAGGTGACAATGAGTACAAGGTACCTGGCTTTATTATTGATAAGGTCGTAGATACTGTAGGCGCGGGCGATGGCTTTGCTTGCGGTGTTATCACCGGTCTTATGGAAGGTTTAAGCCTTGAAAAGGCTGTGGAGCGTGGTGCGGCTATTGGTGCTATTCAATGCACCTTTGCTGGCGATAACGAGGGATTGCCAACTCAAGAGCAACTTAAAGAGTTTATGCAAAGCCACAAGCGCGTTGCTCTTTAAGCATTAATTCTTCTTATCACAGTCAATAAGAACCCTGTAAGTTTATGTGTGTATCTACTCTAATGAGAGATATTTTGCACCAAACTCTCATAGCACTGCTTAATCAATGCTTTAAATTGGGGTGATACACTCATGGTTGTGTTGCATTGATCCAATAGTTGCATTCTGCTTTGTTGCTAGACCTCAAAGTTGTATTAAACTTAGGTAGATTGCATAACAATGCTGTTTTGTGCGTGTTGCTAGCTCACGGAGCAGTTATTAAGAATAGACAGCAGAGGAATAATCATGTCTGAAATTTTTGAGCGCATTAGTGAGTACGGTATCGTTCCACTCGTAACTTTAGACAGTGCTGATGATGCAGTACCTTTAGCTCGTGCGTTAGTTGAAGGCGGTATCCCAGTTGCCGAGGTTACTTTCCGTACTGCTGCAGGTGCTGAGTCTATCAAGCGTATTGCAGCTGAAGTTCCTGAGATTATGGTAGGTGCTGGTACCGTTCATACTGTTGATCAGGCTAAAGAGACCTTAGACAATGGCGGTCAGTTCATTATCACCCCAGGCTTTAACGAGAAGGTAGTTGACTGGTGTGTTAAGAACGAAATTCCAGTATGCCCTGGCACTGTAGCTCCTTCTGATATTGAAGCTGCTATGAACTATGGTCTTAAGGTTGTTAAGTTCTTCCCTGCTGAGGCCTATGGTGGCATCAACACATTAAAGAATCTTGCTGCTCCATTTAGCGGTATCAAGTTTGTACCAACTGGCGGTATCGGTATGCACAACTTAACCGAATACCTCGACCTGCCTAATGTAGCTGCTGTTGGTGGTTCTTTTGTTCCTCCTGCAAAGTTAGTTAAGGAAAAGGATTGGGAAGGTGTTAAGGCAACCTGCCGTGAGATCATGAACAAGGTATTTGATTTCACCGTTGGTCACGTTGGTATCAATGCTGGTACCGAAGAGAATGCTAACGCTGTTCACAAGCGTATCGATGAGCTCTTTGAGTCAGGCCGTTTCGAGACCCCACTTGCTATCTTCTCAGGCAATCTCGTTGAGATCATGAAGCGTCCATTCGTAGGTCAAAATGGTCACATCTGTGTTGATACTCGCGATCTTACTCGTGCTTTAGCTATGCTTAGCCGTAAGGGTGTTGAGTTCGATCCAGAGCTATTCATGTACGATGCTAAGGGCAATCTGGTTACTGCCTACATGAAAGAAGAGATTGGTGGCTTTGCATTCCACGTACGCCAGCGTCCTAAGAAGAAGTAATCAACACAATACTTCATCTTTAAAGCAAAGAAGTACTTGCTTTGCTTCATGGCCTAAGGATTAGGCATTAAAGACAGCTTCAGGGTCAAACTTGAGGCTGTTTTTGTTTGTGCTGAGCTCATCTAAAGATCTGTATAATCTTTTGCTATGGCCACGTAGCTAGCTGCCAGAGCAAATACATTGCTTATGCATCACAAGATCTCTACAAGAGCTCTAGCTCCTGTATTAAAAGAGCCAAAGTGCATGGCAAAGATAGCTGCAATGCACTAAATACAGCAAACGGCGGGCAATACTCACAGCACTATCTTATGGATTAATAAGGACGTGATTAAATGGCACTAACCTGGCATGACATAATTGGTGATCTTAAAGAGACTGATTACTTTAAGAATGCTTTAAATGCATATGATGCTGATGTCCAAGCAGGTATTGCTTGCTATCCTCCAAGAAAGGAGATCTTCAATGCTTTTAAGCTCACAGCCTTTGAAGATCTTAAGGTAGTCATTATTGGACAAGACCCATATCATCAAATGGGCCAAGCCATGGGACTGTCATTTTCGGTGAAGCCAGGTATCAAGGTCCCACCATCTTTACAGAATATCTATAAGGAACTGCAATCTGACATCCCTGGATTTGTGATTCCCCAGCATGGCTGCTTAACCTCATGGGCAACGCAAGGTGTGCTCTTATTAAATGCTATCTTATCGGTTCAAGATAGTAAGCCACTCTCTCATGCTAAACGCGGCTGGGAGATGTTTACCGATGAGGTGATCTCACGCATCAATCAGCATAGCTCTAATGTGGTCTATCTTCTGTGGGGAGCTAAGGCCAAAGCTAAATGCATGAGCGTTGATAGAAACAATAACCTCATCTTAGAAAGCGCTCACCCATCTCCACTCTCTGCCTACAATGGTTTCTTTGGTTGCCGCCACTTTTCTCAGGCTAATGCTTATTTACAAGCCCACGGCAAGACACCTATCAATTGGCAGTTGCCGCTCACTATGGACACACAAGGCTAAAGCCATTTACGCATGGCCAAACACGCCTATAGCCATTAACGTATAGCCAGGACGGCTACAGCCATTTAAGCTATGGATGGGGGCGGCTAAAGCCATTTACACATGGCCAAACACGCCTATAGCCATTGACGTATGGCTAGGCACGCTTATAGCCATTAATGCATGGCTTTGCACGGCTAAAGCCCATTCGTTAAGTTGGTTTGTGCTAAGACAAGTAAGTTTAGCTAGATAAGCTAAGCGTTGAGTAAGGAGAGGACTTTCTCTTCAATGCGCTTAAGTCCTTTGCCATCGTAGATTTTAAGGCAGTTGTTAGTGAACTCTTGAGAGCGGCTAGAGAGCTCCTTGAGTGCCTTAGATACGGCTCTAATATCGTTGAGCTCATCAAGGCTCAGGGTGAGGCCAATATCATTTTGCTCGACTACAACATCAGCACCTTTTTGATTGTCGGCAATCATTACTCCAGCGGTTGGAATAGCTGAGGCAATACGTTCACGGAACATGCCGCCATAAGCGCCAATAGCCACATCGTGCTTAAAGAGTAAATCAGCAACATCAGAGCAATGGTGCAGCAGTATAAAGTGTTGTTGATATTGCTTAGGTATGCCTACGCGTACACGCTCCACTATGGTGTCATAGTCTTTATTAGCAGCACCGGCAAGCAGGGTAAAGCAGTATTGTTCGTAGAGCTTACCTTTGATGATAGTGTCAGTAAGATGTAAACAGGCACTAACAGGATCAGCACCACCAAAGCTAATGAAGATACGCTCAAAAGGAAGCGCCTGACCATCAGAACAGCTGCAGTGTTTAGCAAGCGATGAAAGCGATGATGCATCCTTACCTAAGAGTGCACGGTAGTTAAGTTGTAACTGATGAGCTCCACAAGTACATGGGCTTTGATAGTTAAGATCGTAAAACTCTGGATAGAAACGCTCTTGGGTTAAAGAGTATTGAGAACCAAGCAAAAGCTCACAGTCGCTATTGCACAGCTTTTGATACTCACTTTCATGAGTGATTAAAGTCTGATCTAAGAGCATATGGCATTGATGAGGTCTATCATAGAGATCATCAACTACAAAGATCTTGCAGTGCTCATAAAGCAATGACTCAAGCGAGCTATCAATTGCATAATCATCAATGATCACTACCTTAGGCAAGTTGCCAATGTCACTCTTGCCAATAAGGTAGTCTGGATGAATCGTTGCTGCAGATGCGCCTGTATAAGATTCAGCTAGATATCTAAATATGTCTTCTTTGCACTTAAACTCCAGCACCTCGTCATAATCATTACACATAGGTAAGAGTGCTTTATCAAAAGCATAGACGTACAGACGTAGATAGGCCTTACTCTTAAGCTTTGGTAAGAGGCTGCGAATACGCATGAGATGGCCAGTTCCAATTGAGGAGTTAGCACGTAAGATAACGCCAATGACGGGCAAGGTATCTCTCTCCATACAAATGGATCTCCTAAAAAATACTAATGTGCAAGAGTAGGGTGAAGTCTAAGTTTTGGCGCGATATCAGCACCTGCCAGAGCAAGAGTCATCAGTGCTACAGATAGTAATTTGCTCTAGAGCGGGCGCTGGAATGATAGGTAACGCTATTTAGTCGTAATTGAGCTTCTTAATAGCCTCAGCCAGGATCAGGGCGTATTCCCAATCCTCTGGAGTGTCGATATCAATAACACGGTAGCGAGGCATTTCGTATAGACGGCAGACAAAGTCTTTGTAAGGATCGCGCTTAGCACGCTCAGCTTCGTCTAGGCCTTCATACAAGGTGTACTCAATAGACTTAAAATAGAACTGACCAGCGTCTTGGTAGGCCTTAGGCAAATCCTGAGAGCGCATTGGGATGCACTCAGGCATAACTGGATCAGGAGCACCAGCTTCAGTTTTGAAAAAGCCTCGTTGGAATGGGAAAGGGAACTCGCAGCATGAGAAGAGGTAGTCGACATGATCTTTATTGAAGATCTCATAGGCCTCTTTTAAATGCTTAGCTGTTAGTAAAGGTGCAGTAGCGTAGATAGTGCAAATAGCATCATAGTCTTTGCCTTGGGCTTTCATCTTGAGATAGGCATCACTAGCAACAGGACCAGTGCCAGTAAAGTCATTGGACAGTACCGCATCACGTAAGAAAGGCACAGAGGCACCATACTCACGAGCAACTGATGCTATTGCCTCATCATCAGTAGAGACAATGATGTCAGTAAAGATGCCGGACTCTTTTGCCGCCTCAATGGTATAGGCAATAAGTGGCTTACCTAAGAAATCTTTGATGTTCTTATGTGGAATACGCTTTGAACCACCACGTGCTGGAATAACTGCAAGTAATTTCTTATCCATAAGGTCAACCTTAACGACTCACGTCATACGCCTAAGCGCAGACAATTTCTAACTCTAAATCACTATGAGAATACTGCCAGATCATAAGAACTAGTAATCAATGTGCCTAGATCTAATAGGGCATAAATACACAAAGCCCTAGATTAGATCTAGGGCCTAACAAGTTTTTGAATGCCTAAGCTTTTTTAGGAGCCAATCTTATCTAAAGCAGCTGCAATGATAGAGCTGATCATGCTCTGATCTACTCGATTGATCTTAGGATGGAGCGGGATCGTTAAGGTATGCTGATAGAAGTACTCGGCACCTTCAAGTAATTCGTTGTACTTGAGCTTTTGATAGTAAGGATGACGATAGATTGGCAGATAGTGAATCTGTGCGCCTACACCCTTTGAGCGGAGGGTATTGTAGATCTCATCACGGTGAGGTACTTGTACCTGATATAAGTGCCAAGAGCTCTCGTAACCCTCAGTATCAGCAACAGGTAGAGTAATGATGGACTTGTCGAGTAATTCTTCATAGTCCTTAGCTAATTGACGACGCTTAGCAAGGAAGCTGTCGATGCGAGCAAGCTGTGATACACCAAGAGCAGCTTGCAGATCTGACATACGGTAGTTGTAGCCAAGATCAATTTGCTCATAGTACCAAGCTGGCATATTTGGTCGCTCCATGAGTGCAGTATCGTGAGTGATACCATGAGCATGGAGTAAGCGTACGCGCTCAGCAATTTTGCGATTGTCAGTTAAAACCGCGCCACCTTCTGCAGTGGTGATGATCTTAACTGGATGGAAAGAGAAGATAACTGCATCAGAGAAGATGGCCTTACCAATGATGTTGCCCTCATAGGTTGCACCGATAGCATGGGAGGCATCTTCCACTAAGTAGAAGTCATAACGCTGCTTAAGGTTTTGCAGAGCACGTAACTCACAAGGACGGCCAGAGAGGTGCACTGCAACTACAACCTTTGGTAGTGGCTTCTTGTTTTGCTCTGCATCTTTGAGCATCTGAGCTAACTTGTTTACGTCAAGATTGCCAGTGTGCTTATCTACATCGATAAAACGCACAGTAGCACCACAGTAGCGGGCGCAGTTAGCTGAAGCGGCAAAGCTGATGGCAGATACCCACACTTCATCTTCAGGACCAACGTCCATAGCCATCATGGTAACGTGCAAAGCTGCAGTAGCACTTGAGGTGGCAATAGCATAGTCTGAGTCAGTGTAGTTGCAAAGACTATCTTCAAACTCGGCAACCTTTGGGCCGCAAGTTAAAAAGTCAGAGCATAAGACGCGTTCAACAGCCTTGATGTCCTCATCATTGATGCATTGGGTGCTGTAAGGGATCATAGACTCTCCTAGAAGTCAGCTTTGATACTAGTAGTACATAGCTTGTGCGCATATAAGCAATGAGACAAATGCAGATCGCTTGTACGCAGATAAAGGGTGGTGTGACCACAAAGCAAAGTGTTTAGCACTATTGCCATTTAATAAGCACATGACAAAAGCAAAGTGTTTAGCACGATTGCCACGTAATAATCACATTGCATGAAGCGATTATATTTAAGCGCTATGAAAGATTATCAGTGCTGAAAATGCGGTCGTTCAAAAGTAAAAAGGGCCCGCATCTAGGATGCTGACCCTTTATAAGAACAAGGCGTCTAAATTAGACGTGCTTGTTTAGCTCAATGAGCTCATCAACAGTCAGGTAGTGAGGGTTGTTGAATGAGTTGTATTCAAAGTTGGCCTCAACAGGAGCGCCCTTCTCACCGAGCTTAGTTTCTAAATAGTCAACATCACTATCACCAAAGCGAATGGATGGTTTGATGATAAAGAAGTTATCAAACTCAACAGTGTGCTGGAAGTCATCACGAGGGCACATAACCTCATGGATCTTCTCGCCTGGACGAATACCAATGATCTTCTGCTTGATATCTGGACCCATAGCAGTAGCAAGGTCAGTAATGCGAATAGATGGAATCTTTGGTACGAATACTTCACCGCCGTGCATACGTACTAAGTTAGTAAGCACGAATTGAACACCTTGCTCTAAGGTAATCCAGAAGCGGGTCATATTCTCATCGGTAATTGGTAACTCAGTAGCACCATTAGCAATGAGATTACGGAAGAAAGGAACAACAGAGCCACGTGAGCCAGCTACGTTACCGTATCTAACTACAGCAAAGCGTAGATCGCGGTTACCAACTAGGTTGTTACCAGCAACGAAGATCTTGTCGGAGCAAAGCTTGGTTGCGCCGTACAGATTGATAGGGTTAGCAGCCTTATCGGTAGATAAAGCGATCACACGCTGAACTTTAGTGTATAAAGCAGCTTCGATAATGTTCTCAGCACCACCAATGTTAGTCTTGATGCACTCCATTGGGTTGTACTCAGCGGCAGGAACTTGCTTAATAGCTGCAGCATGAATAACCACATCAACATCGCGGAAAGCTAAGTACAGACGCTCTTTATCACGAACATCACCGATGAAGAAACGCAGACGGCTTTCATCGCGGTACATCTGCTGCATTTCGAACTGCTTGAGTTCATCACGTGAGTAAACAATGACTTTCTTGACAGGATAACGATCAAGAACGGTACGGATAAACTTCTTGCCAAAAGATCCAGTACCACCAGTTACCAAGATGGTCTTGTCCTTAAGAAATTCCGTGATCTTGGATTCAATGTCTAACATCTTTCTTCCTAACAGTTCAGTTGTATACGTTTATGCAGTAGTGCAATGAGTCTGTGCATTTAATGGCCGCAGCGACAATTAAATCGCAATTACGGCCGCATGATGTGCATATTAAACCTGGCATGTGCTTATTAAGCCAGGCATGTACATATTAAGCCTGGGCGCTGATGCCGTATTTCTTCATCTTTTCAATGAGAGTGGTACGACGGAGGCCTAAGGTCTCTGCCGCTTTAGCCACTACGCCATTGGTTTGCTCTAAGGCTTGTTTAATCATGGAGATCTCGATATCCATGATCATATCCTTGAGGTTGACACCATCAGAGCTTAAGCGAGGAATGAAGGCCTGAGCCATGTCCTCTTCATCACGAATAACTGGCAGATCAGGGAGCTCAGCACGCTTTTGCGCAGCTTGTTCACTATCTAAGTCACTTGCAACTAAGGACTCGTCGAAGTCCATGTCGAAATTATCATCAACGCTGTCAAATTCGTCAGTGCAAGTAAATGCCTCAAGCAGAGCCTCACGCTCAGCTACTGGATCATCCTGGATTTGATCGCCACGATACTTGGCTGGGAGATCGCTAATATCGATTACTTCATTTGGATGGAGAATCAGCAAGCGCTCAACTAAATTAGACAGCTCACGCACATTACCCTTCCACTCGTCCTGCATTAAGGTAAGCATAGCGCGTTGAGTGAAACGAATAGTGGTGTGCTGCTCCTTGCCATGACGGTTAACTAATTCTTGGATAAGAATTGGAATGTCGTCAGTACGCTCACGCAGAGGTGGAGTTTCAATTGGGAACACGTTCAGTCGATAGAACAAGTCCTGACGGAAACGCTTCTCCTCAACCATGGTCTCTAAGTTTTGGTGAGTAGCTGCAATAACACGTACGTTTGCATTGATGATCTTGTTAGAGCCTACACGGGTAAACTTGCGTTCTTGAAGTACACGCAGCAGTTTTACCTGCATAGCAAACGGCATATCACCAATTTCGTCTAAGAAAAGGGTACCGCCCTCAGCAAGCTCGAAACGACCTTCACGAGTAGCAAATGCACCGGTAAATGCGCCCTTCTCGTGACCAAATAACTCAGACTCTAAGAGCTCGCCTGGAATCGCACCACAGTTTACCGGTACGAAAGGCTTCTTAGAGCGGTTTGACATATCGTGAATTGCACGAGCAACTACTTCTTTACCAGTACCTGACTCACCTAAAATCAGAACGTTGGCATCAGTAGGCGCTACTTGCTCAATGAGACGACGAACAAGACAGATAGCATCACCACGACCAACCAGTCGCTTAATGAGAGCGCCACGACGACCATCGGAGCGGCCTGAAAGACGGCTCATGGTCTTAAATGACTGGCTATAGTGCAGCAGCTGAACTAATTCATCATAGGTAGGTTCTTCGGTAAGACGACCAATGTAGTTTGCGTCTTCCTTACCAGTTGGGACGAACTCAGCATCGCAAATGATGAAAGCAGTACGGTTGTACTTAGGTATGATGCGGCTAATAGTAGCCTTGCCATCTAAATCACCTAAGATACATGCATCCACAGACTCAGAGGATGAGTCGAGGTAAGACAGACAGTCTTCGACTTCACCTGTTTGAGTTGCTGCACCGAGGAAACTGAAGATAGTTTCTAAAGCCTGACGCTTATCTTGGTTATGCTCGATGATAAGAACGTTGCCTGAAAACTGCATATTCCCGCCTTATGTTAGGCACTAAATGAAGCGACCAAAGTAGTGGACAAATAAGTCATATCACAGGGTTAAAAAGGATATGGCATCTAAAAGCACTTACTTTAAAGTCGGCTACAATCGTTAAGATCTCAAAAAAAAGAGGCACTAATTTGCCAGATCAAATGATGAGATCTATACACAATAGTCCAAAGCTCAATACGAGTTATCTGCCTTATTACAAAGGGCCATAAAGTCTTTTGACTCTCTTAAAGACTTTATGACTCTCAATCCAATATGCACACTTATCAAGAGATGATAAAGGTGCTAGTTGGTGTGTTCATGTATCGAGTCATGCTTAGGGACTTAAGTTAAGCATGGCTGCCTCTCCAAACGCTTGTTGACTATAAAGTAGATAAGTCGGCGTTAAAGCAATCTGCAGACTACAAAGAAGATCCGTAAACCCTAGATCTTGAAGACGAACAATAAACTCTCGCACACGAGCTCAATTTATATATCAGCACTATACATAAGAGAAAAAGTTCGCATGGAACTAAGTAGCTGCAAAAACTCGATCTCAAACGTTAGTCCTAGCTAATAAAAACTATGGAACTACTCGTTTAAGGCAGAATTTTTACAAGTGCCTATGATACGCCATTTTGAGATGAATTTGGCAGTATTTTGACGGACTGTCAAAAAATCTGTTGGAGCTAAAACACCTGAAAATAGCTCGATTCTTATTAAATGATCTCCACTAAAGGTCGTGTTATTTGCATAACAAATGCGTTGAAATTCAGATCTTGACTAGATATTCCTGGCATACAAGTAATATCTAGGATGAATCAACTTCGTCACCATAATCGTTCAAAAATTTTTACCCTATGCATCATTGTGAAACGATAGATCTCTGATCAATCTCACACTTTGTTTTACATCCAATGTAAATTAGAACATGTAACTGCACCAAACCCGCCCGATCTTAGCTCTACCTAACTACTAAACCACCATCCTCAAAGCGCAACCCCATGATCCTAGCGCCACAAATTTTTAACAGTTTCGTTCTACAAACGCAGCCAATTATCGACATGCCTGATCTTACGATCCATACATATAAGTAGAAGGCATTAACTCAAGATCTCACGATCCCTAAGAAGCGTTCTCTACATATATAAGTAGAAAGTACCAACTCAAGATCTCACGATCCATCAGTAGCTAGCTCTACATATATAAGTAGAAAGTAGCAGCGCAAGATCTCACGAACCCTCAGTAGCGAGCTCTGCATATATAAGTAGAAAGTAGCAGCTCAAGATCTCACGATCTCTCAGTAGCGAGCTCTGCATATATAAGTAGAAGGTAGCAACTCAAGATCTCATGATCTTGAAGCACCGCGATCTTAAGATTTTTAAGCTATAAGATCGCAAGATCTTTGAGGTCGTAAAACTGGCGATCGCTGATCCTATGAAAAAGAAAAAGCATTGATGCTTCTACATAAGATCAGAAGGATGTCGCATATAAATAAGGTTATATAGCGATCGTCAAAAAGCATACACCAAGATCGCAGCAAGGTTTTGGTGATTACTGAGATCGTAAGATCTCACGATCGCGGATCATGACTTGAAAGAGATATACATAAATGTGGATCGCAAATTTGTGGCGATCTTAATCGGCAGATCTTGAGATCGCACAGTACGCCTATTGAGGTCTGTGATCCTTGGGCGGTGATCTCTGATCCTTTTTCAAATGATCTGTAGCATCAAATTATGGGTGAAATAGGGGTGTAAAAAGGCTGTCATGCCTAGCTCATGAATGCGATATTTATGCGGTTTAAAAGCGTCAAAAGCCTATGGCATATAGGTTGCACAAACACTAAAAAATATCCTAAATTGTGTCTCGCAAATGGCTTATTTATAAGCTTTTATAAAGATTTGACACAGCACATTGTGCATAATTTTAAAAGTCTGCACAAAAAAGCTTTAGGACTTCAAGATTTTTAGGTTAGTGAAGTAATAGACGGTAGACGTTATGGATGCTGGTTTACAAAAAGCTAAGGCTGACTTAGGCCTGCTCGCAGATACACGTGGCTTAAACAAGCTGCGCTCTTTGGGCAACGGTACTAATAAACAAAAGGCCGAAGCCCTGTACATGGCTGCCCAACAGTTTGAATCACTCTTGATGCAATACTGGGTTGATGGCATGCGTTCTACCAATGAGGAAATCAACCCTGATTCTCCTCTGCGTAGTAAGTACTCTGGATTCTTCGATGACATGCTTGCTCAGCAGCAAGTTGGTGCCATGGTTCAGGGTAACGCATCTGGTGGCGCATCAATTAACAAATCTTCTATTACTTATCTCATCACTAAGCAGTTTGCTAGAACTCTGGGTGATGAGGGTAAAGCCCTCATGGCAGAACTTGAAGGTCGTCCATATGAACCTACTAAGGTTACTAGGATGCCAGGCGACATGATGCCAATTAATGGTCCTGATGCCAAGTTCTACAACTACTCAGAGGACTCATTGCGTCCTATTGTCAAACGTCCATCAGAAATGTTTGCCGCCGCTAAAGGCAAATCTGCTGAGCAGGCAACAGTTAACAACCTCAATCAGGTTTATGCATCACTTCCTGATCAAAGTGAAATGCGTGACTTCAACTCTCCAGAGGATTTTGTGGAGAAGATGATGCCTTATGCAGTTAAGGCAGTTGAGGGTATTGGCATGAACCCATTAGTTTTAGTGGCTCAAGCAGCACTTGAGACTGGATGGGGCAAACATGTGCCGTCTGGCAATAATTACTACGGCATTAAGGCTGGCCGCTCATGGACAGGAATGACTCAGGATCTTGATTCTGACGAGTTTGAAAACGGCGCAATGGTTAAGCGTAACTCCCGATTTAGAGCCTATCCTTCGGTGCTTGAGAGCATGAAGGACTATGTTGCCTTAATCACTGGCAATGATCGTTACTCAAAAGCTGCCGGCAATAGTTTCGATCCTGACAAATATTTTGATGAGATTCAGGCGGCTGGATACGCTACGGATCCGCATTATTCCGCCAAACTCAAAAATATTTCACGCCAAATCGCATTTATGGCATACAAATAGCATTAAGGTTTATCAAGAGAATTTAATCTCGGCTTGAACAGGGCCGCAGTTGAAGGAATTAGGTCTATGCTCGATTTGTTACAGACTGGTAAGTATGGTGTACTTACCCAACAGAAGCTTTTAAACACCACCTCTAACAACATCAATAACGTCAATACTCAGGGCTATACTCGTCAAGAGACCCATGTCTATACAAGCACTATTGATTGGGGTGTAGGCAGCACTGTAACACGCCGTATGTACGACAAGTACGTACAGCGCGAGATGTTCCGTGACCAAGGCAATGTAGGTTTCTATGATGCTTTTGCTACTGGCTTAAGCACCGTTGATCACATGCTGTCCAACAAGGACACTTCTATCAACAGCAAGCTCGACTCCCTGTTCGCCTCAATGGAAGCTGCAGTACAGAATACTGGCTCCGTTGCAAATCGTCGTGAGCTTCTTGCAGAGTTCCAGACTCTCGTAGACCGTTACAACACCCTCAACTACAACATCCGCAATCAGATCACAGACATCAACAATAAGGTTGATGATACTGCTGCTGAGATTAATAACCTCGTTAAGGGTTTATTCGAAGTTAACAAGCAGGTTGCAAAGTTAGGCTCAGCAGGTCTGCAGTCTGATATCGGCATGCAGTTAGTCGATGAGCGTGACCGTTTAGTTGACGCAATTTCTAACTTAGTAGACGTTCAGGTTACTACTGAGGATGACGGTTCATTCAGCCTTTATTTAGGTAATGGCCAGTTACTCGTTAACCACGATACTTACGGTACTTTACAGGTTAACCAGCACCCTGCTGATCCAACTCGTAAAGAGGTAGGTTTATACTTCAATACTCCTTCTAAGACAAAGATTGAAGTAAGCCATGCTCAGTGGGGCGGCAAGTTAGGTGGCTATTTAGCAGCATCTGATCAGATGCGTCAGTCCATGCGTGAGCTTGGTCAGAACGCTTTAGCTTTTGCTGATGCTATGAACGAGCAGAACCGTGGTGGTCTAACCATGAGCGGTGTTGCAGGTGCTGACTTAATTACCATCCCTAAAGTTCCTGCTTGGTCAAGCAATGATGCTTTTGCAATGACTGTGTCATTTGATCGTGGTGCAGGCGATAAGATTCATGCAGCTGATTACCGTGTAACTTGGGATAACACACAGAATCCGGCTCAACCACAGCTATGGATGACAGATGCATCTGGTGTTGAAACTCAGATTCAATTAAATCAAAACGATATTACCCAAGATGGACAAGGTAACCTCGTAATTAAGCCAGCTGGTCATGGTGTCACAATGACATTTAATCGTCCTATGGCTGATATAGCTGCTGCTGATGTTGAGTTCCGTGTTCAGCCTACTTTCGATGCTGCATTCCAAATCAAGTGCAACATAACTAAGCCTGAAGACTTTGCTTTTGCATCTGCTATTCGTACCAATGTAAACAAGCACCCTGGTAATGCAACCCCAACATTAGTTGGTGTTACTCAGATGGGTACAGGTGCAAATGTAGCAGGTGAAGAAGGTTTGGGTCTGTACATTGACCCAACAACCAAGAAGCCAATGATTAAGAACGATGCACCTAACTACGTTCGTTTTGAAAAGGATCCAAACAATCCTCAGGCTCCAGGTCAATATGTTATCTACCACAAAGATGGTAATAACCTTACTAAGTTAGGTCAAGTTGACGCGGATGGCTTTAATGGTCAGAACATCTTTGAAAATGCAACTTGGAATCCACAAAAACCTGCAGGATACCCTGGTTACGAAGTAAGCTTCGTTGGTACTGTTGAGAATGGCTCAAGCTTTGATATTGAGATCAATACTGACGGTATTAATGACAACTCAAACGGTAACCTCTTAGCAGGCTTAAAGCAGGAAGAGCTGGTTTATAGCTCTGACGGCGTAAAGGTTTCATTTACTGAAGACTATGCTGATTTAACATCATCTGTAGGTTCAGCAGTTATGTCAGCTTCAACTGACCTGAAAGCATCTCAGGCCAAGTGCGAGCAAAGCCAGAATTTATACTACTCAGTGGCTGGCGTTAACCTCGATGAAGAGGCTGCCAACCTTATTCGTTTCCAGCAATCATATAGTGCTTGTGCACGCATTATTAGCGCTTCACAAACCATTTTTGATGCTCTGATTAATGCTGTTTAAGGAGAATTGAGATGCGTGTTTCAACTACTATGCAGTATAAGAACCATCTAAGCTACTTACAGGGTCACAACTCCCGCTTAGATCTGGCTTCCCAAGTTTACAACACCGGTAAGAAGTTCCAGACTGCTGGTCAAGATCCAGGCGGTATGTCTGCTCATATGAAGTATGAGGCAGATATTGCTTCTTACAAGCAGTACACTCAGAACTCCAAGATTGTTGCTGATACTTTCGCTCAGGAAGAAACAGCATTAGGTCAGATCTATGACGCTTTAAGCTCTGTTCAGACTCGTCTGATCCAGGCTATTAACGGCACTTTAGACGACGGCTCACGAGCAGCATTAGCTGAGGACATTAAGCAGGTTCGCGATCAGATGTACAATCTGATGAACACCAAGAATGCAGAGGGTGAGTTCATCTTCTCTGGTGCTCAAAGCTCTAAGCCTACTTACATTATCGATCCTACTGGTAAGTATGTTTGCCAGGCTGACGGTTCAAATAAGTATGTGAATGTATCACCTACTCTAACCATTCAGTCAAATGATAGTGGTCTCAATATCTTTGAGAACACTAACTTAGCTAATGACTTTAAAATGACCGGTAAGGATCAAGACAAGTATCTTGGTACTGTTAGAGACTACGATCAGTTTAATACATTCTTTAAAGAGAACTTTAACGGCAATACTGCCGGTAATCCACCTGGCATTAAGGACAACCGTTTCAAGATCGAAGTTCTCAAAGATGGTAAGACCTTTACTGTTACTGATAATGACGGTAATGCTATTCCTCCATTTGATAAGGCCCCTGGCGAAATCAAGGACGGAAAGATTAACGTTTTTGGTATGCAGTTTGAGCTGAAGGACGGAACACAGGCCCCTCAGCCAGGTGATAAGGTTAATATTATCTTAGAGGCTCCAAAGCAGGATAACATCCTTAATCAGCTTACTGATATTGCTAATGCTCTCTTAGTTCCACAGGATGAGTACGGTCCTAATAACATCGTAAGCAGCTCTCATGATCTGACTCGTCAGGTTTCTAAGATGCAGGAAAACATCAGTATTGCTAAGAAGCAAGTTGATACTTTCCGTGGTATGGTTGGTGCTCGTGGTGCAAACATTGATGCTATCATCAAGTCCAACGAGTCTATCCATGACATCAAGAAAGAGTCTGATGCAAACGTAGTTGAAGCTGATGCTTTCACTGCAGTATCTGATCTCATGCAGGCACAGGCTGCGCTGCAAGTAGCACAGCAGTCATACCAGGTTGTTCACTCAGCAACCCTGTTTGACTTCATGAGATAAGAACTAAAAGTTTCTATCTAAACAGAGGCGAGCCTTAGTGCTCGCCTTTGTCGTTTTAGGCGATCAAACTTGTTTAAAACGACCTAGTGTCCTACCTGAATATTCTGTGATCTTCTGGATAGCAGATAGATCTGTTTTATTCGGTGATTTGATACAGTGATCTTTGGGACTAGTGATCTGTTTAGTCAGTGCTGAGATCCTGTGATCTTATGGATTGGTGAGCTGTTTTATGTGGTGCAGAGATCCTGTGGTCTTAGGGATTGGCGATCTGTTTTATGTGGTGCTGAGATCCCGTGATATTAGGGATTGGCGAACTGCTTTATGTTGTTTGTGATCCTGTGATCTTTTTGACGCTATGATCCTTGTGGCATTTTGGCTGAGAGGTGAGTTTGCGTCTTGCTGTGTAAATGTTGCTGTGTTTATTATTGAGATGACTCAGAAACGAAAGGTGTAATGTTTCATAAGATTTGATGAACATGTCAAAATGTTTTGATAATGATAAGTAGATCAACTTTTTGGCATGATATTGTTGAATGGTTGGGCAGATGATGTGCGCTTCTCATAAATCGGATAATTATGAGAAAGTGTTGGGAGTATATTGGCTTAAGTGTCGGGAAAATGCTTGCACTAGTTGGATTCTTTCTTGCAATTAAAGAAGTGCTATTGCAGTGCATAACAAACAAATCTGTGTTGTATCGAGCAAAAGTGTAAGGTCGATCATGTATAATCGCTCAACAATTTTTACGGCGATTTGCTGGAAAGCTAAGTAAGTTTTCAAGAGCATCACTGTACATATGCCAACTTTTGTAAGTCCTTGGTTTGATATTGACCAAATATCTATGACTAAAGAACTTAGTGGCTATTACTTAGATACAGCGCTGACGTGATCTTTGTGGCTCATAGAAACAAGCAAGGTATATTTCTTACTAAGAGAGCTTGAAGTATCGATGCCATGAAACATAACCTACATAAGGTTTATACACGCCGTACTCATGTTATGCAGATCACAATGATGCATAAACAATCAAGTTAATACGTGATGGTTTTCAATAAATAGCATTGTAAACCGATATAGAATTATGAAAGGGTATTACTCTTTATAAACGACTTGTTTATCTTGTTAGAACAAGGCGAGTAACATTCTTTCTATTGCGTTAAACGTAGACACCTACTGTAGTTATTTATGCTACATGCCTATATGAATATACTGCTTAATTCTTGGCAGTGGTCTACATATAGCTTATACGCATACACTAGTTACTGCCGCTAATTTTTAGAACGGCAAGACTTGTTTCTCTTATGTTTGAAACTTCAATTATGGTGTTCTCACATAAGACCTTTAAGGTGAATCACTGTAGGTTCAATGACATATCGTCATCATGTATTTACACGGTTAAAAGCCGACTCTTAGATGTTTTCAATTCCTAAGTCCGAAAGCATCTAGAGTAACGATCAGTAGAGTAAATCTGAGCAGATACAGAAGTGGAGAGTAGTTGCTATAGCAACTAGCAGCCTTTGTTGCACTGATCCCTTAACTGATATCTCTTATCGATACTATGATCGCTTTCGGCCTGTTTAAGGTTTGCTAAGCAGAGATTCATGCAGTTTCACTAACTAAGGAACTTCATGCTGCATGAACGGTATTAGGATAGAGGACTCAAAAATGGATTTTTCAAGTGTAGTAAAAACTGACCTTAGTGTCAGGAACACCCTGGATGCCAAACGTAAAAGCCTTCCATCAGCTCCTGAGGCATCTAAAGTACATGACAGCAAAGATGCTCCTGTAAATGAAGCTAAGAAGGTTGATGTTTCTTCAGCTCTCTCAGCTCTCAACAAGACTAATGCTTGGAAGCAAGAATCTGTATCCGATAAGGCTGCAGAGCGTAGCACTCTGCGTGCTAATGAAAGTGAGCAGCAATCTCGTATCCGTCAAATGCGCGAAGAGGCCGCTCTTGAAGACAGAGAAGAGCAGATTGAAGAGGCAAGAGACAAGGCTAAAGAAGTCATTGACTCACTGAACATGAAGCAGGTAGCACTGCGCTTTGATACTGCTGAAGATTATGACAATGCACGCGTAATTAACGTAGTTGATGCTAAGTCCAATGAAGTCATTCGTCAGATCCCATCAGAGGAGTTCTTACGCGTCTCAGCAGCTATTGCAAAGTATGAGCAGCGTATTGCGCACGACGAAATGACCCAAGATCCTTCTCTCAAGGCCTATGGTGTTGACAGCAAGAACGTAAATGAGTCCCTACGTGGTGCTGTATTAGAGACTACTGCCTAAAGAGTATAGATCTACAAAGTCTAACTACCGTTTGTGTAATAACTACATTAGGTGTAAAGAGGCCTTGGTATCAACCTGGGCCTTTTTTGTTTTTTGGCCATATTGCTTATAAAGGTTGTAGCTAGTACGTTAGTATGAGTAAGAGGTTGTATTGTCGATAACGAGCAAAGATAAGATCACAAGTGAATTTGTCGTGATCTAACCTCAATTTAAGCAGTTTGGCAAAGCTGTTGCTAGAAGATAGCAAGATTTTGTATCAATAATGAGCTTGGCCGTAGCATTAAAAGTCGCTAACTTTCCCGTATAATAAGGCGCGAACGAGTGTGACTAAGCAATCATTTTGGCTCAAGTTCTTAGTCTTTGCATAGCCTACACTAGATGTGTATGTTAAAATCATTCAGTTGAGTGATACCGCAATTGCCGCAGTAACATAGGCGTGGCAGATAGGTATACGAAGATAGAAGATCTCGTATCAGTTGCGGTTTTGAATGCACTGACTGTGTTTATAACTGTTTCTCTCGCAGATAGGTGTGCCGTCATGTGCATCAAAGATTTTGCGGACGAATAATATAGGAGAATGAAATGTACGGACGTAACCTTAAAGCTTACAATCGTACAAAGCTTGAAGCTGAGCTCCTCGTAGCCTCCCCTCACCGCGTTACTCAGATGCTGTTTGAGGGTCTTATCGAGCGTTTAAATCAGGCTAAGGGCCATATTGAGACCCGTGATCCTGCAAAGAAAGCAGAGTTCATCGGCAAGGCTATGGGTATTCTCAATGGTCTTCAAGGTGCTGTAGATCCAAGCTATGATCCTGAGCTCGGTAACCGCATTATTGGTTTATATGATTACATGAAAGATCGTCTCAACGATGCCAACATCAACGATGATATTGGTGCTATTGATGAGATCATCCGTCTGATCACTCCAATCAAAGAGGCTTGGGATAACATTCCTGACGACATCAAGGAAGAGCAGAACAAGGCTATTACCGAGAAGTTTGAAAGTATCGACGAGCAGCAGCGTGAGCGTAACCGTAAGGGCTATGCATACGACTAAGCCATTCGTTAATGGACTTCATGAAAAAAGGGAAGACTTCGGTCTTCCTTTTTTGTTTGTTGGGGCAGCAATTAATGGTTTCTGTAGCTGCAATAATTAATGTTAGCTGCGGTTGCTGCAATTGATGTTATCTGTAGCTGCAGTAATTAATGTTAGCTGCGGTTGATGCAATTGATGTTATCTGTGGCTGCATTAATTAATGTTAGCTGTGGTTGCAGTAATTAATGGTATCTGTCGCTGCAGACTTTGCTTGAATCTTTAGGCATTAAAAAAGCCCGCTGTGCAAGCATAGCGGGCTTTTTTATGGTCATGGCCTAGAGCCATGAAGATTGTTCTTCTTATCTATTAATTAGATAGTGTGAACAGAGAAGGTGTTGGTGATACCGGTAGGAACCAGAGCACCGTTAACCATGCAGATGGTGTCACCCTTCTTAGCCAGACCGGTCTCTAAAGCGATCTTCTTGCCGAGCTCGAAGAACTCATCGGTAGACTCGATGCGGTTAACAACCTGTGGGATAACGCCACGAACTAAGCAAAGCTGACGAGCAGTCTTCATGTGTGGAGTTAAGGCTAAGATGTGGGAAGTAGGGAAGTACTTACGCAGAGCCTTTGGAGCATTGCCGTGCTCAGTAGCAACAACGATTAACTGACCACCTAAAGTCTCGGTAGCCTCAACAGCAGCTAAGGAAACAGCCTCAGTAGTGTTGAGATCCTTATGGCGGTAGTCAACACGTGCCTGAACTTCGCGGTCAGAACGACGGCAGATAGTAGCCATGGTTGAAACAGCCTCGAGAGGATACTTACCCTTAGCAGACTCACCAGAGAGCATAACAGCATCGGTACCATCAAGAATAGCGTTAGCAACGTCGCCTGCCTCAGCACGAGTAGGACGTGGGTTCTTGATCATGGAGTCGAGCATCTGGGTTGCAGTAATAACTGGCTTGCCAACCTCGTTGCAGCGCTTGATCATGTGCTTCTGGTGGAAAATAACTTCCTGAGCTGGAATCTCAACGCCTAAGTCACCACGAGCAACCATGATACCGTCAGCAGTAGCTAAGATATCTTCGAAGTTATCGATACCTTCCTGGTTCTCGATCTTAGCGATGATCTTGATCTCGCTGCCGCCGTTAGCGTCTAAGAAGTTACGGATGTCCTGTACGTCCTGACGGTTACGGGTGAAAGAAGCAGCAACGTAGTCAACGCTACGCTGAATACCGAAAAGGATGTCTCTCTTATCGTGCTCAGATAAGAACGGCATAGAGATGTGGGTGTTTGGAAGGTTAACGCCCTTCTTCTCACCTAAGGTGCCGTTGTTCATAACCTCACAGAAAACTTCGGTATCGGTGGTGCTTAAGACCTTTAATGCGATTAAGCCGTCATCAAGCAGAACGATGTCACCTTCGTTTAAGTCACGTGCTAAGTCTTCGTAGGTAACAGCGATACGCTCACGGTTGCCGATAACATTGCTATCGGTAGTGATGGTGATCTTCTGACCAGTTACAAGCTGAATGTCCTGACCATTTTCTAACTTGCAGGTACGGATCTCTGGGCCACGAGTATCGAGCAGAACGGCAAAGATCTTACCGGTCTCTTTCATGATGGCTTCTAAGTTGGTAATACGGCCACCGTGCTCTTCAAAGTCACCGTGTGAGAAGTTTAAACGCATTACGTTCATACC
>Connie_p1__coassemble_911_pt1 | contig 50432 bp, 27 predicted proteins | sample Connie_p1__metabat2_low_PE_021 | metagenome-assembled genome bin Connie_p1 | reverse complement strand
TCTTTAGACTGACCGTTATCAAGCTGCTTATCAATCCATGGCAGTACGGAACCAGCTAAAGGTGCGCCGAAGCACTGAGTCTCAAAAGACTCTGAGTTCATAGTGGCACGAACTTTCTTCTCAATATCTAGAATATTGGCAGCTGGATCAGCAAGCTCAGCCTTTACAGAATCGTGCAGCTGGCCCATCTGAACTAAAAGCTCACGCATGTTCTTAGCGCCCGCACCAGATGCTGCCTGATAAGTAGATGAAGAAACCCACTCAATGAGATCAGCTTTAAATAAACCTGCCATAGCCATGAGCATTAAGCTTACGGTGCAGTTACCACCAACGAAAGTCTTAATACCGTCATTTAAGGCACGATCAATTAGACCTTTGTTTACTGGGTCAAGAATGATTACTGCGTCATCTGCCATTCTTAAGGCAGAAGCTGCATCTACCCAATAGCCCTTAAAGCCAGCCTTCATGAGCTCTGGATATACCTTATTGGTGTAATCACCACCCTGGCAGGTTAAGACGATGTCCATCTCTTTTAAAGCCTCAATGCTGTAGGCATCTAAAAGAACATCAGACTTTAAGTTGACACAAGCAGGTGCTGCAAGACCTGCCTGTGAAGTGGTGAAGAAGTAGTTATCGAAAAGATTAAAATCGCCCTCAGCTCTCATTCTATCCATGAGAACAGAGCCAACCATACCACGCCAACCAACTAAACCTAGCTTTAACATGAAATGTGAACCTCAAAATAGACCGCCTCAGTAATGTCAGCGTCCTTTAAAGCTCGCAGTTAACTAGATTAGTTTAGCAAGTGGTGTAACACTTAAGCGTAGCTAAACTTTAACTACTGTGGGTTAGAAGTTGGACACTTATCAATGCTGTATTGGCGGAAGAAACTTCTGTCAGTGGCCTCTAATAATACAGTTACTTTGCGTCCTGATGAGATAATACTGTGCAGCAATGGATTTTTGCACAAGCCAGGTGCATTTTTCTGAACTTGATCTAGCGCCGCCTCTTTTTGGTGCTCATCTAAACCTGCATAAGCTGCAGGATCTTTTTCAAAGTAGATCTTAAAATCTTCAGTTCGATCATCGATTCGAACCATAGAAGTATGCTGATCAATAGTTAAAGGCAATGCAGCCTTTAAGCTTTCGATGGTTTCAGCCTTACGGTCAACAAAGAACTCGCTATAAGCCATGTAGCCTACTAAACCTAATGCGACTACGCCGATGATCTTAACGTTACGCATTACTTTCGCCTGAGCAATGGCACGACGCTCTTGCTGCTTTTCGATGAGTGCCTGATATTTGCCATAGAAGCGAGCACCACCAGCACTGATACTTTCCTTTTCGCTTCTTAGCTTCTGCAGCTCTTCAAACTCCTCAGAAGAAAGCTTGTGGAAAGACTCAATAGCGCCCTCTTTCTCTTGAATTTCTTCATCAGTGAGAACTTTACCCTCAGCTTCAGCTTGACGCTTTTTCTCTTCCATACGCTCTTGCGCAGATTCAGCATCAATATTAGCCAGGGCTGCTCTCATGTGTGGAGGCAGTCTAAATGGCTCATAGGATTCACCACGAGCACGGGCGGCAGTATCTAAAGCCTTATGGAAGAAGCGATTGCCTCCGGCTAAAGCTCTATTCTCCTCCTCAGTAATACGTGGTCTACCAGTATAAGCAGAGACGTCATCACCCATCTTAAAGTGAGGGACATCCTCTCCTTTATACTTCACGCCGCTTGCCTTATCAGAGCCATCTTTTGCCGATGCTACAGTGGAGGCAGATGCTGATGCTACGCTAGAGGCTGATACTGCAGCCGATGCAGATGCAGAAGCTGATGCCGAGGCAGCAGCCTCACTTGCAGTTTCATTAACAGCACTTGCATCAGATGCCTTATCTTCTATGGCTATATCCTCTGCTGCTACATCCTTATCTGATGCAACATCCTTATCTTCTGAAGCATCATCGGCTACGACCTCATCTTGTGAAGTAGCCTCGGCGGTATCTGCAGCGACTTGCTCTTCAGATGCTGAATCATCAGATGCTAAAGTATCTACCGCTTGCTCATCAGTAGAAGCTAATAAGTTTGAGGTATCGGTATTCTTTTCAGACTGCTCTTGGGCGCTCTCATTTACAGATGCAACTGAGTCAGTGGTGCTAGCACTTGTAGCTACCTTAGCAGCAACTGCATCTTGACCCTCAGCTTGAGCCACATCGCTAGTGCTAATAGCGTCATCATTTTGCTTGAGCTCATTGTCTGTCACGCTTTTATCGGTATGACTCATCTGAAACCCCTGATACTTTCTGATGGAAAATAATTTATAACGGCAAGCCATTGTACCAAAGATATACATAGAACTAGCTTAGGAAGTACTGATGCAGCACCTTTATGCAAAAGAGCATCGTTTTGCTCACAAAAATGTATGTTTAATTAGGAATATGCATGGTGGTGTTGATATCAAGGCTTAGTTAGATAGCTACCAAATAAAACTTATAGCTGATGGCAAAACAGCATTTGTTTGCTGTTTTTAACAAAAATACAGGGCTAATATGCTATGATCTTAGGTCGTTTTGAGTAAGGCAAAAGCTAGTTTTAGCATGTCTTTGACAAGGGATTTTGGGCTTATTTATCGGCTCTCTAGGCACCTAAACACAAGTAGATTTCTAGACAAGTTGTTACTATCTACGCTTTGGTATTAACTGTTTTTGCTGCCCCTTGGTCTTACAAACTTTTTCATTGAAAAATGTTTTTGGCATTGGCAAATAGTTAGCTACCTATCTTCTCTGGTTTGATAAAGCCTCATTGCTAAAGCTATCGACAACTGCGCTTACTTATTCAAAGATTTCTTTATTTGCACCTACACATAACACTGTTAGTTCTGTTTAGTCAGTCACTTAGGTAAGGTGCCTTATCGTTTCATTCTCTTCAGGGTTCTTATGACAACAATTGCAGGCAAAGATGCATCTTTAGAAGATTCTCTCAGTCGTTTTAAGCAAATAGCAGCTCAGCTCAAGCTTGAAATGATTGAAGACACCTGGTTAAACCCACTGCCTGACCTGTGGTCAGTTCACCTTTCTTTAGCTAAGTGTCCAGCCATTTACTCCAATGGCAAAGGTTCAAGCAAGGACGCAGCCTTATGCTCTGCTTACGGTGAGATCTTTGAGCGTCTTGCTACTCATATGAGCTTTGCAGACTTCTTCTTAGGCGGTGACAACGCTGAGGATAAGTTTGTTCACTTCCCTGATGAGAAGTGGACTGAGCTTAATGAGGATGAAGATGGCACTCCAATTTCTAATGACATCCTCAACGTCAAGCTGCGTGAACTCTATGGCAATCAAGGCGAGCTTACTTTAGAGAACCTTGTTGATATACAAAGCTGCTCTTTTGAGCGTGGTGTCTGCTCTATTCCATTTACTAATGCACGTAATGGTGAGATCGTTTACTTCCCAGTAAACCTCTTAGATAACCTCTACGCATCTAATGGCATGTCAGCAGGTAACACTGAGTATGAGGCTTTAGTACAAGGTTTATCTGAGATCTTAGAGCGCTATGTAAAGGGCAAGATCATTCGCGAAGGTTTAACTTTGCCTGAGGTTCCTGAGAAGGTCTTAGAGAAGTACCCTAAGTCACACGCCACCTTAAAGGCGCTGCAAAGTGATGAGATCAAAGTTATCTGTTATGACGCATCTTTAGGCGGCAAGTACCCTGTAGTGTGTGTAGTGCTGTTCAATCAGTCTAATGGCACCTGCGTAGCATCCTTTGGTTCTCACCCAATCTTTGAAGTCGCTTTAGACCGTACCTTAACTGAGCTGATGCAAGGACGTACCTTTAGTGACTTAGATGGCTTTGATGAGCCAAGCTTTGATCTAGAAGAGACCGCTTCTGTTGTTAACATCGAGAGCCACTTTGTTGACTCTACTGGCCTGCTGCCAATGAAGATGTTTAACAAGCAGCCAATGTATCGTTTTGTTGCTTGGGACTTTAATGGCAGCTCTCACGATCAGTACAAGGCTCTGCGCTACATTATTGATAAGCTCGGTTTTGATATTTATGTACGCACTTATCAAAACTTAGGCATTCCGGTTTATCGCATCATTGTCCCTGGCATGTCTGAGATCTATCCATTTGATGATCTCATCTACACCAATACCAATGCCAACATCATCTTCCAAGAGGCAATCTTATCTCTGCCAGAGTCTAACGAGGATGCTGATACTTACTCAGACTACTTAGATGAGCTAGAAAATGAAGGTATTGATGACGATGCCCCTGTAGCCAAGACCTTAGGTATCCTGCCTGATAAGGGCAGCCCATGGGAGACCTTGCGCTTTGGTGAGCTTAAGTGCTTAATTGCTCTTGAGGCTGAAGATTACGAGCAGGCTTTAGACTTTGCTAAGTGGACTGTACTGTTCAACCGCAACGTCTTTGATCTCAAGCGTTTACGCTTCTATCAGTGCCTAATTAAAGTCCTTACTTGCTTAACTAAAAAGGATCTCAAAGAGGCCGATTACGACAATGCCTTTGCTCTTATCTATGGCAAGGATGTCTATGAGAACGTTCGCGCCCACATCAAGCACGAAAAGCGCTTTAATGGTCTTAAGGCATCTGATCTTCAGATGTCAGGCTTTGAGCAGCACCGTGCCATGATTGAGGTCTACGAGATCGTTAAGAACGCCAAGATTGCACTTAGCGACAACGCCACTAGCAACTAATCGAGCTTTTGTCCATGTACATGTCTAAGCTGTAAGCTGCCCAAGCGTAGAACGTATGAAAGTGGCGCTACCACTAAGCTTAAAGCGTATCTAAGTGGCGCTAGCAGTAAGCTTAGTGCATGGCAAAGTAGCTTATGCATGCCCTATCCTAGATTTAGGGCATGCCCATATTCCCCTCATCATCTAGTCCCTGTGCGCTAACTCTTGTTTATCTCTACTATGCACTAGCTCTATAGTGTCTTTTTTTCACCTTACGACGTAATCTCTCATGCTAGGCTAAGGCTACTCATCTATAATCTGCATATTGATGTTTGATGCATACAGGAGGGAGTAATGTCCGTCAGAAAACTTAAGCGCACCTTTAAGAGCCTAGCTACAGCCGCAATTATCGGCGCAGCACCTATAGTATTAAGCGCTTGTCAGAGCGTTGAAAGTGGTGCCATGATTACAGATGCTTCTTTCTGGCAGGATATGCAAACTAAGCTTAAGAACATCAAAGACATAAGCTTATCTGGCCGAGTTAAGTTCTCATCTCCAGCACAAAAGTTCTCTGCCACCTTCCAATACTCAGGTCAGGACTCTTCTAACTACACCTTGCGCTTAAGCTCTACCTTGGGCAATGAGCTAGCCTTATTAAAAGTTACTCCATCAAGCGCCATGTTAACTGCAGCTGGACGTACTATTAGCTCTCCTGATGCTGAGACGTTATTTGCCACAGCTACTGAGCTTAATCTGCCACTTAAGGAATTTCATAGCCTCCTTATCGGCATTGCGCCTAACGAGTACAGCCACTTTACCCCTGAAGGCATTTTAATGCAGTCACAGGTACCGGGCTTTATCATCAACTACCGCAATTACATGACTGTAGAGAAGGTGGCCTTACCAAGTGAAATTGAAGTAATTGGTAACAATCTGCACATGATGATCACTCCACGCAATGTGCAAAAGATTGAGTATCGTTAAGATCCAGAGGTGTGTATGTTTCAAGTGCTCTCTCCGTGCAAGCTCAATCTGTTTTTATATGTAACTGCTAAGCGTGCTGACGGTTTTCACGATCTCCAATCTCTGTTTTGTATCTTAGATCATGGCGATACCATGCGCTTTGATGTTAAGGACGATGGCAAAGGTGAGTTTAAGCTACTAAACGACATGGGCTTTGCAGTTGAGGATAATCTCATTTATAAAGCCTGGAAAAAGCTCACCACTTTAAGTGGCAAGAACTTTAGTGCAACTGTTGATGTTGACAAGCGTTTACCGATGGGCGGTGGACTTGGAGGCGGCTCTTCAAATGCTGCTACTACCTTATTAGTCCTCAATCACTTAGCTAATCTTGGCTTTGACAATAACAAGCTCTGTGATATTGGTGCTCAGCTAGGATCAGATGTGCCATTCTTTGTTGCTGGCCACAGTGCCTTTGTTGAAGGTCGTGGTGAGGTGCTCAACGCAGTAACGGTTCCCGAAAAATTCTATTTAGTCATCACACCACGCTGCCATATCTCAACCAAAGAGATCTTCACTAACGAAGAACTTAAACAGCATTACTCGCCTGTACGCAGTTTTGACGAGCTTATGGCAACTGAATTTGGCAATGACCTCATACCAATTGTCAGAAATAATTACTGTGAAATTGGACACACTTTAGACAGATTGGTAAAATATGGAGTCGCTGCGATGTCAGGAACTGGAGCTTCTTGCTTCGTCTCATTTGACAGTGAGCAGCAGGCTCAAGAGGCATTATCAGACTTCAAAGCTGACTTTGAATACGATGCCTTTATCGCCCGCTCAGTAAACGTCTCACACGTCATCACAGCACTTGCATCTGCTAAGTAATAGCAAACAGATCGTATAACCTTATCACTCCTGTACGTGGTCATTACAAGATCAGCGCTAAAAGCTTAACGCACTTAGCCTATACAAAAGATCACGGACAATCCTAAAGAGCTTAGTTACACTCCTATCCATGGGCGGCTAGCTTTAGCATAGTAACTAAGCGTAAGTTACTCATTTGGTTTTAGACTCAACTATCTCGTAATACAAGTTAATTTGTATCACGAAGTTTTGTTATCGCTGTCAAATATGGTTTTAACAGCATCTTAAACTCAATTTGAGAAAACTTGGCTTGTTTATGCGTGAGTGATTTAAATTTCTTTGCGTAAAGTTTGCTGTTTTAGTGGTAAGATAGCGCCGACTCAAAGAGGCAAAGTAATTTGCTTCAATGTTCTAAATTATTCTCAGGACTCTTGTATGGCTGATATGAAGTTATTTGCTGGTAACGCTACTCCGGAACTAGCAAAAAAGATTGCCGCTCGACTTTACACCCGTTTAGGAAATGCAACCGTCGGTCGTTTCAGCGACGGTGAAGTCCAGGTTCAGATTAATGAAAATGTTCGCGGCTGCGATATCTTCATTATTCAGTCGACCTGCGCACCGACCAATGACAACTTAATGGAACTGATTGTCATGATCGATGCTATGCGTCGTGCTTCAGCAGGCCGTATTACCGCTGTTGTTCCATACTTCGGCTATGCACGTCAGGATCGTCGTTTACGTTCTGCTCGTGTACCAATTACCGCTAAGGTAGTTGCTGACTTCTTATCTTCTGTTGGTGTAGACCGCGTTCTGACCGTTGATCTTCACGCTGAGCAGATCCAGGGCTTCTTCGACGTTCCTGTAGACAACTGCTTTAGCTCTGAGATCTTCGTAAGCGATATGCTTGAGCAGAACCTCACCAACCCAGTAGTTGTTTCTCCAGATATGGGCGGCGTGGTACGTGCTCGTGCTATTGCTAAGCTCTTAAACAACGCTGACATTGCTATTATCGATAAGCGTCGTCCACAGCCTAACGTATCTGAGGTTATGCACCTCATCGGTGACGTTAAGGATCGTGACTGTATCATCGTTGACGACATCATCGACACTGGCGGCACCTTATGCAAGTGTGCTGATGCTCTGAAGGCTCGTGGTGCTCTGCACGTAATGGCTTACGCTACCCACCCAGTATTATCAGGTAAAGCTCTTGAGAACATCGCTGGTTCATCATTAGATGAGTTAGTAGTTTCTGACTCTATCCCAGCTACCGATGCAACTCGCGCAATCTCTAAGATTCGTTACTTAACCTTATCTCCAATGCTTGCTGAGGCAATCCGTCGTATCAGCAACGAGGAGTCCATCTCTGCAATGTTCGGTACCGTTTAATCGTACTTTTGCACAGAGATTAAAGCTTTAAGCTTTAAAAACAGGAGCATGCTCTAACGGGCATGCTCCTGTTTTCGTTTGGGTAATAGAAAATTACCGAGCGCTATCTGCAGCTATAAATTAGCAATTGACTTAGCAAGCTTAAATTACTACCTGCCTCGGCAGATTCAAATTGCAGACTGCTGTTTGCAGGTACAAAATTATGAGTCGGCTTGTACAGGTACAAATTGCAAACTGCTGTTGGCAGGTTCAAAAGTAATTTTTGCATGCTACAGAGACAAAAAAGCCGAGCTAAGCTCGGCATTTTTTTTCTCTTAAGCTGCTCTTGTCGAGCAAGCTTAGAATAATTAGCGGTTACCTGAGGTGATCTGCAGCGAGATCATGAACTCATTGGCCTTAATGATAGCGTCCTCATAGGCAGCCCATAAACGTGCAGATGGAACTTGATAGGCCTTAGCGTATTCAAATACACCCTCAAGATTATTGCTTTCCATATCCTCAAGACACTGAATGGTACGGCAAACCAAAGACTGCTTGTTGTTAATCATACGAGTAATAGCAAACAGATAGCGGTCTGCAGAAAGCTCTTCAGAGGTCTTTAATAAGATTTCTGGCAGCAAGAAGAACACACCAGTTTGGAATGCATAGTGACGGTCTTCAGCTGTAGCATTAGGAGAGCGCTTAACTACATAATCAGTGAAGTAACCATGCATGAGCAGACGACGATATAACTCATCAATAACATGCATAGATGAACTCTGTACGCACTTGATGTAGTGAGTTAATAAGCCGTGCACTAAGATGGTAGTGTAGTTAGGAATTGGATCGTTCTCAGTTAAGTAACGATAGATATCACTAAGGTTACCTAAGACACGTAAATCTACTTTCTTGAAGCGGTGTACGTGATAGATAACGATCTTTAAGATAGCACGGTTTTCTGCTAAGTACTTCTTAAAGACTGGATAGTTAATCTTTGGTTGGAAGAGTTCGTGTACTAACGACATGATATCAGCCTGGAAAGGCTCAAGCAGTGCTGGAGACTGCTTAAATGTCATAGTACTACTACTCATTGGAGAGATAACCAAATCAGCTCTATAGCTGGTGGACATCTTGAGCAAGGTGGCTTCATTGGTGCCATAAGCAATGATCTTAAGCCATGGAGCCTTAACCTTAAGCTTTTGGAATACTGCAAGCTGCCAAGCACCTTGATTACCCATATTGATCATGACGTATTCAATATGCAAGATGCCCTTAAGCCAACCGCGCTGCATCACATCCATTAAATCTACGGCAAAGCGAATGCCAAAGCGCTTAATCTTGGACATGAAGTCAACTACTTGTACGCTAGGCTCCTGATAAGAAGGAATCTGCAGTACTAAACGTGAAGCAACGCCTTTTTTGACCAGACCAATTAAGGCTGGGTTTACTGGCATCATAACTAAAGCCTTAGCCTTAGTGCCTACGAAGTTGACAATAGAGCGGTTAATAAAGAAATCGTTCAGGAGCGGAGCAACGTGCTGAGGAAGCACACGATCAGTAATGAACTTGCTACCTGATGAGAAACGCAGACGATACATCTGTACAACGCGGTGCGCATCATATACAGGTGTACGTGCAATGAGGTGGCAGGCATTTGGATTGTTACCTGCTTGCGCTGCTGCGTCTGCTGGAGATTGTGGCGCTTGTGCACCAGCTTGAGCAGGACGTGCTCCTTGCGGTGCGCCTGCTGGTCTTTGCGGTGCCTGGCCCGGACGAGCCTGTGCAGCACCATTCGCGCCTTGGGCACGAGCTGCCGCAGCAGCTGGCTGTGCTGCTGGATTGCGAGGTGCACCCTGTGCTGGGGCTCGCTGCGGTACTGCTGATGAATTACCTGACATCTGCTCTTTCCGGATGTACAAAACAAATACAAGGGCTACACACTAAGCTTAATGCTTTTGAGTGCAACACGAAACTCTATCTAGTTCGTGACATGTAGAGTCTAAATGATCTTTGGCATAAGAGAAACTCTTATCTATCGCCAATGAGAACTACATGACATAACTAGGGTACTAAATATGAAGCTTTCTTTAAAGTTAGCTAGCATATTTTTGTTTTGAGCTTGTTCACAGTGCATCACTTTAGGTCGTCATACCAAAAGCTAGAGCTATCTATAAACAGCACAATTTCTTCATGATAATACAAAGATCATCATGGTAGAAACATCGGCATGAAAAGAAGAGATACTCACTAAAGCAGAGTCATTCGTCTTTCCTTGCATGCTTAAATTAGTTTGTGCATGACGAGGGAAAATGACACCTCGTCAATAACAATTACAATTTGCAAATGCAGTGCCAAACAAAAGCTGACGTAAAAGCTTGTTGCCTTTCTTTTAACGTCCTTAGCACTACATCACACTCTACTAGATTAAAAAAAACCACTTAACAGTTGGCCTAATAAACTCACTGTAGAGCATGCAATTTATAAATCAAAGTTTCACTTCATGAAACCATGTTTTTAATAAACTGGGCTCTTAAACTACGCTTGTCTAGAAACGTTTTTAATAAAGCCTAGCGTCCTGCAACAATATTGAGCACTAATAAGACCTCATTAGTACGCATGATGGCCTTTTCGTGACTGATGAGCACAGATGCAGGAGGAATCTTGTACTTCTGAATGAAGGAGAAAATTCCACTCAGATTGGTGCTCTCAATAGCGTTGATACACTCGATAATGTCAGTGAGAAGCTCACTTTCATAAATACGATCGAAGATATCAGAGTATTCGTCATTTGAAATGACGTCCACCTCTTCTTGCAGTAAGAACAGGTGTAATAAAGAGAACATACCGGCAGCAAAGCCGTATCTCTTTAAATAAGGATCGTTGAATACTTTATTTAAGTACTCAATGAAGTAGCCGCGAATCAGTGCCTGTGAGAAGTTCTCCTGCAGAATGTACTGTGAGGAGATGGTCATTGACTTGACATAATGCAGCATGATGGCACGACCAGCCAAGATCGCAAAGGAACGGCTAGCGCTTGAATCAAGCAGATAGTTGTACAAGTCAGAAGCATTTTGTACCTGACGAGGTGAGGCGTGACGGAAGCGGTATAAGAATACAGCCATATCACGGCTTAAGTCGTCATGACGGCTTAAGAAAGATTGGAATGGAGAGTAATTAGGATTCAGCGCAAACAGTGCGTGAATAAGAGTTAAAACCTCATCCTGCATTGGCTTGAAATGAGCTGGGTCCTGATTAAACTTGAATTGAGGGTTTACAAAAGGCGCATCAAGATAATCAATCTGATGACGATTTAAGTAACCATAGCCCTCAGTATTAACGTCGTTATAGCCAATGGTCTTAAGCCATGGAGCTTTAACTTTCAGACGCTGGAATACCTGTAACTGCTCTGGCACCTTGGCGCTCAGATCAATCATTACGTACTCAATACTTAATACAGCCTTATTCCAATCCTTCTTTAAAAGCAGCATCAGATCAATAGCGAAGCTCATACCTGAGCGACGTAACTTGGTCAGAATATGCAGTGCAGATGGAGTTACTGGCTGTTCTGGGCAAATACGTAATACCATACGGCTTACAGAGTAACGATCTAAGTAATCTAATAAGTCGTAGGTAATTGGCATCATTACCAATACGTTAGAGCGGCGTCCAATGAAGCATGACACACCACGACGGATAAAGTAACCGAATAAAACGTGGTAAACGTGCTCACTCTTAAGCGAGTTTACCTGGAATAGTTTTCCGGCGGTAAACTTGAGCTCGTACATGCTAATGTTGGAGCTTGAATCATAAATAGGAGTACGTGATACCAAGTGACAGCGGTTATTAGAACGCTTGAGCTTGATAAGATGCTCAGGAGATAAACCTGGGTACTCTCTTGCTAACTCTTCTATAGACTTCTCTTGATTAGTCTTTACGCCAGCTCGCTGATTTCTTCTCTGTTCACTCATACGCGATGCATGTGACCTTGTTGACTCATCCACAGGAACTCCTGGTGGTGCCTTGGTAGGTACAATATCATCATTAGGAGCTTCTTGTGCTGCTTTAATAGTACTTTGGAACTTATTATAAGCCTCAGTAGATGAAAATCCTTCAGCTGATACAGTAGGAGCCTGTGCATCGCTTGGCTGATCGAATAAAGGAATATATCCGCCTTTAAGCTCGGTACGAGAATGACCGCCACGTATGGCTACACCAGCCGGAATGCCTTGCTGAGAGCGAACAAATGAAAACTTCGATTGCTGCTTGTATGGAGATGCATTGCCTTGCTTTTGTGCAATAGCCTCTAAAGCCATACGTGCATCATTCCAAATGCTATCGCGTCTATCCTTAGGAATCTGCTTACCAGACACACGATTAGCCAGCATGGTGCTCTTAGATGTGCGCACGCTGCCAGAGGAAGTGGCCTCAGTAAGATCATTTTGAGTATTGAGAATTTGCTGACGCTGTTCACGCTGCAGATTTAAGATGTTCTGCTTTTGGCGCTCACGCTCAGCACGAGCCTTTTGGAAACGCTCTTGCTGTTCTTTGAGCTGACGACGACGCATTTCCTGTAACTGCATCTTGCGCAGAGCAGGAGATGAAGAAAGCTCTCGAGGTTTGACTAACTCAGCACCACCAACAGCAGTACGTGATGCATTAGATAAAGAACGGGCAGCGAGCTCTTCTTCTTTGCGCTGCTGAATGTAACGCTCATCAGCGGCAGTAATGACAGAGCGATTGCCTCTAGCTAAAGTGCCATACTCGCTATCGTATTCTTCTGGTGAAGATGTACCCACAGCTCCACTAGATGGGGTGCCAACTTGACGTGCGTCGAGATACTTATCTGAATAAACAGGCATTGATCCCTTAGCTGCAGCCATCTCACTATCGTTATAGATCTTTCCTTGACCACCGATAACGATTGGACCAGTACGTGGGCCTTGGTTAACGCGCACAGTAGAACCACCAAAGCTGTTCTTATCAGCTAGTGGATCCATATCAAGCTCAACACTAGAGCCTTCACGCAGCTTTTCAGCGTCTGATTGCTCTTGATTGCGGCTAGCCTCAGAGAGCTGCTCGCTAGTAGACTTCAGGAGATCAGGATTAATACCGTAGGCGGCGAGATCTTCTTTAGAACTAGCATCTTCGCCCAGGTCAAAGCCCTGGTCATACCACTCTTCGTTCTTTTTAGAAGACAGTCGACTGCGATCTACGATTGTCGGGGTTTGACTTGCATTATCACGAAAATCGGACATAGCACACCTGAAAAACCTGATTGACTACCCAGAAACAAAATACATGGTCTGCAAACATTGCCAACAAAAGCAATGCATAACTTAGGCACACAAGATCATAAGATTATGTTGCATTCACTTAACAAGTACCATGTAAAGCAAAAACTAAGTTTAATGGGGTGCAGACACCACATCAGATTATAACGTTTTAGCAAGGATGATCTCGGATCATTCACACAAGATTGTGACATTGAACAATGTCACTTTATGCGATCTTGCCATCAAATCCCCTAAATGTTGCAATAAGATCAAGATTGCACACATATAAGGTTAATTTTGAATAAGACCAAGATCGTGTGACCAAAACACTACCTCACAAGGCGCATAAGAGCACATCTTAATGAAGCAAGACTCGCTAAGAGATCTGATCAGACTAAGCATTTTTGCATCTGCCCATAGCAGGTCTGTAAGTTAAGATCACCAATCGTGTAAAACGCTCTTAAGCTAAGCGCAATCGTCTAAAACTTAAGAGAAAGTAACGTTCCTTACGATGGCAAAGATTAATTGCCTTTAAGATCACCAGCATTTAATGGCTAGGCATAACCATATGCTCACCACTAAGGGCCCACAGCAAACTTACAAGAGCAACAACTAATTTGCTGCACTCTAGATAAGATCGCAAGCAATTGAGCCACTAGAATCTTGCTGCCTTTACTAAAAGACATATTTAAGATCGTGGATATAAAGATCATGGCTTAAAAGATCGTCATGATGCATGAGCATAGGTTAAAAGATCTCACAGCCTTTGCTAAACGCGTCGTTAGTATAACTAAGTCATATAAGATCACTAGTCATGGATCAAAACAGTGCTTAGCTAACCTTGCGCAAATGAACCATAGCAGTAAAAAGATCACCGCTAACATTAGATCAAAAATCGCAACCTAAAATTAAAACATATGCCGATACTAATGAGGGCTCAAAACCTCCTCATTGATACAACATGGAATCACAAAGATCTAAACTTCCCAAAGAAAACTAAACGTCCAATTTTACAAATGATAATTATTATCATGTGAAGATAGGAGTTAGCACAAAGCCCTAGATGATTGTTATGCAGCCAATGTTTGCATCTTTAAGCACACGCACAACAGCTCATCTTGTGATCACCCCTTTTATCACAAGCTCAGCACAGCGCCACAGATCCACCTGCCTTACTCCAGACTCGGCTATTCTAGCCTTGCCTGGCCTACCAAGCCGAAGCTATCCTGGCATGGCCTACCTAGCCTATCCTGCCCTCGCCTAGCATAGACTTACCTAGCCTAGAGTAGCATAGGCAATCCTGCCGCCATCCACGCTAGGTTGAACATGCTGCTAAGAGTACTCGCACAAGCACATGATCCTTCTATGAGTTCTACCTGCATTCGCGTAATGCTGCCATTAAGACTATTGCGATGCGATGAGATAATGACAATTTGAATGCTTGGGGAATGCTTTTTGGCTTTGTATTAAGGTTGAGATTAGGATTGGGATTGGGAAATGTTTGCTTATTTTTGCCGCAGAAAAATGGGCAGTGGTGGATGGGATTTTTTTTGGAGGGCCCAAAAACAAAAAAGCCTACTTCCGCAGCTCTTGTGAGCTTTGTCAGTAAGCGTCTTCGCGAGGCAAGATTGAAATCTTGCTGCTTTGAATTGGTGCCCAGGGCGGGACTCGAACCCGCACGCTCGCGCACTACCCCCTCAAGATAGCGTGTCTACCAATTTCACCACCTGGGCTTTGTAGATTGTTGTTGAACCGATGTCGTTTCAACACGGGCCATTATAAGGATATTTAAATCCAAGTAAAGCGGTTTTTTAAAGTTTTTGAAAGATTTTTCACAAAATTGCACGCCTATTCGATAAATAAGCCATTTTCAACAAGTAAAAATCTAATACTTTGCTACCATCACTATGCCCAAATATGGCCTTTGAGATATTGCTAAGCTCTGTCGAATGCCTAAATGCTTCCTTGTAAGCCTTCTTATGCAAGTCATGGCGTAGCGCTAAAAGCTATGATCTAATGGCACAACCATGGAGAGTGGGATTGTTTTGCTTGTCTTAGTGCTTTGGTGATAGAACTAATGCTAGAACACGAGGACAAAGATAAAGAAAGCGCAAGTGGCGGGGGATAATGCTAGAGCTCCGTACAAGTAGCTCTAGCATTATCTTGATTAGCGCTTAGTGCACTATTAGTAGACGTAGGTAAGCTCGCTTGGGCGCATGAGCTGACCTTTTTTACCTGTTAAGAGGAAGTTATAGATTGCATCGTAGAGCAGTACGTTCTGTACATACTTTCGAGTTTCCTCAAAAGGAATGGTCTCGATATACATAGCGCTATCACGGTAGATGCCATCGTTTGACTTCCACTGCGGAATACGACCAGGGCCTGCATTATAGGCTGCAGCAGCTAAAACTCGGTTATTATCAAAGCGATCAAGCATCCACTGCAGATAGGTACTACCGTACTTAATATTGGTCTCCGGATCGATTAAGGACTTAGGGCCTTTGTACTGCCACTTTTCTTTCTTAGCAATATCACGTGCAGTGCCTGGCATGAGCTGCATTAAACCAACAGCACCCGCCCATGATTTAATCTCATGATTAAGCATGCTTTCTTGACGTGAAATACCGTATAAGAAAGACAAGTCTACACCACTATCTTTAGCAGCCTTTTTATATAGCTCTTTGTAAGCAAGTGGGAAGCGATAATCTAAAGCATCCCAGCGCTGAGAGGAGACTACGTAATCAATAGCGTACTTGATGTTGCCAGTTTGCAATGCCCATTGCGCCATGATCATGCCCTCACGCTCTGGTGAGCGCTTTGCAATCTCACGCCACTCAAAGATTGCATTGTCATCATCTAAAGCTATCAGCTCTAAAAAGCGCACTGCAGACTTATTGTGGGCAATGTCCATTGGAAATGAGAACTTATCATCTAGCTTCACGTAGTTATAGGCATAGTCCTTTTTCAAGGTTTGAGCTGCGTAGAAGCCAAAGAATGAACGATCTTTTGCTACCTCGGATAAGATGAGATCAGCCTCATCCTCCTTACCTAACTCATAGGCAGCACGGCCTTTCCAGTAACGCCAATTAATAGATTGTCTAACGTCAGCTGGAAGCTTATCAACTAAAACGTAAACGTTGTCCCATTGAGCAAAGTAAATCGCACGACGCAGACGCATCTCTTTGAGCTCATCATTCCATGCGACTTCAGGTAAGTTCTTATCTACCCACTTCATATCATCTTGGCTAAAGCGGCGGCCTAAGAAGCTTAAAGCAAAGATACGATAGATATCGACAAGCTCGGCATCTGAAGGGTCATAAGTCTTAATGAACTTTTCAAAGTCATTACGTGCTGAGATTGGCTCCATATTGGCATAGCGGCTAAAGGCTAGCACAGCTACACGATGGTCTGTTGAGCCATTACCTTTTACCTTTTCAAAGAGCTTAGATGGATCCTCATAAAGCTCCATCTGAGCCTTTACACGCTCAGCAAAGCTACTATTAGCAAGCTGCTGAGCTAATGTTTCGGTCGTATCTTGGTAGTAGCGCAGGATATATGCATCCTCATAACGCTTGAGTATAAGCTTATCTGTTAGATAGCCCTTAGCATCAAACAATGCCATTAAGCCATTACAAGTAGTAGGACGCTTTTTTAAATCTAAGTAGATGCGAGTAGCAAAGTGCAAGGCATCTTCATTAGCCTTAGATAAAGGCCAGTTTGCCTCATAAAAACGGCACATCTGTGACTTTTGAGCATAGCTAAGGTCACTTACGGCTTTATCATCAAAAGGTTTTGGACCAATGAGGCGTGATAAATTCTTATAGTCACGATTTTCAGATAAGTAACGAGCATAACGGTCTTTGAGTAGTTCGCTAAGCTGCTCATGCTCATTGCTTTGAATGAACTTTAAGGCTGGCTCGATCTTCTCATCACGAATGTTATAGGCAAGATAGTAGTAATTCAGCCACAGATTAAGTGGATAGCCTTTGAGCTTTTCCTTTTGAATCTTCAAGCCTAAAGCCTCGTCACCACGCTTAAATGCGTTTTCTGCTTGTATATAGGCATCGCGCATAGCGCTCACACGGCTCTTTTGCACTGGATCAAAGAAGTCTAAAGAGTACTTCTTTGCTGACTCGCGCATGGCCTCTTCCATAGTTTGAGCATTAACCTGCTGACTTTCACTGTCAATTGATGCCTGACTCTTAGAGGCATTAGCTGCTAATGCTGGAGAACTTGTGACAATGGCACTGAAACACAAAACACAACCGCAGCTTAAGAGCGATTGAAACACCCGACTAAAACTCAGTGCTCTCATTTTCTTCCTGCCCACACACGGAATCATGCACTATAGAAAGCTTCCTACAGGCACTTTGACCGACTAAGGTAAAACAAAACAAAACTCATTGTATATGAAAACCATCAACTTAGTACGCTTATTGCAAACACGCATCATTGTGGTCATACAAATAGGCTCAAAGTGGCTATAAGTCGCATACAAATGCGTTTAAGCTGCATGTAAGACCCCTCTATCTCACCGTCACGGTGCGTATCAATACGGCCAATACTCAAAGCTGCACACAACACACATGATTGGCCATTGAGTCCATGCTCATAGCTCTATGATTGGGCTTTGAGTCCATGCACATCGCTCCATGACTTGCCATTCAATCCGTGCTCATTGCTCCATGACTTGCCATTGAGGCCGCGCTTATCTCTCCTCTAATTGCTATTCAATCCGTGCGCATCGCTCCATGACTTGCCATTGAGTCCGCGCTTATCGCTCCTCTAATTGCCATTGAGGCCGCGTTCATCACTCCATAAATTGCGGATATGCATAGTAATCAACTTAATGATGTACTGTTTGTGCTGCTCAATGAATACAAAAGCCCCGTACAACAAGTTGCACAGGGCTTTTTGGTAGACACCAATAGCTACGTTAACTTTTTTGAGTAGCTATTAGTTTCTACTTCAGATGGCTCTTTTATGAGGTACTACAGTAAGAAGATGTTGTAGTAGCCCACGAAGAGAATGACAGCAATAACTAATGGCAGTACATAACGGAAGTACCAGTAGCACCACTGTGGAATCTTAGGGCCATTACCGGTATTACACTCTTCACGGTAGCGCTTGAAGCCCATACCAGTCTTAGCAGTAATAAAGAGGATAAATACGATAGAGCCAATAGGCAGAACAGTATTAGATACAATGAAGTCCTGCAGATCCATAATGGTAGAGGTTCCACCAAGAGGATGAATGTCGCTTAGGATGTTAAAGCCCAAGATACATGGTACTGACATCAAGGTAATGATGAGGAAGTTATACGCCACCGCACGTACACGACTGATTGCAAATAAGTCCATGGTCATGGAAATGATACTTTCGAACACAGCAATCAGAGTAGACAGTGCCGCAAAGAGCATGAAGAGGAAGAACAAACCACCCCAGAACCAGCCGCCTTCCATGTTAGAAAATACAGTGGTTAAGGTGATAAAGAGTAAGGATGGACCCTGACCTGGCTCAACGTCGTAGCTAAAGCAAGCTGGGAATACAACGAAGCCAGCAAGCAGAGCAACAGAGGTATCTAAACAGCCAATCAGCACGGCCTCTGAGGTCAGAGAGTGGCGCTTATCCATGTAAGAGCCGAAGATTTCAATAGAACCCTGGCCTACAGAAAGGGTAAAGAATACCTGACCTAAGGCAGCCCAAACAGCCTGCATCAGACCGTTCTTCTCAATGGAACTCCAATCAGGGTTGAGGTAGTAAGAGATACCCTCAGAGAAACCTGGCAGCGATGCAGAGCGGAAAGCCATAAAGATGAGCATACCGAAAAGTACAAGCATCAGTGGCTTAGTAATACGTTCAACGCCCTTAACCACGCCTAAAGCAACAATAGAGAAGGCAATGAAAGCTACCGATATCATGCAGACGAACATGATATATGGATTAGCTAGCAGCGATTCAAACTCAACGACTGCCTGTTGCTGAGTAGTACCAGCCTCAAAGTATCCTGTAGCGGTGATTAAACAGTAGTACAAGAGCCAACCTGTAATAACGCCATAGAAAGACATCAGGATATAGCTACCTGGAATCATCCAGAACTTGTTCCAATGCCACTTAGCACCTGGTTGCTCTAACACTTCAAAAGCACGAGCAATAGAGCGGCGTGAAGCACGACCTACAGAAAGCTCTACAGTTAAGAGTGGAACGCCGATTAACAGCAGGAAAATGAGGTACATGATAACGAAGATGGCACCACCGTACTGTCCGGTGATATAAGGGAAACGCCAAACGTTACCAAGACCAATCGCACATCCTGCAGCAATGAGCAGGAAGCCTAAGCGCGATGAAAATTGTTCGCGTTGAGACATAAAAACTCCTAAGAATACCCGCGCTGCTCGAACAAGACCTAGCTTTTGTATTTCATACAATTAAGGCATCTTTAAGCACAACATCAAACTTAATGTAAGTGCTCAAGCGACTACCTTAACTAACCTTGTCGATTATCAAATCAGGTTTACATGATTGCTAACATAATAGTGATATTGCTAAAAGCTTCAACCAACGATCATTTAGTGATCAGTAAGCTGCATTTTTGCGCAGAGAAAAGCTTCCTTAAGTTGATCTACAGCCAAGAGCCTTACTTTTGCCGCCAACGAAGCCTTTGAAGAGCCAATAAAATGGTGATCTTTAGACTAGGTTGTTAGCTTCGTATGCTCTTGGCACATTAAAAGGTTAAAAAGGTGAATAACGTGCTATGAGTTTTTGGTCTCACAGCTACGTTGGTGTACAAAAGTTACTTACCAAAGACCTCAACATAACCCTGAATAAACAGAGCTAAGATGATGATTGGCAGAACAATACGGTAGTAGTTAAGAGCAACGCCAGGAATCTTGATACCGATACCATCGTTGGTCTCACGTAAGTAGCTCTCAAAGCCCCAGCCACGCTTTAAAGTAACAAATAAGATGTAGCAGGTGGTACCAAAAGGCAGAATGTTCTTTGAGAGGATGAAATCGTATACATCCATAATGGTGCTACCGTCACCAAAAGGCTGAATATCTGACCAGTAGTTAAAGCCAAGCATGCAAGGCACACCGAGCACTAACACAGTGATGCAGTTATAGATCACTGACTTGAGTCGAGAAATACCAAATACCTCAATTGAGATAGCAATGATGTTCTCAAACACTGCAATCAGAGTAGATAAAGCAGCAAAGAGTAAGAACAGGAAGAAAATACCGCCCCAAATCGCACCGTACTCCATGTTAGAGAACACGGTTACTAAAGTAACGAAGATTAAGGCAGGGCCCTGGCCTGGTTCAATGGCATAGCTAAAGCAAGCTGGGAAGATAACTAAGCCAGCGAGCAGGGCAACAGAGGTATCTAAAATGGTAATAGTGAGTGCTTCATAGCCCAAAGAGTATTTTCTGGACATGTATGAACCGAAAATCTGAATGGAGCCAACACCTAAGCCTAAGGTAAAGAATGCCTGACCCATAGCAGCTGAAAGAGCGTTTAAGATGCCCTCTTTTTGCATATTGTCAAAATTAGGCATTAAGTAATATGAAACACCATCAGCAAAGCCTGGCAGGGTAAATGAACGAGCTGCAAGGAAGATGAGCAGTGCAAAGAGCAACAACATCATTGGCTTGGTAATACGTTCAACACCACGCTTCAAACCAAAAGCACACACGGCAAATGAGCTGACAACCACTGTAATAGTACAGATCATCATGATGTCAGGTGATGCAAGTAAGCCACCAAATACCGCACCGGCATCTGCCTGAGTGATGCCTACATCAATGCTGCCTGAGCCTACTTTGAGCATGTAGTAGAGCATCCAGCCAGTTACCATTGAGTAGAAAGACATCAAGATATAGTTGCCTGGTATCATCCAGAATTTATTTAAACGCCACTTGCTACCAGGAGTAAGTTCCTCAAAGGACTTGCCTAAACTGCGTCGCGACGCTCTACCAACTGCTAACTCCATAGTAAGCAGAGGCACGCCGACTAAGAACAGAAAGGCTAAGTAAATCAACACGAAGATCGCGCCGCCGTATTGGCCTGTGATGTATGGGAAACGCCATACGTTGCCAAGTCCAATAGCACAGCCTGCGGCGATCAATAAGAAACCTAAACGTGATGAGAACTGTTCTCTGGCCATTTTGACTTTTCCAAAAGGTGCAAACTCAAAGGACATATCTTGATCATTAAAAGGCTAATGAGGCCATGCAAAGCAAGCTTAGACATGGGCTACTAGCGCTTAGCTGATTAGATAGCTACACCCAACTGTTTTTAAAAAAAAGGGCGCGCCTGAGTTTGCAATTTATATCAGGTGCGCCCAGTCCATCATATTGATGGAGGTATCAGTCGCGACATCTCGATAGTTAGTTTAGTTTCCTAAACTAGTGCACGAGGCAAAGCTTATCGTGATGAGGTCTCATGACGGGCGCACATCTTTGTGCGCCTCAGTCTTTTAGACCTTACGCACTGTGTTACGCAATAAAAATGCTGTAATAAGAATTAAGGATGAGGAAAACGATTACTGCTGGAACTACGAAGCGATAGTACTTCAGACCCCATGAAGGCATCTTAATACCCTTACCGGTATTACACTCCTTCAGGAAGTTATCGAAACCCCAACCAGTGCGCCAAGTTACAAACGCAGCATAAATCAGTGCGCCGAAAGGCAGAATATTGTAGGTAACAATGAAGTCTTCAAGATCCAAAATAGTAGACCCTTCGCCTAATGGTTGAATCCAAGATAAGAGGTTGAAGCCAAACAGACATGGCAGACCAATGATTAAAATGGCTGCGAAGTTACCCATAACTGCACGACGACGTGAAGTTGAGAACAGCTCCATAGAGATAGCAATAATGTTCTCAAATACGGCGATTAAAGTAGACAGAGCGGCAAAGAGCATAAAGAGGAAGAATAAACCACCCCATAATGCGCCGTTAGCCATGTGTGAGAATACAGATACTAAGGTAACGAAAATCAGACCTGGGCCCTGACCTGGTTCTACACCATAGGTAAAGCAAGCTGGGAAAATTACTAAGCCAGAGATCAGAGCTACGGTAGTGTCTAAGCATAAGATAGACAGACCCTCAGAGGCTAAAGTACGCTGAGAATCCATGTAAGTACCAAAGATCTGAATAGCACCAATACCAATAGATAAGGTAAAGAATGCCTGAGCCATGGCAGCTGAGAGTACCTCAAAGACACGAGCAGCACCACCATCAGTGATCTTAGAAAGATCTGGCTTTAAGTAGTACTCAATACCAGCAGCAAAACCATCTAAGGTAAATGAGCGCATAGCAAGGAAGAAGAGCAGCGCAAATAATAAGATCATCAGCGGCTTGGTAATACGCTCAACGCCCTTTCTTAAACCCATAGAGCAAACGGTAAATGCAATTGCTACTACAGCAAGCATATTCATGAGCATGTCAGATGGGGATGCGAGCATGTGGCCAAAGGACTGACCTGCAGTTGCAGCATCGGAGTTCACACCGAACTCACCAGTAAAGCCTTTAACGCAGTAATAGAGCATCCAGCCTGTAACCACACTGTAGAAAGATAACAGCACATAGTTACCAGCGATCATCCAGAACTTGTTGTAGTGCCACTTGCTATTAGGTGATAACTCTTCAAAAGAGCGAGCAAGAGAACGACGTGATGCACGGCCTACTGCAAGCTCCATCATGAGCAGAGGCAGACCAAGTACAACTAAGAAGAAGATGTAAATAAAGACGAAGATGGCACCGCCGTACTGTCCTGTAATGTATGGAAATCGCCATACATTGCCAAGTCCAATAGCACATCCAGCAGCAATTAAAAGAAAGCCTAAGCGTGATGAGAAGTGTTCACGGGTTGCCATAAAAGGGATCCTTAGTTGACTTACTGAGTCTTTGTCTAAAGCTCATCTATATATGCAATGCATGGGTATAGAGATTTTTAAACAAAGAACGCCTGCTTAGTAAGGAACCTTGACTAGCCGTTTAAACAGGCTAGTACTAGCTAAGAGTGCTGCTAAAGCTAAATTTCCATGTCTCTACATCTTAGCCGTGCCTAATAACTATCACAGCTTACAAGCGACATTGAGCATGGCATCTTAAAAGGCTTGTAGCAATGCGCAAACTTAGCTCATAGCGCAGCTTCAAAACTCATCACGAGTCTCATTTGAGTGCGCAACCTATACTAAGTCTTCCTAGTTTGCACTATTTTTGCCTTTTTTTCAGTATTTTTATGAAATCAATGCAATTTGAACCATGTTTTGACCCAAGATAATGCAAACCTAGGTTTCCTAGTTATAACAAAAATACGTAAAAAGCCCTTAAAAACCGCCAATTTCACTTAAATTTCTACCAAAATCACCCAATTTTCACCTCATCGCCCTACTTTCATCCACAGTGCACTATTTTTACTCTGCACTTTGAATGCCCCCATAGCCATAATCTCCCTACTCTTCAGAGCAAATCTCAAATAAAGCCTAAGCACACGCAATTTTTGAAAAAACTATGCTCTAAACTGAAGTATTTAACGTCCAAGTGTGCAAATCACGATCTAATGCATCCACCGTTGAAATTGCGCTCTAAAAATTAAAAAGGCACCTTCTATTGCTAGAAGATGCCCTTATCCTCATGTAGAGGTAAGCATAGCCTCAAGGTAGCGCCTACCTAGGCAGCTATGCTCATATTGTTCTTATGAAGTGAACTACTCTTGAGTTTCTACAGTCTCTTCGGTAGCTTCTTCTTGAGCCTTATTGTTCAGGCCATCTTGCTGGCAAGCCTTGATGGACAGACGGATACGGCCAGTTGACTCTTCAACCTCGAGTACGCGTACACGAACTTGGTCACCAACACGTAAGTAATCTGCAACATTCTCAACACGCTCATCAGCAATCTGAGATACGTGTACTAAGCCGTCACGGCCAGGGAGGATGTTAACAAATGCACCGAACTCGGTGATACGTACAACTGGACCTACGTAATCAGCACCAACCTCAACCTCAGCGGTGAGTTCCTTAATACGTGCAATGGCAGCCTTAGCATTAGCCTCGGAAGTTGCAGCAATGCGTACAGTACCGTCGTCGCCTAAGTCGATAGAGGTATTGGTATCAGCCTGGATAGAACGGATATTTGAACCGCCCTTACCGATAACGTCCTTAACCTTATCCTTTGGAATGTTGATCATTACCATGCGTGGAGCAAATGGAGAAAGCTCAGTCTCTGGCTCAGGCATAGCTGATGACATAATCTTTAAGAGGTGGATACGTGCAGCGTGTGCATCAGTTAAGGCCTGCTGCATGATCTCACGAGTAATACCGTCGGTCTTAATGTCCATCTGCAGTGCGGTAACACCCTCGGTGGTACCAGCTACCTTGAAGTCCATATCACCTAAGTGATCCTCATCGCCCATGATGTCGGTTAATACAGCAACACGATCGTCTTCCTTAACCAGACCCATTGCAATACCGGCAACAGCAGACTTACATGGAACACCTGCTGCAAATAAAGCTAAAGAGCCGCCGCAAACAGAAGCCATGGATGAAGAACCGTTAGACTCAGTGATCTCAGAGACTAAACGGATGGTGTATGGGAACTTATCAGCATCAGGCAGCACAGCACGTAAAGCACGCTTAGCTAAACGGCCGTGACCAATTTCACGACGCTTTGGAGAACCGATTAAACCAGTCTCGCCTACGCAGTATGGAGGGAAGTTGTAGTGCAGAATGAAGCGATCGGTACGGGTACCAGTCATATCCTCAAAGGTCTGAGCCTCACGCTCGGAGCCTAAGGTACATGCTGCAATAGCCTGAGTTTCACCACGGGTGAATAAAGCAGAACCGTGAACACGTGGCAGAATGCCAGTAGCAACGGTAATAGGACGGATCATACGTAAAGTACGGCCATCGATACGCTTCTCACCAGCTAAGATACGCTCACGTACGGTGGTACGCTCGAGCTCAAAGAGGATGGTAGCGATCTTCTGCTGCATCTCTGCCCACTCTTCCTTCATGGAGGTAACCTTCTCGGTAACTTCCTCAGAAATAGCGGCTAAACGCTCCTGACGCTCGAGCTTGTCAACGATGTAGAAAGCCTCGCCAATAGCATCGCGAGATAAGTCTTGAACAGTCTTAATGAGCTCTTCGTCTTCAGCAGGCTTTTGCCAATCCCATACTGGGCGGTTAACCTGCTCTTTGAATGCCTCAATCTCCTTGATAACAACCTGCTGCTGCTCGTGACCATACATCACAGCACCAAGCATAATGTCCTCAGAGAGAATCTTAGCCTCAGACTCAACCATCACTACAGCCTTCTCAGAACCTGCAACAACGAGGTCGAGGTCAGATACGGCCATCTCAGAAGTGATTGGGTTTAATACATAGCGGCCATCGATGAAGCCAACACGTGCAGCACCTAATGGGCCATTCCATGGCAGACCAGAGGTAGCTAAAGCTGCAGATGCGGCGATGATGGAGATGATGTCGGTAGGAACCTCAGGGTTTGCAGACATTACAGTCACAACAACCTGAACTTCGTTAACAAAACCATCTGGGAATAAAGGACGGAGTGGACGATCGATAAGACGAGCAATTAAGGTCTCACCCTCAGAGGCACGGCCTTCACGACGGAAGAAGCTTACTGGGATCTTACCAGCAGCATAAGCACGCTCTTGATAGTTAACGGTAAGAGGGAAGAAGTCACGACCTTCAACTGCGTCCTTGCGCTTACAAACTACGGTAGCAAGAACGGTGGTGTCGTCCATGGATGCCATAACGGCAGAGTCAGCCTGACGACCGATTGCACCTGTTTCTAAAGTAACGGTATGACGACCATACTTAAAACTGCGGGTGATTGGCTGTAAATTCATTAAATAATTCTCCGGTCTGGAAGTTTTCATTACCTTGAGGCCATACCCTGCTGTTCTAAGCAACAGACTAATGCACAACAACTTACAGTCTTAAACACGCATAGCTAAAAGAGAATAACTAGCAGGCTGCGCCTATTAGCAGTAGCACTAAGCTACTGTTAAGTCCTCATGCTCTTAACCCTATGCTTGAGAATGTCCTTAGCATAAAGCTCTTGCTCTTTTTCTAGCATCGAGTTAATGCTCTAAGCTACATTCTCACATGACGCTTCAAATGGTTAAGCGCGATGTAAGCTATGCCGTATAGGCTTAATAAAGGTAAAACTTAAACATCCAGACGATTTACAGTTCGAATAGAGTTCTTTTGGTGTTGACACATCGACAGCACGAAGAAACTGTTAGCAAATAGCTGAAAGTGCAACAAAATCAGCCATTTGCTAACAGTTCCCGACCCTAAATTGAGTACGGCTGAACAAGACCGTGCTCAGGGCAATCTCTACGAGCTTGTACTCCGATGAGCAAAACTAATTTGAAAGCTGAAAAACAGCTAATCAGATATTATAAGAAAAACAAGCACTAAAGGCACTTAACTTTTGCTGATAGTGTCGTTTAAGCCAAAATTTTTACACTACAGCGCTTGCAAAAAAGCCAAATAGACCATCTCTCTCTTCTATAACAACACAATAACGGCCTCAATTGACCCTTTAGACAACCTCTAAAGACGTTCATCTGTCCCATACAGATATCTCAAGCAACTCTTTGCAACAGCAAGTAGACAACAAGTACCACGTCTAATCTAATTTAACAACCTCCTCCCCAATCGACCATACCTCACAAGAAAAAAGCAAAATAGTGCCAAAGCAGATTGAATATATGCAAAAGGAGAGTCTATGGCTCTTCCACACATAGTTTCTTGTATCTACGGTATTTGCTAATTTGATTGCACCTCATGTAACAATCTGCAAATACTGCAAATTTTGCATAATAAAGTTAATAACAAATTACATTTGGCTTATTTAGCGTGTTTCAAATGATGCAACACTGCAAATATTTACATTTAATGTACGCAAATTTGATGGTAACCTCACATAAAAATGAAATATAGATCATATTTTTGCAGCGCATTACAATCTTTTCATGTATTTGCAGATTCATTTCATATAATGCGAACAACTTAGATAAATCGCATATATAGGCTTTGCGATTCACCTATCACGACTTGTTAATTGAAACTTTGTTGTTGTGCAGTTATCTGCAATTAGGAATGTCTATGTCTAGCAAAATGTTTCTATGGGCGCTTTCATCAGCCCTAGCAGGATTTCTGTTCGGTTTTGATACCGTTGTTATCTCTGGTGCAGAAGCCAAGATTCAAAATTTATGGTCCTTATCAGGAGCCATGCACGGCTTTGCCATTAGCTCTGCCTTATGGGGAACTGTGCTTGGCGCTCTGTGCGGCAGTCTGCCAACTAATAAGTATGGCCGTAAGAAGACTTTAATCTTTAACGGTGTGCTTTTCTTTGTATCTGCAGTTGGCTCAGCTGTAGCCTGGGATCTGTGGTCATTTACCTTCTTTAGATTCATCGGTGGCGTTGGCATCGGTATTTCTACTGTGGCTGCTCCTCTATTTATTTCAGAGATCTCCCCTGCTAAGCACCGTGGTCGTCTCACTGCTCTTTTCCAGTTCAACATCGTATTCGGTATCTTAATGGCCTTCTTGTCTAACTACATTATTGGCCTTATCTTCGACGATACTGTTGCTTGGCGCTACATGTTAGGTATTGAGGCTGTACCTGCACTGCTTTATATGATTATGTGCTTGCCTCTACCTGAGAGCCCTCGTTATTTAATCACCAATAAGAATGATGAGGCTGCTGGCCGTGCTGTATTTAAGCGCATTAATGAAGACTATTCAGATGCACAAATCGACGAATTAATTGCCGAAGTAAAGGATGCTGCCTTTAAAGACTCTCAACAAGCTAAAGTTAGCGACATCTTCACCAAGAAACTTATGTATCCAATCATCTTTGCTTTCTTGATCGCCGCATTCAACCAGCTTTCCGGCATTAATATCATTCTTTACTTTGCACCACGCCTTTTATCTTTAGCAGGTATTGAAGATCCTTTAAGCGCATCTATCACATTAGGTGTAACTAACTTAATTTTCACCTTCATTGGTCTCAAGCTTATTGATGTTATCGGCCGTCGTAGCCTGCTTATCTTAGGCTGTATTGGCTACTTAGTATCGCTCAGCGTTTGTACCTACGCCTTCTTGCACTTTAACGATCTTAAAGTGGTAAGCACCTCTATTGATATGCTCAATGGATCAGCAGCTTTAGAGCAAACTACCAATGAAAACATCTATATGACTGAAGAAGATCGCCAGAACAAGATGCAAGAGTTTGCTATTGCTAAAGAAAAGTTCTTGGCAGTAAATGATCAGCTTAAAGAAAATGGCTTAGGCATAAATATTGAGCCTACTTCTAATGCTCAAGAATTAGCTAGCGCCGCTGTACAACTCAAGTCCCAGGCATCAGATCGTCTTGGCTTTACATCTAGCATGCTGTTAATTTGCATGATCCTCTTCATTGCAGCTCATGCTTTAGGCTCAGGCACCATTATTTGGGTATTCGTCTCTGAGATCTTCCCGGCACACTTCCGTGCAGCAGGTCAGGCAGTAGGATCATTTACCCACTGGATTTTTGCTGCCGTACTGACCTTAGTCTTCCCAATCTTTATTGCTAACTTTGACGTTGGCTATATGTTTGCTTTCTTTGCCTTCATGATGTTACTGCAGCTACTTTGGGCTCTCTTCATCATGCCAGAGACCAAGGGTAAGACTTTAGAGGATCTTGCCTCCAACCTCGTGAAGTAATCAATACTCGCATATCTTGTCCGAGGGTCTACAACTTAAGTTGTAGGCCCTTTATTTTTGCCTAAAACCAACTGTTAATTGCTCCACACTATCTACAATCAGCATCTTTGCCTTGATACTTTGATGGCATCATAGAAATTTAAGGCAGATTTTAGGCAATAAAAAAAGGCGACCTAGTGGTCGCCCCTTTTTTGAAAGCACTAAAGCTTTCATAAGCCGCACAATGCGGCTCGTTGCGCTGAAGCGCAGGCCTAAGCCTAGCGACGCAGCTTTAACTTCTCAACGATATCTAAGTAACGCTGGTGGTCGTTGCTCTTTAAGTAGTCTAAGAGACGACGACGCTGAGCTACCATGCGGAGAAGACCACGACGTGAGTGGTGATCCTTCTTGTGTGCCTGGAAGTGAGGCTGTAAATCAGCAATACGGTAGGTTAATAAAGCGATCTGAACCTCTGGGGAGCCAGTATCGTTCTCGCCGCGTGCGAACTCAGTAACGATCTTGGCCTTCTGCTCAACAGATAAAGACATGGAAATGCTCCTTTGTGAAAAGATGCGCCCTTTCCGATCACAAACTCAGGAAGGGTAAACTACGAGGGCACAGTCTATCATGCTTTTGACGAAAATCAAGTAAAATCGCTACTTTTAGCACCCTAAAGATCACTACAGCTATGATCTTAGGTGCCGCATTTCCTTATACCGTTTTCTCTTTTCATTTCGCATCTGATCCTCGCAAATAAGCTGTGATCTTATGGGGATTATCAAGGCATAGTTGCTGATCTTGGCTTTTTATCAGTTGCATGCAGTTCGTGGGCTTGGCTAGTGGCAATAGTGCACGGCCGCTTGAATTGGCGTGTGCCTAGAGCGCATAAACAAAGAGGGCATAGCCGCTCTTGTGTGCAGCTATGCCCCCTGTGTATAGGCCTATGCCTGAATTGATTTAAGCTTAGGTAAGCAGTGGTTTTGGTAGTTTATCTGCCATTGCTCTCTAAGGTGAACTTACCAATTACATTAGCCTGATTGGTAGCTAAGTCATTAAGCTGATGCATGTTGGTCTGAAGCTCAGACATCTGCTCATAGCTATCCTCAGCAAGCTTGGAAATATGGGCAATGGATAAGTTAATGTCAGCAGCAGAGCTACTTTGCGTCTGACATGAGGCCACAATCTGCTCAGACATATCTGAAATGGTGGCAATAATACCCATAATCTCCTCAATTGAGGAGTTAGCAAGTGAGCTTTGCTGCAGAGAGTTTTCCATCTCGCTTTCACACGTAGCCATCACCTCAACTGAGTTAGTTACTGCAGCCTCAAGGTGGCTGATAGTATCAGAAACTTCCTTGGTGCTCTTAGCAGTACGAATAGCTAGCTCACGAATTTCGTCAGCCACGATCGCAAAGCCCTTACCAGACTCACCAGCACGTGCAGACTCGATAGTTGCGTTTAAAGATAGCAAGTTAGTCTGATCTGCAATTTCAGCAATGGTTTTAACGATGGACTCAATCTGAGTACTCATCATGTGAATCTTATTAATCGCTTCAGAGGAGGCTCTTAAGCGATCTGAGAGAGTATGTGTGGTGGTAATGTTATCTTGCATGGTGCGACGGCAAGTATCGGATGCTGCCTCAGCACTCTTAACTTCTTCTAATGTTGCTTTTGCAAACTCGGTAACATTATCAACTGACTGCTCCATCTCAGAAGTAGCAGTAGCTACATTCTGTGCAGTATTTCGCTGTACAGAGATAGCCTCATTAGTTGCATCAATCGAACGTTGATTGGTGTTAACCATCTGATAGAGCTTGTTAACGTCGCTCTTAACTAATCTTAAGGTACCGTTGGTATTGTCGAGCACTAAGTCAACTAAGCGAGCAATAGAACCGATCTCATCACGAGCCTGCAGATCTACTCTATCACTCAGGTTGCCACGAGCCATAGACATCAGGCGCTTTAATAAAAGACCAGTGTCACGACGTAATGAGTGGCGAATAGTGATATTGGTTAAGATCACAACCACTAAAGAGATAGCTACACCTAAAACTAAGGCGTATTGGATCCACACCATGATGCGATCAGCCTCAGCCTGTCGTGACATACTGACGCTATTTAAATCAGTAATGAGCATACGCAGTTCATATAAAACTGGCATGGAATGGTTGGTGAGCTGTTCGTAAGCGAGCTTTTGTGCCTCTTCTGGCTGATTCTTGTACGTGCTCATGATTGCAGCAGTACTGTTTAACAGACCGTTGATATGGCCATCTAAATTGGACATGTAATCATTAGAAAATTTACGGCTTAACTCTTCATTGTTGAGACGATCAACCTGAGATTGAAGCTTTTGTAAATTGGTCTTCAAGATAGAGGCAGTGTCATTGATCTTGGTTGATAAATTGCCAACATTACCTGAACCAGAAACAACTTGACGTACATTCTGCTCAATATGAATGATGTCGCTGCTAATAGCATCAGAAGTACGTAATACGGCACGCACACCACTGCGTGCATCGGTATCAGTAACCTGTGATTGAGCCATAACAATCACAACGGTAGTAGCAACAAAGAAGAGGAAAAAGGTTAAACCGACGCACATATAAAGTCTATGAATAATAGACATGTCGGAAAAACGCATCTTGAACAGAGAAGAGAAGAACGGCAGGTGAGGACGAGAAAGGTTTACCTGTGTCGTCTTAGCAAATTCCTTATCAGATAACGCAGAGGTATCTTTAATTGGATTTGCTACTTTTGCATCTGTATCGTTTAAAGCGCCTTCAACCTTGTTATTTGTTGAAGATGTATTGATCTCAGACATAAGTAATCCTGCTGTCGTTTCAGCACCGAAAGGGCTGATCTAAATCTTTTTCTAGCCAACATCACTTAAATGCAAATGCTTATACCTAGCGCTGATTAGTATGCAGGACACAAAGCTTGCGCAAACGTAGATGCGCACTCCTATGTATGTCAATGATTGCATAGCATCAAGCAGTATCTTCTTTAAAAAGCAAACGCTTAAGTTAAGATTAGGTAGACACTAGTGATGAGCAACAATATGGATGTTGTAAAACTCTTTGCGTTGAACTTTCAGCCCATTCTCTCCTGAGGCCTAGAAACTGCAACGTCTTATATTCTTGATACAACATTAATCTGCTTATCTTAGCACTATTTGTATAAATGACACTTTCGTAATTTGATAAATAAATGTGGAACGCACAAATCAATCACAATAGCGGTGCTAATTACCTAAACAAAGGAACACAACGATCCTCAGTAGTGCAGTAAAGTGTTGTCATCCAAAAATTAGCACTCTACGGTGCAAACACTATGCCCACAAAATGTCAGTAAAACGCCTCTCATTATGATCACAATGGCCTATTTAGGCCAATCTGTAAAACCTTTCGTCGCATTATGTCAAATGCACCGCACTGTACGATCTTTTGTAACTTGGCTCATATAGTGGCACCGAAAGCGCCTTTATGATCTTGAAAACCAACCTACACCCCTTTTCTGAATGGGCCTTTATGATCTTAAAAGCAACCTACATACCTTGTATGAATGAGCCTTTATGATCTTGAAAAGTAGCATACATACCTCTTCTGAATGGGCCTTTATGATCTTGAAGAGCAACCTAAATCCATGCGCAGTGCGTATATGGCTTACAAAGTTAGGATACATCTTGCTTTGCGTTGTTTTTGTAGCTACTGAATGATAAGATTACACGTCGGGCATTTGGCTCTAGGGCGCATAGATAAGCACTCGCTTAGCACTCTATAGATTAGCACTTGACTAGTGTTCTTTAGATAAGCACTTACTTTGCATCCTTTAGCTAATCCCTCCTCATTGATAGCACCACTTATATGCTCTTGATCCACTCATTGTTGGCTCTGAGCTTTGATAACTATTTGTATATGGTGCTTAGCTCCGAGATTTACTTATGGCTGGTAAAAAGAAAAACGGCAACAACAGCACTGAAATTGCTGTAAACCGCCGTGCAAAACACGACTACTTCATCGAAGAGCGCTACGAGGCAGGACTGTCATTACAAGGTTGGGAAGTTAAATCCTTACGTGCAGGCAAGGCCAATATCTCCGAGGCCTATGTCATGGTCAAAGAAGGACAGGTATTGCTCATTGGCGCTACCATTAATCCATTAAAGACCTCTTGTGCATTCGTAGTGTGCGACCCAACTCGTACCCGTACTCTACTCATGAACCGCCGTGAGATTAATAAGCTCATGGGACAGTCACAGCGCCAGGGTTATACCCTCATGCCGCTGCGTCTATACTGGAAAGGTTCATGGGCTAAGCTTGAGTTAGGACTTGCTCGTGGTAAGCAAGAGCACGATAAGCGAGACTCTATTAAAGAGCGTGAATGGCAGCGTGAGAAGGCTCGCGTCTTCAAGAAAGCTCAGTAGGCTCTACAAACTAAGACACGATCTTAGTCATTTACAACACTTCATAAGAAAAAACCCCGTACAGGCTAATAACTTGTACGGGGTTTGTATTTTTATTAAGACTAAATTTAGCTTTGGCGATCTTTAATCTAAAGGGCGTAGCTACAGTCAAGCTAGGCCCCAAAGTTCATGATCGATCTTCAGTTCATGTTCGATCTTTAGTAATGATCGCCTTTTAGTCCATGGTTTCCATTTCGATCTCTTTCTTGTCGATCTTCTTAGGAATGAGGTGCTTACGCTCAATCTTTAATAAAAGAGCCCAAGTAGATGCAACATAGATAGAAGAGATAGTACCGAAAATAATACCGATAGCTAAAGCTAAGGCAAAACCGAAGATCATGTCACCGCCAAAGATTAACAGGGCGAAAACAGTGATTAAGGTAGTACCTGAGGTGATGATGGTACGAGCTAAGGTCTGAGTTAAAGAAACGTCAAACAGCCTATCCATATCTAAGTCATGAGATAACTTGCTGGCATTTTCACGAATACGATCAAACACCACGATCTTATCGTTCAGAGAGTAACCAACCACAGTTAAAACTGCAGCTAACACGGTAAGGTCGTACTCGATCTGTAAAAATGAGAAGCAACCAATAACGACGATAACGTCGTAAGCAAGTGAAATCACTGCACCAGTAGCCATTCTCCACTCAAAGCGGAATGCAATATAAGCAAGAATAGCGATTAAAGATACCACAATAGCAATTAAGCCACTTTCAACGAGCTCAGCACCAACAGAAGGACCTACGTACTCAGAACGAGTGGTAGTAGCCTCAGGGTCAATCTTTAAAGAAGCAGCCTGAATCTTGTTGGTAACTAACTGCTGATTGATATCCTCCTTTGGAGCTACACGAATCATAACGTCACGAGTAGAACCAAAGTGTTGAACTACACCCTCAATACCCTCAGCTGAGTAAGCCTTACGAACTTGCTCTAAGTCCATTGGATTAGTGTAATGAGTCTCAACTACGATACCGCCAGTAAAATCTAATCCCCAGTTAATGCCCTTAACTGCCATGGAAGCAATAGAGCCAATAACTAAAGCAAGGCACAGAATTTCAACTATGCCTTTGATCTTCATGAACGGGATGACAGTTGTGTCCTTAATAAACTGAAACATTGTCTTCCTGTCCTCTTAAATACTGAGCTTCTTGAGATTCATCTTGCCACCCCAAATGATGTTAACCACAGCACGACATGCGGTAACTGAGGTAAACATAGAGGAGGCCAGACCAATCATAAGTACTAAGGCAAATCCCTTAACAGCACCAGTACCAACCATGAACAGAATCAGAGCGGTAATGAAAGAAGTGATGTTAGAGTCAGCAATGGTACCAAAAGCACGGGCATAGCCCTCGTTGATAGCAACTTGTACCGAGCGTCCTAGGCGTATTTCTTCACGTATGCGCTCATAAATAAGCACGTTCGCGTCAACCGCCATACCAATAGTTAACACGATACCAGCCATACCTGGGAGTGTCATGGTGGCACCTGGAACCATGGACATGATGCCCACAACTAATACTAAGTTGAAGAATAAGGCTAAGTTGGCAACAAAACCGAAGGCCTTATAGTACAGAATCATGAAGATACCTAAAGCAGCAAAGCCGTAAAGCATTGCTCTTAAGGAGTTATCGATGTTTTCCTGACCTAAAGAAGGACCAATGGTACGCTCTTCAACAATCTGAATAGGAGCGATCAGAGCACCAGCACGCAGTAATAAAGCGAGGTTATGAGCCTCACGAGCTGAGTCGATGCCAGTAATACGGAAGTTAGAGCCTAAACGTGACTGAATAGTAGCAACGTTAATGATCTGCTCAACCTTCTTGAACTTTGGCTTGTAACCTGGCTGACCTGGCTTTGGAGCATTAGGGTCGGTGTTTTCAACTACCTTGAACTCAATAAAGTTAGTAGCCATGGCCTTGCCCACATTGTCCTTGGTGAACTCGGACATAATGGAACCGCCACGTGCATCAAGGGAGATGTTAACTTGTGGACGACCATTCTCATCGGTAGATGAAGATGCATCAACGATGTGGTCACCAGTTAAGATCACACGCTTTTCTAATACTACAGGGTAGCCATTCTTATCTTCATGCAACTCAGTGCCTGGAGGAATGCGGCCTTGAGATGCAGCATTCAGATCAGCGTTGGAGTTAACTAAGCGGAACTCTAAGGTCGCAGTGGCACCTAAGATTTCCTTAGCACGAGCAGTATCCTGAACACCAGGAAGCTCAACTACCACACGCTCAGCGCCTTGACGCTGAATTAAAGGCTCTGCCACACCCAGCTCGTTAACACGGTTACGCAGAATGTTAATGTTCTGATCAACAGCGTTAGTACGAATCTGTGACAGACGGGCCTCAGTCATGGCTGCCTTAATGTAGAAAGAACCATTACGCTCAAAGTTTTGGAAAACGAAGTCGCGGTGGTTCTTCTTTAACAGCTCAGCAGCGCTGTCACGAGTAGCAGCATCACGGAATGAGATAACTACATCATTGCCTTCAGCACGAGCACCGGTTAAACGCAGATTGTTCTGACGCAGCTCATTACGCAGATCAGAAACAAGCTGAGTTCTCATCTTCTTCATGGCTTCGTCCATATCCACCTCCATTAAGAAGTGAACACCGCCACGCAGATCAAGACCGAGCTTAAGTGGATTCATACCTAAGGCACGCATAAAGGCCGGAGTAGCCGGAGCGAGGTTTAAAGCGCTGATATAGCGATCGCCTAAGTAAGACTGAACCAGATCTTTTGCCATGATCTGCTCGTCAGTATTGCTAAAGCGAATTAACAGCTGACCCTGCTCATCCAGCTCATAAACACCCTTGATGTTCTTGCTGTTAAGCAGATTTTCAACCTCTGCAGCGACCTCTTGAGAAACCGGATTACCGTTAGTGCCAGAAACCTGCAGTGCAGGATCCTCACCGTATATATTTGGAAGAGCGTAGAAGAAACCTATTGCGATAGCCGCAAAGATTAAGAAGTTCTTCCACCAAGGAAATTTATTTATCACGTTTTATCTCAAAAGCTAGCTTCGTGACATGGTAAGGACTGGCTTTACTAAAGACAGTACATGAATAGCCTCGGGGGGCTAAAGATGTACTAATCTGAAGCTAAATGCCATACCTTTTTTCAAGACAACTAGTAGTAATTAAAGTCTCAAACATCATTCTTTTCCTAATAAGAATGTATCTTATGCACTTAACCCTTTTCTAGCTGCTTCGCTGCAGTAATATAGCTTTAAGCTGCTTTAAACAACTCAAGCATCCTGCAACCACCCCGATAAGGCCCATGAACACCTACACGAGGATTTAAATCATTAGCTCCCGATGATAGACATCGGATGCTTATTTTTTTTATGAGCCTACATAGTAGGCTTTGGATCTGACACTTTACAACCTTTAAGGACTTAACACTCTGTTAATTGTGCCTATTAGACAAGGCAGGTAATGTGCAACATCCAAATACCACTAAAAACAACAAACCTTGTAATACCTGAATTAGCTGCTTTAACCTGAGGCTTAAGCGCTCATCCTGTCTTACAAGGTCTGCTTGCTCATAGCATTTAAGTTACTTCTCCCTACACCCATGGCCATCAGGTGCAGTTGTACACAATCGCACGAGCGTCTTACATAACGCACGAGACATGTATACAGTTGATCTGATTAGCTTAACTAAGTGCATGGTAGTAACTTATAAAGAATCTTACATTGACTCGATAGTGCCCTTTGGCAGCACAGCAACAATGTAGTTACGCTTCATCTGCATGACAACTTCACCGCCAACGTTAACCATGACGTACTCTTTGTTGTCAGGGAGCTTAACAACCTTGCCAGCGATACCGCCGTTGGTTAAAACCTCATCGCCAACAGACAGGCCGTTGAGCAGGTTCTGCATTTCCTTACGCTTCTTGTTGTTTGGACGCATAACGAAGAAGTAAACAGCGAGCATACACACAACCAGAATGATGAGCATGCTCATATCGCCACCTGGTGGTGGAGCGGCACCTTCTGCAGCATATGCACTTGAAATAAAGTCCATTTCGATTCCCTTTCAAAGATTAAAGACAAAAATAATTAGAACACATAAATAGGCTGATCTACTAAAACCTACTTATGGGCAACCAAGCTACTATGGCCTTTATATGTTGCCTATGACCTTGGTATGAGCATAAATACACAATCATACCAAGAAAAACCCGGGGCAAATGTAGCAAAGTACAAATGACTGCGTCACTCTATCTGCAACCAAGCCAATAAGTTAGCTCGAGTAAGAATCTTAGTTTTTCAAGCTCCGATTCTGTATTTAATGAGCCACTTAGCTTTAGCCCTTGTTCTATTAGAGGACTTAAGCATTACACGCTCAAGCACTAACTAGGTCAACTAAACCAAGCCCCATATTCTATTATGAATCTGCTAAAAAAGACATGTATAAGCCTAAGTAGACATCACACATTGAGTTAATCTTTAGCAAAATGAGACCTTAAAAACCATCACTTAACCACAATTACCCTGCAAACCTTGCAAGTATCCACACTTATACACAAAGTACCATACAACCAATCTCTGTGTATGGTAGCTAACCACTTACAAGAGTGACCATCTAAGACTAGTCAAAAGGTGCTCACTGTGGCCAAGTTACGAAAATAGGTTAACCTTGATACGCAGTAACCCCATGGGCTTGCCCATGGGAGTTGGTCAGATTTTGGGTATTTAAGGTCAAGACAAATAGCACTCTTAGTACTCAATACGATCGCCAAGCTGCTGAGCCTTGTAGTACTCATCGGCAAACTTCTCTAAAGTACCTGCCTCAATAGCTGCACGAATATCAGCCATAAAGTGCTCATAGTAATGGAGATTATGAATAGTGTTCAGATGAGCTCCTAAAATCTCATTGCACTTATCGAGGTGATGTAAATAAGCCTTAGAGAAGTTACGGCAAGTGTAGCAATCGCAATTTGGATCGAGTGGAGAAGTGTCCATACGATACTTGGCATTACGAATCTTCACTACGCCCTGAGAGGTGAATAAGTGGCCGTTACGTGCATTACGTGAAGGCATTACGCAGTCGAACATATCCACACCATGCAGTACACCCTCAAGAATATCCACAGGACGACCTACGCCCATAAGATAACGAGGACGATCCTCTGGCATGATTGGAGCGATGTGAGATAAAGCCTTATACATCACAGGCATTGGCTCGCCTACGGCTAAACCGCCGATAGCATAGCCATCAAAGCCAATATCAGTAAGGCCCTTTAAAGAAGCCTCACGTAAGCCCTCATCGGTACCGCCTTGAATAATACCGAAAAGATTGTTCTTATTGCCTAAACGATCAAACTCATCACGACAGCGGCGTGCCCAGCGCAGTGACAGCTCCATAGCCTCACGCATACGCTTTTGCTCAGCTGGCAGAGCGATACACTCATCAAACTGCATCACAATGTCAGAGCCAAGATCATATTGCACTTGCATGGAGATCTCAGGAGATAAGAAGAGCTTAGAGCCATTAATTGGATGGCGGAACTGTACGCCCTCTTCAGTTACTTTGCGAATGCCAGATAAAGAGAAGACCTGGAAGCCACCTGAGTCAGTTAAGATTGGCTTATCCCACTTCATAAAGTCGTGCAGATCGCCATGAGCCTTAATGACATCAGTACCTGGTCTTAACCACAGGTGGAAAGTGTTACCTAAAAGAATGTCAGCACCGATCTCACTTACGTGCTCAGGGCGCAGACCTTTAACAGTACCTAAAGTACCTACAGGCATAAATGCTGGAGTACGAACAATGCCACGCTCAAAGTGGAGTTCGCCACGACGTGCTTTACCGTCACGCGCTAAAATCTTAAAGTCCATAATCTAAGTAATACTTTGCTTGTAGTTATTCTTGATTCTTTGGGAAGCCATCAGCTGCCAACGCCTCTTGAGCTGTACATGAAGGAGGCAGATCCATATTTTCAGTACGCTTAGTAATGAACATACAATCACCGTAACTGAAAAACTTATACTGCTCACTAACAGCATGCTCATAGGCGTGCAGGGTGTTTTTATAACCTGCAAATGCACACACGAGCATAATGAGAGTTGACTCAGGTAAATGGAAGTTGGTGATAAGAGCATCTACCACACGATACTTATAACCTGGATAAATAAAGATAGAAGTATCGTCATTAAACTTGGCGATCTCATCTTTGCAGCCATGCTTTTGTGCATATAAAGCAGCGCTTTCTAATGAGCGAACTGCAGTGGTGCCGACGGCAATAACACGGCCACCTCTTTTATGAGTCTCAATCACCTTATTGGCAGTATCTTGAGACAGCTGCACATACTCACTGTGCATATGATGTTTGAGAATGTCATCCTCGCGCACTGGCTGGAAGGTACCTGCACCTACGTGCAAGGTAACAAAAGCCATATCAATGCCGTAAGCTCTCAGATCATCAAGCTGCTTTTCATCAAAGTGCAAACCTGCAGTTGGTGCTGCGACAGCACCTGGCTCACGAGAGTAAACCGTCTGGTAACGTTCACGATCTTCTTGCTCATCCGCACGCTCAATATATGGAGGAAGCGGAATATGACCTACATCATCTAAGATAGGCAAAATCTCGTATTCATCTTCACAGCTAATGTGGAAGAGATCGCCATTTCTACCTAGTACGTTGAGCACGTACTTATCTAAACCCTGCGCGTCAGTTACATAAAGCTTTGATCCAGCCTTTGGTGACTTTGAGGCTTTAATATGAGCTAATGCTTGCTTAGGATTTAAGATACGTTCAATGAGGAACTCGCACTTACCGCCAGTATCCTTTCGTCCGTAGATACGGGCCGGGATAACCTTGGTATCGTTAAAAACAAGCAAATCCCCAGGCTTTAAATAAGACTTCAGATCGATAAAGATCTTATCTTCAGTAGCACCTGTATTGCCGTCAAGACATAGCATGCGACAGGCAGTGCGCTCCTTAGATGGGAAATTGGCGATAAGCTCTGTAGGCAAATCGAAGTTAAAATCGCTGCGTAACAATTGTTCACCCTGATGCTTAAACGGGGTCAATGATCTTATATAAGCAATTGAGCACTGCCACCACTCAATCAAACTAAGCGCCAACCTAACATCTTTAAAAGTACTTATGTCTTAATTACTTAAAGATAGCCTCAATCTTAGATATCTGCTTTAACCACTCTGCATATATATACAGTACAGATCTCTGATCTTTTAGGCCTTCATCCAAATTAACACTTAGTTCAGCTTATATAGCACTAGAGCGCATCAATAACAGATCGATAGTCAAAATCAGCAAGCTCATCATCCTGTGATCTTGTAGATACAAACAAATGTAATTTATCGCCCCTGCGCTCTTTTGATCTCTAAATCGAAATCAAGGGATTTTAACACAAAAGACATCTCACAAACGCCATTTTTAGGCACTATCAAGCAGTGATCTTGAGGATAGATAAGGTATTAGCCTACGTCGTAACTTGCAAGGATGTGCATTGTCCATGCTTTTATAACAGCATTCAATGCAAAAACTTCAAAAGCCAATGACATTGCTAAGATCAATTAACCGAAACAAGCTACTAGCAACACCAAAGCTAATACCATAAAACTAGTGGAACTCCTCTCTGATAAGTCAATAAGAGCACAGGTAGACTTTTTAGTGTCACGATCGCCATTTTGATATGACATGTAAATCTAAGTTGGTAGTTTTAACTTAAATTAGCCTTCTAAAAAGTGCCTTTTGACAAGCTCTTTGTCTTGCTTTATAGCAGCCAAGTCAGATGTAGCAACAAATTACTAAGCATAATTGGCGCTTTGTAAAACCATTGTTCACTTATGAGATCTAGCCGAAAGTTCAGAATTTAAAACTGTGCCATAATGTTTTGTTGTCACTATGATTAAGGCAAAGTTTGATTTAGATCACTCTTTAAAAAGATTTGACATAGTTTTAGAGCGAAATCGCCTCAAAACCGCGTTCAAAACATACCCTTTTTAGATGCCTTGTCATAAGATCACGGCGCATTATCAAAGCAGTTACCTCACTCTTGGCAGAGTAAGGTTTTAAGCTTAACTAAGAGTTTTACATCTTGTTTAAGTGATCGCCAGTAGAGCAACGGACTTATGGCCCTATGGCCTATTAGTCTCGAGGACTATAAGTCCATTGCTCTTGAGCATTCATTGAGCTTGGTCTAGCAACATTTAGTTTTATCTAGCTAAGCTATAAATTTGATACTACATTTTGCGTTGCATTTTGCCGCTTGAATATGAGTGACCCTAAAGAAGTGCACTTAATGATGTTTTGGCCTTGTGTCGATCATTATTAGATGCATGCTCTTAAGGTTTGCAAAGTGAGATTTAACTAAGCAAGCTCTCGATCATGATTGCTTGCAAAACACGCCTTTTATTTTGTGTGCTTGCTCTAAATCTGACTTTAAAAATCTTGCTGTTTGCCGCGCTTCGTAGCATCATTTCCAGATGTAATTTTCTTGCTGACTTATTAAGTCAGAAACCGTTAGTCATTGACTTTGGTAAGAAGTAAAGTAATTCATTTTTAACAGGAAGAAGCCATGCTGATAGGTATTCCAAAAGAGAGCTTGAAAGGCGAGACAAGAGTGGCCGCCACTCCTGATACCGTAACCAAGCTCATCAAGTTGGGCTTTGAGGTTGCAGTTCAGTCCGGTGCCGGTGCCGACGCCAGCTTTGACGACGCTGCCTATAGCGCTGCAGGTGCAAAGGTTGTTCGCGGTCGCGAAGTTTGGTCAAGCGACATGATCTTCAAGGTCAATGCACCAACCGACGATGAAATTAAGCTTATGAAAGAGGGTCAAACCTTAGTAAGCTTCATCCGTCCTGCACAGAATCCTGAGCTCGTACAGAAGCTCAACGAGAAGAAAGTCAATGTCCTGGCAATGGACATGGTCCCACGTATCTCACGTGCACAGGCTTTGGACGCTCTGTCATCCACTGCTAACATTTCTGGTTACCGTGCTGTTATCGAAGCTGCTCACAACTTCGGTCGTTTCTTCACTGGTCAGGTTACCGCTGCTGGTAAGGTTCCTCCAGCAAAGGTACTGGTTATCGGTGCAGGTGTAGCAGGTCTGGCCGCTATCGGTGCTGCTCACTCATTAGGCGCTATTGTTCGCGCATTCGATACCCGTCTTGAAGTTGCCGACCAGATTAAGTCAATGGGCGGTGAGTTCTTAAAGTTAGACTTTAAGAATGAAGAAGGCGGTTCATCTGACGGTTACGCAAAGGTAATGTCTGATGAGTTCATCAAGGCTGAGATGGAGCTCTTCGCTGCTCAGGCTAAAGATGTAGACATCATCATCACTACCGCTGCTATTCCAGGCAAGAAGGCTCCACGACTCATTTCTAAGGAAATGGTTGAGTCCATGAAGCCAGGTTCAGTTATCGTTGACCTTGCTGCTGCAACTGGCGGTAACTGCGAACTGACCCAGGAAGGCAAGATTCACGTTACCGAGAATGGCGTTAAGATCATCGGTTACTCCGACTTAGCATGCCGTCTGCCAGCACAGTCTTCACAGCTGTACTCCACCAACTTAGTAAACCTCGTTAAGATCCTCTCTAAGAACAAGGATGGCAACATCGACATCGACTTTGAAGATGTGATCTTACGTAACATGAGTGTTACTAAGCAGGGCGAAATCACCTTCCCACCTCCACCAATCAGCGTTTCTGCCGCTCCTGCACAGCAGGCTGCTGCAGCTCCTGTTCAGAAGGTTGAGCAGCGTCAGATTTCAAATACCTTTAAGGGCACTGTTGCAGGTATCTTCCTCGTTCTGTTCGCTCTTATCGGTCTGTTTGCCCCTGAGAAGTTCTTACCACACTTCACCGTATTCGTACTGTCATGTGTAGTAGGTTACTACGTAGTTTGGAATGTTACCCATTCTCTGCATACACCTTTAATGGCTGTTACTAACGCTATTTCAGGCATTATCGTTGTTGGCGCTCTGCTCCAGATTAGCTCTGGCAGCTTCATCATCGCCTTATTTGCATTTATCGGCGTTCTCATCGCTTCCATCAACATCTTCGGTGGATTTGCTGTAACTCGCCGTATGCTGGCTATGTTCAAGAAACAGGCATAAGGTTCAGGAGAATATAAAAAATGGTAGCAGGTCCAATTCACATGGCCTATATTTTGGCCGCTCTGCTCTTCATCGCAGCCTTAGCTGGCTTATCTAAGCAGGAAACTGCTAAGTACGGTTGCTTATCCGGCATGTTCGGTATGGGCATCGCACTGCTTGCAACCTTTGCTCAGGTAGAAACCGGTCTTGGCTTCGGCTTAATCGTCGTAGCTATGATCATCGGTGCTGCAATTGGTATCTACGTTGCTCAGCGTGTAGCAATGACCCAGATGCCAGAAATGATTGCATGTCTGCACTCATTTGTAGGTTTAGCTGCTGTATTAGTTGGTTTCAACTCTTACTTCGAGTTAGGCGCTGTTGCATCTGACGCTGTTTCTATCCCTGTTGGCGCTTCTCAGGCAACTATCGTTGCTATGATGGAAGCTGCTGAGCAGGCTGCAGCTGCAGCTGGCCACGCTGCTGAGATGACCTCTGGTGAGTTAAACACCCACCTTATCGAGATCTTCTTAGGTATCTTCATCGGTGCTGTAACCTTCACTGGTTCTATCGTTGCTTACGGTAAGCTCAACGGTACCTTTAAGTTACGCGTATTCAAGTCAGCTCCTTTAATGCTGCCTGGCGGTCACTACCTCAACCTGGCTGGCATCATCGTATCCGTACTGCTCTGCGTATGGTTCATGGCTGCTGATACCCCATCCATCATCCCACTCGTTCTGATGACTCTTATCGCATTTGCCTTTGGTGTGCACTTAGTTGCTGCTATCGGTGGTGCTGATATGCCAGTTGTTATCTCAATGCTGAACTCATACTCAGGTTGGGCTGCAGCTGCATCAGGCTTCATGCTGTCAAACGACCTCTTAATCGTTACTGGCGCATTAGTAGGTTCCTCAGGTGCTATTCTGTCTTACATCATGTGTAAGGCTATGAACCGCTCCTTCATCTCTGTTATTGCTGGCGGCTTCGGTAACGAAGGTGCTGCTGCAGACTCCGACGAGGAAATCGGCGAGTACCATGAGTTAAAGGCTGTTGAAGTTGCTGATCTGTTAAAGAACTCTTCTTCAGTTATCATCGCTCCAGGTTACGGTATGGCTGTATCACAGGCTCAGGCTGCTGTTGCATCCTTAACTGAGAAGTTACAGGCTCGTGGCACCACCGTTCGCTTCGCTATTCACCCAGTAGCAGGCCGTTTACCTGGTCACATGAACGTATTACTTGCTGAGGCTAAGGTTCCATACGATATCGTTCTTGAAATGGATGAAATCAATGATGACTTCGAAGATACCGATACCGTACTCGTTATCGGTGCTAACGATACCGTAAACCCAGCCGCTTTAGAGAATCCAAACTCCCCAATCGCTGGTATGCCAGTTCTTGAGGTTTGGAAGGCTCGCAACGTAGTTATCTTCAAGCGTTCTATGAATGCTGGTTACGCCGGCGTACAGAATCCATTATTCTTCAAGGATAATTCATTCATGTGCTTCGGCGATGCTAAGAAGACTGTTGAAGAGATCGTTGCTAACATCTAATCTTCAGCTTTCATAGCAATTTAAAGCCAGTCTCTAATGAGGCTGGGCTAGAAAAAAGCCTGTCATTCGACAGGCTTTTTTCATTTCACCTCCCCAAATCATCAATAGCTCCAAGCTCCATAACTACCCTCCTAAAATCGACAAAGTAAATTCATCCTGCTTTTTTATCAGAAAGTAGATATCTTAAGGCCATAGCTGTAAGCACCCCTTACCTTAGCTTTAGAGCACACGATAACAGCGCAAAAAAGTCTTATGCAAGTTTTGAGTTTGCGGCAGAAGTCTATGAAAAAGCTCAAAAACAGGCTAAAAAACTAAAGAATAATAATGAGGCCCCAGATCAAAAATCTAAAGAATAGTGAGCGCAGCAATGAATTGTCTATACCTGAATGAGTGCGTGGCTCAGCAATAAGCTGCAATGAACTGATAGTGGCTGCTAGACGCAGCTTGAGCATGATGCTGCTGTGTTGGATATGAGGGGTATTGATTCAGCTGTATGGGATACGAGGGCAGTGATGCAACTGTATGGGGATACGATGGGTATTGATGCAGCTGCGTGCTGTATATGGGGATATTTAGGTAAGCGCAGCTGCTTAGTTTGCAAGGAGGCTTGTTAGTGCTTAAGGTTAATCCAAATTGCAGCACTTTGACCTGCAGTGACCTTGCCTGAGGCTGGAACTACCTTATCAAGCTTGCCTGAGGAGCGTATTACAATCATGGACACGATGGTGGACTTAAGTCTCTGAGAGAGTGTGCGTAAGTCTGCAATGAGTACGACATCGCCTTTCTTAACTTCATCACCAATGGCCATCTTTACAGTAAAGCCTTCACCTTGAGTCTCCATGGACTCAACGCCAAAACTTACATAGACCTCTAAACCATTCTCCATACGCACTGCAAACGCATTCTTAGTTGGCAGCAGTCGCGAGATGATGCCATCACAAGGAGCAACAACTGATTCGCTCTCTGGCACTACTGCAACGCCCTCACCCATTACCATTTCTGAGATCACGATATCAGGGACATCACCTAGCGGCATCAAGGTACCAGAGACTGGAGCATATAAAGTAACATCAGCATTTACATTAACAACTGGTGCCTCATAAGATGCAGAAGAACTGCCCTCGGAGCGTTTGAATAATTGCGAGAAGAAACCCATTAGTATTCTCCGTTGTTAACTCTAATCAAATGGTAAAGGCCTAGAAAGCTGTTAATTGCTCTAGGCATGATGAAAGTAGTACTTGTATGTTGATTCTTTAGGCAGAAGCGTTATCTTGGAAGATAAGATCATGCAGCTCACGGGCTGATGAGGCCTCCATAACCTGAGCATAGACTTCATCTTTAAACACAGGAGTAGCGCCGTTATCGGTGAGTTTTTGTAACTCCTTTCTGACACTCTGCAGTGAGGTGGCATCTGTGGTGATATAGCTTACACCTAATGAGAGGAACAATGGTAATAGCTCAGTACGACGTGCAAAGCGACCAGCCATACCTACTTTTACTCCCTCATCGCGAGCTGCCTTACAGGCAATAGCAATCATCTTTGCTAAGGCAGGAGTGAAATACTCCTCAGGTGGACGAGGTGCAGCAGCATACTCAGATAAAGAACTAGTGCCGATAACGAACATCTCGCCAAAAGCAGCAAAAGCACGTGCAGAGAGCACAGCAGCAGGAGTTTCAATCATTAAGGCAGGATGAGGATTGCCAATTGGCTTATTCTCAGCTTTTAATTCAGCTACAGCCTCATCAATTAAGCCACGTAATGAACGAGCCTCACCAATACGAGTGATCAGCGGGAAGACGATATAAATCTCTCTACCTACAGATGCAAGCAACATGGCCTTAATCTCATCTTTAATGAGCTTAGAGCCAACCTTTGCGCCGTATTTACGTAAAGCACCGCTTTCATCTAACTCGACACTAAATAACGGTTGCTTATCGCCTGCAAAGTCAAAGGTTCGAGCAGTTAAAGGGGCTTTCTTTGGTACGCGATTAAAGATAGCGCTGAAAGTTGCCACCATCTCGTCTACAGTTGGACGATGGTGATAGCTTAAAAAGAGGAATTCTGAACGTAACAGACCTAGTCCGTGGTTAATGCAACGGGCCATATGGTCAACTTCACCAATAGCGCCTAAAGAGCCAGCTACGGTTACGGCTGGATTGTCCTCAATAACCACATCGTTTTCTTGCGCAGTGTAGTAGTCTTGCTGCTCAATTAAGGAACGAGCTGCCTCTTGTGGAGGAGAAACTAAAACGGTACCACGGGTAGCATCAACTAAGAGGTCTTCACCATTTTTAATGGTTAAAGCGCCTTTAACCTCATATACAGCAGGAATGCACAAATCTCTTAGCACTGTGCCTAAGTGACCAGAGGCCTGCCCTCCTTCAAGCACCACAGCTCTTACCATATCGGTACGTAAAGCGAGGAAGCGAGCTGGGCTTAAATCGTTGGCAATAATGACGCTTGGACGATTGAGCTTAGGCACATCATCATTAGCGCTTGGAGAGGCACTAATGGTACCAATGAAGTCGCGCATTAAAGAGCGCAACTCATTGGAAGACACTTGCATCTCCCAATCATCTTCTTGATCTTGTAATGACTTGTGCTCATTATCCTCATCATCAAAAGAGGCTGCTTCTGAAAAACGAGCAATCTTTGGTAAAAGCACGCTTTTAGCGGCATCTAATGCGCTATTGCCATCATAGATAAGAGCATCGATCTCATTGATGTTAGCGTTATTAGTGATGTATGAAGCTACAGCACCAAAGAGGTCACGTACTTTATCTGGAACTGTTCCGTTTGCAGCATTATTGAGCTTAGCGGCAAAGTCGCGGCTAGCTCGACGATACTTAAGGCACTCATCAGAGGCACTAAAGGTTGCAACTACATCAACTGAATGAGCCTCAGATCCGTCAGATAGTACATAAGCAACGCCCTCGCTTACGCCCTCTGATACAGTCACTCCAGACATGGTATACATGTCAACCTCCTAAAACGCTGCCCATAGACACAAACACACTGCAAAGAAAAGATTCTTTGAGCGTCATTGCCGCAATTAATGTACTAACTAAGCCTTGTGCTTACAAAAGCCAATATCTCAATACAGTGCTTTCAACCGCTTAAAAGTAATTTAGGCACTATGTCTTAGCTTAGCTTAGTACATCATTATAGGCATGTAGTCTATCTTACCAGCATTTAGCGCATCACAGAATCTATAGAAAAACGCTTTTGCATTTCTACATAGTATCGAGCGCCCGCACACACAGCTGCAGGAGGAAGTAGCAAGTTTAATACAGGGATGCTCATGCCTAATGAAATTAAAGCACCAAAAGTAAAGGTAGCAAGGCGCTGATGGCTTAGCTCCTGACGCATCTGCTTAAATGGAATCTTGTGGTTATCGTATGAATAGTCCACATATTGAATACCGATCATCCATGCGGCTAATAAGAACCAAGCAAAAGGTGCTAAGAGATTAACCACAGGGATAAAGGAAATCACGACACAGACTAATAAGCGTGGCAGATAGAAACCTAATTTTTGAAGTTCGCGCTTTAAAATACGAGGCACATCTTTAATGATTGCAGCAAATCCGTCATCGCCATTAAGCGCATTCTCACCGCGAATTAAAGACTCAGCCTTTTCAGCAAGCAAGCCATAAAAAGGAGAGGCAATGATGATCGCTACCATAGAAAAGATGTAGACGAAGACAAAGCCAATCGATAAAAAGAGAATCAGCTGAATTAAATAGGCCAGAGCAGATAAAAACTCTGGCAAAGCATTTACATAGCTCTCAAGGAAGCTGTAAATAACGTTAAAGAGCAGATAGCCTCCAGCTGAAAGCACCACGATATTAATGAGGATCGGTATGATTACATACAGACGGCATTCAGGTGTTAAGGCAAGTCTAAAGCCCTCCTGAATGTAATTAAACATGCTTGAAATTCCGATTTCAGAATTACCTATCGCTTGATTGCTCATTGCCACATACTCCTGCGTGACCAAATCTAGACAGCTTTTACCATCATCAACTTATCAGCATTAAACCCTCACTACTTATAGCAAGTGCCAAGCAGTGACCTATCTTATTGTGAGCTAAAGATTAGCCTATATGTCTTTGCTAAAACTTAGTTAAAGTCTCTTTTCTGCCTAAATGCACCAAATCGTACCCACTATCTTGCTTAACTTAAGGCTACATCACATTTATATCAACTAAATCCCATAAGCTAAGAGCTTCATTCACGATTAAGTCAGTCATGTTGCGCTTAAGAACCATATGGCTTTGGATATTAGTGTTGATTGACGCAATTCTTTGTCCCTAAGAATTGGCTTAATTATTTAGGTTATAATGACCGGACACATGAGGAGCGCTTATGTAAGCGCGTTAGTGGAACTATTCTTTAGTCTCCTACTAGCTTTTTCTTGCTCCCAGCATCTTTATTGATGACCTATCTTGTGGTTTAATCAGCTCCCTACTTAGCCGTTGTGTTTTTTGCATTAGAGGTATCAGATGTCTTCATTCACCGACCCAAGCTCCATTGTTTTGATTGTGGGTGCTGTATGTATATTCCTCTTTATAATGCACGGACTATGGTTCTCAGGTAAGCCACAAAACCGCCGTCTTAAGAAGAACAACAAGCGCGATCAAGAACTCTCTAAGTCTGAGCACGTTGGCAAAGTACGTATCGTTACTGCTGACACCCCAAGCTCTGATAGAGCTGATGACATGGACATCGAGCCAATTAACAGCCCATCAGCTAAACATCAAGCGCATAAAGTATCACTACCGTATGACTATGATGACAGCATTGGTGGCTTAAAGAACAATGCCTCTGTAAGCGTCAACAACATGAAGAAAGCTGCTGCTGATGCTGGTATTGAAGAGGTTAACCTCTCTAAAGGCAACAATGGCCGATCCACTCCTTTAAGTGTTTACGAGATTATCTTGTCTGCTGAGCCTGGTAAGCCTTATTTAGGTGAGGACATAGAAGAGCTGTGCAATCAATACGGCTTCATTCAGGGCTTTATCAAAGACAATCTTAAGATTTACTTTGTCTATGAAAACGCCTCTACTAAGGAAAATGAGGTATTCCGTATCTGCTCAATGGAAGCTCCATATTACTTCCCTGAGAATATGCAGAACTATCAGACCTCAGCTATTGCTCTTTATATGAGCCTGCCTGCTAAGGGTAAGGGCTTTGCCTACTTTAAGGCCTTACGTATGGCTACTGAAATCTTCATCAATCGTCTTGGTGGTCGTATTGAAGACCAGCATCGCCGCCCACTTGAGGCTAGCCACTTAGATGCAATTGCAGCAGAGCTGCAAGACTACGATGAGGGTTTGAACACTATTGGTAGCTAACTAAAGCTTAGTTACTGACTTTCTAACGCCGCAGATACTGCGGCGTTTTCATATCTGCAAACGTAAGATGACCAAAGCATTTTATAGTCAGGCAAAGCAGCCATAGACAGAT